>Ga0272448_1000650_pt1 | contig 51944 bp, 42 predicted proteins | sample YNPCB0191_FD_202220 | JGI IMG/M metagenome (GOLD analysis project Ga0272448, IMG submission 202220) | Hot spring sediment microbial communities from Yellowstone National Park, WY, United States - YNP-CB-019-1 | ecosystem: Environmental > Aquatic > Thermal springs > Hot (42-90C) > Sediment... | reverse complement strand
CATCTTAAACTCTTGCTCCGCATTGCCATAGCCCTGCAGATGGCTTCTCGCGCTTCGAACATCCGCATCGGAACCGCTCGACGAAGCGTTGATGACATCGCCTTCTCCGCTGTCACGAAATCAACTCAGACGCTGCCAAACATCTCCATTATCTTCAGGTACTCCTTAAGCGTCTCAGGCGGCATGTGAGGTTTTATGTTCTGATATGCCCTCTCGAAGTGCTCCTTTTTCACCTGGATCTGCCCTAAAATCAAGGACTCGCGCTTCATGCCGGGATGGAGCCTCTCCCTCAGGGCCAGCATTCCGGCCTCTCTGCAGATCATCTCTATGTCCGCGCCTGTGTATCCCTCTGTTCTGGCTGCGAGATCATCGATATCCACATCACCTGCCACCGGCATCCTTCGCAGATATATCTCGAATATCTTCTTTCGCGCAGCGAGATCCGGCATCGGTATGTAGATCATCCTGTCGAACCTTCCAGGCCGCAGGAGCGACGGGTCTATCAGATCCGGCCTGTTCGTGGCTGCAAGAACTACAACATCCTTCAGCTCGACAAGGCCATCGATCTCGGTGAGCAGCTGGCTCACAACTCTTTCCGTGACGTGCGAGTCCCTGCCGGAGTCCCTCGCGGGAACTATCGAATCGATCTCATCGAAGAATATCAGCGCAGGAGCTGCCTGCTTCGCCTTCCTGAAGACCTCACGAACAGCGCGCTCTGACTCGCCCACCCACTTGCTCATGAGCTCCGGTCCCTTGATGCTTATGAAGTTGAGCTGGGACTCTGTTGCGACCGCCCTGGCGATCATGGTCTTTCCTGTGCCTGGAGGACCGTAGAGGAGGACGCCTCTGGGAGGTCTTATACCAACAGCCTCGAACGCCTCAGGGTACATTATCGGCCACTCCACAGCCTCCCTCAGCGCCTGCTTTGCATCCTCAAGGCCGCCGATGTCAGACCATCTGACCTCAGGGATCTCCACAAGAACCTCGCGCATCGCGCTCGGCTCGATCTTCTTCATTGCAGCAAGGAAATCCTCGCGGCTCACCTTCAGCTGATCCAGGATCTCAGGCGGGATCTCCTCCTCGACATCGAGATCTGGAAGGATCCGGCTTATCGTGTGCATCGCAGCCTCCTTGCAGAGAGATGCAAGGTCTGCTCCCACAAACCCATGAGTCATCTCGGCGATCTCGCTCAGATCCAGGGACTCCTCGAGCGGCATGCCTCTCGTATGCACATAGAGGATCTCCAGCCTGCCATTCTTGTTTGGTATCCCTATCTCGACCTCCCGGTCAAACCTGCCGCCGCGCCGCAGAGCAGGGTCGAGGGCGTTCGGGCGGTTTGTCGCCGCTATCACTATCACCTCTCCCCTGGATGTGAGCCCATCCATGAGCGAGAGGAGCTGTGCGACGACCCGCCTCTCGAGATCGCCCAGGACCTCCTCCCTCTTCGGGGCTATCGAGTCTATCTCATCGATGAAGATTATCGATGGCGCGCTCTTCTGTGCATCCTCGAAGATCTGCCTGAGCCGCTGCTCGCTCTCACCGTAGTACCTGGACATTATCTCCGGTCCGGATATGGCTGTGAATGTCGCGTCGGTCTCGCTTGCCACAGCCCTGGCGATGAGCGTCTTGCCGGTGCCCGGAGGACCGTGAAGCAGCACTCCCTTTGGAGGCGTTATGCCGAGCTTCTGGAATACCTCAGGATGTCTGAGGGGCAGCTCAACCATCTCGCGTATCGATCTTATCTCCCTGCCCAGGCCGCCGATATCCTCGTAGGTGACATCTCTGAACTGGAACCCCTCGATCTGCTCGCTTGTTATGTTTACGACCGTGTCTCTTGTTATGACAACAGGTCCTGAGGGGGTTGTGCTCACTACCACCATCAGCAGGGAGTTCGTGATCATCTCTATCCTTATCTGCTCGCCCTTTGTGACCGGCCTCCCCTCCAGGATCCTGAGGAGATACTGCGGTCCGCCTATCAGCCTTATGCTTCTGGTCGGAGCGAGCAGCACCCTTCTTGCAGGTTTTACTTCAGTGCGTCTGACGAAGACCCTGTCGTCTATCCCCACCCCAAGATTTGATCTCAGGTTCCCGTCGATCCTTATTATGTCAGGTGCATCTCCCGGGTTCCCTGGCCATGCCAGGGCGCATACCTTGTTCCTGCCCTGAATCTCAACAACGTCGCCGTTCTTCAGGCCCAGCCTGTTTATTATATCCAGACTGATTCTGGCTATGCTCTTACCTGCATCCCTGTGGTATGCCTCTGCCACTCTGAGGACTATCTGATCATTCATCGGCGATCTTCCTCACAGATTCAAATGCTCCAGGAGCCATTCTCGAATCGCACCAGCCCTCTCGACTCAAGCCTGGCGAGCGATTCCCTCACAACTGCTGCAGGCATCTTGAGCCTTTCGGCGAGCTTCTCCTCTGTGGAGCTGCCTGATAGCAGGGAGAAGAGCAGCTCCGCCTCGAGCTCATCGGTCGCGCACTCGTCTATCGCCCTCATCGCCTTCTGGCGCAGCTCCAGCTCCCTAGTTGCCACATCCGCCATCATCATTCTCAGCCTGTCCATCTCAGCTGCCAGCGCTGAGAGCTCCTCGTGTATCGTTCTGAGATCGCGGCAGTCGGATTCCCTCTCCATGGATGGACCGGAGAGGGCATAGGCTCTCACCCCATATGAGTGCGACGCCAGTGCAACCTCAAGGACGAGATTTCTCGCCAGCCGGAAGTACTTGCGCCTCCTCTCATCCCTGTAGCACTCTATCAGCCCTGCTGACTCCAGCACGCCAAGGTGATCTATCACAGCCTTCGGTCCGACATCGAGCCTCTTGGCTATCTCGTTGAAGTAGAATGGCCGGAACGAGAGAAGCTGAAGTATGCGCCTCCTGTTCTCGTTCCCCAGAACATCAAGCAGCTCGACTGGATCCAAGCCGAACACCCTGCCACGAAATCATAACTGGTGGTTAGTAACAAAAAGTTAGATATAAGCGTTTTGGTCTCGGCCCGATATCACGGAAATCGATATCTTCTGGCAGGACGATTCATGAGGTTCCATGTGTGGATGAATTCGCCTCGAGACAGCACCGGCAATGCGATATGTGCAGCGCCTGTGGTTGTACCTTTGACCATCGAGCACTCATGGAAAATCTCCCATTCCCAGGCCAAAGGCTTATTTATGGAGCGAATCCGATTCTGTGGGTGGCAGTGACAATTCTCTGGAATCGAGAGATGTGATTTCGGGATGCTTATAATTGGTATAGATGACACAGACTCGGAGAGGGGATTCTGCACAACGTATCTCGCAGCGGTACTGATAGAGAGGCTCAGAGCGAGCGGATATCACACCGGCGCGCCAAAACTGGTGCGCCTCAATCCATGTGCGAGATACAAGACCAGAGGAAATGCAGCCATCGCCATACCTGTGGAGGCGGAGGACACTGATAGGATCGGGCAGATCGCCCTGGATGCCCTTCTGGAGCTCTCAGATCTCTCCGGAATAAACACCAACCCGGGGCTCGTGATAGCTGACAGGATCACTGGAGAGATGAAGCGGTTTTACAGGAGAGCGGTCACGGAGATCCTGGAGATTGAGGATGCGAGGAGGATACTCTCATCTGAGGGCATATGGCACCGAGGCTTCAAGAACCAGCGGGGCCTCATCGGCGCGCTCGCAGCGGTCGGCTCGGAGTTCGATGAATTCACATACGAGCTCATAGCCTACAGACGGAGAGAGCTCTGGGGCACGCCGAGAATCCTCGACGAGGATTCGATATGGGATGCGGATAGAGCGACGTATCCTGCAACCTGGGACACGGTGGACTACTCGAACAGGCGCGTAGTATTCTCCCCGCACTCGCCTGATCCGGTGCTGTTCGGCATTCGCGGCGACGATCCCGAGGCGATAAGAAGGGCTTTCAGCATGATAAGATCTGAGGCGCCCGAGGGGTGCGTGATGTACATCACAAACCAGGGGACTGATGCGCACATCATAGATATGAGGGACAACAAATCCTGCGATCTCCACGATGACAGAAGCTACAGGCTGCGCGGCAGCGTTGCCGGGGAGCCGCGCGTGATCGAAGGAGGGCATGTCTTCTTCCCCATCGATCTGGGCGAGAGAAACATAGAATGTGCTGCATTCGAGCCGACGAAATGCTTCAGAAAGATCGTCAGATCGCTGATCCCTGGAGATCTGATAGAAGTCTACGGCTCCATGAAGTCCGGCACACTGAACCTGGAGAAGATCGACATAATCTCTCTGGAGAAGCAGAGATCCTCCAGGCCGCCGCTGTGCTCATGTGGCAGACGCATGAAGTCAGCGGGATCCGGCCAGGGATACAGGTGCAGGAGATGCAAGACGAGATCCATGAAGGCCGAGATCGTGGAGCTGCCCAGGGATATTGAGGATGGTCTCTACGAGGTCCCACCATCAGCGAGAAGGCATCTAGCGAAACCTCTTGTGAGAATGCGCGACCCTAGAGCGCATCCGAGCAGGTAGTCACCTATCAGCGCGATCCCTCTGCTCTTTGTGCTCATGAGTCGCTCCCTCCTGAATGATGGCGGTTTGTCATTCACACCCGCATTGCCCGGATTATGTCGTTCTGAACTCAGGAAAGTCATAGATCTGCGTTATCTCGTAACCCTTGGATTTCAGCCTGGCGCAGAGAAGCTCGGCTCTTTCCAGCACAACTTTGATCATGTGAAGCCGCACGGGGAGCGATGATACTGTGCTGAGGCTTATTCCCCTCTGCCTGAGCACATCAATGTACTCATCGCTGCCCACCTCGACAAACGATGTCCTTCCGGAGAGCTGTATGCCTGCCACGTCCCTCATGCTCTCATACGGATCGTAAACCGCAAGGGAAACCCTGTCATTCAGCACGATGTTGGCAAACTTCTCCCCTCCCTCGCTCAGGAAGTAGATGGCGCCATTCCTGTAGAGGTACTCAAGTGGCGTCGCCCTCACTCTTGATCCATAACCAGTTGCAAGTGTGCATGTGTTGTGAGATGCCAGAAACGCATCTATCAGCCTCCGGAGCTCGTTAACAGGCATCCTTGGCGAGAGCATGTCTCTTGCCCTCTTGATCTCAAGGCCTAACTCGACAACCTCCTCTGTGACCAGTGTGTCGATGTCCTGGAAGAGAAACCCCTTCCTCTTGCAGAACGACTCCATGCCGAGGAGATCGTTCGAGCTGAGCCTCTCGACGCACATCCTTCCGCCGAGGGCTCTAGAGAGGATCACGCTGTCTCCAAGCATTTTCTTTAGGCTTTCAAGGTTCGTCTCGCCATCCTTCCTGTCTATGGAGGTGGTGAAGAGAGCGATGCTCTTCTCCCTCAGCCAGCTCAGGTTCTCCCTCACAAAGTTCCACAGGTTCGGGCTGATAACACCCTTGTACACGGGCGCGCCCAGAACGAAGAGCTCGAACCTCCTGTGCTCCGGCTGGATCTCGCCGACCTTCACAGCATCCGAGGGGCCGAGTATCAGCGATAGCGTTCGTGCGACCTCCTCGGTCGAGCCGTATCTGCTATCATAAACCACAAGAGTCCTGATCATCCCATGAAGTATTGATTCGCCGCTTTTTAATCTCTTCCTTTTGTTGCTGTGTTGAATAATGTTTGAGAATCCGATAGCAGAGGCTCGATTCATACGAATTGCAATTCTAGTAAAAATCGATAGCTATCGACCTTAGAGCTCTTAATTATTCAACACAGCACATTTTGTGAGATCATATGCTTGCTGGACGATGAGATCTGCATTTCCATGGGCGCAGCTCAGCTTCGCGTAAACCTCTCTCAGAATAGACAGGGGCCATCGACGGCAATAAGGCACAAACACAGGCGATGAACATATCTTATTGGTACCCTTCTTTCAGAATCATAATACTGAAATGGCTTCTGGAGAGATAATTAGCATGTTAATAAATAAAGTATCTCTAATAAAATAGAATTTGCGGGATACGTTCTTTCTGACACTTGATGTGGTATAATTGGTGTATTCTAGCGTACCTAGAGAATTTTTGAGCTCATCTTTAAACCTACCTCCGCTCCAGCAAGTTAAAATTTTCAGATTTATTGACTTCGAAAAATATCCTGCACACATCGACGAAATGCTGGCTTTGATACCTGGTCAGGGAGTTAGATCCACAGAAAAGGTTTCAAATATAAAGGCAACATTGTGGGGATGCAAGCGATGAGGTAACCTATAAATAGTTAAAAAATAGTCTTTCATCAGATGGAGCTCAAATTAACATCAAAAGAGAAGCTTGTGCTCTACGGCCTGACCAGATACCCCGGGCTCAGCGACATCGACCTGGCTTCTTTTATTGATGTAGACAGATCAACGATATTCAAGAGCAAACGCAAGTTTCGAGACTGGCAGATTATAAGGTTTCTGAACGTTCCGTCCGGTGGCGCTCTGGGCGCCGAGATCCTCAGCGTGGTCTTCATGCGCTTCTCTCCAGGGATCGATGGCAGAGAATCCCTGTCCGAATGGACCCTGAGCCCCAGCTGTGTATTCTGTGCTGTAACAGCTACAGATGCGTTCTCCCTGGTTTACTCAAGAAACCTGACAGAGTTCAAGAGAAGATCTGAAAGCATTCTGAGCAGATACCGGCAGAGCGGCATGCTTGAGGATTTCAGATGTGTGCATCTCTGTGTGGGGCTTGCGAGCTATCAGTACAATGTTCCTGCAGCAGTCAGCGAGATATTCGGGCTCGATAGAAAGGATGCTCAAGTTGGTCCTGTCTCGCTGATGCCTCTGGATGATTTAAAGATGTCCGAGAAGGACAGACTCACGCTCTACGCCTTCGTCAGATACCCTGGCCTTTCAGACCTGGAACTCTCAAAGAGGACCGGTATATCAAGGCCGACAATATCTGGGAAGAAGAGCAGGTTCTTCGATGCCAACATTCTCCTCAGAGAGGCGCACGTTGAATGGCAGAGGATATGCTGTGAGCTCATGTGCTTCTACCATCTTCGCATGAGGCAGGATGTGAGCTTCCAGGATGCGGGATCTCTCCTGAGCATGATGGGATCGCAGCTCTTCTACTACATGCAGCCTGGAGACGTCTGCGGAGCGATGCTCTCATCCAGCTACTCTGATCTCAAGGATGGGATGGATGCGTTTGTTAACAGCGCAATTGAGAGGGATCTCATAGATGGCAGACCATATATGGTCATAATGCCACTGAGAGCGATTAGGGTGGAGAAGCTCGATTACGCACCTGCTGTTGCTGAGATGCTCGGGATTGAAAAGGAGATATGAGCAAGATAGTGATAATCTGCTCCTCCTCTGATCCGGCCAGCTCGAACATAGCCTCGAGGCTGCTCGAGCTCGTTGAATGGGAGGCGCAGGGTGATATCAGGTTCCACAGGAGCTACTGCATGCTGTGCATCGAGGGTGAGCTTGTGGGACTCAGAAACCTGGAGTATCTACTGGATCGCATGGGCCTCTCGCCGAGGCTGATCGTCTTCGCATCCAGGCACAGGTCAAAAGAGGCTGTGGCATGGCTCGGAGGTCACTTCACCGGGGTTGTTCAGGAGGGATCATTCGAGCTCTCCAGACCAGCGCCGTATGCGCTGAAGAGACTGCTCATGGCCCTGCAGCGTAACTCCCCATCAGGATTTCGAATCTCTGGTGAGGCCACACACCACGGGCCTGTTGATCTGCACACCCCATCGCTCTTCGCCGAGATAGGCTCATGTGAGCAGCACTGGATCGACCCAGCTGCAGGAACCGCGGTCGCGAGGGCGATCCTTGAGCTTGAAGGTGCTCGTGAGCACGCCGGCGAGCCGGTGCTTCTCGGAATTGGCGGAGGCCACTATGTGCAGAGGCAGACTGAGCTGATGCTCTCAAGGCCTGTCGCATTCGGTCACATGTTCTCGAAGTACCAGGCATCGATGCTGAGCATCGAGGCGATGAAGAAAGCTGCCGAGCTCTCAGGAGCCTCCGGGGTCTATCTGGATGGCAAATCCTTCCGCTCAGAGGAGCGCAGGAGGCTCGAGGAGATAGCATCGAACCTCGATCTGAAGGTGATGAGCACAAAAGACGTCAGGGCTCTGTGAGAGTTCAGCTCAAAAAATGGATGTACAGTATCAAGCAAGCGCCTGCCGATTCACGTCAGCATGTTAAGGTATTTCAGCCCGCAAACCTGAGCTCAATCCTCCATCTCTTTGAACAACCTGCTTATGCCACCCTTGGCGATCGAGAACGTCGGTACGCCCCCCGTGATCATGCAGATCTCCAGAGTCTCGAGGATCTCCTCCTTTGTCGCGCCGTAGTTCACAGCAACCCTCGCCTGTGGATATACACAGTCCTCACACATTCTCGTTATAACACAGGCCAGCGCGATGAGCCTCTTTGTCTTTTTGTCGAGGGCTCCATCCTCGAGGAGCACCCTGTCAAGCCTCTCGATGAGCTCCACGAGCTCCGGCCTGTGGTCGTATATCGCCTTCAGCGTCTCGGGAACATATCCACCCATCTTATCCCCAAGAGCTCGCATTATCTCGCCATGTCTATCGCCACATCCACACATGTTTTTACCTCCTTTTATGCTCCGAACACAACACAGATTCGTTCTATCCACAGGCCCTCACGCCGGTGAGATGCCTCTGAATTTTACGAGCTTCTATTCATTTATTTTATGCCCATGAGATATATGGTTTGTGGGATTGATCTGGCCAGATCAGGTTCGCTCCAAAATTCTCCTACTTCTCCAGGACGATGGTCACTATATCCCCATCGCTCAGGATGTGATCGAGCCCTGCGCGCTGGCCGTTGTGTTTTGCAGATGATCCCCAGACAGTTGCATACCTGAAACGCTGCCTGAAGTCCTTGTGGATCCTATCGCAGAGATCGCCTATGTTAGCGCCCCTTCTCATTATCATGGGCTCGTCGAGATCCGGCGGCCTCCCCTGTGGCTTCATGAATATCCTTATGAGCTCCAGCCGGTCGAATATCTCGTCCTTCAGCCTGTCGATCCCAGTGCCATCTATGGCCGAGATCGGTATCGCATCCCCATCGCGCTCCTGCTCCTCGGGATCCAGGAGGTCCGCCTTGTTCATCACATGTATGGCCTTTATGTAGCGCCTGTTGGCCTCGATGGCATCGATGAACCTCTCCTGGGTGAGACTCTCCCTTATCAGGACATCTGCGCTGTGTATCTTGTACTCCCTCAGTATCGCCTCGATCGATCCCTTGTCTATACCCGGGTCGACTGTGCTCGTCACACTTATGCCGCCTCTTGATGTTTTTCTTATCAGAACTGATGGGGGGTTCTGGTTCAGGCGGACACCGCTCTGATAGAGCCTGTTCAGGTAGGGATCTAGCGGCCCTCCATACGGCTCCGTGACAAGCAGCACCAGATCAGAATCCCTCACTGCGGATAATGCATCACCTGAGACCGTAATATCAGGCACATCGAGGATCTGTATCTTTGCGCCCCTGTGCTGCATGATTCCGGGGACGATCTCCATTGAGTAGGGATCCTCGCTGGTCCTGGCTCCTGTTAGCCTGCTAACAAGTGTGGACTTTCCGGCGCCAACTGGCCCCACAAGAGTGACTGTGGCATCCCCCGATTTACGTACGCCTCCACCCTTCTTCGCTCTGGAGGCTGTGCGCCTCTCCTGCTCCTCGCGCAGCCTGGCAATCTTCGCCTTCAGGCGACCTATGTGGTGTTCGGTCGCCTTGTTCTTCTGCGTTCTGAGGATCTCCTCCTCGAGGGCCCTGATCTCCTCCTCGATGCTCATCGGGCCAGCCCCACAGCTGATCTTTCCAGTCGATGGATATCCATAACAACGTCCTGAGGTTCAGAGAACGATGGTATCTGCTAAAAGAGTTTCGATGTACTCGATGAGGCGCTGAAAAACACACGACCTCCTGGAGCTACCAGGAGATCGCCCTCCAGAGCCAGTTGCATATCAGAGTCCAGAACTTCTCAAATCCCGACCCCTTCTCGATCTTCATCCTCTCCTTCTCAGAGTACTTCTTGCTCTTGGTCCATGACATGCCTATCACAGATGCTAGTGAATGGCATCGTCATATAATCGTAACGGTTGACATAGAAGTTCAGTACGCATGCTCACGTCTTGGAGCGATCCCACGAGAGACGAGTCATGTGGCAAATGTGTTCCCTGTGATGGCCATGCTGCTCACCCGATCCGCGCAGTCTGTGTTAGAGAAGCTGTGCGCCGAGCGGTATGTCCGTATGCCATGGATTTTTATTTAAATATTTTATTTCTCATATGGCAATCGGGATGCATAACACAAGCTATAAATACAGGGGTGGAAAGTAGGCATAACGCCAGTGGTTGCACAGAAATCAGGTTCATGTGGTCCTGCGGGCCTGTAGCTTAGTCCGGTTAGAGCGCTCGGCTCATAACCGAGTGGTCGCCGGTTCAAATCCGGCCAGGCCCATCCTACCCTGGTTGGCGGCTATGAATCACCTGAAGTTATGCGTCTATCCACACTTGGCAGGCTGCCAGGTACTGTAAATCACATGTATTTTATTTTAAATGTTCCATTTTGAGCAGACGATAGCCAATGTCAAGAAACACGTTTTGGTGTTGAGCTTGGTGAAAATGAGATACAAGTTATTGCATTCCTGGGATGTGAGACCCGATGAGGCTGTTGAGATACAGGAGATGCTGGCCGGCAGTGTGAGAATTCAGAGGGTGGAGCGCTTGGAGACTGTGGCTGGAACAGATGTATCTTTCTCTGGATCCAGGGCATACGCGGCCGCAGTTCTTCTCGATTACCAGGATATGCGTCTACTCGATGTTTCCTTCGCGGATATGGATGTGGGTTATCCCTACATACCTGGGCTTCTGACATTTCGTGAGGGGCCCGTCATCCTCAGGGCTCTTGAGGGGATCGATGATGCTGACGTCCTGCTCTTCGATGGGCAGGGGATCGCGCATCCGCGCAGATTTGGAGAGGCGAGCCATCTAGGATTGCTCCTCGATCGGCCTTCTGTGGGGTGTGCAAAGTCGAGGCTCTGCGGGGAGTTCTCCGAGCCCGGAAAGGAGAGGGGGTCATTCTCCCTGGTGGTTGATCGTGGGGAGATTGTTGGTGCTGCTCTCAGGACCAGAACAAACGTCAAACCGGTGTTCGTATCCCCGGGGCACATGTCAGACCTGAGTTCCGCGATCGAGATCGCGCTGAACTGCGCGAGATCCCACCGAGTGCCGGAACCGCTGAGACTGGCGCACATCCTCTCATCGAAGAGGGCGAGATCAAAGCGATGAGAGATGAGTGGAGATCTCATGCGTTGATCAACTCGCTTTCCAGTTGTGCTGCTGACTCGCCAGTTTGTAGAGGGCCCAGCTGCAAAAGCTCTTTAAGCGCAGATCAGCTTGATGTGCAATTCAGGAATTGACATTCACTGGCTAAGAGATCTCAAACACTGCGAGAGCGCATGCTGTTGATCTCAATGATATGAGTAACCAAGTGAGGTGCCCGCTGAATGGAGCAGGAATGGCTCTCAGCTTGCAACCGTCCTCAAAAGGGTTATATAATGTGATTTCAGGTTCTATGATGAACATATTGTTTCTCTAATCCATCTGGAGGACAACCGATTGAGATCAAAGATACTGCTCGATGAGGAGGATATCCCGAAGAGATGGTACAATGTGGCAGCTGATCTGCCCCGGCCGCTCGACCCGCCGCTGAACCCGGCGACGCATGAGCCGCTGAAGCCGGAGGACCTCGAGCCGATATTTCCGAAGTCCCTTATAAGGCAGGAGATGAGCACCGAACGCTGGATAGACATACCTGAGGAGGTGAGGGATGTCTACAGGCTCTGGCGTCCAACACCTCTGTACAGGGCTGTCAGGCTTGAAAAGGCCCTCAGGACTCCCGCCAGGATCTACTACAAGTACGAGGGGGTGAGCCCTGCGGGAAGCCACAAGCCGAACACAGCTGTGCCCCAGGCTTACTACAACATGAAGGAGGGCATAGAGAGGATAGCCACAGAGACCGGCGCAGGACAGTGGGGCTCGGCGCTGGCGCTTGCCACCTGCATATTCGGCCTTAAATGCACGATCTACATGGTCCGCTCCAGCTACGATCAGAAGCCGTACCGAAGGAGCATGATGCGGGTCTGGGGTGCGGAGTGCTTCCCGAGCCCGAGCAACAGGACGAACGCAGGCAGGAGGATCCTGGAGCAGTTCCCGGACACGCCTGGCAGCCTGGGGATAGCGATATCTGAAGCTGTGGAGGACGCGGCCACGCATGATGATACAAACTACGCCCTCGGATCGGTTCTGAACCACGTGCTTCTCCACCAGACGGTCGAGGGGCTTGAAGTGCGGAAGCAGTTCGAGCTTGTTGACGATTACCCTGATGTGATCTACGGCTGCTGCGGCGGTGGGAGCAACTTCCCTGGAGTCTGCTTCCCGTTCATCCCTGACAAGCTCAATGACAAAAAGGAGCTAAGGCTTGTGGCGTGCGAGCCGACTGCATGCCCGAGCCTCACCAAGGGTCTGTACACATACGACTACGGGGACACCGCGCGCCTGACGCCGCTGCTCAAGATGTACACGCTCGGCCACGACTTCGTCCCGCCGGGAATACATGCCGGAGGGCTGAGGTACCACGGGGATGCGCCCCTCCTCTGCAACCTGGTGAACGCGGGAATCATCGAGGCCCAGGCGTTCCACCAGCGCGAGGTCTTCGAGGCCGCGACGATCTTCGCGCGCGCGGAGGGCATCGTGCCAGCGCCAGAATCTGCACATGCGATCAAGCCCGCGATCGACGAGGCGATCCGGTGCAGGAAGAGCGGAGAGATGAAGACCCTGCTCATAAACCTGAGCGGACACGGGCACTTCGACCTATCTGCATATGATGCGTACAATGATGGAATCCTCGAGGATTACGAGTATCCAGAGGAGCTGGTGAGGCAATCGCTTGCCAGGCTGCCAAAGGTGTAAGCTCGGGTTTCTGATCAATCCGATAGCTGGCATGGGAGGCGCGGTCGGGCTAAAAGGCACAGATGGCGTCGCGGCCCTGGCGGAGAGCCTCGGCGCCTCCCCTGTATCCAGGGAGAGAGCTGAGAGGGCCTTCAGGAGACTTCTTGAGCTCTCAGCGGGAAGAATCCCTGTGGAGGTGCTCACTGCAGGCGGCTCTATGGGAGAGGGCCTGCTGTCTGAGCTTGACGTTGAGCATTCTGTTGTACACACTCCTGGGGAGGAAACAACACCTTTTGACACGAAAAGAGCGTGCTCCATATTTGCATCTGAGGGTGTTGATCTGATACTCTTCTGCGGAGGAGATGGCACAGCGAGGGACGTCGCATCTGCCTCTGGAGATCTGCCGATCCTCGGCATACCAGCGGGCGTGAAGATGCATTCCGGGGTATTTGCTGTGAGCCCGGAGGCAGCTGCAGATCTCGCTTATGGATATCTCAGGGGCGAGCTGAGGGTCAGGGAGACAGAGATAGCTGATGTCGATGAGGAGCGCTACAGAAAGGGCGAGCTTGTGGTGCGCATCTACGGCGTGGCCAAGACGCCCTATCTTCCTGCGCTGGTTCAGCAGAGGAAACAGATCTACGCAAGCTCTGACGAGGAGCACTTCAAGCGCGAGATCGCTCAGTTTGCCAGGGAGTTCATGAGCGACGGCTCCTACTACATACTCGGAGCTGGAACCACGACAGCCAAGATCGCCGAGCTGATCGGCTGCGAGAAGACGCTTCTGGGCGTCGATGTCATCCGGAACGGGAGGACCTTGATAAAGGACGCATCCGAGAGCGATCTGCTTAGGCTCCTCGAGGGGATCGATGGGGATGTGAGGATCATCGTCAGCCCGATAGGTGCTCAGGGATTCATTCTGGGGAGAGGCAGCCAGCAGATAAGCCCGAGGGTCCTGAGGATTGTGGGCCCGGAGAGGCTGATACTGATTGCTACGCCACACAAGCTAAGGGATCTGAAGTATCTTCTGGTCGACACGGGAGATGTAGAGATCGACAGGGCACTCGCGGGAAGGCGGCAGGTGGTGACAGGATACCGGATAGCGCAGCTCAAAGAGGTAAGGGCTGCAAGCGATGTTTTTGATGCATGATGGAGATGGCGAAGAGAACCCCAGGACCGAGATGAGAGAGTGGCTGCCGGGGCGGTGAAAGCGGAGCTCTCTCGCGACTCTGGCTATCTCGTCCTGGGGTTCAGGCGAAAGGGTCTGGATCTGCAGACCCTCTCACCATACCTCCCGCGAAGCTCGACTTTTATTGTGTAATCCCCTGGCTTCCAGAGGCCTGTCTCCCAGAAGGTGGTGTATATGCTGTTGAGATCGAAGTCGACCATGGGTATCTCCACCTCCTTCTCAGCTCCTGTTATAGTGGATGTCACCTCCTCGACCTCGCCCGCGACGAGCGCCTCGATCACAACAAGATCCCCCACGTTTGCCTCATTCGAGCTCAGGTCAACGCTCTTCAGCTCAGGCCCGGCCACCATCTCCGGATCGTTTCTCAGGTACAGAACTGCCCTGGTGATGTTCATCGCCCCCCAGCCGAATGTGTTATCCGCGCCTGGATCTCCAAGATCATCCGCCGATCTAAGAAGCACCCTCTTGACATCAGCTGGCGTCAGGTTCCCGAAGCCCTCCAGAATTATAGCAGCAGCTCCAGCAACCTGTGGAACTGCCATGGATGTCCCGCTCATGCAGCTCTCATCATCCCTCGTCCCTGCAAGCGCTGATGGCACATCGACCCCGATGGTCACGATGTCCGGCTTGATCCTTCCATCCGAGGTGGGCCCGCGTGAGGATCTCTCAAAGATCTTCCCTCTTGCGTCTATGGCGCCGACGGTTATCACCTCCTCAGCCTCTCCCGGAACGACGATGGAGGATGGCGATGGCCCGGAGTTTCCGGCCGCCACAACAACAACGATTCCCTCCTCGGCCATCCTGTTGCATGCCTCATCCAGGAGCGTCGGCCTGTCAGAGCTCCGATCTCCTCCGACGCTGAAGGATATCACCCTGATATCATAGATATCCTTGTTCTTGGCGCACCAGTCGAGCGCGGATAGAGCGTCAGACAGATAGCATGATCCATCCCTGTCCATGACCTTGAGCACCACGAGCCTCGATCCGGGCGCCACACCCATGCCCTTTGTGCCGGATATCAGGCTTGCGCAGTGCGTTCCATGACCATTGTCATCATACGGTTTCTCAAGTTTGTTGACCATGTCAACGAATGCCACGACCTTGGGGTCTGATGTGGCAGGATCGTCATCGATATCGTCCAGGGTCTCATGCCCCGCATCCACGCCTGTATCTATGAGCGCAACTGTCACTCCCTTGCCTGTAAGCCCTGTGGCCGCTCTTCTGGGGTTCTCAGGAGGTCCAGGCATATCTGAGCCAGCATGGCTATTTTCACACTGCGCCCCCAGAACCCTGAGCTTCTGATCTCTGTAGATTCCCTTAACACCCCTGAGCCTGGCCAGCTCCGGGATTTTGTTTCCCGGAACTAGCATGGCGCTTCCCCTGAGAATATCGATGCTTCGCAGCTTTTCGCCATCCGACTCTGTCACATTATCATCATGGAGCACTATCACCCTGGTCTCCTCAGGTCCCAGCGATTCGAGCGAGTCCTCTATCCTGTTCGCGTTTAGGTCCAGCGGATCGAGGACCTTGAGCGCTCTGCAGGGGGTTACGGCTGCATTGCCCGCCCTGTCCACGGCAACTATGTTTACATCATAATCACCTGGCGGCAGGTTCGAGCCGCAGTAGCCGATGTACCTCCCGTCCCCGTCCAGATCGAACATGAGCACCTGTTTTCTGCCGACCTCTGCGTATACCGAGGAGATTCCGGATCCGTCGTGGACGTTCGCGCTTATCTCCGCCCTGGGATCTCCGCGCTTCAGCTGGTATGGAAAGATCCTGGGATTGGTTATGACCGGCGGTGTGGTGTCGGTGTGATCCCTTTCCATGAGAGCCCTGAACTCCTTCTGAAACCACCTCGTCGCCCTGTCTGAGATGAATGGGTCCTCGGCGAAGACTATGGAGAAGAGGAGAGCAACAGCTAGGGCTGCCGAGAAAATACAGATTGCCTTTCTGCCTATGAGCCTCTTCTCCGGACCGACCACCCCACTGCCTCTTGCACTATTGAATCACAACTGTGAGGGCATTCTCGAACTCCTTTGAGAGCGAGTAAACCGTCACAGCAAAGCCGACAGAGTAGCTGCCAGGGGATGCGTTTGTCGCGTCCCATGTCCCGACGTATTCATCATCCGAGACCTTCTCCATGGGAATAGACGCGACCTCATTCCCCTCTGAGTCCCTTATCTTTGCGGCGCATGTGAAGTACTGCGTGGAGCTGCCCAGGCTCAGTCCAGGGTTCTTATTCTTCGTGAGAGAGCCTGACCATACAGTTATGGGCTCGCATGTCGCACAACCCATTACGCTGAGCGTCGTCAGGTTCTCATCTGCCGTCCCGCTCGTGCCCTCTCCGCCTTCCTCTGGCAGCTCGAAGACAGCGTGGATCTTCACAGGACCTGGAGACGCAGGATTCGGCTCAGCCCTCGTCAGGGTGCTGTTGAGTCGCATCCTGAACGCCGGCAGGTTCTTCAGCCAGTCGTTCCATGTGTAGATCCTGGCATCGTATCCCATCATCCTCAGCGCAAACCACACCATAGACGCCTTGAACTCTGTATTCGCATAGACCACAACAGGCTTCTCCTTCGTCAGGCCCGCGAAGACGCTCTCCAGCTCCGACTCGTCCTTCAGCCTGCCGTTCTCGGTGACCATATCGTAGGGTATGTTCAGAGCTCCAGGTATCGCTCCCTGGCCGAACGCATCGAACGGCCTGGAGTCCACGATCTGCACATCAGCATTCTTCACATAATCATTTGTAGCCAGCAGCTCTGATCTGATCCTCTGAACTGTGTAGGTTGTGGCCGGTCTCACATACGGTGTGCTCTGCACCGGCAGGCCTGCCGCCTTCCAGTCATTTGTATCCCCGTCCAGGAGCTTCAGCCTGCTCTCGTCATGCCCGAGGTACAGCATCAGCCAGTACACAAATGTTGCTCCGAACGGCCCACCCAGACATGTCGGGCAGTCGTAATCGGTGCCCGTCAGCACAACCCTGTCGTTTGGAGTTATCCCCGCGTTTCCAAGAAGCGCTGCTATCTCCTCTGCGGATTTCAGCTCCTTGTTCTCGTTGTAGAAGTCCATGTAGTTTATGTGCACAGCGCCATCTATGTACTCCGTGGCGCCGTTGCTGACATCCAAGACAATATCGGAGCGCGCAACGCCTGTGACCGGAACAAGCATCTCGCTAGCTCTCACCGGCACATCTGTGGTCGTACTCTTGCTCTCAGTCTCTTTTTGAGATGTCTGAGCGCTCTTGTTGAACAGAGGGTTCTTGAGCCGCTCGGTCTTTGCAGAGATCACCGGGGCTGATGTCTTCTCCTCCTCCGGCCCCAGGCTCTTCAGGAATCCCTCGTGTGGATATTCTTCATAATCTGGTTTGCACATCGGGCATGTAGCACTCGCCCACTGCATGCTCATTGCAGCGATGATAAGCACCATTCCAAACACAATGATGAATCTGCGAATCATGATCTTCCTCTCAGCTGGGCCATCGCAGCCTCAAAGCTGCGTCCAGCCCTTGGTGTGATCCTGAACCTTCCTATAACCTCTTCTAGTTCATATCCTCTTCTATCTGTTGCTGTGATCACAACTGAGTACTCACCAGGATCTAGAAGTGCGGTGGTGAGAGCGCCCTCGTAATGATCGCCTGCCTGGTATAGACGCACATAAGACCTGGACTCAGGAATCCGTGCCGATACCTGGGAAAGACCGTTTACAGACTCGATCCAGGCCTTTATGAGAAGCTGTTCTCCGGCCTCGATCTCCTCCGGCAGGCTGGCATTCAGTATCTTTATGGGTTTGAGCTCATATCCCATGAGAGGGTACATGTCCCTCGAGCGGTTGCCGATCTCTTTGGGAGTGTCGCCGAACCCATCAGCTCCTGGAACATCCTGTGCAGGTCCGCTGCGCTCATCCACGCCTGAGTAATCGCTCCAGGCGTTCCCACCAACAGGGTACGGCGCGTTCCATATGTTCTCTCCCCGGTCCACGGCCTGGACCACATTATCGATGAGACGGTTGGTGTGGAAGATATTGCTGTTCGACTCCACGAATATCCCTGTGGGGCTCCGGGTGATGTTGTTCCCGACAACTGTGTTGGCATCGCTCTTTCCCTGTATCTGTATGCCGAACCTGATGTTTGAGCGTATATCGTTGCTGAGTATCTCGTTCTCGCCTGAGTCCAGGAGGGATATCCCCGCGACCTGGTTATCGGTGATTGTGTTGTTTCTTATTATGTTGTGGTTGCAGTTGAACCGCAGATCGATCCCGTTTGCCTTGTTTCCGGAGATCAGGTTTTTCTCTATGATGTTGTTAGAGCAGCCTGTGAACATGTAGACTCCGTACATGTTGCCGTTTAGCGTGTTCCCCCTCAAAGTGTTGTTCGAGCATAATGTGGAGAGGTGTATCCCGTACGCTCCGTTGTTGCTCGCGATATTGTTCACGATCAGATTATCGTTGGAGGAGTCTGTGAGGTATATACCATACCACCCCTCCCCGACGACGCCATTGTAGCTGGCGTTGTTGTTCGCGATTGTGTTTCCAGAGGACGTCAGAAGTACGATTCCAGGCTGCTTGCAGCCTGTCACCGTGTTGTTTGTGATGCTGCACCCCCTGACCCTGCTCAACCGTATCCCGTAGAGGCCGTTTCTGACTGTGAATCCGGTGATGTTCACCATATCAGCCTCTACGCTTATGCATGCGTCTGAGGATGATGCAATCACGGTTGCACCATCGCCTATGAGGTTCAGACGCTTGTTCACCGTGAACTTCTCGTAAACCCCCGGCCCGACGATTATAGTATCCCCTGGAGATGCTGAATCTATGCTTCTCTGTATATCGCCTCCTGCATGTATTATGGCTGCGCTGCCTGCCATGGAGAGGAGCATAATCAGAGGGAGCGCGATCGCCGCTGATATGCACAAACCGAAAATCATGCCGCATGAATTTACACACATCTCTTCTTCCGTCCCAGGCCATTTGAGACGCTGCCGGTTCAGGCGAATGCTCAATCAACCACCCCGGCTAACGAGATGTGATGATCTTATAAATCTTGCCCGAACTTGTGGGTATCGGGCTGTGGGCCAGTCCAGCGCATGTGTTCTGGAGAGCCGTTGGAAGCACACATTTGAATCGCTGGAGTGGAGAGGACGGAGCGATGAAAACGGCGCACGTAACAAAAGACGTGCAGAATGGGTGAAAACCCCGCATGCGACAAGCAGAGGCATGCCAGAAGAATGAAAGCGTCCCCAAGACGTCATCCATCACAGCAGCCCGGAGCGCCTCTCTCAGCCAGCCCTCTCATGATCCTCTCCGCGGTGCTGAGGTCGTCTGGTGTGTTGACATTGAAAAAGCTCAGGAGTTCGGTATCCACAGCTCTGAACAATCCGGCATCTACAAATTTGATGTCAAGCCCTGCTAGCGAGGCTGATATCCTGCGCTCGCCTCTCGCGATCACATTTCTGCATGCCTCCTCGAGCCGCCTCGCAAGGTAAACCGCATGCAGCCTCTCAGGAATGCCATTCAGGATAGGGACCGCGCCGTCATGACCTTCTGCGAGCGAGAAGAGGAAATCGATCGCATCAGGATTGAGAAAAGGCATATCGCAGCCTGCTGCGAATGCGTAGCGTCCGCGAGCTGAATCCATTCCGGCCTGGAGACCTGCGATCGGTCCCACGCCATGCGCGCGATCGATCACCACCCTGCAGCCGGAAATCGCGCCTTCGAGCCGCCTCGCCTGCGCATCATCTCTCACGACAACGATGACCTCATCGACCGTATCGAATATTCTCTCGATCACATGCTCGATCAGGGGCCTGCCGTAGAGCATAACGGATGTCTTCTCCGCGCCCATCCGTCTGCCCTCCCCGCCGGCAAGCACAACTGCCGACCTCATAACCTCCAGCCCATCCTCTCGCAGTCCCTCGAGAAGGTCTGCATGAGAACGGATGCAGGGTCTTTATGAGACGCTTTAACCTGGAGAATCGTGTGCTCCCTGCTCATGGTTGCGGTTCCAGCGCTGACCTCTTTCATCACTCTCGCTATCGCATCAGCGCTGATCCTCCCGAGACTCTGGAGGATCCTTCCAGCAGCATCCCGTGTGTGCCTGTTCCCCAGAATGATTAGCGAGGCACCGCCCCTTCCGGAGATCTTGGCGTTTCCATCAATCACGTCCACGATGAGATATGCTCCTGATGTTACATACACCCTTCTGCGTTTGCTGCTGGACGCGGAGACCTCTGTCACCTCACCCACAAGCACATCCCCATCACGCCAGACCTTCTCCCTGCCGTCAGATATGTATATCGTCGCAGAAAGCTCTCCGGCCCTCCTGAGCAGCTCCTCGTCATCATGAATCCTGCCGGAGTAAAGCTCCTCCTCAAGCGACCTGCAATCTCCGGCGAATGCTATGCTCCTCCTGTCACCGGCGATAACAGCCTCCCTGCCGGAGAACGCGATAACCAGGCTCATGATCTTCGCCTCTCGAGCGAGAGCTCCGCAGCCATCACGGTCTGGCTCATGAGCATCGCCACGGTGAGCGGCCCGACACCGCCAGGCACCGGCGTTATCCCGGCTGCCTTCTCCTTGACGGCATCAAAATCGACATCTCCCACGGTCTTGCCATCCACCCTGTTTATGCCCACATCGAAGATGTACGCCCCTTCCCTGACCATATCAGCCTTTATGAGCCCGGGGACTCCTGCTGCGACCACGAGTATCTCCGCGTCTCTGGTGTGCTCTTTCAGATCCTTTGTGTAGACATGGCAGACCTGCACTGTGGCATTTCTGTTCAGCAGCATGGCTGCAAGCGGCTTACCAACCACATTGCTGTGCCCAACGATAACAGCCTCTGCGCCCTCGATCTTCACTCCCAGACGCTCGAGCGCATAGATTATCCCTCTCGGCGTGCATGGAACAAGCCTCTCTGCGCCGAGCAGCAGCGCGCCCATGTTCTCAGGATGGAACCCATCTGCATCCTTCTCAGGAGCTATCGCCATCATGGCCTTCCTCGGGTCGAGGTGTCCCGGCAGCGGCAGCTGGAGGAGTATCGCATGCACATCCTCTCTGCAGTTCAGCTCCATGATCGTTTTTATGAGGGTGCCCTCATCCGTATCCCCCGGAAGCACGATGTTCTCCGATCTTATGCCAACACGCTCGCATGCGGCATGCTTGATCCTCAGGTACATCTGAGATGCAGGGTTGTCTCCCACCAGTATCGTGGCCAGGCCTGGATTGAAGCCAAGCCTCTCGACCCTTCCCCTTACCTCTGCCTCGATATCTGACGCGAGCGCCTTTCCATCTATTATCAAGAGAAGATCACCCCATCAGAGCTCGGGATAAAGCGGGAACCTCTCGCAAAGAGCCCTGACCCTGGAACGGACCGACTCTATTGTAGCGGGGTTTCTTATATCCCGAATGACCTCTGTTATGAGATCCGCTATCTCCCTCATCTCATTCTCCTTCATGCCTCTGGTTGTGACGGCAGGAGTGCCGATCCTGATCCCGCTTGTCACAAATGGAGTCCTCGGATCAAAGGGTATCATGTTCTTGTTCAGAGCGATGCCAGCGCTCTCCAGGGCCTCGTCTGCCTCCTTTCCGGTTATGTTCTCCTTCAGAAGCTTGACGAGCATGAGGTGGTTATCTGTGCCTCCGGATACGAGCTCAAACCCGTTCTCGATGAGTCTGGCTGCGAGAGCCGCTGCATTCCTCACTATCTGCTCCTGATACCTCCTGAACTCAGGTGTCATCGCCTCCCGGAATGCTACTGCCTTCGCAGCTATCGTGTGCATCATCGGTCCGCCCTGTATCCCCGGGAAGACCGCTCTGTCGATTGCCTGGGCGAGCTCCTCCCTGCACATTATCACGCCGCCTCTCGGCCCGCGGAGGGTCTTGTGCGTTGTGGTCGTCACGATATCTGCATAAGGAATTGGGCTTGGATGGACACCAGCAGCAACCAGACCAGCGATATGGGCGATGTCAGCCATCAGGAGGGCTCCGACCTCATCGGCGATCTCACGCATCGCTTTAAAATCTATGATCCTCGGATATGCAGAGGCGCCGCATACTATCATCTTTGGTTTGCATTCCCTGGCGATCTCCAGGATCTCGCTGTATTCGAGCATCTCAGTCTTCCTGCTCACGCCATACGGAACGACACGATAGAGCTTTCCTGAGAAGTTGACAGGGGATCCGTGAGAAAGGTGACCACCATGGTCGAGGTTCATGCCCATTATGGTGTCCCCGGGCCGGAGCGTGGCGAAGTAAGCAGCCATGTTCGCCTGTGAGCCGCTGTGCGGCTGGACGTTGACGTGCTCAGCCCCGAAGAGCTCCCTGCACCTCTCCCTTGCAAGGTTCTCAGCCTCATCCATGAATTCGCAGCCGCGGTAGTACCTCTTTCCCGGATAGCCCTCAGCGTATTTGTTGGTCATCACGCAGCCCTGTGCCTCCATCACCGCAGGGCTTGTGAAGTTCTCCGCAGCGACAAGAACCAGTGTGTTTCTCTGCCGGTCCAGCTCCTTGCGTATCACCGCTGATATCTCCGGGTCGACATGATCTAAGAGGCTCAATCGAATCACCATTATGGTTTTGATGGCAAATACGCTATGCAGATATAAGTCTATCTAGTGCGCAGCGACAATCTCAAAGGGTATGGGTGAGATCAAAACTCCCAGAATGCCTGTCTTATCGTCTTCAAGCTTTGGCCTTTCGAGCCCGAGAGATCCCCGGCAGAGAACACTTACCCAGATCTTGGAAGCCGTATATTCAAACCGCAGGCAGCAACGCTCACAGAATAAGCGCTATAAAGACTTTCTGTTCGCTTTGCTGTGTTGAATAATGTTTGAGAATCCGATAGCAGAGGCTGGATTCATACGAATTGCAATCCTAGTAAAAATCAATAGCTATCGACCTTAAAGCTCTTAATTATTCAACACAGCAGTTCGCTTCACATCAGTTCCTGGGAACATCGCTGCGCTATGAGTGCTGCAACGCCAGCGGGATTCCAAACAGATATGCCTACCGGATCACGAGCTCTCTCTCGAATGCTGTCAGGTTATCGCAGCCATTCTCCCTGACAACAACGAGATCCTCAAGCCTGACGCCGCCAACATCTGGGTAGTAAAGCCCGGGCTCAACCGTGACCACGTTGCATGATCTGAGCATCTCCCCATGCTCGCTCAGAGAGGGGCTCTCGTGTATCGACAGCCCGACGCCATGGCCTGTTGAGTGGATGAAACCCCGTTCCTCGCGCTCTGTGTAACCTAGATCATCGAATGTCCTGCAGACAGCCTCGTGCACATCAGCCCCGCTCACGCCATCCTTTATGCACCCCATAGCCGCGTCCTGTGCTGTCTTCACCGCGCTATACATCTCCATGATCTCAGCCGATGGTTCCCCGCGGACGACCGTGCGGGTCATATCCGCGAAGTACCTGCTGCTCTTCGATCGAGGGAATATGTCTATGACGATGGGCATATCTGGAGGAAGCGGCCCGCTGCCCCTTGAATGAGGACTGGAGCTCATGAGACCGCCGCAGACTATTGTATCCAGAGTCTCGCATCCAAGCCCTGCAAGCCTGAGCTCAACAGCGCGCCTCACTCTTTCAGATGTGAGCGGTGTACCGTCCAAAATGAGCATTTCACCAGAGGGCCTAGATTTTCTGATAAGCTGAACAGCGACTGCCATGGCAGATTCACAGGATCTCTGAACATCTTTAATCGCGGCGATCTCCTCAGGAGTTTTGACCGCGCGAACTTTCTCCAATGGTTTTTCGAGAAGAACAACATCGAAATGCTCCATTAGGCTTCTGTAAAGATACGCTGGCGTATTCGTCCGCAATCCCAAACGCGCGATACCACGTGCTGAGACGAACTCCTCGATGACATTCGCGTACGCCATCTCGAGACCGCCGAGCTCCGCGATCTTCGACCTCATGGAATAATCGGACGTCGTCTCCACAACATCCGCCCTGGATTCTGCCAAGGCCCTATATCTCTCCATGCTGGATACCAGAATGTAGATCCTGTCAGAGATGAGCACCGCAAACCTGTCGCTGGAGAGGAATCCAGATGCATAACAGACATCTGCATCGCATATGCTGTCGCCCACAAGAAGCAATCCATCGACACCAAGGCTCCGGACTGCATTGATAAGAGAATCTCTAGACATGTATCGCGGTGACGATGCTCTTTACAAATTCGAAGACGTCACCTGACTGCTCAATGCCTGTGCCTGTGACTATCAGATCCGCGCCCGCAGCCACGAGCTTACTGGCGCTCTCTGCGTCGCGTATCCCGCCGCCCACGACCAGAATCGCATCGCCGATCGCCTCCCTGACCGCAGAGACCATGCTCGCTGGGACGGGCGACTCTGCGCCGGAGCCTGCCTCCAGATATATCAGACGCATCCCGAGGTAGCGCCCTGCGAGCGCGTACGCAGCCGCAATCTCTGGCTTTCTCCGCGGCACGAGCTTCGCATCGCCAACCCAGCCGACCGTGCCCCCGGGCTCAACCACTATGTAGCCCATGGGTATCGCCTCAAGCCCATATCTGGAGACAATCGGTGCTCCGAGCGCCTGGTTCTCTATGAGATAGCTATTGGATCTCGAGTTCAGAAGGCTCATGAAGAAGACCGCATCAGCGCTATCGCAAAGGCCTGCAGCGCTGCTCGGAAAGAGGATCACAGGTAGCTCCACAGATTCCTTTATGGCGCGCACGGTCCTGTCCAGTGTGGAGCCGGTGGCACCGACAGATCCACCGACCATGACGGCCTTGGTGCCAGCGTCCGCTGCTGATCTCGCCATCTGCGCAGCCCGCTCCGGATCCTGCGACGCCGGATCTATGAGGGTAAGGTGCGCCGCCCCCTGAGACTCCACGGCGTCCCAGAGCTCCGACTCCACAGGACCTATCTCGACACGCTTTCTGAGCATAGACCCGTTTATCCTCTGCTCTCCTTGGACTTCATCCTGAGGCCCTTGTACCTGCATTTACGACAGCGTGTCGCCCTGACGGGGTTGCGCGCATTGCAGCGCATGCATATCTTGACGTTCAGAACTCGATTTTCTGCCTCTGGAAATCTGGCCATAATAGTTACTCTCCCCGATGAAGGATATCGTTTTGGCGCCGGGGTTGGGATTTTCATGGTGGACTCGACGTCCGCGCCATTTTGAACCCAAGCGTCCCTGAAAGGGACAACAGGTCTCGAGCCTGCCGCGTATGGACCTCTGCCGCTGGAGCACGGCCCAGAGCTTGTCCGCTCTGCCACCCCGGCACGACTTCAGCTGAGAGATCTGATGGTTTATATCTGTTGCCCCTGTGGCTGCACTCCAGAGCAGCTCTCATGAAGAGAGCGCATCATCAGCCTTCACACTGTGTCGCAGATCATTTACGTACTCAGCGTATCAGAATGTATCCCCCATCCGCGAGAGCACCTCCTTTACCACCTCAGAGATTGCGGCCCTTCTTTTGGCCTCGCTGATGAGCATCCTCGAGACGCGCTGCTTCGTGTAGTTATCCTCCACCCACTCCAGATCACTGTAGCCGACGTCCATCAGCATCAGCCCTTCTGGCGGCGCTGTAGGCGCGCCGTGGGGGGTCGCTGGATCGAGAAGCTCCTGGATCCACTCCACAGGTCTCTCGCCGATGCCTATCAGCTCCAGGGCCCCGACGATGCGCCGGACCATGTTCCAGAGGAAACCATCAGCTCTTATATCGAAGACCACAATCCCTCCACACTCATTCACATCAATTGAGATTACCCTGCGGACCGTGTCCACCTTTGACGTGGAGAAGTTCCGGAAGTCGTGGGTGCCGAGAAGATGCTCTGCAGCCTCTCTCACGGAACTCAGGTCGAGATCTGGGGAGAAGAGAAAGTACCTGTACTCCCTCCACAAGGCGTTCCACCTGGCGCTGAACCCGGCCGGCGCGACCGCTCTTGCCCATGCCCAAACATCAGATGGGAGGAAGCCGTTGATCACCCTGGGAGATGCGAGATGCTCCCTCTCATCATCGATCCAGAAGTCGATGACCTGGCCGAGCGCGCTGACCCCCCGGTCGGTCCTTCCTGCATAGCAGAAGTCCCCGTTTGCGACCCCTATCCTCAGGAGAGCGTCTCTTATGACTCCTTCCACCGTTCGGAGACCCGGCTGCCTCTGGAAGCCGTAGTAACGATCTCCGAGATATGCGACCTTCAGTGCAATCTTCATCGCATCATAAAATGATCACGCAGAGGCCATTCGCAGCCACTGCGCCGCTCAGAACTTCATCTCTCAGATAAAGACATTGCAGACCTCAACAGCTATCAGATCTCCCTCGGATCCGTGATCTCCCCGGTTATGGCGCTTGCACCCGCGACTGCGGGAGAGCAGAGGTAGATCTCACCCTGCGGGCTGCCCTGCCTTCCGACGAAATTTCTGTTAGATGTTGACAGAGAGACCTCTCCAGGCCCGATCAGCCCGAAGCTTCCGCCCATGCACGGGCCGCAGCACGGCGATTCTACGATCGCACCAGCCTCCATGAACCTCTCAATGAGTCCTGCCCTGAGCGCCCTCATGTACTCCTTCCTGCTCGCAGGGATGACGATCATCCTGACGCCCCGTGCAACCGGCTCATCGCCCATCACCTCTGCAGCGAGCTTGAGGTCCTCGAATCGACCATTCGTGCACGATCCGAGGAAGACCTGATCGATCTTCACATGATGAAGAGTGCTGACAGGTACCACATTATCGACACGATGGGGCATGGCCACCTGTGGCTCGAGATCGTTCACGTCCCAGTGTCTTTCTGTGAAGATCGCGTCCTCATCCCCCCTGATCGGCTCCTCGGTGACCCACTCCCTGAGGTATGTCATGGTAACCCTGTCCGGCTCCACAAGCCCTGCCTTCGCGCCCATCTCTATCGACATGTTGGTCATGGTCATCCTCTCTGCGACGCTCATCCTCTCGACCGCGGATCCGGCGAACTCGCATGCGAGATAGTTCGCGCCATCCGCGCCGATGTCGCCGATGATCCTGAGTATCACATCCTTTGATGTGACTCTCCTTGGCAGGCGCCCGTCTATCACAAGCCTGAGGGTCTGAGGTACCATAAACCAGAGCTTTCCTGTGGCGAACACGCTGGCCATGTCTGTCGAGCCGATGCCGGTCGCGAAAGCTCCCAGCGCCCCGTAGGTGCATGTGTGAGAGTCCGTGCCGACTATGAGGTGCCCTGGAAGCACATGGCCGTTCTCGGGCATGACCTGATGGCAGATTCCGCTGAATACATCGTAGTTTATGATGCCCTGCTCTCTTGCAAATGCCCTCAGCATCTGGTGGTTCTCAGCCGCCTTTATGCTGTCTGCAGGCACCTGATGGTCAAAGAGGATCACAATCCTGGAGGGATCCCAGACCCTGGCACCCCTGCCTGCTATCTCGTAGAAGCCCCTGACAGCGAGAGGCCCGGTTATGTCATGTATCATCGCGCGATCTATCGAGGCCATGACGAACTCGCCAGCCCTGGCCTCCCTGTTCGCGGCCCTTGAGAATATCTTCTCCGAGAGGGTTTGACCAGCCATGCTCAGGCCCATCACTCCCATGATAGATAAATCTTGACCCTGAAGCCACTTCTGATCCCCATGGCATCAGCATGGCCACAAACCAGGGCGATGGTGAGAGATATACCGGAAAGCATCTCTCAAAAACAGCTTGATGTTTAACGGTGGCGTGTGCCGATGAGTGCAAAAGAGGTGTGAAGGTTGAGCCGCTACAGGATCAGAGAGACCTGTAGCGCACCTCCCTGTGGTACTCATCCAGCGCCTTTATCGTCAGCTCTCCCTTCAGGGCCTTCTCTATCGCCTCGGCCGCAGCCTTCGCCGCCTGTACGGTTGTTATGTACGGCACGTGGTAGTCTACTGCGCTCCTGCGTATCTGGAAGCCATCCCTCACAGACTGCTTGGTCGTGGGCGTGTTTATTATCAGCTTCACCTCGCCCCTCCTGATGTAATCCAGAACGTTCGGGCTGCCGTTGTAGATCTTCCTGACGCGCTCCGCCGGAACTCCGGCTCTTCTCAGATACTCAGATGTGCCGTCGGTTGCTATTATCTTGAGACCTGCGCTGGCAAGCCTCCTGGCCACCTCTGCCATCTCAGCCTTGTCCTCGTCCCTCACAGAGATGAAGACGATTCCATCGAGCGGGAGGCTGTTCTCAGCGCTCATCTCCGCCTTGAAGAACGAGAGTCCCATGTTGTAGTCGATCCCCATGACCTCCCCTGTGGACCTCATCTCAGGGCCTAGGAGGACGTCTGCGCCGGGGAGCTTGTCGAACGGCAGGAGCACCTCCTTGACAGCCACATACGGTATCTCGGGCTCGACGTTTAGATTCATCTCTCTCAGAGTCATTCCTGCCATAACCTTTGCAGCGATCTTCGCCAGGGGCAGGCCCACGGCCTTCGACACGAACGGTATCGTCCTGGACGATCTGGGATTGGCCTCGAGGACATAAACGACGCCATCCTTGTAGGCCATCTGAATGTTGATTATTCCCCTGACCCCCAGCGCCAGAGCTATGCGCCTTACATAATCCTTCGCTGTCGCGACGACGTCCTCTGGAAGCGTCTGTGGGGGGATCATGCATGCGCTGTCTCCCGAGTGTATCCCGGCCTCCTCTATGTGCTCCATGATAGCCCCGATGAGAACATCGCGACCGTCACACACAGCATCGACATCTATCTCGACAGCGTTCTGCAGGAAGTCGTCTATGAGCACCGGATGCTCGTGAGATACGCGCACAGCCTCACGCATGTATAGCTCCAGTCCTGACTCGTCGTAGACTATCTCCATCGCCCTGCCGCCGAGGACGTAGCTCGGCCTGACCAGAACAGGGTAGCCGATCTCCTTTGCAACCTTCTTCGCCTCCTCCGGGGAGTAGGCTATTCCCGCTCTAGGCTGCGGTATTCCCAGTGAATTGAGCAGCTTGTTGAAGCGCTCCCTGTCCTCCGCGATATCTATGCTGTCAGGAGATGTTCCCAGGATCACGGTCTTCAGGCCCCGCCGCTTCAGCTCCCGCTCCAGCGGCACCGCCAGGTTCACAGCCGTCTGACCTCCGAACTGCACCATCACTCCCCAGTAATTCTCCTTCTCGATCACGTTCATAACGTCCTCAAGGGTGACGGGCTCGAAGAAGAGCTTGTCAGAGGTGTCATAATCTGTGGAGACTGTCTCTGGGTTGTTGTTGATTATGTGAGCCTCGATTCCCATCTCCCTGAGGGCTGTGACCGCATGGACTGTGCAGTAATCGAACTCTATGCCCTGGCCGATTCTTATCGGACCTGAGCCGAGGATCAGGACCTTTTTCTTATCGGATGGAGACAGCTCGCACTCCTCATCGTATGTCGAGTAGTAGTATGGAGTCGATGCCGCGAACTCAGCTGCGCACGTGTCCACCATCTTGTATGTGGGTATTATCCCCAGAGAGAGCCTGTAGTCGGTGACCTCCTCCCTGCTCAATCCCACAAGCTCTGCGATCCTGCTGTCGAGGAACCCCATCCTCTTAGCGCGCCTGAGCCTGTCCGGGGTGAGGCCCTTTTTCAGCTCGTCCTCCATCTGGATTATGTTCTGAATCCTCTCGATGAAGTACGGATCGATCATGCTCAGCTGTGAGATCTCATCCACCGAGAAACCACGCCTGAGAGCCTGGTATATCGCGAAGAGCCTCTCATCCGTCGGCGTTCTTAGGAGCTCTCTGACATCTTCATCGCTCCATGGTGTGTACTTGCCGTTGTATCCCAGATCTATATCGATATCGAGAGACCTGATGGCCTTCATGAGAGCCTCCTCGTAGCTCCTGCCTATGGCCATCACCTCTCCCGTGGACTTCATCGATGTTGTGAGCGTCCTGTCGGCCTTGACGAACTTGTCGAATGGCCACCTCGGGATCTTTATGACGACGTAATCGACGGTGGGCTCGAATGATGCCGGCGTCTCCTTTGTCACATCGTTTCTGATCTCATCGAGCGTGAGGCCGATGGCTATCTTGGCAGTGACGCGGGCTATCGGATAGCCTGTGGCCTTCGAGGCCAGAGCTGATGATCTCGAGACGCGGGGGTTGACCTCGATAACCCTGTACTCGCCGTTTCTGACCGCGAACTGTATGTTGCATCCTCCTTCTATCCCCAGCGCTCTTATGATGTTTATTGCAGCAGATCTGAGCATCTGGATCTCATGATCGGAGAGCGTCTGTATCGGCGTGACAACTATCGACTCTCCTGTGTGAATCCCCATAGGATCCATGTTCTCCATGTTGCAGATGGTGATGCATGTGTTGTTCGAGTCCCTCATCACCTCGTACTCCACCTCTGTCCATCCAATGACGCTCTCCTCGAGGAGCACCTGATGTATGCGGGATCTCTTCAAACCCATCTCGCATATACGCATGAGATCCTCACGCGTCCTCGCGATCCCTCCGCCGCTGCCACCGAGTGTGTACGCGGGTCTCACTATCAGAGGAAGGCCGAGCTCCTTCATCGCCTCCTCCGCCTCCTCAAGGCTTGTGACGGCAATGCTCCTCGGCACAGGCTCTCCGATGCGCTCCATCGCCTTCTTGAAGAGATCCCTGTCCTCGGCCTCCTGGATCGATCTCACCTTAGTCCCGAGCACCTCGACGTTGTATCTCTCCAGAACGCCCATCTCTGCGAGCTCGCTTGTTATGTTCAGGCCGGTCTGGCCGCCTATCCCGGCTATTATGCCATCCGGGCGCTCCTTCTCTATGATCTTTGCAACAATCTCCGGCACCAGCGGCTCGATGTAGACCTTATCCGCCATATCGGGGTCGGTCATTATCGTTGCCGGGTTTGAGTTGACCAGGACGACCTCCACGCCCTCCTCGCGGAGGGATTTGCATGCCTGCGAACCCGAGAAATCGAACTCCGCTGCCTGCCCGATCTGGATAGGGCCAGAGCCTATCAGGAGGACCTTCTTGATGTCTGGGCGCCTCGGCATCTCAATCGCCTCCGGATGCGATCTTCAAAACAGAGCTGAAGAACGGATCCTCGGTGCACATCGGTCCTGGATGCGCCTCAGGGTGGTACTGAACCGCCAGGATCTTCAGGTACCTGCTCCTGATCCCCTCCACAGTTCCATCGTTCGCATTCAGCTGCGTTATCTCAAGATCTGTACCTTCAACTGATTCGGGAACAACTGCAAAGTTGTGGTTCTGAGATGTTATGTAGACGATCCCGCTCTCGAGGTCCTTCACAGGCTGGTTGCCTCCGTGATGGCCGAACTTCAGCTTGAACGTCCTAGCGCCCAGCGCCAGCGAGATGACCTGATGGCCGAGGCATATTCCGAATATCGGCATCGATCCCGCGAAATGCCTGACAGCCTCTATGGCGCTCACCGCCCTCTCAGGGTCTCCGGGTCCGTTTGATATGAAAAGACCATCAGGCTCGACCGCCTCTATATCCGAGATGCTCGAATGTGCAGGAAGAACGTGCAGATCGAACCCGCGGCACTCCAGGCTCTTGAGTATGTGCCGCTTTATCCCGAGGTCGATCACCGCCAGCCTTGGGCCAGATCCTCTTATCCTGTAAGGGCTTCTGCACGTGACCTCGCTCAGCAGATCCAGGGACGATATCGAGGGCTGATCCCTGGCGAGCTGCACGATGTCGATCCCTCTCACCACAGACTCTCCAACAGCGAGAGCTGCCTTCATGGCACCAAGCCTTCTTATCTTGACTGTGAGCATCCTGGTATCCACGCCGTGGATCCCGGGCCTTCCCTCATCAACAAGAAACTCCGCGAGCGTTCTCGTAGACCTGTGATGCTTCGGGCTCGGCCAGATGTGCCTGCAGACCATCCCCCTGGGCCACATGCGATCCGACTGGAACTCATCACCGCTCACGCCGTAGTTGCCCTGCAGCGGGTAGGTGAATAGCAGGATCTGCCCGTTGTAGGAGGGATCTGTCAGCGCCTCCTCATATCCAGACATCACCGTGGTGAAAACGATCTCTCCGGTTACGATCCCTGGGGCACCAAAACCGTAGCCCTCTACCAGAGTGCCATCCTCTAACCCTAAGACCCCAATCATAGTATCGCCACCACAAGCAATGAGGTGATCTAAATATGTTTCGATGAGCTGAAGGGACCTGTCCGAATAAGAGCCTGATCAAGAAATTCTGGCCTTCATGCATTTGGATGTCGGAGACACACCATCTGTATCAGGACAGGTCCAGCTGAAGATCAGTTGTAGTCCGTAAACTCCTGAATCTCTGGGAGAGAATAAGCCGAAGCGAGAAGACCCCGCCCTTCAGGGCGGGAGCGTTCACATGGCCTCTAGATCGAAAAGCGGAGCGCCTGCTCCGCTAAATCACCCGGTCAACCAATAAAAATGCGAAGGAGATCCTGGCCGAATCTCCTGAGATCTTATCACTGACCGCTTGTTATGACCTTTATCCCCACAGGTGTCTTCGCTATGCTCCCCATCTTGGCGCCTATCAGGTAGTCCAGGCCCTTTTCAGCCGCGATATCAAGAAGCCTCTGGGTGATCACTCCATCGAATATCACGCCATGAACGCTGCCGTTGGACTCCTTCAGCTCTTTTGCGAGATCGCGCACAGCCACATCCCTTATCGGGTTGTTGTTCCTGTCGAAGAGCCTTGCAGTTAGCGTTCCGTCGAGCTCCTCGAGATGGTGCTTGAACCAGTCCTCCGGCTCCTCGTAGTGCTCATGAGCCTCTTTCTGAAGCGCTCTTGTCTGGATCTCGGGCGGCGGAGCGATCTCAGCACGGTGCGCTATCGGAACCACCTGGGCGACGGTCCTCACAGAGACTGGTCTCTCCCTTATCAGGCTCTTCCGCTTGGTCACGATCTCCCGCTTCTTCCTCGAGATCGGCTTGATCTTGTACATGTCCATGACCTGCTCGACCGGGATCTTCTGGCGGAGTGCGCGTATGATCTCCTTCTGCGTCAGCTCCTCCACACACTTGCCCTCTGGCGCACGTGCGACGTAATCTATATCTGCGACCTGCAGGAGCTCCTTGACGATGAGCTCTCCGCCGCGGTCGCCATCTGTGAATGCTGTGGCGATCTTCTTCGCGCAGAGCTCTGTGATCGTTGGAGGTATGTTCGTCCCACCAACGGCGACGGCGTTCTTTATGCCGTACTTGAGAAGGTTCAGGACATCAGCCCGCCCCTCCACAACAAGAATCGCATCCGAATCCAGAACGTTCGGCCCCGCCGGCAGGTTGTCCTTGCCTATGTAGGTGATCTCCTCCACCCTCACAGACTGCTTGATCTCCTCGGTGATCTGCTCCGTCTCCAGGATGTTCTCATCGAACATCTCCACCAGTATCCTCTTCGCCCTGTCGATGATGTACTTCCTCTTTGCGGCTCTTACATCCTCTATCTTTGTAACCTGTATCCTTGCCATGCAGGGCCCAACCCGGTCTATGGTCTCAAGAGCTGCAGCCAGAATCGCGGTCTCGACCTTATCGAAGCTTGATGGTATGGAGATCGTGCCCATCGACTTTCCGCCGCTTGAGGATATCTGGACGTCTATCCTGCCGAGCCTTCCAGTCTTCTGGAGATCCCTGAGATCGAGATCGCTGCCCAGCAGCCCCTCCGTCTGGCCGAATATCGCTCCCACAACATCCGGCCGCTCCACTATGCCATCTGCAGTGATATCAGCGTAAATTATATATTTTGTTGTGTCAACATTCTGCATATAAGACACCCCAAATTTTAAAATAGTTAGATAAAAGTCACGCAGACCTTCACTGCCCGACAGGGAGACCTACCCACACTGTATCGGCATCACCCAACTGCTCCACCCTGCACAGTCTTTCAGCCAAAATACCCTTCAGGTGCCCTTCCTATCGAGCTGTAATGATCATGAACGTGCATTTATCCAACTATTCCCATGCTTATGTATCAGCTTTATGGATTATGTGATAACTGCCCACTGTGGTCCTACCGAGCTCTCATGTGAGATACAATGCTCTTATAATAGCTCCCACGCGAGCATCTATCAAAGAGTAAGGGGCAAAACTAGTTTAATAACTTTTTGGTACCGCTGCTGTGTTGAATAATTAAGAGCTTTAAGGTCGATAGCTATTGATTTTTACTAGGATTGCAATTCGTATGAATCCGGCCTATGCTATCGGATTCTCAAACATTATTCAACACAGCAGGTACCGCAGCATCGGCATATAATTTATACTACTAATACAATAAAAACAGACCCCTGTCTGTATGCAATACTTTCACCTCGGACCCTGACTCGAGCTTCATCCCAGCCGGGCGAATCGCGAGCACGGTCCGGTAGCTCTCCGGATCCAGAACCTCCACCACACTCTCGTCAACGGAGATCACCACGCTCTTCCTGGCCTTCGAGCTGTCTCCTATGATCTCCGCAGCATCAGCCTCATCTTCAGATATGAAGAACCGCTCGCCCTTGTCCAGAGATACGACAGCTGTCCTTCTTCCCTCGAAACCCACCACCTCCATCACCGCGCCCTTTGAGTATATCACATCGCCCTTCCTGAGCCGGGGAAGGCGCACAAGCATTGTCGTTCTGAAGATATCCTTTCCGTCCCTGCATCCCACAAGCTTCACAGATTCCTGGATCCTGCCCCCAAACCTCTGAGCGATGGTTTTTGCTATATGTCTTCCAAGCTGTGTGGAGCCCACGATGATGTCTATGCCTCCCCTGACGTCCTTTATATCCTGGATGAATGCAAGACGGTCGCCTTTCTTATATCCAGCCGCTGCAAGGCTCTGGGCGATCTCCCTGGCCTCGGAGAGATCGCTCTCTTCCGGCGGTCTGTCCCTTCGCCTCACCTGGACTATGCCCTCGAAGTATCTGCCGGAGATCCTGCTGCACCTGTCGCATGTGCGCCTTGATACCCTGACCCTGACCTGACAGTCAGCATGCACGATCGTGCCCCTGAACGTGCCGCTCAGATGGACATCTGCCACAAACCTCGTGGATCCCCTTTGATTTATGATGATCTCCAGCTCAACATCTTCGAGCTCATGGTGTACAGAGATCGCCTTGAAGAGAGCGTTTTTTATGAGCTCATCCAGGTCCGCATCTGACTCCCTCCACTTTCCCCTATCCAGGATTGAGCCGCAGACCGGGCAGACGACAAGCTCGATCTGATCCGGGCAGATCATGAACTCTGTAGTCTCGAGAATGCAGGAGAGGCAGAGCCCGCCATCAGATGCCCCACCGCATCTGGGACATATGCTCCTCACATTCGCACCATCTGGGCGCACGGAACCCCATCGATACGCAGAACGTTCTCGCGATCGACATATTCGAACTCTATCGCCCATGCGACAGCCCTCTCGCCTACGAAGTTGGCCATCGTGGCCTCTTCAAGAGCCCTCTCGAGCATCGCCGCCGATGCCAGCTCATGGCCGAAAAAGCTCGCGCTCACCTCGAGCTGGAGCTCGTTCTCCGTGAACCGCTGTCCGAGCAGCTCACTGTCGCAGACTGCCACCAGGACCTCGCCGCCGATTGTGTACGTCCTGAGACACATCGACATCTCATTGTAATCTGGTGCGCCACTATTCCTCATCATGCTATCAATATCTTCATGTGTCATGCCTGGTTTATATCTCCTCCTGCACGCCAGGCGTTTCCAGCTGAACAAACCCGTGGTTTGTGACCGTGGTCGTGAGCATTATATCAAGAGAGCCGTCCGGGCTGGATGTGTTTCTCGTGAAGCTCCTGGACTCGCCAGGGCAGAGCCGGAAGATCTCGCCCATGTGGGCCATATGCACACAGCCATCCTCGATGCCCAGAATACCGAACCGATCGGTCTCGTTAGCCTCCACCGTCGATACCTCTGCTGTATACGGCAGCTTCACCGCACTGAGCATGCTGCTCGCACCGCCGCCGAGATCTCCCGAGAGAGATATGCCCGTTCCGACTATGAGATCCGCACCCTCCACACCGTCAACCGGCATAATAGATCTGAGAACGCCATCATCCAGCGAGTAGGTGGGGAAATCGATCATGATACGCGGGCCGGGTCCTCTCCTGGAGATGCCATGCTCAACTGTCCATATCTCGAGAAAGATATGCTTTCCAGTGTTTACTGCCAGATCCTCTCCATGCCTGCCTATTCTGAGCACCCCACCATCAACCGCGACAAAGATCCGATCCCCCAGAGCTGCTATCGATCCCGGGTTGATCAGACCTGTTGCTATATCAAGGATGCTCTCATTCCTGATCGAGGTTATCCTGTCCGAGTGTGAGACCAGCAGCTCACCGTTGCTGAATGCCATCCCTCTGACACGCCCATCGATCTCAAACCGGCCCAGAACTGTCCCATCAGGAGAGATCCTCAGGATCTCCGTTGTATCACGGCCATCTCTGTAGATCGCAGCATAGATGTCCTCGCCGGAGCTTATTAGCGCATCCGGCCTCTCTCCGCTCCAGATCAGCGTGTCTGCGGCATATGAGACCTGGGGTATCAGGACAAACAGAAGAGCCAGAGCCAGCGCTATCATAACCCACCTCAGTATGTCTGGAGCTCCCCGCGGAAGATCATCTGCTGCACCCTGGGGATCTCCTCGAGCCACCTGTCGGTTATCTCCTGCGCCCTGGAATGTGCCGAGTTCAGACTCACACCGTCCTTAAGGACGAGCTGGACAGAGGCGATGTGCGGCTGGCTTATTGGCTTGCCGATCTGTGAGAGTATCTTCACGTAAACCTCCTCCACACCCTCAACCTCCTCAGCGATCTCCTTTGCTATGAGGTTTGAGAGGAGGTTGTAGATCTTGCCGACGTGGTTGATCGGGTTCTTCCCTGACGTGGCTTCCAGGCTCATCGGCCTGTTAGGTGTTATCAGGCCGTTTGCACGGTTGCCCCTTCCCACAGCGCCGTCGTCCCCCATCTCTGCAGAGGTGCCTGTGACAGTGATGTAGACGGAGCCGGTGGCTATGTTATCGCCCACGTTCATCTGGACGTTAACCCTGCGCCTCGTCATAGACTGCGCCTTGGCGGAGATCTCCTCCACAATCTCTTTCTTCGTCTCCACGTAGTGATCCAGGTCATCTATGTACCTGTCGACCATTGCGCATGCGATCGTCAGGTAGATCGTATCGTCCTCCCTGAGACCCATGACCTTTATGTCCTCACCTATCGCGGGTATCCTGCTCCTGAGCGACAGAAGCTCCTGCTCCGTGCTGTAGACTATCCTCTCAGTCTCGGATAACGGAGCGTATCCAACGCCGTATGAGGTATCATTCGCACTCGGCACAGTGGAGGCGTCCCTATCGAATATCTCACACAGATCCGCAGAGCCTGTGCCGATCTTGCAGTCGATGATGACATGTGTATCCAGATCGAGGTTTCTCAGAGCTCTCTTGAGGTGGCTTCGTGCTGTTCTCAGCGCTATCGCGTCCACAGGCACCTCAACATCTCCGCATATCCGTGTAGCTCTGCCTGTAAGCAGTATGTACTGGGGCTGGATGACCTCACCGCCACCGAAGGCCGGCCTGGAGCGTCCCGCCACTATCTGTATCTTATCGGTGTTGTGGTGGAGCACCCGGCCGAACCTATCGATATACTCCCTGCAGAGAGCCCGGCTGATCTCCTCTGCAATGCCATCTGCAACGCTATCCGGATGCCCAAGCCCCTTGCGCTCCACGACCTCTATCTTCTGCTTCTCAACAGGCATTTGGGTTAGCTCCTCGACCCTGATATTTCTGGTCATGACCCCATCCTCGGTTCAGATCTTCGAGCTCAAATCCACCAGCTCCCTATTAATACTTTGGTCGGGCTGAATGGAGTTACAGTTGTTAACTCGCTGGAAAGTCCTCATTCTTCCGATATGCTTTCAATAGGGCAGGTTATGGAGCTGTCTCGAAGCTATTTAAGCGGAATGTGGAGGGTGCTGCAGGTGACTGGAAAATACACCAAACCGAATCGATGTTCGTGGCGATCTTGAGATGAACTCATTGTTAACTTGTCTCAGAACAGCCAGAAGCCCTCGATATGTTGCATCCCGGAATCCAGCGGCATCGCATGATAACAAAGCAAGAGACTGCGGATGCAGTTTGAGGCCATCCACCTAAGATGTCCAGGGGGATTGGCTATATGAAGTCAAGACTTTCGGAACTAAACAGGACCCTGATCAGCGATAAAATCTTTATATAACGTCTGAGAGATGACGGAGACAGTTAGGATATTGTTAAATTGATCTTGTATCCTGGATATGAGAAGATGGTGCTTAAAAGAGACAAGCTTAGCATAATATCTGAGATACTTCAGAAATGCGTCGGAGGTGCCACAAAGACCGCTATAGTCTACCAGGTAAACCTCAACTTCAAGACAGTCAACCCCTACCTGGATCTTCTGATCGCCCGTGGTCTTCTTGAGGTCTCTCAGGGCTCAACTGTGACATATACAACGACTGAGAAGGGCGTCAAGTTGCTCGAGGATCTGAAGAGAGTGCATGATGTTCTGAAGGAGACGTCAGAGCAGGATTAGCATGGACTCTGCCTAAAACTGCCTGAAGGCTGCATCCCTCATCATACCCGATTTTCCGGCAGATTCATTCGAGCCCGCTCTGCTCACATCTCTTCCAGAACGTGGTTCTCATAGTTGACGAGTATCTCAGATGCCACGGTCCATACAGGGAGGCTCTCCTCGTAGATCGATATCGTATCGTCAGCTTCGGAGCGGACATCGCTTAGGAACTCCCCCTTCGGAAAGCCGCCAAGTATGAAGAGAGCGCCATCGCAGCCCCTCACGTAATCACTGAGCCTGACCCTCTTTCCATCCGGGGAGAGAAGGACGACCTTTTCGTGCGGTATCTCGCGTATGCATGCGCTTATATTCCGATCCCTCTGCATCACAATGAGCGGCTCCCTCTCCGGAACACTCCCGGCCTCGAAGAGGCTCTCCATCAGGCCCACAAACCGGGGATAGTTCTTGGGTATCCTGGTTGTGGGATCTAGGGTTATCATCTCGTTATTCCTTGTGTGTATGCATACCCTTAGCTGGCCCATCCGGTTGAGCACCGATTCCAGAGCAACAAGAAGGAAGAGATGGACTATATCCGGCCTCCCGCGGCGATCTCCCATGGGCAGAGCCCGCATCGCGGAGTGATGGAGGCTGGCATCCAGAAGACTCTTTGCCGGAGATTTGTTCCTCTTCTTAGCGTTGAGCCTGACCGCCGGATACCCCATGATCTCTCTCGGCACAAGCTCAAGCTCAGAATCCGCAAGCAGCATGTGTATCATAATTACTCTCCAACATTTCAAGCGAACTATCGAATGATTTTGTTGAGGCTTCACTGTAGCGATCAAAGCGCTGGTTGTTGTTTTCAACAATGCCCGACCGGATCCGACTGCTCCATGCTACTCAGACGCCAGCGCGATCTGCCATCACAGCGATATAGACATCATGTCATGTGCAAGCGGCCACCTCTTCACAGCCTCATCATGAGGCGGATACAGATGGCTCAGGTGCGTCAGCACGGTCTGCCTCACATTCAGCCTCCGCGCGAGAGAGATCGCCTCCTCAGCGTTCATGTGCTTGTTCAGTTTGTATCCGGGTGGCATTATCGCATCCGCGATGAAGAGATCCGCATCTCTCATGATATCCATACTATCCTCTGATAGCGAATCGCTTGTATCGCTCGTTATGACGACCCTTTTACCACCCGCGGAAACCAGCACTCCCATAGTCTCGACCGGAGGATGATTCACCTCGAAGAGCGTGAATTCCATGCCAGCGATCTCAAATGGCTCCATAGGTCTCACATCATGCCGCTGCGGTCTCAGGAAGTAGAGATAGCTGATTATGTAGTCCATGGTGGCGCGGGTCGCGTATACAGGTACATGGTTCTGCACCCTGTGAAAGTCGCCGAAGCCGGCGTAGTGATCGTAATGTGCATGCGTCCAGATGACTGCATCAACCTTGCTTATGCCCATCTTGATGAGCTGCCACCTCAGATCCGGGCTTGTATCGATGAGCACCCTGCCCTCGTCGCTCTCAAGAAGTATCGAGAACCTCAGCCTCCGGCTCCTTCCTCCGTTGAGGGCATCAACACATGTTGGACACCTGCACCCTATCTTCGGGGTGCCTATCGCATCGCCGGTTCCGAGCATCACGACTCTCATAAAGCCACTCTGCCTCTGTGCTCTCTGATCCTGTGCTCGAAGTCCTCTATGGCGCGCAGGAGATCTATATGCCTGAGAGTTCTGCGGTCCTCCAGAAGTGCGTTCAGCACCGCCTCACGGACAACCAGGCGCAGATCTGATCCCGAGTAACCATCTGTCAGGCACGCTATCTCGTCGATGTCCACCTCAGCATCGATCCTGGACAGTATCTTCTCCAGTATGCTGCGGCGCATCTGCTCGTCAGGCAGGGGAAAGTCCAGGACCTTATCGAACCTGCGCCAAGCAGCGTAATCCAGAAGCTGTGGGTGATTTGTGGCAGCTATGAAGAGGACGCCATCCTCCACTAGGCTTATCTCATCGATAGCCTTCAGGAGGGTGTTTACCGCCCTCTTTATCGCGCCGTGCTCGTCCGATGTCCTGGTCTTCGCCACGAAGTCGAACTCGTCAACAAAGAGGACGCAGGGGCTGAGCCGCTTGGCCAGCTCGAAGACCTTGTCGATGTTCTTCGAGGTCTCGCCCAGGTACTGGCTGGTGATCATCGAGAGCCTGACCTCTATGAGAGGCATGCCAAGCCACTCTGCGATCGCCCTCGCGGTTGTTGTCTTCCCTGTGCCGGGAGAGCCGACGAAGAGGCTCTTTCCTATCTCCCTCAAGCCGACCCTGCGAAGGTAATCCCTGTGCTCTATTGCCTTCTCTATCTTTGATATCTCCGCCCTCTGCTCATCGGTCAGCACCAGATCCTCGATGCGCTCTCTGATATCCTCAGGCGATCTTATCTGGACGAGCTTCAGCATATCCTCCGAGTCCTGTACCGTCTCCTGAAGCTCCTTGATCTTGGCCTCGATCCACTCGCGGTCCGCGTATCTTGACTTGTTTGCGCGCCTCGCCTCCGCATAGCTGACATCGAGATGATCATAGCTCTCGTAGTAGTAAGCGAGGACAGGGTTTGATCTCACCCGCTCGATGCCCTCTCTGGCAAACCACCTGGCACCGAGATCAAAGACCGTGAGCCTCAGCTGGGATCCGAACTCCTCTATATCGATGAACGGGAGGCGCTTCGCAATGCTCCTCACGTCCTCTATGCTGTATATCTTCTCGACATCAGAGATGGTGACGTATATGGGGCGTCTCACTCCCCTGTGCTCCGCGTCGAAGTAGTGCTTTCTTATCTTTGGTGGCAGATCATCCTCCGTGAGGCTCTCAAACCTGTTGTATATCTCTGCCGTAAGCAGGAGCTCGGTCACCTCTACAGAACCGGGTATCTCGGAACCCATCTTCAGAACTCCATTCAGAACTGGAGGTAACTGGTGACCTATAAAAAGAGATAAAGCTTTCCGTTCGACATGAGAGATGCAGGAAACGATATTCTCCGGGCTTACCACGACCTGTGAGCCACAATCTCTGCGCCATCCCCTCTCGAGGTTATCCAGCAACATGCTGTAAGTACCGGGGCGATCAGAAGAGCCTCATCAGCTCCTCTGCTATTATCCTGTATCCATCCTCGTTGGGGTGATCGAGGCCGGGCAGCACAAGCGAGTCGAGCTGCGTGCCGGATCTCACGCGCTCCATCCAGGCTGCATAAACATCGACAAATCCCACACCCATTGCGGCTGCGATCTCCCCCATAGCACGGTAATAATCGAGCACAAGTTTATCGTAATATGGTGTGAGCAGGGGCTGTGAGCTCAGAAGGAGCATCTCGCTGCCGCACTCTGTGAGTATGATCTCCACCATCCTTGAGATATTTGATCTGAACTCTTCCAGACCGATTCCGTAGGCTGCGTCGTTGATGCCGAAGTTTATCGTGACCAGATCAGGTCTGTAGTAGAGGACCGAGAGCTCCAGGCGCGCCAGTCCATCTCTTGTTGTATCCCCTGATACGCCCTCGTTGTGCATCTCTATCCTCGCATCAGGGTATTTCTCCTGAAGAGCCTGCTTCCAGAAGTAAGGGAAGCCACGCCTCACAGCATATCCGGCCGTGATCGAGTCGCCGAATGCGACTATCACAACATGATCTCCAGCCCGCAGCGCCTCAACCGTCCGTCTGGTGAACTGACTCATGATTGCCGGATGGATGCTGCTGACTTAACACTTACCTCGGTCATCGCCCTTTTCATGCGTCTGATCAGATCCTCGAGCTGATCGAGCTCGCTTCTCCCAATGAGATCAACACACGCAGAGCCGACTATGACACCGTCTGCGCCGGCGCGGACGAGCTCAGCAGCATGCTCTGGCCTGGAGACTCCGAAGCCAACAGCTCTTGGAATGACGGGAGGCACCCTCTCTATCAGATGCCTTGTAGACTCCTGAAGATCTGCGCTTGCGCCCGTGACCCCAGATCTGGCGACGAGGTACACAAAACCAGAGCTCAGGGAGATGATCTCAAGGATGCGTTTATCAGGAGTGTTCGGAGCTATCATGTTTATGAGATCTATGCCATGCCGGCTCGCCGCCTCCCTGAGGGGGCGCGATTCCTCCACTGGCAGATCTGGCACAATCATCCCGCATATACCAGATGCTTTGCAGTCTGATGCAAACCTATCCAGGCCACGCCGGTAAACCATGTTGTAGTATCCCATGAAGACCTTTGGCACGCCATCTATTCTGGATGCGATATCGAAGTAGAGGTCTGTGTTCATGCCAGCGGCTATCGCCCTCTGGGATGCTGCCTGTATTACGGGACCATCCGCGATCGGGTCCGAGTGAGGTAGGCCGAGCTCGAGCACGTCAGCACCTGCGCGCACTATTCGCTCTGCGATCTCCACGGTCTCATCTGGAGAGGGATCGCCGGCGCAGATGTAGACTATGAGAGGTTTGCATCTCCTGAACACCTCAGACAGATTCATAGGCGATCACCGTGTGAAGATCCTTGTCCCCTCTGCCTGAGATGTTTATCACGCTCAGCTCACCCAGCATCTCAGGGTGCTCTATCGCGTATCCAACCGCATGAGCAGATTCGAGCGCTGGTATTATGCCCTCCAGCTTTGAGAGAGCCTTGAACCCCATGATCGCGGTTTTGTCGCCAGCTGTCGCCGTCTCGACCCTCCCCGTCTCCACAAGATGTGCGAGCTCAGGCCCCACCCCAGGGTAGTCCAGGCCGGCAGCTATCGAGTACGACTCCAGTATCTGGCCGTATGGATCCTGCAGTATCTTTGTCATGGCTCCGTGAAGCACCCCCGGATCCCCAAATGCGAGCGACGCCCCGTGCTCCGCGCTATGAGTTCCCATGCCCTGACCCCTGCCTCCAGCCTCGACCGCTATGAGCCTGACGTCGTCCTCTATGAACGGGGTGAATATGCCCATCGCATTCGATCCCCCGCCGACGCATGCGACTATGGAGTCTGGAAGCCTCTTCTCCTCAGCGAGGATCTGTGATTTAGTCTCATCTCCTATGACCCTCTGGAACTCCCGTACGATCGACGGATACGGATGAGGTCCGGCGACTGTTCCGAGCAGATAGTGGGTGCTCTCGTAACTGGCAGCCCAGTCCCTGAGAGCCTCGTTTATCGCATCCTTCAGTGTTCTGGAACCAGATCTGACAGGTATCACCCTGGCGCCCAGAAGTTCCATCCTGTAGACATTCATGCGCTGCCGCTCGATATCCACCTCGCCCATGTATATCTCAGTCTCAAATCCCAGCAGCGCGCCCACGATCGCCGTGGCGACCCCATGCTGGCCGGCACCGGTCTCTGCTATCAGTCTTTTCTTCTTCATGTATTTGGCCAGAAGGCCCTGCCCCAGCGTGTTGTTGATCTTGTGTGCGCCGCCGTGGAGGAGGTCCTCCCTCTTGAGGTACACATCCCTTCCAATAGCTCTGCTGAGATTCTCAGCCCTGTAAAGCGGCGTCGGCCTGCCGGCGAAATCTCTCATGAGTTTTGAGAGCTCCCCTGAGAACTCCGGATCCGCTCGCAGCCTCTCAAACGCCTCAGCGAGCTCGACAAGCGGCTGCACCAGCGTCTCGGGAACAAACCTGCCACCGTATCTGCCGAACCTGACCTCGCAGGATATCTCATCCATAAATCACGCCACCAGTTTGATGTATAACAAAATACATTGTTGGACTTAATAGTACATTGTATTTAAAACTGCCGGATGGTGTGAGGATGCATGAGGACGGTCTTGTGACATCCACCCTTCCCCGGAAGGGGCCTTCTGCCTGATTTCCTATGGCCTTGGGCCGCGCCGCACGATCGCCTCTCCGCGCGTCCCGAGCAAGATCTCCCCGCCAACAGAATAGCCATATAGTAGGTAACACAAAGGAGACCACTGGAATCAGAGGCGTTGCGATTGACCATAGAGGGCGAGCTGGGCAGATTGAAAGTCGGAGACGTCCACCCCGTCAGGCTCATGGGGATAATCAACCTGAGCGCCGAGTCGTTCTACAAGGGATCCGTCTCCACGCCTGAGGGCGCGGCATCTTTCGCCAGGAAGATGGCAGATGAGGGCGCCGAGGTGATAGATGTCGGAGCTGTATCCACAGCGCCCGGCTCTCCTTTCATTTCAGAGGATGTGGAGCGTGAGAGGCTTTTCCCCGCTCTGGAGAACATCCTGGATGATGTTGATGTCGAGGTCTCTGTGGACACCCAGAGGGCATCTATAGCAGATCTCGCGCTGTCGAGAGGCGCAAGCTGCATCAACGATGTCTCATGCCTCAAGGATCCCCTGATGGCAAAGGCAGTCGCAGAGCACGATGCATCGCTGCTCGTCATGGCCTCAAAGGAGAGGCCCGGGGATCTCCTGGAGATGAAGGATATAATCCCCAGGCTCGCAGCGGCTGTCTGCACCGCTGTGAAGGGCGGAGTCGACCCCAGAAAGATTTTGATAGATCCAGGAATCGGCCGGTGGATCCCTGAAAAGACATACGAGTACGATCTCGCGATTCTGGATCGGATGAGAAGCCTGCGCTCACTGATGAAGCCGATAGTCGCAGCCGTCTCCAGGAAGTCGTTCATCGGCGCTGTTCTCGATCTCAGGGATCCTGCTGAGAGGCTGACTGGATCGATAGCTGCGACAGCCATAGCTGTTTACAACGGAGCTCATGTGGTGAGAACACACGATGTTGCTGTATGCAGGGATGCGGTCAGGATCGCCCAGGCCGCCCGTGGAAGGCAGATGCGCTCCGGAAGGGTTGAGCTGCTCCAGCTCGCAGGCTCGGCAGAGGAGCTGATGTGCATCCTCGACTGGGTCGAGGTCGACCCGGGAGCTCATGATATACTCTGGAAGAAGGGCTCGTTTATGGCGGTTGCCATCGAGGACATAACCCCTATGGAGGCGCTGGTCATAAAGCAGGAGATGCTGGCTGCGGGTGGAGATGCTGCGGTGCCCCGAGGCGCCCTGAGATGTGATCCTTCGGCGAACAGAGCTGTGATATTCGGAACGCTGGCTCAGATCGAGAGGCTTGTGAGAAAGCTCAGGCTTCAGCCGTTCTCTCTGCCATCAATAGCGAGCGAGATCGAGCGCGTCCTATACACAGATGTGAGCAGGTACAGGAGTGTTGATGACCAAACCACCACCTCCAGTCCGCAAAGTAAGGGGTGAGAATGTTGGAGATATTCGGGATAAAGACAGGCCTCCTGAAGCCCGGCGATGATATCGTGGAATCTCTCAGAAGGGGGCTTGATGAGGCCGGCATCAGGCTCATGGATGGAGATGTGATCGTCGTCTCCGAGAGCTTCGTTGCAACCGGAGAGGGTCGCGTCGTCTCTCTCGCCGATATCACACCCGGTGAGCGTGCGATCTCCCTCGCATCCAGGTACGAAAAGGATCCCGCAGAGATGGAGCTGATCCTCAGGGAGTCTGATGAGATCCTTGGCGGGATACCTGGTGTTGTTCTGACGCTCAAGGACGGTTTTCTTTATCCTAACGCAGGAGTGGATCATTCGAATGCGCCTCCCGGGCATGTGGTTCTCCTTCCATCCGATCCGAAGAACGCAGCCTCTAGAATAAGGAACGCTCTCTCGAACGGCGCCAGGATAGGGGTGATCATAGGAGACAGCAGGACCCATCCGCTCCGTCTCGGATGTGTCGGCGTTGCGCTCGCATGCGATGGCATCCTCCCCGTGGAGGACGCCCGCGGAAGAAAGGACCTCTACGGTAGGCCACTGAGAATAACTGTTAAGGCTGTGGCCGACAACCTTGTATCTGCCGCGCAGCTTGTCATGGGCGAGGGGGATGAGGGGATTCCTGCGGTCGTGATACGGGGAGCGCCGGTCGAGCTCTCAGATTCGGGGCCTGTTGCGATACCGAACATACCGCCGCACGAGTGCATGTACATCGGCGTCCTTAGATCGATACCGCGTCCGTACACAGGCGAATACGATGAGCTCGTCAGATCCGCCATCGATGCCAGGAACCAGGCATACGCCCCTTACTCGAAGTTCAGGGTCGGAGCCGCAGTCCTGTGCAGAAGCGGGAGGATATACAGAGGCGCAAATGTGGAGAACGCATCATCTGGCGCCGGAATATGCGCTGAGAGGGCCGCGATAGCCAGCGCAGTGGCTGCGGGTGAGAGGGATCTTGTAGCCCTTGCTGTCGCTGGAGAGCTGCCGAAGCCCATCACGCCCTGTGGCATATGCAGGCAGATGATGATCGAGTTCGGAGATATGGACGTTGTGATGGTCGGCTCGAATGGCGATGCGCTGATGGTGAAGGCGAGCGAACTGCTGCCTGACGCATTCACCCTCTCATGCGAATCGAGATGCTCAGGATCAGAGCAGCATTAGCAGAGAAAAAGGATCGCGTTCTCTCCGGCCCCCAGGACGGATGAGCATGTATTTATCAACCATTGCAGATCCATATCATAATGCAGGAACCACTGGTCTTTGCCCTGGGCAGGATAGAGAGTCTGATCCATCAGGTTAGTCTCGACCCGGCGAGGGGCGCTGGCAGGGTTATAACGAACAGATCCCTTGTGGCCAGGGATGATCTTCATGAGACGCTTGAGATATTCAAAAATGCGATAGACAGCGGTCTTGCAGTCTCTCCCCTGGTCAGGCTGGAGGAAGCAGGGGAGAGGTTCAGGATATACACCGTCTGCAGCATGACCATAGACGGATATCTCATAAAGCACGGGATACCTGTTCGCCCGAAGGGCGGCGGGCTAATAGAGGTTATAGACGGAGAGACTGTGCGCTTCACAGATATGATAATGTACTGGGCCACGACCATAGATCCCCTCGACCTTCTCATAGCTCAGGAGCTGACCGGCATATGCGAGATGATGCGCACCGGGACCGGCAGGATACTCGGAAACCTGCATGAGGCTCCGATGCTCTCCCGCGATACAATAGAGGATCTGCTTGATGAGCTCAGAGAGGCAGGGATTATGGGGGTCGTGGAGCTCGGCGAGCCGAACATGGAGGTTCTGGGAATGCCTGTGGAGCGAGATCATCTCGGGATGGCGCTGGTCGGCGGCACAAACCCCGCTGCGGCTGCGGTCGAGCTCGGGCTCGATATCGAGACAGAGTCCATATCGGGGCTCACCGACATCTCTGAGATGTGCCACATAGAGGAGCTGATGGATCGCATGCTCTGATCAATCCACACTCATCACTCCGAAATATGGTTGCTGGCTCTATTCTCTCCGAATCGCTCTCCAGTGGCACAATTCCTCAAGCGCGGTCTGGAAGCATCGCTCTTCATGCCAGGCCGGCTCGCCCTCTTCTGAGTATCAGCTTCCAAGCCTCAAACCAGAGCACGCTCGCGGAGGCCAGAGCGAGGCAGATCACGATGTCGTTTGGGTGCAGGTATCCGAAATGGAACATCTCCCTGAGCGGTGGCACGTAGAGTATCATCGAGAGAAGAAGCAATGTCCCCCCAAAGATCATCCAGAGCGCAGAGTTTCTGGTCCTAATGCTCTGGACTATCGTCTGGGACCAGGATCTGTTTATGAGTATGAGAAAGAGGTTTGCCAGAACAAGCGTGGTGAATATCAGAGCTCTCGCCTCGTTCATATCCCTCCATATGCTCATAAGGTAAACCGCGGAGAGCACTGCAAGAACGCTGATCCCCTGAAGCGCGCCCAGGCCGATCACACCGGTGCTGAAGAGCGAGGTCTTTGGATCCAGAGGAGGCCTGGACATTATATCGCTCTCCTCAGCCTCGGCCTCGAATGCTATCGAGCACGCAGGATCTATTATGAGCTCCAGGAAGGCTATGTGGATCGGAAGGAGCAGCAGCGGCTGGCCGAGAGCCACAGGCAGTATGGATATGCCTGCGATCGGAACGTGGATTGCAAGTATGTACGCGGTCGCCTTTCTTATGTTGTCAAAGATCCTCCTCCCCAGACGTATCGCTCTGACTATTGAGGAGAAGTCATCGTCCAGAAGCACAATATCCGCGGACTCGCGAGCGACATCTGTGCCCCTTGAGCCCATCGCGATGCCTATGTGAGATGATTTCAGAGCTGGCGCGTCATTGACTCCATCTCCGGTCATCGCAACTATCTCCCCATCCCTCTTCAGGAGCTCGACAAGCCTGAGCTTCTGCTCGGGAACCATCCTTGCGAAGACGTTTGCATCTCTAAGGCGTTTTGAGAGCTCTTCATCGCTCATCGACTCGATCTCAGGTCCGGTAAGCACATTGCCGGGGTGAAGATTGATTGCGGATGCAATTGAAGATGCAGTAACAGGATGGTCTCCTGTGATCAGCATCACCCTCACGCCTGCCCTCTGGCATTCAGTCACTGCATCAGGAACGCCTGGCCTTAGGGTATCTGAGAAGCCGAGCAATCCCAGAAACTGAAAGCCGAAACCGTGCTGCCCATCCGGCAGCTTTGATTCCGGGATCGCGGCCCTGGCAACCCCCAGAACGCGCAGCCCGTCCTCTGCCATCCTCTCCACAACCTCGCTGAGCTCCTCAACCTCTTCCCTGTCGAGATGGCAGAGATCGAATATCGATTCTGGCGCGCCCTTTGCAGCTATGACATACTCATTCCCGCGCATCCAGACCACCGACATCGCGAGAATGTCATCTGTGAGCGGATACTCCTGTACAAATGTCCAGTCGTCGTGGATGTGTTCCGTCCCGTTGAGCTCCCTCCTCCCCATCTCCTGGAGTGCGATCTCCATCGGATTGAATGGATCCCTCCTGCCGGCTAGGATCCCGAACTCAACGACATCGTGAACTTCCTCTGGAAGCACCCCATCCAAATCGTAGATCCTGCCTCTCGCGAAGATCTTCCTCACACGCATCCTGTTCAGGGTCACAGTGCCCGTCTTGTCGGTGCAGAGGACGGTGACGGAGCCGAGGGTCTCTATGGCAGAGAGGTTTCTGGTCAGCACATTTATCCTGGAGAGCCTCCAGGCGCCGAGGGCGAGGAAGATCGTGAGGACAACTGGAAACTCCTCAGGGAGTATCGCCATGGTGAGCGTTATACCTGCAAGAAGACCGCCTAGAAGATCGCCGGTCTCGAGCGCATACGCTACCAGGAGGACTGTGCTCAGGGCGAGACCGAAAATTGTGAGCCTGCGGACCATCAACCGCGTCTCACCCTTGAGCCTGCTCTCCTCGAGCTCTATGCTCTTGAGAGACGCACCTATTTTTCCCATCAGCGTCCTGGAGCCGGTGGCTACCACCCTTGCCAGCCCCCTCCCCTGAACGACAAGCGTGCCGGAGTAGACGAAGGGCAGCCCGTCTCCACCAGGTGGCGTGACCTCCAGATGCTCCTGATATTCGCAGGAGGTCTTCCTGACAGGCACAGATTCTCCAGTCAGTATCGATTCGTCCACCAGCAGACTGGTGCAGGAGATCACTGCAGCATCCGCCGGTACCCGGTCCCCCTCCTCAAGGACGATGAGGTCTCCGCGGACGACCTCCCGCCCGGGGATTCTCACTGGCTGACCATCCCTTATAACCAGAGCCCTCGGGCTCGAGAGAGCCCTAAGAGCATCCAGCGCGCCCTCTGCCCTCCTCTCCTGGTAGAGCGTTATTGAGATCACAACACACACGAAGAAGATCAGAATCAGCGCCTCCCTGTGGTCTCCTAGGAGAAAATAAATGCCTCCGCAGGCCATGAGGAGAGCTATCATCGGCTCCCTCAGAACATCCATGGCAATTGAGAGGAGACCACGCCGTCTCTCAGACGGGAGCTCGTTGTAGCCCTCATCCCGAAGCCTCCTCTCTGCCTCAGCGCTCGAGAGACCAGCAGCTTTGATCTGCATACAAATCACTTGCCTGAGTAGCTCTTCAGGCAGTTCAAGACCCGCTCTCTGTCTGAGCTTCTCGCCAGAGATGCCAGCATCGAGACCACAAGAACCAGGGCTACAACACCAAGGGCGAATGTGACCGGTATCTCGTACACATCTGAGAGAAGCATCTTGATGCCAACAAATATCAGTATCAGTATCACACCGTGGTTGAGGTAGTGGAACATGTGAGCGCAGGCGGCCAGAGCGAAGTAGAGCGCTCTCAGGCCGAGTACCGCAAAGACGTTGGATGTGTAAACCACGAAGGGATCGACGGTGACGGCAAAGACCGCGGGGATCGAGTCCATTGCGAATACCAGGTCTGTCATTTCAACCGCGACCAGAACGATCAGAAGCGGTGTGGCCATGGTTCTGCCGTACGCTCTGGTGATGAACCTTCCGCCATCGTAGTGATCTGTCGAAGGTATCAAGCTCCTGAACATCCTCACAACCGGATTCCTGTCCGGCTGCACGTTAGACTCCCTCTGGAGGGCCATCTTGATCCCTGTCACTATGAGAAACGCCCCGAAGAGGTATATGATCCAGTCGAAGTGCTCTATTAGCGTCAAACCAGTTGCTATGAATAATGCCCTCATGAGAAGCGCCACGACGATGCCCCAGAAGAGGACCTTGTACTGATGCGTCTCGGGAACCTGGAAGTAGCTGAATATCATCAGGAAGACGAAAAGGTTGTCGACGCTCAGCGATCTCTCTATGAGATAGCCTGCCAGGAACTCTACAGCCCTGTCCTGGCCATGCCAGAGAAATATCATTATGTTGAACACAAGCGCGATCGCTGTCCAGATTCCGCTCCAGATCAGCGACTCCTTCACTGTTATGACGCTCGATCTTCTGTGGAAGACCCCCAGATCAACTGTGAGAAGCAGGACGACGAGAACGCCAAAGCCGATCCAAAGCACAACCTGGTTCGATGTCAAGGGGACACATCCGTCGAAATTTTGCGATTTGACGAACCCACAATACGTATTTGCCGATATTTAAGGCCTTTCCATTACGTCAAGCAAATGAGCTACGATGTGGAGATCTCCGGCATGCGGAACGGCTGCAGTCTATCATTCGGTCGTGGGCTCGAATAGCTTGATGGATCTTAACCAGCAGCGCGCAAGATGAGGCTGATGGTGCGCTGCCGATTTCAATTGGTCATCTCAAAATCGCCAAGCATATCGATTCTGTTAAGTGTATCTCCACTCGCCTCAGGCCCATTTCAGCTTAAATCGAGACGAATACATAAAAGTACACAACCAAAAACCAGGTGGTCTACCCAGAATAGACACAACAACTTTTGGTGAATAATTTCCATCACCCAATCTGCAGGTGGCATACAAGGATTGACAGATCTCAGGATGCCGATTTCGATGCCATATTTCCGGTCAAGAGATCTGATCCAGGAGGAAATTCTTGGTACCGGTCACCGGATGAGGCTCATATATATGTCTCTTTATATTCATCCATATATTCGAAAGCCATATCTAACAGGTGGTGTACATGTGATTGATGGCCAGGCTCTCTCCACTTATGGAGCAATACTTCAGCATAAAGAAGCAGTGCCCGGATGCCCT
>Ga0272448_1000649_pt1 | contig 51999 bp, 39 predicted proteins | sample YNPCB0191_FD_202220 | JGI IMG/M metagenome (GOLD analysis project Ga0272448, IMG submission 202220) | Hot spring sediment microbial communities from Yellowstone National Park, WY, United States - YNP-CB-019-1 | ecosystem: Environmental > Aquatic > Thermal springs > Hot (42-90C) > Sediment... | reverse complement strand
GACGAGCGCATGCAACGGCTGCGCGACCGCATTGGGGAGACGCTGGCGCAGGCGAGACAGCTAGACAAGGAGGCGCGCCGCCGCCTCGAGGCGCTCGACCGGGAGGTCGCTCTTTTCGCTATCGGCCATCGCCTGGAGGAGGTGAAAGCTGCGTATGAGGGTCTGCCCAAGGTCGTCGAGCATCTCCAGGCCGTCGCCGACGATCTGATCGAGCATCTTCCGGAACTCAGGAGCGCCGAGCCGGGCCAGCGGGAGCAGGACCAGGAGGAGATCCCGATCCGCTACCGGGTGAACGTGCTGGTCACCAACGCTCCCGAGGACGGCGCGCCCGTCGTGCACGAGCAGAGCCCGACGTACTACAACCTCGTGGGGGGTCTGGAGTACCGCCCGATGGCGGGCGGCGCGGTCACGGATTTCACGTTGATCAAGGCCGGCGCGGTGCACCGCGCCAATGGCGGCTACTTGATCCTGCGCGCGCTCGACGTCCTTCTTAGCCCCTTCTCGTGGGATGCCCTGAAGCGGTCCCTGCGCAGCGGCGAGGCGACCATCGAGAACATCGGGGAGCAATGGACCCCCATTCCCGCGGCGGGGCTGCGGCCGGAGCCGATTCCGCTGGACCTGAAGGTGATACTCATCGGCTCGCCGCTGCTCTACTTCCTTCTGTACCACTACGACGAGGAGTTCGGCAAACTGTTCAAGGTCAAGGCCGACTTCGACATCGACATGAGCGCGACGCCCGAGAGCTACCGGGAGTACGCTGCATTCATCGCCAGCCACTGCCGCCTGGCCAATCTCCGCCACCTCGACAAGAAGGCGGCGGCCCGGGTCATCGACTACGGTATGCGCATAGCGGGCGACCAGGAGAAGCTGTCCGCGCGCTTTGCCGCGATCTCCGACCTGCTGGTAGAGGCGAACTACTGGGCGCAGCAGGAGGGGGCCGACAAGATCGGCGTCCGCCACGTGGACCAGGCCCTCGAGCAGAAGGAATACCGGTCTCGCCGAATCGAGGATCGGCTATTCGAGTTCATCGCTCGCGGCGACCTGAAGGTGGAGGTCGCCGGGGAGGCCCTGGGGCAGGTGAACGGGCTGGCCGTCCTCGACCTGGGCGACTACGCGTTCGGCCGCCCCTCTCGCATCACCACCCGCGTCACGCCAGGCCGGAGCGGGGTCATCAACATCGAGCGAGAGGCGCGGCTCAGCGGCGACATCCACCATAAGGCTGTGATGATTCTGACGGGATACCTCGCTGGCATGTATGCCGAGCACGCGCCCCTCTCGCTTTCGGCCACTCTTTGCTTCGAGCAGTCCTACGACCTGGTGGAGGGCGATTCGGCCTCGTGCGCCGAGCTCTACGCTATCCTCTCGAGTCTGGCCGACGCGCCGATCCGGCAGGGCGTCGCGGTCACCGGATCGGTGGATCAGATGGGGAACATTCAGGCCGTCGGCGGCGTCAACGAGAAGATCGAGGGGTTCTACACGACCTGCAAACTGAAGGGGCTGACGGGAGATCAGGGCGTGGTGATACCCAGGCACAATGTGAAGAACCTGATGCTGAAGCCCGAGGTGGTGCAGGCCATAGCCGAGGGGCGCTTCCACGTCTGGGCCGTGTCGCACGTCGACGAGGGGATCGAGCTGCTCACCGGCATCCCGGCCGGCTCCCCTGACCAGCCGGACACGATTCACGGGCGGGCGGCGGCCCGCCTGAAGGAGTTCACCGAGTCCCTGCGCGGGGCACAGCCGGAGCGCACCACGCACGTGGTCGAGGGCCGACCCCAGCCAGCCGGGCCTGTCCCGCCGACGCCCCCCACGCCGCCTATCCCTCCCAGCCAGCCCGTCAGCTAGTGCCTTCGCCGGGCCGCCATCCGAAATAGCAGGCCTGGCAGAAGGCCGGGTTGCGCCGTTCGCGCACCTGCTCGCGCAGCGACTGCATCGCGGCGCCGTTCCAGATCCTCTGGAAGGCGGCGGCGCGCGGCGTCCCCTCCTCTCCCGGCAGAAGGCGGCCGAGCACCAATCCGGTCGGCCGGGAGGCGTAGGGGCACGGCAGGATCTCCCCGCGGGCGGTGACGAAAGTCCGGCTCCAGGGCCACCGGCACGGCCGGCCGTCGGCCGGGGTGCGCCTCGGCGGCGGGCCGTCAGGACAGCGGAACTCGAGGCCGGCCGATGCCGCGCGTCGCCGCGCCTCGGGCACCACCGCGGCCATCTGCTCCCTCACTGCCCTCATCTCCCCGACCACCTCCTCCAGGGTATCGAGCCCGAAATTCGTGATTTTCGCGGTGCAGACCAGCGAATCCACGCCCCACTCGGCGCACCGGGTCACCAGATCCGGCAGCTCCTGCACGGCCTCCCGCTGTATGACGTGCCAGACGCGAATGGCGGGCCGCCGGCGACGCCCGCGTTCCCGCACCAGCGCAGAGAGCCCGTCGCCGATCGCCTCCAGATTTGACCCGGGGCGGAGGGCAGCGTGCGTGTCGGCCCGGGCCGCATCGATGGACACATTGAGGGTGGACAGGCCGCAGGAGAGCAGCTCGCGGCGGTGATCGGGGTCTCCCAGCAGGCTCCCGTTGGTCGTGGTCAGCACCCGCACGTGCCGACGCCTGGCGGCGCGCACCAGGTCGTAGAACTCGGGGTTGAGCAGCGGCTCGCCGAGGCCTACCAGCTTGATGCGATAGACCGCCGGCAACTCATCGAGCACCCGCCTGAAGGCGGCGAGGGAAAGGTGGGCGCGCCACCCGGGGGTCTTGCTGGCGGCCGTGGATGGGCAGTGGGGGCAGCGGAAGTTGCAGTAGGTCGTGGGCTCGATGTCGGCGCGCGTCGGCGCTGCCGGATTCGCGTTCGGCAGCGTCCGGTAGGCATGCCGCAACCGCCAGAGATTGAGGAGCGTGGCAGCAGGGCGCATGACTGAAGCCCGAGGGCTAGCTCACTCAGAACCAGACTGCGAAGGTCAGCGGCCGGACTCGCCAGACGCCCTCCTCCTGCACCATCCACAGGTTGCCGTGGACGCTCTTGGGCAGGAGGCCGAGGGCGCGGAGCTTCACCCGGAAGTCGATTCGCAGGTCGCTGAGGGTTGTCCTGCGCGCCTCAAGCTCGGCGCCCGCGAAAGATACCCACTTGGGCGGCCGGCGCGGCACCTCCCACCAGTGGAAGGTGAGGCGATCCATCCGCTGGTAGTCCCCGTCCAGCCATGCGCTGAGGAACTCGGTGGCAGCGCGCCGGACGTTGGGCTCCTGCTGCCGGTCCTCGGCTGTCGCGCTCTGGTCGGGGATGTCGGCCTCGGGCGGCAGCTCGTCGTACCAGTAGATCTGCCGCACACGCCAGGCGCGCACACCGTCCTCCTCGACATACCTCAGCAGGATGAGGCCCCGCCGCGGCAGCCCCGGGTCGGTCATCCGGCCCTCAAAGTCGATCGCCGCCACGCGCCCATCCGCGCGGGGCTTGCGGAGCGTCGGCATGCCGGCGAAGGGCGAGGGCCCGTACAGGTTGCTCGGCTGCCGCGGCAACATGTCCTTCAGAGCCGCCCGGTCGTTCGCGGCAAAGGCCTCCAGGAAGCGCCGCGCGACCTTCTCCGCCGCCGGGGGGAGGCTGACCTTTGCCGGCGCCGGGCTGCTCGGCTTCGGCTGGGCAAGCGCCAAGCCCAGGGCAAGAACGAGTATGGCCGCTTTACCTGTCATCGGCATGGTCCGCGTGATTGTACCCCGTTCAACGCCGCAAATCGACAGCCCTGCCCGGCGTTCCGGGCGGAAAGAGCCCCCGGCGGGCGCCTGCGCGAGGGCGGCAGCGGAATAATCTCAAACTCAAGCGGGAACCAGGAAAGGGAAACGAGAACGTGGAGAGAAGGAGCGACTCGAGCTTCGCCTGCGTCGGACAGGCTGCGAAGTGTTGGTTGTGCTCTGATCGGCAGATCGGGGCTGGCTTCAGGCGGGCGCCAGGGCGCGGCGTCCTGCCGGTGCTTCCCGAGCAAACGGGGGAGCGCCCCGAGCGGCTTCGGTCTGCTTTCGCGTGCAGTTGGAGAGGTGCTCGGAGGTAACGTGCAATCATGACGACAACGGCCCGGCCGGTGCAGAGAACCCGGCCAACTCGACCGGGAGAGCGAAGGCGGCGCGGCATCCAGTGGTGGCACTACGTCATCGTTGTGATGGTTTTGCTGACGGCGGCCGGCCTTGCCTGGGGTGGATATGCGCTGTGGTTCGCGATGACCCACGTGCGGGCCACGCATGCCCGGATCACGGGTCTAGTGGTGAACGTGGCGGCCAAGGACGACACGAGGGTGCAGAAGGTGCTCGTGCGCACAGGCGACGAGGTACGAGAGGGGCAGGCGGTGGTCCTGTTGGACAAGGCCGACCTTGAGGCCCGGGTGCAGCAGGCGCGGGCCAACCTGGCAGCCCAGGAAAGCGCCCTGGCGCAGGCGCAGCGAGACCTGGAGCTCGCCATCCGGCAGGCCGCGGCGAGCATCCAGGAGGCGGACGCGCAGGTGCAGGCCGCCCGCGCTCGGCTCGCGCAAGCCAAGGCCGAGATGGAGATGCGCAGCCGGGAGCAGCCCGACGAGGTCCGCTCGGCGGCGGCCGCGGTCGAGTCGGCGCGCACGGAGCTCCAGGACGCGCAGGCGAACCTGCGACGGATGCAGCGGCTGTTCGAGCAGGGAGCCGTGTCCCAGACCCAGCTCGACGCGGCACGGACGCGCTCCGAGGTCGCCCGGTCAGCGGTCGAGGCGGCGGAGGCCGCATTGGCGCTGGCGAAGGCCAGGGACTATCAGAGCCACATCCACGAGCAGACTGTCGCGACCCGGGCCGCCGAGCAGCGGTCGGCGGAGGCCGGGCTCGAGGTGGCACGCACACAGCAGAGCGCCGTCGCCCTGAAGGAGGAGGAGGTCGTCGCGAAGCAGGCCGCGGTGGAGCAGGCCAGAGCGGCCGTGAAGGAGGCCGAGACGAGGCTTTCGGATGCAGTCTTGCGCAGCCCCATCAATGGCGTCGTCGTCCGAGGGCCAGGCTACTCAGTGAAGGATGGGGAGGTCGTCGTGAAGGGTGCCCCCATCGTGACGATCGTGTGCACGGACGTCCCCCTGTGGATCAACGCAACTGTGTCGGAGCTGGAAATCGGTCGGGTCCGCGAGGGGCAGCCGGTGCTCATCAGGGTGGACGCATACCGGCGGCGGGTCCTTCATGGCAAGGTCGACAAGATCGGCAAGGCAACGGAGTTTCAGGCCGACTCGAGCAGCAGCCCCTGGATGCTCGAGCAAGTGCCGATCAAGATCACCTTTGACCCCGAGGGGCTAAACCTGGCGCACGGGATGACGTGCCGCGTGTGGATCGACGTCCGGAAGCGCTGAGGGCGGCTGCGCCTCAGGTCTCTTTGTCCACAAGCTGGCGGCTGCGGGGATCGAGCTGTTCGATGTCCTCGATCTCGAAGCGGTTGCCGTCGGCGTCCTGAAGCAGGATGCGCCGCCCCTTGATGACGCGCACGTCCTCCCGGTCCCGGATGTCGAACACGCGGTAGCCGCGGTCGGTCTCGACCTCCCAGCGCGCTGCGCCGTGCGAGTCCTCGATGTCGTACACGAAAGTGATCTTCGGGACGAAGTACTGGCGAGCCAGCTCCTCCTCGAGCACGCGTCGGCTCTCGGGGTCGAGGCCTTCCGGGTCGCGCAGGAGAACCTTTTCCCGATCATCGTCGTCCAGGAAGCTGACGTAGTTGGCGGCTCCGGAGATCGGGAACGCCCGCGCGGGCCGGACGTCGACATACTCCCCCCGCCCCGCCACCTCCACGTGGAGTCGGCGGAAGGTGTCGCGCCAGATCCGCACCGAGTCCGGCCCCGCGATCTCGAGCCGGCCCACCTCGGCGCCCCAGCTCGCGCCCGAAGGCGCGTCCGTCTGCTTATCCTGGGGGTCCTGCACCGTGGTGTCTCTGTTCCCGTCGCGGCTACAGCGCCCGAACCTTCGACAGCTCGGCCTGGAGCTTGCAGAGCCGGCTGTAGAGGCCCCCGGCGTCGAGCAAGTCGTCGTGCGGGCCGATCTCGGCCACCCGGCCGTGCTCCAGAACTACGATCTTGCTCGCCTTCCGCAGCGTCGAGAGGCGGTGGGCGATGGCGAACGTCGTACGGTTCGCCACCAGGCGATCGAGCGCCTGCTGGATGAGCATCTCTGTCTCGGTGTCCACCGAGGACGTAGCTTCGTCGAGGATGAGGATGCGCGGGTTCATGAGGATGGCGCGCGCGATCGAGACGCGCTGGCGCTCGCCCCCGGAGAGCAACTGCCCGCGCTCCCCCACCAGGGTGTCATATCCCTGGGGCAGGTTGACGATGAAGTCGTGCGCGTTGGCGGCCTTGGCCGCGGCGATGATCTCATCGGGCCTGGCGTCGGGGGAGCCGTAGGCGATGTTGTCGGCCACGGTGCCGTGGAAGAGGAAGGGCTCCTGGAGCACAAGGCCGATCTGCTGGCGCAGGAAGCGCAGGGATAACTCGCGCAGGTCGTGGCCGTCGAGCAGGATCTGGCCGTCCTCAGGGTCGTAGAAACGGCTGATCAGGTGCACCAAGGTGCTCTTCCCCGCGCCGCTCGGGCCGACCAGGCCGACCACCTCGCCTGGCTCCACCGTGAAGTTGATGTCCTGGAGGACCGGCTTACCCGGCTCGTAGCTGAAGCTCACGTGCCGGAACTCGACCCGCCCCTCGACCCGATCCAGCCTGAGTGAACCGGGGGCGTCGGCCATCTCCGGCGTGGTGTCGAGGACCTCGAAGACACGCTCGGCGGAGGTGAGCGCGTGCTGCACCTGGTGGTTCATCTCGCCCAGCATCTGCACGGGATAGTAGAACTGCCACATGAGCTGGGTGAACATGACCAGCGTGCCCAGCGTCATGGTTCCCTGCATCACCTGCACGCCGCCAAAGCCGAACACCACCAGGGATCCGGCCGCGGTCATGAGGCCGAAGCTGGGGAAGAAGAAAGTCCACAGCCGCGCCGCCCGGAGCTCCTGTTCCAGCAGCGACTGGCTGCGCTCTCGAACGCGGCGGGACTCCCGCTCCTCCTGCGCGAACGACTTGACCACCCGGATGCCCGGGATGGCGTCCGCCAGCACCGCGCTCAGGCTCGCCCACCTGCGCCACACCTTATGGTAGACGGCGTGGATGAGGTAGCCGAAGACGTAGGTGCTCAGCCCGATCAGGGGGATCGGCAAGAGCGTCAGGCCCGCCAGCCGCGCGTTCGCGCCGAACAGCATGCCGCAGATGATCAGCACCGTGAGGAAGTTGATCAGGATCTGCTGAAGCCCGCCGGCGATGAAGTACTGAAGCCGCATGATGTCGTTCGTTATGCGGGACATGATCTGCCCGGTCTGCTTGCGGCTGAAGAACCCCAGCGAGAGCATCTGCAAGTGGTCGTAGACCTGCACCCGCATGTCGTAGACCACGTGCGCGCCGATCCACTCCATCATATAGCCGCGCACGATCCCGATCACCGCGCGCGCCAGGTAGATGCCCAGCAGCAGCAGGAGCACGCTCCAGAGGAGCTGGTAGTTCCTGGGCGTGATCACCTGGTCGATCAGCATCCTGGTGACGTACGCGGGCAGCAACTGGAGAAGAGAGAAGATGACCGTGAGGATGAAGCCCGTGATCGCCAGTGCCTTGTACGGAGCGAGATAGCTGACGAGGCGGCGCAGCAGCTTTCCCCGCTCCATGCAGAACGGGCAGACCTCTGACCACTGCGGTAGCGCGCGCCCGCAGGTCGGGCAGCGGACGGCGCGCGCCGCGCCCGCCGGCCCCTTTCCGCGGGATTCCTCTTCGCCCGAGGTGGCCATTCGCCGCAGGATGTGGTAGGCGCGGGACATCTGCGGGGCGACGGAGCGGCTGAAGCGAGCGAGCTCCACGGCCTTGTCGTCGGTGATCGCCTCGAGCGAACCACCCCCGATGAAGTCCCTCAACCGGACCCGACGGAGATCGCTAAGCGGGAGGTTGACCTCCACCTTGACCGAGCCATTGTCAGCCGCCAGCGCGGCCACCCGCTGATCCGTGGCGACCAGCCACCGCTCGCCGTACTCGCCGGTGGGCGTGACATCGCTGCAGAGGCTCAGGAGCCGCCGTTCGCCTGGCCCGGCCACGCGGTTGAACTCGGCCGCGACCTGCTCCGGCAGTTCCTCCTGGACCTCGTCCCCAAGCAGCCTTTCTACTTCCTGAAGCCGCAAGTCGTCCATAGCCCTCTGCCGCGCACAACGCCGGCTCGAACCGGACTGGTCCGGGCCGGCGGCTCTTCGCCCCTATCAATTCCACAACTGGGCCCCGACACCCCCCGCCTAGTTGCGCATGATACCCGCAATCTGCCGCGAAAGCAACCTTGTCTGCCAGCCGAAGGGCAACTTTGGCCGCCAATCCGCCGGCCCGCAGCCGGCGTCCCGCTGCGAAAGGCCGGGACCGGGCCACCGGCACCCAGGCGGTCAGCCGACGGGCTGCTTCAGCCCAAACACGGAGGCGAGGATCGCCAGGGCGCCCTGGGTCAGAAACGCCCCCAGCACGAGGCCGAGAAAGGCGGGACGCATCTGCCGGTATAGACGCAGACCGCCATAGCGCCGCACCAGGGTCGTGATGGCCCAGGCGATGAACACGTTCACCCAGAGAGAGCGGTTTGTCTCGTAGGAGCTCGCGATCAGGAAGCCGACCGGGCTGACTGGCCACCACACCAGGTTGGTGTTGAGCCACACCAGCAGGAGCGTGAAAGCTCCCCCGATGACCAGCGCCAGCCGCAGCCAGTTGTCGGCCATCTCAGGGGCGCGGAGGCTGCTGTCGAGCTCCCCAAACGCCCACTGGGGATAGCTCGTGAAGGGCCACTGGTTGAGCGCGCTGGCGCCCCAGTGGTAGACGACCCACAGCAGCGCGGGCAGGCCCACGGCCAGCAGGACGGCCACCCCGAGGGCCGCGGCCCACGGGAATCGCTTCGCCCTGATGTCGGCGGAGTGCAGCAGCTTCATGCTGTTCATCATCTGCGGCATGGCCAGGTTCATCGGGTCGTACATGTAGATGACGGACAGGTAGCTGTACATGGTCAGCGTCGGCGACCCGATGGGCAGCGCGCCGACGGTTCGCAGTATCACGCCGCGGGGGAAGAAGCCGGTATCGACGTACATCACCCCGCCGGCCGCGACCAGACGCGAGGCCCCCACGAGCACCGCGTAGAACACGCCCAGAATGCCCAGAAACGCCCACCACACCATGCCTGCGTGCAGGGCCCACCAGAGCATGAACGCGTTGGCGGCGACGAAGCCCACCAGCGCCCACTTTCCGGCCAGCGGCTCCCACGGGTCATCGGTTGGCCTCTCCCGGCCCACCAGCGTCCGCCAGGCACCCCTGATGGAATGGCGCGACTGGTAGATCACGGCGGCGCTGAGGGCGATGAAGCCGCCGGCCTCCTCGAACCCGATGAACTGTCGCGGGTTGATGCCGACCGCCGACGTGCCTCCCTCCTCGGCAATCCCGAAGGCGCCGAAGACCAGCAACTGCACGAGGAACAGCACGTAGAATAGCCACAGGCTAAGCGAGACCTCGCCGGGGAGCAAGCACGTGATGCCGATCACCGGGAAGATGATGGAGACGCTCATTTCAGACAGGGCCCGCCAGGGCAGGCCCATGCCGGCGAAGTAGCGTCCCACCCTGACATCATAGATCTGCGTCGCCGGGATGCTCGGGTAGAAGGCGTGCAGGAACTGCACGATAGCCAGCAAGGAGGGGATGGCGAAGCCGATCCAGAGAACGCGGTCGCGCAGAAGGCTCGTGCCGAGAGAGGGCCTTTCGGCGCCCCCCGTGACGGCGAGCGGGACGTCGGCCAAGGGAAAGGCGAGCCGCTGGCGCTCGATCCAGTCCTTGCTCATGAGGGCGCCCAGGCAGAACATCCCTGTCATCAGGGCGAGCGTGAAGGAGGACCACCCCAGCAGGGGACTCACCCAGTCGGCCCAGGGAACGCCCACACCCTCGGGGAGCGATTCCCAGAACCAGTTGGCGGTCTCGAGGCGCGTGGGCCGCAGCCACAGGGGGATGTGCGGCCAGATCATGTGCTCCCAGCCGTTCTCGGGGCTCGCCATGTAGAACGGATAGACCGTGGCGGAGACGATGTACGGCATCCCGCCCTGCATCGCCAGCCCCACGGCGACGATCAGCATCGCGTACACGACGACGAGCTCGGCCCGCGTCAGCCCGCGGCCGGGCAGCAGGCGCAGCACCAGGGTGTTGATGGCGACCAGGAGGAAGAGCACCACGACGGGGCTGTTCAGGAGAGAGCCCGAGCCGACGCTCCACGTGCGGCTGACGAAGGCCAGGTAGGGGTTGATCAGTCCGAGCAGAGCAATGCTCGCCAGGCCGATGAGGATGGCGCGCCCGGTGATCGGGAAGGCGCGCCGATTGCGATCCTCCTCTGTCCTCCGCTCTCGCAAGCTCGTCGCCGGATGCACCTCGCCGCGCGCCTCCTCGCCCAGGGGCTTCGCCGTCGGCACAGACTCCTCCTCCGGAAGGACACGCGTGCGCGCCGGCGAACCCTCGCCGGACACCAATCCCTGCCAAGCTGGAGGAACGCATGAGGCCGTCGAAGCGAACGTTGCGCGCGGGCGTCATCGGCACCGGAATGGGCCGCTACCACATGGAGGGGTATGCCTCCCACCCCAATGCCGAGCTTCTCGCGGTCTGCGACCTGAACACGGAGGAAGCGCAGTCATTTGCCGACAAGTACGGGGCGAAGCACGTCTTCCGCGACTACAGAAAGATGCTGGAGATGGAGGAGCTGGACGCCGTCTCCGTGGTCGTCCCCAACTACCTGCACGCCAGGATGACGATCGCCGCGCTGGAGGCGGGCAAGCACGTGCTATGTGACAAGCCCATGGCCACCAAACTGGAGGACGCGAAGGCGATGGTGAAGGCGGCCGATCGCGCGGGCAAGCGGTTGATGATCAACATGGCGATGCGGTTCAACGCGCTCCAATGGGAGGTCAGGGATCGCATCCAGGCCGGGGCCCTCGGCAGCGTGTACTACGCGAAGTCGCACTGGATTCGCCGCAAGGGCATGCCCAGGGCGGACTTCCCCGCGACGGGAACGATGGGACGCGGAGAGTGGTTCGTCAAGAAGCGCCAGGCCGGTGGCGGCGCGAGCGTGGACATCGGGGTGCACATGTTCGACCTCGTCTGGTGGTTGATCGGCAGTCCCAGGCCCGCGGTGGCGCTTGCCTCCACCTACTCCGAACTGCTGCCGCGACGTCTTGCCGAGGTCGGGGTCAAGGGCGACGTCGACGATACCGCCAGCGTCTTCGTCAAATTCAGGACGGGGCAGACGATCTTCATGGAGGTCACCTGGGACGCCTACCAGAGGCCCTATCTGGGCTACGAGATCTTCGGCACCGAGGCCGGGATTGACTGGCGGGACTGGGCCGCAGAGGCCACCCTGTACGATGACGACAAGAAAGGGAAGCCCCGGTCGTCGCCGATCAGTTCGAGCCGAGAGGTGACGACCCCCTACTGGCACTTCATCGACGCGTGCCTTGACCCCAGGAAGAAGATGATCGCGTCGGGCGAGGAGTGCCTGAACGTCGCGCGCGTGCTCGACGCCATTCACCGCTCGCAGCAGACGGGGAAGGCCGTCGCACTCTAGCGCCGGGCCACAGGGAAGCGGCGCGCCGGCGATGAGAGCCGACCGGCGCGCCGCGTTTCGTGCGTGCCGTCAGGCGCCGCGCCTCAGGGGGCCGCGGTGGCAGGCCTTCTCTGACGCAGCGCGGCCGGAGCCGCGCCCCTGGCCTCGGCCTTGCCGTTCTCGATCTTGAACTGCCCGACGAGGTCGTTGAGTTCCTCGGCCAGCCGCGCCATCTCCTGGGCCGTGGCGGACATCTCCTCAACGGACGCGTTCTGCTGCTCGGCTGCCGCGGAGACCTCCTCGGCGGCCGCCGCATTCTCCTGGCTGATGGCGCTGATCTGCTCCACGCTGCGCGTGACCTCGCCCGAGTTGGCTGACATCTGCTCGGTCGCCGCCGTGCTCTGCTGCGTGACCGCGCTGATGTTCTCCACCGACTTCGCCACCTCGGCCGCGCCGGCGGCCATTTCCTGGGCCGCCGCGGAGGCGTCCTGCGCCTGGGCGACCACCGAGTCGACCGCCCGCATGATCTCCTGGAGGGCCTTCCCGGCCTCCTCGGAGAGCTGGGCCCCTTCGCCGACCTCTCGCGCCACCTGCTCCATCGAGCTGACGGCCTCGTCCACGCCGCCCTGGATGCCCTTGATAAGGACGCCGATCTCCTTGGTCGCGTTCGCCGAGCGCTCGGCGAGCTTCCTAACCTCGTCGGCGACCACGGCAAACCCCTTGCCGTGCTCGCCCGCGCGGGCCGCCTCGATCGCCGCGTTCAGCGCGAGGAGGTTGGTCTGCTCGGCGATGTCTGTGATCATCTCCACAATCTCGCCAATCTGTTTGGAGCTTTCGCCGAGGGCCCGCACCCGCGCTCCCGACTGCTCAGACGCATTGGCGATCCTCTTCATGTTCTGGACCGTTCTGCCGACCGCATCGCTTCCGGCTTTGGCGGTCTGCGCCACCTGCTGCGCCCCCTCGACGGCCGCCTGGGCGTTTCTGGCCACCTGGTCGATGGCCTGGGAGATCTGGGTCATCTGCGTGTTGGTGTCCTGCGCCCCCGTCGCCTGTGCCTGCGCGCCGCGCGCAACCTCCTCGACGGCCTGATTGAGCTGCTCCATCGCCTTGGCCGTCGTGGTGACGCTTTCCATCTGCTCGTTGGCGCTCTTGGCGACCTGCTGGATGGTCTCCGCGATCTGCTGGCTCGCCTTCCCCGCATCCTCGGCCGCCCGGGCCGCCTGCTGGCTGGAGGCCGCAAGCTGGCCTGCCATGTCCCCTATGCGCGTCACCATCGCGCGCAGCGCGTTGGTCATCTGGCCGAACAACCGGGACAACGCACCAATCTCATCCTGGGTGTTGCTGTTCACCTCGACGGTCAGGTCGTTAGCGGCAATCGCCTCCGCTCCTCGGACCACGGCGGCCAGCGGGGCAACGATGCCGCGGGTCACCGTGAAGGCGAGGAAGACGGCCACGAGAATCGCAACCGCGACGGTGATCAGGAGCATCACCGTGCTGCTGCGGTCCGATTGCTTCGCGGCCCCTCGCATCTCGTTGGCCGTTTTCTGGGCCTCTTCGAGGAAGGAAGCAGCCTTGTTCGACGCGTCGCCCACCTGGGCCATCTTCTCCCGGGCCTCCCGATCGGCGGCCCACACGGTCTGCGACCCCCTCTGCTGGAGTTCGCGGCGGCGCGCGGCGAACATCGCCTGGGCGGCCGTCTGGAACTTCTCATACTCCGCGTCTGCATTCTTGATCGCTGTCCGCAAGTCTTGGCTGTCCGTCGCGACAAGCTTGCGGTCGCCGACGGTCCCGCCCTCGATGATGGCCGTACTGTGCTCGTCAAACCGCTTTGTCGCGTCCTCGAAGGCCCGCTCGCATTCCTCCACGCGGCCTAGGTCGACTGCGACTAGCGCCTCATTCACTGCATCGCGAGCCTGCAAGAGCGCGATGCGGGCTTCGGCCACTGCATTGACAACGGGCACCTCGTCTTGGAGAATCGCGTCGGCGACCTTGCTAGCCGCGCCAACCGCGCGGTAGCCGATCATCCCGATCAGGACGATCAAGACGCACATCACTCCGAACGCCACAAACAACCGTGTTCCGATCTTCAGGTTACTGAGCTTCATTGTCCCCTCTCCAGCTTCTCGCCTGTGCGCTGCGCGCCGGGCGCTTTCTGCATGCGATCGCGCTGCCCGCGGCTGTCGGGCAGCCCATGATGCGGCTCACCTTACAGCAGGACAGCGTCCCAACAGGAAAACCGCAACCCACCGTGCTCTCGCGAACCCACCCCCCCTCCAGCGGACGGTCGCTTGGCGCCCCCGGCCCCTCGGTAAGCCGGGCACACTAGCAGTATCGTATCGCGGCGCCCGCGACTTGAGCGCGGCAGGGCCGCGAACGCGCGGTTCCCTGCGCTGGCGGCCCTGCGCGCGAGTCGCCGAGCGCGGTGGCATCCTGCCGCCGATTGTGGTATCCTGTGCCGAGAATTGAGGCGAGACACATGAGACGACGATCACATCGAGACCAGCTCGGCGGTCGCCCTTGCACCTGCGAGATGGGAAACCTGTATCGGTTCTGCGAGCCTATAGTGCTCTTGTCGCTGGCCCGCCTGGGGACCGCCCATGGCTACCAGATCGCGAGCGAGGCCGAGCAGTTCGCCGTCACTCACGCCGGTCTGGACGCGCCGGCCATCTACCGCGCGCTGCGGCGGCTGGAGAACTCCGGTTGCCTCACGTCTCACTGGGACACGCAAGGCGCCGGCCCGGCCCGCCGCCTCTACACGCTGACCCCGCGCGGCTACGAGCACCTGTCCGAGTGGGTCGAGGTGATCGACGGCATCACGTCAGCGCTGACCAGGGTGGCGCAGGAGGCACACCGGGCGCTCGCCTCCCGGGGTAAGGTGCCCTCGCGGCCGGCCAGCAGGAGTTCCTCATAGGTCCGGGGCGCGCTGCTCGGCGCGGGCCGAACGCCGGCGGCGGAACCGGCTCCGGAATCGGCCGCGCGCATTCCCACAGGAGGCGAGGCATAGCCCAGCGAAGGCGTTTCCGAGACTCTCTGTGATGGAGCTTCGTGGGATGCTGCGCATTGCCATCGCCCTGTTGATCCTGCTGGTTCCCTTGTCCGCCGGCGCCGCGCCCTGGCACGATGGTTTGTACCTGGCCAACGGCGGCTACTGGCGCCAGCGGATACGGGTGGAAATCCACAACGAGATGGACCGGGCCGCCGCCGGTGACCCGGTAAGCCTTCCTGTCGGCAGCGCCCCGGGGGCGGCGGCCCTCGCAGGGGCGAGCGCCGAGGCGGTTCGGGTGTGCAACGCGACCGGCGAGGAGCTGCTGTTCGCAATCACGGCTCCGTCCGGTGAGGCCGTCACCCAAGGCCCGATCCCCGAGGGCAGCACCCTAACAATCCCGGCCGAGTGCCCAGCTGGCGGGACGGCCACCTGCTACGTCTACTTCGACAATCCGTCGGCCTGGGCAGTGCCGGACTTTCTGGCGACGACGCTCGGCGTCCGAAATGGCGGAATGGAGGAGGGGTCTGGCAAAGCCCCGGCCGGCTGGGCGCACGACCCGGCGGACGCGCTTCGCCGGTGTTCCTGGGTGACCGAGTCGCCCCATTCCGGCAGCCGCTGCCTCAAGACAAGCGTTGCCCCCGGGGCGACGCCGTCGTGGATATCGACTCGGCAGACCGGCATCCACATCATCGGGGGAGCGCGCTATGTGTTCGCAGCCTGGGTTCGGGCCGAGGCGGCGGAGGGCCAGGCCGGCTGGTACCTCCACGTGGGCGACCAGGGCGAGCCGATGATGATGAACCAGGTCCTGGACGCCGGGGCAGGCACCTATGGCTGGCGCGAGGTGCGCCTCGAGTTCACCGCACCACCGCAGGCGAACAGCGCGAGCGTCGGCACCGTTCTCTACGGATCGGGGACGGCCTGGTTCGACGACTGTAGTCTCCAGTGCCTCGATCCGCCCCGGCTCTCCGCCGCGGCCGCGCCGCCGGAGCGGCTCGACTTGCGCGAGATCCGCCCGGGCGACGAGTGGCCGGCAGCAGGGGCGTGGATCGCGGCTTGCGAGCTGCGCGTCCCCGTCACGGTGCGCAACCTGGACACGCAGCCGCGCGTCGCGCTGGCGGCCTTCGACGCCCGCCCGCTGATGACCAGGTTCCGCACCTATAGACGCTGGACGTCGGGCGGCGCGCCGGAGGTAGCGATCCGCGTGAGCGATGGCTCCGGTCTTGTCCCCTCGTACCAGCTCGGGGGCATGGTGTTGTTCCAGGCCAGGCTGCCGGGCCGAAGCGCGCGCACCTTCTACGCGTATGTCGCTGCCGACCGGGCAGCGCCCGGAGGCGGCGATTACGCGAGCCTTCTGATGAGCCGGGCCAACCTCGTGCGGAACCCAAGCCTGGAGAGCGGAGACCGCCTCCCGGGGGACTGGTCTGGAGGCGAACAGGCCGGCGGCCCTGGAGCGGCCGCCATGGGCTTCGACTCGCCGGGGCTGTTCGGCGCGCGGTGTCTGAGAGTGTCTGTGCCCCACGGGGTCGAGCCGAACTGGATCGGATGGCGTCAGGATGTGCCCGTGGAGCCCGGCAAGACCTACCTCTACGCCGGCTGGGTGAAGTGCGCCGACCTGGAGGGCTCAGTACAGCTTCACGCGCACTACCGCAACGCACAGGGCGCGCTCTGTGAGTCGCAGCAGTACGCGGCGGTAGGCTCGCCGATCAGCGGCACGACGGACTGGACGCTGATGTCAGGAGTCTTCACGATGCCCGCCGACTGCACGGTGTTCCAGCTCCACCTGACGATGCTGGCCACCGGAACGGTCTGGCACGACGGCATCGTCCTCGCCGAAGTCATGCCGGCCGTTGTTGGCGACCTCGAGGGCCGGACGGAGACGGCGGCAGGGGGCGTGACGGTATGGCCGGTCAACGCCCTCGTGAAGGTGTTCAGAGACGATCCTCCCCCGGCGCAGATCCCTGCGGCGCGGATCAGCGCGGCGAGGAATGAGAAGGAGCCTCTTCAGCTCGCGATCCGCAGCACCAGGGCCGTCGGACGCGTGACCGTGGAAGTGGACGAGCCGATTCATCCGAGCGGGGCGCGCCTGACCGATGTGCAGGTGGGAGTCGTGGGCTATGTGCCGATCGACCACGCCAGCGACTACTTCTCATTCAACGGCCCGCCGTGGCGGCGGAAGCTGCCGGGCGGCGCGGGAGGCTCGGACGGGTGGGCGGGGTGGTGGCCTGACCCCCTGCTGCCGCAGCGGACCTTCGACCTGTTCGCCAACAGGACACAGCCGATCTGGCTCACCGTCTCGATCCCGAAGACCGCGCCGGCCGGGGACTACGAGGGTGCTGTGCACTTGGTCGCGGGCGGGAAGACGATTCGCGAGATCCCCTTGGTGGTGCACGTCTGGGACTTCGCCTTGCCCGACGAGAGCCACGTGAAGGCGATCTACGATCTGCGGCTGGACGGCGAGTGGGAGGCCCCCGGCAGGACGGCCGACGAGACGCGGAATCAGTTCTGGCGGTTCATGGGAGACCACCGGGTCTGTCCGGACGCGGTGCAGCCTGCCCCGGAGATCGCGTACGTGGAGGGCCGCGTCGTCGCCGACTTCTCGGCCTACGACCGCGCCGCGCGCGAGTACTTCGATGTGCTTCACCTTCCGCACACCTACACGCCGTGGTCGTTCTACATGATACAGTGGGGCCACCCGCCCGCCGAGCACTTCGGTGAGCGTCCTTACGAGGGCGAGTATCCCTACGACCAGGCCGATCCCCGCATGCTCCGGCCGGAGTACAAGCGAGCCTACCAGGCCTGCCTGAAGGCCTACTGGGATCACATGCAAGCGCAGGGGTGGGCCGACCGGGTGGTGCTATACGTGTCCGACGAGCCCTACCTCGGCTCGCCCCGCATTCGGGAGGCGATGAAGGCCGTCTGTGACATGATCCACGAGGTGGACCCCCGGATTCCGATCTACGCCAGCACCTGGAGCTACCTGCCCGAGTGGGACGGGTACGTGACGGTGTGGGGCATCGGCCACTACGGTTCTGTGCCCGAGCAGACCATCGCCCGGCTTCGCGAGTCGGGAGCGCGCGTCTGGTACACGACCGATGGGCACATGTGCATCGACACCCCCTATTGCGCGATCGAACGCATGCTCCCGCACTACTGCTTCAAGTACGGCGTCGAGGCGTACGAGTTCTGGGGAATCTCGTGGCTGACGTATGACCCGTACCGGTTCGGCTGGCACTCCTTCATCCGGCAGAGCGGTCAGCCGGGCGAGATGACGTGGGTGCGCTATCCAAACGGCGACGGATACCTCGCCTACCCGGGTGGCCCGGTCGGCCACGACGGACCCGTGCCCTCCATCCGCCTGGAGCAGGCGCGCGAGGGAGTGGAGGACTACGAGTACCTCCACCTGCTGGCCGACCTCGCCACCTCGGCGCGGGCCGCGGGGACCGATGTGAGCGAGGCTGACAAGGCGCTCGCCGAGGCGCAGTCGCTGGTAGGCATGCCGGCGCCGAACGGCCGCTACTCGACGGAGATCCTGTCCGACCCCGACGCCGTCTTCCGCGCCAGGGAGGGCGTAGCGCGGGCGATAGAGGGCCTGCGCCAGCGCGCTGCCAGGTGACGCCGTACTCGGGCCGGGGCGCGCCGCGGCCGGCCACTGGCTCAGGAGGATTGCCATGAAACCAGATGCTAACCTGCCGCTGACGCTCACGCCCTGCGACACCATCGGGGAGCTGCTGCGGGAAGACGCCGCCGCCCCGGTCCCCGGGGCAGTCTGGTACACTGCCAACGCGCCCGGGCAGGGGCTCCTGTATCGCCTTCCGATCGGCGCTCTGGCGCAGGCGCGGTACCTCACGGCCGACCTCCTCGTGGGTGGCAACCACATGGTCGTCTTCGTGCTCGAGCTGAAGGAGGGCGAAGACGGGCGGACGTTCCACCTTGTGTTTTCCGCGCTGAACCAGTGCCAGGCCCGCATACGCATGCCACTGGAGGCGGTGAACCAGAACCGCTGGCGCTATGATCGCGAGGGCGCGTGGCTCAAGCCCATGTGCGCCGGCGAGCGCGTCGATCCGGCCAGGGTGGACCGGATGTCACTGCTGGTCCTGCGCAAGAGCGACGAACCGGCACGCTTCTGCCTCACGGACCTCGCGGCAACCGCGGCCGAGTCCCCGCGCCTGACCGATCCCGTCCTGCCAAAGGGTCCTCTTCTGGATGAGTTCGGCCAGAGCACCCTCCACGACTGGCCGCAGAAGACGCGCAGCGAAGAGGAGCTTGTCAGTCGCCTGCGCTCCCAACTGGCGCGCGCAGCCCAGGCCGCGTTCCCGGCTTCGTTCTCCCGCTGGGGCGGATGCGCCGACGCGCGAGTAGAGGCCACCGGCTTTTTCCGCACCCACCACGATGGGACCCGCTGGTGGCTGGTCGACCCGGACGGATGCCTCTTCTGGTCGTCGGGGCTGGACTGCGTGGCCCCCGCGATTGACGCCGCCTGCCACGGCATCGAGTCGGCCCTCACGTGGATCCCCGAGGCCGACGGGCCGTACGCAGAGGCACACTGGAGCCGGGCGGGAGGGCGGTCTGTCGACTATCTGAAGGCGAACCTGATCCGGGCCTTCGGGTCGCCGAGCTGGTACGACAGCTGGGCGCGCATCGCGCTTGGGGAGCTGAAGAACCTCGGGTTCAACACGGTGGCCAACTGGTCGGACTGGCAGGCGGCTCGCGAGGCCGGCTTCCCGTATGTGCGGCCGCTGCATCTGGGCCAGGGGCGGGCCGCGGCGATCTACCGCGATTTCCCCGATGTCTTCGATTCGGCGTTTGAGGAGGATGCGGCCGAGTTCGCCGCGCAGTTGGCGGACACCGCGGACGACCCGGCCTTCCTGGGCTATTTCCTGATGAATGAGCCGACCTGGGGGTTTGCAGGAGAGACCCCCGCCGCCGGCATGCTGTTCGCGACGCCTACGTGCCACGCCCGGCGCGCGCTCGCGGACTTTCTGGCTCAGCGCCACGGAACCGAGGCGGCCCTCTCGGCGGAATGGAACATGGACGTGAGGCTGTCCCAGATCGCCGAAGGTGAATGGCGGGAGCAACTCACCCGGCCCGCCGAGGAGGATCTGGCCGCCTTCAGCGTCACCATGGTCGCGCGACTGTTTCAGACTCTGTCGCGGGCGTGCCGCCGCGTCGACCCTCACCACCTGAACCTCGGCGCCCGCTACTACACGGCGCCGCCGGCGTGGGCGTTGGAGGGGATGCGCAGCTTCGACGTGTTCAGCGTCAACTGCTACCACCCGCGGCTTCTTCCCGGGTTCGCGGACATCAGCCGCGTGCTCCAGATGCCGGTTCTGGTGGGAGAGTGGCACTTCGGCGCGCTGGATGTGGGGTTGCCTGCCAGCGGTCTGGTGCGGGTCCGGGACCAACAGGCGCGGGGCCGCGCGTTTCGCGTCTACCTCGAGGACGCGGCGGCGAAGCCCTGGTGTGTCGGCGTGCACTACTTCACACTGTACGACCAGTCGGCGCTGGGCCGCTTCGACGGCGAGAACTACAACATCGGGTTTCTCGATGTGTGCAACCGCCCCTACGAGCCCCTGGCCGAGGCCGCGAGGCGGAGCAATGAGCGGATCTACGCCGTCGCGCGCGGCGAGGTGGAGCCGTACGACTGCGAGCCGGAATATCTGCCGAGGCTGTTCCTCTGAGACGCTTCCCCAATCCAGTGATGCCGCGCGCCTGGCTGCGCGGGGAGCCTGCGAGTCCCGGAGGTGAACATGGCGGAGCGCCGCTTCACCTCGCCGCCCGCGGCGGACCCGGCGGTGCCAGCCACTGCTGGCAGCGAGCGCCCAAGCCGCTAGGGTGCCTCAGGCAGCGGGCTCGTCCCCGTTGTCGTCGGCGGGCATCGCGGCCAGCACGGCCCGCGCGTCGACTGGGTGCGGGACGGGGTCATCGGAGATCATCCGCCCATCTCTGAAGGCGACAATGCGCTGGGTGTGCAGGGCGATATCGCGCTCGTGTGTGACGAGGACGATGGTTTTCCCCGCCCGATTGAGGGCCTGGAGGATCGCCATGATCTCCTCGCCGGTGCGCGTGTCGAGATTGCCGGTGGGCTCGTCGGCGAGGATGATCGCAGGGTCGTTGACGAGGGCCCTGGCGATGGCGACGCGCTGCTGCTCGCCACCGGACATTTCGGCCGGCCGATGGTGCATCCGGTCTGCGAGTCCGACCGCCTCCAGCGCACGCTCGGCGAGCTCGCGCCGCCGGCGGCGCCCTGCGTACAGCAGCGGAATTTCCACATTGCGAAGCGCGTCCGTGCGGGGCAGGAGGTTGAACGTCTGGAACACAAAGCCGATTCGCGCGTTCCTGATGTCGGCCAGCTCGTCGTCTGACAGCTTCGAGACGTCGACGCCATCCAGCAGATAGCGGCCCGAAGTGGGCCGATCGAGACACCCGGCGATATTCATGAAGGTGGACTTGCCCGACCCCGACGGCCCCATGATCGCCACGAACTCGCCGTCCTGCACGACGAGCGACACGCCGCGGAGCGCGGGAACGCGCACGTCGCCCATGCGGTATTCCTTGTGGAGGTCGGCGGCCTCGATCATGGGCTGCGCTCATCCGACGGCAGCGGGCCCAGCACGCCCATCGCCTTGCGGAGCGCGAGGAGCGCCGCGTGGTAGTCGTAGACCGCGCTGACGCGGTCGGTCCGCGCCCGGGCGGCCGCCCTCTGGGCATCCAGGATTTCGACGAAGATGCCCACGCCTTCCCGGTACTTTCCCTCCGCCGCGGCAAGCTGCGCCTCTGCGCTGGCCACGGCCTTCTCCGCCGCCTCCAGGCTCTTGCGCGCAGTCTCCACATCGAGCAGGGCGCTCTCTACCTGGAGACCGATGGCGTTGGCGAGGTCCTGCTGCTGGGCCTCCAGCGACCGCAGCGCCGCCCGCGCCGACTCCACATCTGCTCGCCGGGCACCTCCATCGAACAGATAGGCCGTCACCGAGGCGACGGCGGCCCATGACACACCCTCCCGCGGCCCAGAGATCCCGCGGACGTACTCGGTGGACACGGTGAAGGCGCCGCGCTGGTAGGCTTCGGCCAGCCTCACGTCCGCTGCGGCCGCCTCGGTCCTCTCCCGCAGCGCGCGCGCTTCCGGACGCCGCGCGAGCGCGATCGAGAGGGCCTGGCCGAGGGTGGGCAGCGGCTCCTCGGTCTCGGCCAGAGAAGCGGGCTCCAGCCTCAGCTCATAGGTGGCCGGCAGCCCGATCTCGCGCTTGAGGCTTGCCTTGGCCACCGCCGCGGCGTTCTCCGCCTGTATCATCCCGTACTCGGCCGCCGCCGTATCGGCCTCGGCCGGGATCACGTCGATCGGGGGGGACTCGCCCACGGAAGCGCGGGCCCGCACCAACTCCTCGTGCTGGCGCGCGGCCTGCAGCGTCAGGGCGGCCACCTCAACCAGCCCCTCCTGCGCCAGCGCCGCGTAGTAGCGCTGGGACACGGACAGGATCAGATCCTGCGCGGTCGTGTCCTGCTGCGCAACCGACGCGGAGAGCTCTCGCCGCGCGCGCTCCAGGGAGTGCCCGCGTCCGGTCTGCCAGACCAGGTAGTTCAGAGACACGTCCGATTCGCGCCGCGTCACCGAGATCGCGAAAGGGATGGGGCCGGCCGCCGTGTCGACGAACGACGTTCCCCCGGTTCGGCCCCGGATGACGTCGAGCGCGGCCGTCGGGTAGTACTGGGAGAGGACCCGGCGGACGCCGGCCTCGGATATGACAACGTTCTCCCTCGCCACGGTCAGCGAGGGATTGTACTGCCGGGCGAGCGCGATGCACTCATCGAGCGACAGCGGATGGTCCGGCAGCCCGCCCGCGCAGGCCGCGCCTCCCGCGGCGAGCATGACCGCGCCCACCAGGCCGAGCACTCTCCAGAGCCGAAGACCCATCCGCAGACCTCCTTGGCGCGCAGTTGCGAGTCGCCCGGACGCGCGGCCCGAAGGCCGGATCGCGCCGCGCGGCCTGGGCGCGCCCCTCACTCGTGCCGCAGGGCCTGGATCGGGTCCATGCGCGCGGCCCGCCAGGCCGGGTAGAGTCCGAAGAAGATGCCGACCGCACACGCGAACGAGAAGCCGAGCGCGGCCGCCCACAGGGGGACCTTGGTGGGCATGTCGCCCTTGGTCCCGAAGTCCACAGCCCACGACAGGCCCGCCCCGAGCGCGATGCCAAACAGCCCGCCGATGCCCGAGAGCGTCATCGCCTCGGTCAGGAACTGAAACATGATGTGGCGCCGCTTCGCGCCGACGGCCTTGCGCAGCCCGATCTCCCGCGTGCGCTCGGTCACCGAGACCAGCATGATGTTCATGATCCCGATTCCCCCCACCAGAAGCGACAGTCCGCCCACCCCTCCAAGGACGATGCTGAACATGGCCAGGATGCGGCCGATCGCCTGCAGGATGCGGGACTGGGAGTCCACCGTGAAGTCCGGCTGGTTCCCGTGCCGGCGCATCAGCACCGCCCAGATCTGGTCGGCCGCCTCCTCCGTGTCCCGCACGTCCGCTGTCTGCGCCCACATCACCCACACGCGCCTGTCGCCGGTGATGCGCTTCTGGGCCGTTGTCAGGGGAACGTAGACCTCCTTGTCGGGATCGGTTCCCATCGACCGGCCCTTGCGCTTCGTCACGCCGATCACGGTGAACGTGACGCCGCGCGCCCGCAGCGCCTTCCCCACCGGATCCTCGTTGGGCCAGAGTTCCTTCTTGATGGTCGACCCGATGACGGCCACCTTGGCCCACGAGTCGTAGTCGTCCTGGGAGAAGAACCGGCCGGACTCGAGCTTGACGTTGTGAAGTCGCGCGAACTCCGGCTGGCAGCCCACCAGCCGGCCCTTGTACTGCTCCCCGGAGTAGTCGAACTCCGTCTCGTCCATGGGCAGCTCGGGCGACACATGGGAGACCAGCGGGCACTCGCGCCGTATCGCCTCCGCGTCCTCGATGGTCAGGAACTCGATGTGCGACTGGCCTTCACCCCTCTTGCGCTCCTCCGGGGAGAAGAAGATGATGACCAGCCGTGACCCCATCTCCTCGAATTCCTTGATCACCTGGTTGCGAATGCCTTCGACGAAGGCGACCATCGTGATCACCGACGCGACGCCGATGATCACCCCCAGCATGGTGAGGATGGACCGAAGCTTGTTGGCCGCCAGACAGGAGAGCGCGACCCGCAGGCTCTGGAAGAAGCCCATCGCAGTTCCTAGCCCTCTTCCTCTCGCCGCTCCGACTCCCGGCGGATGTCGATCTTCTTGCGCTCGGGTATGCCGGCCTTTCCCAGCTCGACCTTCTCCTTCTCCTTGAGGCCCGACTTGATCTCGGTTCGCGAGTCAGTCGCCAAGCCCTTGGTAACCTCCCGGTCCTCGGTCACGAGCTTGCCGTCCTTCTCGCCGGTGACCACCGAGCAAAACCACTTCCCCTCCTGGTCCTTCTTCTGGAAGAGCGCCTCGTTGGGCACCCACAGGACGCCGTTGGCCCGCTGGCAGGCGATCTCGACATTCGCCGTCATTCCCGTCCTCAGGTCGCCGTGCGGCCCCTGGATGGTGATCTCGACGGGGAACTTCACGATCCCGGGGCTCTGCGCTTCCACCGTAGACGCGGGCGACAGGCGGCTGACCACGCCCGTAAACTTCTTCCCCGGCAGCGCGTCCGCCGTCACCTGGGCTTTCTGGCCGAGGCGGACCTTGTCGACATCCACCTCATTCAGGTTTACCTTCACGAGCATGGTGGACAGGTCGCCGATGGTCACGATGGGCGCCCCCGCGCCGTAGTAGGATACCGCGGTGATCAGCTCGCCTTCGCGGACGTGCCGCGCGATCACCACCCCCGACCGCGGCGCACGGATGACAGAATCCGCCAGCCGCGATTCGATCTCCGCGAGCGAGTCGCGGATCTGCCGCACCTGGGCCTCGGCCTCCACTACGCGCGAGCGCCCCACGTCCACCTCTTTGCGCCGGGCCTGGGCCGTGACCTTCGCGGCCTCCTGCTCGCGCACATGCTCTTGGGCGGTCTGGACCTGCCGCGCGGCCAGGTCGAGGGCGGCCTTGGCCGAATCCACCTCGTTCTGTGAGACATAGCCGCCCATCTCAAACAGGCGCTTCTTGTTCTCGTACACTCGCTCGGCATCGGCGCGGCGTGTCTGCGCCTCCTCGAGGCCGGCCCGCGCCGTGTTCAGACTTGCCTCGGCCTGCTCGATCTGCGACTCGATCAGCTCGCGGCTCTGCGCCAGCGACAGACGCGCCTGGTCGAGCCGAGCCTGCGCGGCCGCCAGTTGCGCTCTGATCTGGTCGCGCTGGGCCTCCAGCTCCGGGACCTCAAGTCTCGCAATCAGTTGCCCCTCGACGACCTCATCCCCCTCCTCGACGGCAAGCTGCGCCAGCCGGCCGGCGACCTTCGATTTGACCTCGACGCGGATCTCGGGCTCGACGTACCCCGTCTCACGGACGGTGACCACGATGTCGCCGCGCTGCACTTGCGCCGTGCGCGGCTTGTCGGGCTTGGGCCGCAGCTTCACCACGGCCGCGGCCGCACATCCACCGATCACGAAGACCGGCAGGACAACCGCCAGGAGGATGATTCGCAGTTTTCGCATGAATCGCGCACCCTTCGCCATCCGAAAAGTTCGGCGTCCGAACAGTACGGCACCCGGAAGCCGTTGTCAAGGCCGACGCTCCCCGGCCGTGCCACCGGACGCTGGCCCGAGGCTATCGGCACCCCGCCCGCCGCGTCTGCCCTCTCTCACCCATACGCACGCGCCGCAGGAAGGTTTCCGGAAGCGCGCGCGGGGGCCGCTTGTCTTTCTTCAGGCGGCAGCGAAGCACATACTTGACGTCGCAGGAGTTGCCGTCTGCCATGGCCGCGGCCGGCACGGCCTCGCGCTCTATTCTGTATCCGTTCGGCAGCAGCCCTTGCCCGCACTCGACACCGGCCCGTCTGGCCCACCGGTGCGGTCACAACCTCGGGCCTTGCACCGTGCGAAACGCGCCGAAGTCGGGCTGCTCCCAGGGATCGCCCAGGCCGGACGTGAAGCAGGGCACGGCGGCCGGCTTCCTCCCCGCGGCAAGATCGCGCGCGAGGGCGCGCAGTTCTTTCGGGAAGACCGGCTCCCTGTCGACGTCCTGGAACGGCACCCACCTGCACGCCCCCTCGATCGGGTCGGCGCGCGTCGGACCTGCTTCGTCGCCGATGAGGTGGGCCCAGACGTACACCTCCAGCCCGTACGCGTAGTCGGCGGCGTGCGTCACCTCGACGGGCACGCCAAACTCCTCGAGCATCCGCCGCGTGTCCTCGAGCGGCCAGTGCTTCGGCACGACCCACTCGCGCAGGAACGCAACGGACGTCGCCTTCACGCGCAGCCCCGTCTCCTCGAGGACCTCGCGCTCGGCCGCGTCAAAGATGCCTTCTTTCGGCTGAATCCCGCCCCCGGGAGCGGCCCCCGGCTGCGGCGGATTGCCGCCCACGACGTCGGGCCGCGGCAGCACCAGCAACCTCCCGTCGTGGACGATGAGGGCGCGAACCCGAAGGCAGCGGAAGATGTTGTGGGTGAACACGCCTACCCCCTGGCGCGTGGCTTCTGCGCCTTCCAGATGATCGTCGCCGGCACCATTCGCTGCCGCTCCGGCGAGTAATACTCGCCCCAGTCCTGCCCGCTGCCTTGCTCGACCGGTTCAGGCTCGACAATGTCCAGCACGTCGAAGCCCGCGCCGCGCAACAGCCGATAGTACTCTCCGACGCTGCGCTGAAACTGTCTCACCCGCGGCCGGGAGCGCAGGCCGGCCTGCTCCCACGCGTAGGTGTACTCGCTGTCGAAGTAGCTGTGCTCGATGCGCAGGTCCTTCTCCGCGAGGCAGTACCAGAAAGGATGGTCCAAGCTGAACACGAACAGGCCACCGGGCCGCAGAACGCGGTGAACCTCCGCGAAGCACCGGTCGAGCCGCTTCACGTACATCAGCGCGTACGCCGAGAACGCGATGTCCTGGCTCTCATCGCCGATCCGAGCGAGCCGCTCTGCGTTTCCCTGGTGGAAGGTCGCGGCCACTCCGTTGGCCCGCGCCAGCTCGCGGGCGAAGGCGATCTGCCTGTCCGAGATGTCAACGCCGGTTGCGATAGCGCCGCGCTTCGCGAAGGCCACACTGCACTGCCCCCCGCCGCAGCCGATCTCGAGGACGCGCTTTCCGCGCACGTCGCCGATCAGCCCGAGCTGATCCTCGTTCGGGCAGTGGGGGCCGTAATGCACGAAGTCCGCGGGTATCCGGTGCTCTGCCTGGTAATAGGGCGAGATCTCGTTCCAGGTCCGCCGCATATTGATGCGCTCGGTCATCGATCTACTCCGTGAAGGCACCTCGCAGCGCGGGGGCGGTCAGCCGCCATAGCCGGTGCTACGCACGCCTCCGCCCACTTGCTAGCTGCTTGCGGAAGCTGAATGTGCGGTCGAGAAAGCGAAACCCGAAGTTGGCGTAGAACAGATAGGCGCGGTGATTGTTCCACTCGGTGCTGATCAGGGCATGGCGCATCCCGTCGCGCTTCATCTCGCCCAGGCCGACTGAGAGCAGGTGCTTCCCGAGGCCCTTTCCCTGGAAGGCGTCGTCGACGTGCAGGCTGCTGCAGAAGCACCGGCCCGCCAGCTCCGGGCGCCACTTCTGCGAGTCCAGGCGCACCATCAGGCATTCAGCCACCTCGCGCCCTTTTCGAAGGGCGTTCACAGCCACTCCCGGGCCCAGTGTGTCGATGTCCCGCCGCTCGACACGCACCTCCACGTCGAGGCCGGGCCTCGGAACCGACGGCGGATCGAACTCCGGCCACTCGAAGAGCACCTCGCTCTCCGCGGGGACATAGCCGGCCATGCCGAAAAGCGCTGTGATGTGCGCCATGCGCTCCGACATGTGTGCAAAGGGCAGGTGATAGAACGGATACATGAAAGCGGAGTGGCCGGCGATGATCTCGGCCCGGCCGCGGCCGCGCAGCCATGCCTCCGCGGCCTCGAGCAACGCCTTCCCCGCGGCCCGCTCCCCGGGCCTGTAGGCCAGGAAGCGTACGACGCCGGGCTCCCCCGCGACATGCCACTGCTCGGTTGCGGGCGCAGCAACCGCGGCGTGGACGAAGCCGGCGATGCGCGCGCCCTCGCGCGCCACCAGCACGACCTCCTCACGCACGGGGTGGCGCGCCAGGCGACCGAGGTCGGTGAACCACCGCCCCTGCACGGGGGCGCAGAAGGGGGCGCTCGCTGCCGCGTCGCGGTAGCACCGCGCGACCGCGTCCGCCATACCGGACGCGAACCCGACGATCTCCATCCTCGCCCCTTCCTCCTCGCCGCCGGGTCAGCCGAGGACCCACACGGCCGACGGCCGCTTCGGGAAGAGCGCCTCCAACAGCAGGTGCGCCTCCCCGTCTCGCGCGTAGCAGTCGCTGTACGCGAGCTGCAGGTCTGCGAGCGATCGATGCCCGAAGAGCAGGTGCAGGAACGTATGTCCCGGGAAGGCCGCCGACTCGTTCCGCTCCGGCTCCCAGTGGTCGACCTGGGCCAGCCGGCCGCTCCTGAAGACCATTCGGAGGCCGCCGCGGTAGAAGCTGATCCTCAGCTCACCCGTGTGCCCCGGTGCCGGCGACTCGGCCAGCCGCCGCTCCAGCACCGGCCTGATGCGCCGGACAAACGCGGGCAGATCGGGGACACGCACATATAGCGCGTACGGGTCCCGTCGGCGCGGCAGAAACCAGTCGGCGACGCGATAGGCCGGGTGCTCGGACCCGAGCCATAGGGCGAAGCGCTTCAGGTCCGTCTTCTGGCGCGCCGCGTACTGCGCGCCTTTCTTGATGACGTGCCTTATCACGCTTGGCGTCACCGCGAGCCAGTTTGCCCCCGGCTTGAGTTCATATACGTCAGCGCCGACGGCGTTCCCCCACAGGCGCGTCGGACAACAGACCGGGCCGACCGGCTCGCCTTCCGCGGACTCGATGATCCCGATATCCCGCCGATGCTCCGAGTCGCGCCGCCGACCGGCCAGCTCATATCGCCAGGCCGCGCGGTCGCGGGCGCACGTGACGAGGTATCGCCTCATCGCCGCGGCGTACGTGCGCGCGATGAACGGCAGGTCGGCCTCCGACGCGGCGCGCACGGCGAACGGATCGCGCTCTCCGCGCTTGAGCGCCGGCGCGTCGACCACCGATCCTTCCCGGCCACCCCCCAGCTCGAGTCCCATCTCGTACCCGAACTGTCGATAAAAGTGTGGGATGCCGGCGATGGCCTGCACCAGGTGGCCCCGGCGCGCGCTCCACTGGTGGATGAGGTTGAACTGAACGCGAACCAGCCCGCGTCGGCGCCACTGCGGCCTGGTGCCCACGAGTTCCGGCAGGCCGACGCCGAACTTCACCCCCTCGTAAGACCACGTCTGACCTATCAGGCAGAGCGATGATGCAATCTCTCCGCGCTTGGTGTCCTCAACGATGGCGTAGTCCTGCGGACGGAAAGTTGGGTGGTCGCCGGACATAAGGTCGCGCACCCAGGCCTTGATCCGCTGGGGTATGTCGTCCGATCCTGGCGTGCAGTGGATGTCACAGTTAAAGGCCGCCAGGGCCTCCGCGTCGGCGGATGTTCCGCGGCGAATGACGAGGCCGTTTCCCAGCCGCCGAAGCACCTTCGTCTCCGTGGCGCGCGTGCGCCCCATATCTGCTCTCCCAGGCCGAACGCGCCGCGCCCGGCGCCCTGCAAGCCGGACGCGCCTCCTCCCCGCCATCGCGATGTGCGGTGACGTGAAGCAGGCGCGTCGAGGGCTGAGGTCGCGTGATCCTGCGCGTCCGTATCGTTTTTGCCGCGGTCAGCCAGCCGCACTCTAGCCGAACCGCCCCGCCGTGTCAACCCCGCGAAGCGGGGCAGGAGCTGACGAGGCACCGGCCGAAGAACAGAGGGGGACGTGTGCGACACGTTCGCTCATCGCCTTCGTCGTCTCTTCCCTGTTCGAGGAGGTCGCGGCATGAATGCGCTGGAGACGCTGCTGGCGCTTGGGCCGGCCGAGCGGGCCCGGCTCGGCATCGAGGCCACGCCGGCCGAGATCGCGCAGCAGCCTGAGATGTGGCGGGACACCGCGCGGCGGGTTGCGGAGTCGGCGCCGAGGCTTCGCGAGCTGTTGGCGGAGGTGGGCCTGCCCGGCGGCTCGGCCGAGGTCATTCTGAGCGGCGCGGGTACCTCGGATTTCGTTGGGCGGTGCCTGCAGGGGCCCCTTGGAGCGGCGCTGCACACGCGGGCGATCGCGATCCCGACGACCGACATCGTTTCTCATCCCCTCTATGCGTTCCCTGCGGACCGGCCCGCCCTGATGGTCTCCTTCGCCCGCTCGGGCAATAGCCCGGAGAGCGTCGCCGCCGTCGACCTCGCGCTCTCAGAGCGACCCCAGGTCCGCCACCTGGCAATCACCTGCAACGAGGACGGCGCGCTGGCCGGCCGGATCCGAGAGCAGGCAGGACGGGCGGCGGCGCTCGTGCTTGATCCGCGAACAAACGATCGCGGCCTGGCGATGACCAGCAGTTTCACATCAATGGTCGTCGCCGGGCTCGGGCTGGCATATCTGAACCGCATCGAGGAGTACCTCAGCCTAGTCGACCGGCTGGCGGAGGCCGGCGAGCGCGTGCTGCGTGACGCGCCGGACATCGCCCAGGCGCTCGCGCGGAAGCGGCCCAGCCGGGCCTGCTTCCTCGGGTCCGGGCCGCTGTACGGGGCCGCGGTGGAGTCCCACCTCAAGCTTCAGGAGATGACCGACGGAGCCGTGATCTGCCTGTGCGACACGTTCCTTGGCATTCGCCACGGGCCGCGCGCCGCAATCCGCGATGATACGCTGGTCGTCTCCTTCGTCTCGTCCGACCCCTATGTGCGGCGCTACGAAGTCGATCTCATCCGCGCCAACCGCCAACAGCGCATGGGACTGGCCCACCTCATCGTCGCCGACCGCTCCGAGGGCCTGCGCGATCTGGCCGACGAGCTGGTCGCTTTCGATCCCGAGGGCGCGCTCTGTCTGCCGGACGAGGCGCTCCCGCCCGCGGCCACCATGGTCGGGCAGCTTCTGGGGCTCTTCAGCTCCCTGGAGCGCGGGCTGAAGCCAGACGCGCCGAGCGCTGGAGGGGTGATCCACCGCGTCGTCCAGGGAGTAACGATCTACGGATGGGAGCGTCGCGGCACATGATCAAGGCCGTTCTCTTCGACATGGATGGGCTCATCGTGGACACGGAGCCGATCCACTTTCGGGCCTTCCAGGCTCTCATGCGCGACTACGGCCGCGAGCTTCCCGAGTCCATCATGCCCAAGCTCGTCGGCTTCATCGAAGAGGAGAACATCCGGGATCTCAAGCGGATGTACGGGCTGCAGGACCCCATCAGCGAGATGGTCGCGCGGCGCCACCGGTACTTCATGGAGCTGATCCGCACCGAGCCGCTGTCGGTGTTTCCCGGCTTCTGGGAGCTGGCCGAGGAGGTGCGTCGGCGAGGCCTCAAGCGAGCGGTCGTCTCCTCGAGCGCGGCCGACCAGATCGACGTGATCCTGGGCCGCGTTTTCGAGGAGGGCCCGAGCGGTGCGTCCCCGGAGCAGTTCTTCGACGCGATCGTCACCGGGGATGACATCGTGCACAATAAGCCCGCGCCGGACATCTACCTGCTTGCCGCGCTGCGCGTGGGCCATCCCCCGGCCGCGTGCCTCGCCCTCGAGGACACGCCGCCCGGCGTCCAGGCGGCCGCGGCCGCCGGGTGCATCGCAATCGCAGTGCCCAACGCGTACAGCCGCGGGCTGAAGTTTCCGGGCGCCCGGGCGGTCGTCGGCTCTCTTTCCGAAGTGACCGCCTATCTCGACGGCTGACCCGAAGGAGGCGAGACGTGGCAGCGATTGCGGTCATCGGCGAGCTGAACCTCGACCTCATCGTGACCGGCGCGCCGCGTCTGCCCAGGCCGGGCGAGGAGGTGATCGTGGACGGGATGCAGCTGACCCTGGGCTCCTCGTCTGCCATCCTCGCGGCCCAGTTGGCGCGGCTCGGCGACGACGTCCTGTTCGTCAGCAAGGTCGGGGCGGACGACTTCGGCCGGCGCGCGCTGGAATTCTGCCGCGCGTGCGGCGTGCGCACCGATGCCATCGCCGTCGATGCCTCGATCGCTACGGGGCTCACAATCTCGATCGCCCTCGGAACCGAGCGCGCCCAGCTTACGGCGATGGGATCGATCCGGGAGATGCGCTTCTCCGATGTCGATTTCTCGCGGCTGGAGGGCGTCCGGCACGTCCACATCAGCTCCTTCTATCTCCAGCGCAACCTTCGCCCGGACGTCGGCCGCATTTTCGCGCGGGCGCGCAGCATGGGGCTCACGACATCGCTCGATACGGGCTGGCCACACGAGGGCGAGACGAACGGCGACCTCGAGTCCGTGTGGCCGCACCTCGACGTCTTCTTGCCCAACGAGGCCGAGGCGATGCATCTATCGGGGCAGGCCACCGTCGACGCTGCGCTCGACGTCCTCGCTGCCCGCGTTCCCCTGGTTGTGGTCAAGCTTGGCCCCGCCGGGGCTGTGGCCCGGCGCGGCGATGAGATCGTGCGGCGGGCCGCCTTCGACGTCGCAGTCGTCGATACTACGGGCGCCGGGGACTCGTTCAACGGCGGGTTCCTGCATGCGTACCTGGCGGGCGCCGCTCTCCCCGAGTGCTTGGACCTCGCGAACGCGTGCGGCGCGCTTTCGACGCGCGGCCCGGGAGGGACGACGACGCAGCCGTCGCTCGCGGAGGCGGAACAGTTCGCCCGGGCGGCCGTCCGTCGTCCGCAGTGAGGGCTGCGACCGCGCCGCGGTTGCCCCCGCGCTGCGTCTGCGCTAGAATCCGGTCATCTGGCTGTCGGGGAGGGGCCATGACTGAAGCGATCATCCTCATCGTTGGGCTGGCCGCCGGTGTGCTGGTGGGCTGGCTGTGGGCTGGGCTGCGGCATACGCGGTTGCTCCAGGAGGAACGGGAGCGGCGCGTTGCGGCCGAGACGCGCCTGCAGGACATGGAGCAGAGCGCCGAGGCCCAGAGGTCGCTTCTCGAGGAGGCCAGGCAGCAGCTCGCCGATACCTTCAAAGCTCTCTCGGGGGATGCTCTCCGCGACAACTCCCAGGCCTTTGTCGATCGTGCGAAGCAGGCTCTGGAGCCCCTTGGAGAGGCGCTGAGGCGATATGAGGAACACCTCCGGGAGATCGAGCGCAGCCGCCAGCAGGCGTACGGGAGCCTGCAGGCCCAGGTGAACAGCCTGCTCAGCGCCGAGCAGCAGCTCCAGCGCGCGACCGCAGACCTGGTCAGCGCCCTTCGCAGACCGCAGGTGCGCGGCCGGTGGGGGGAGATCACGCTCCAGCGCGTGGTCGAGCTGGCTGGCATGTCGGAGTACTGCGACTATGAGCAGCAGGTGACAGGCTCAGGAGATGGCGGGCGTCTCCGGCCGGACATGGTGATCCGTCTGCCCGCCGGCAGGGAGATCGTCGTGGACGCGAAGGCGCCTCTCGACGCGTACCTCAGCGCAGTCGAGGCCGAGGACGAGGAGGTTCGCCGGAAGCGACTCGAGGACCACGCGCGGCAGCTTCGGGCGCACATGAGCGCGCTCGCCCAGAAGTCCTACTGGGAGCAGTTCACCGCTGCGCCCGAGTTCGTGGTCATGTTCGTGCCGGGCGAATCGTTTCTCGCGGCCGCCTGCGCGGTCGACCACTCGCTCGTCGAGGAGGGGCTGCGGCGGCGGGTGCTGCTCACGAGCCCGGTGACCCTCATGGGCGTTCTGTGCGCGGTCGCGCACGGCTGGCGCCAGCAGCGTCTGGCCCAGAACGCGGAGCAGATCAGCGCCCTGGGTCGCCAGCTCTACGACCGGATCCGCACGTTCGTCGCGAGCTTTGACGATGTCGGCCGCCACCTGGGCCGCGCGGCGGAGGCCTTCAACCGCGCGGCCGGTTCCCTGGAAAGCCGCCTTTTGCCCTCCGCGCGCCGCTTCCGCGACCTGGGAGCGGCCTCCGGCGAGGAGATCGAAGCGCCCGGCGCGATCGAGGCGGCTCCCCGGGATCTGCGCTCCCTCGCGCAGAGCGATGATAGGGAGTGACTCCCGCGGCAGCGCGCGAGGAGGTCGTCCCTGGGGAGAGAACACGGCCGGCCGCAAGCGGCGGGCCGCCCGGCCCGCCGATGGTCTGTGCCAGGAGAATGGTGAATGAGACACCTGAAGTGGGGACTGATGGGCGCCGGGCGCATTGCCGGGTCTTTCGCGCGAGGCCTGGCGCGCACCGAGCACGCGACTGCGCTCGCGATCGGGTCGCGCTCCCTCGAGAAGGCCCAGCGGTTCGCGGAGGAGCACGGCCTCGAGCGCGCCTATGGGTCATATGAGGATCTGCTGTCTGATCCCGATGTCGACGCCGTCTACATCGCGCTGCCCAACCACCTCCATGCTGAGTGGTCGATCAAGTCGGCCCAGGCCGGCAAGCACATCCTGTGCGAAAAGCCCGTCACGCTGAACGCCGCTGAACTGGAGGATGTGCTCGCGGTCGTGAAGGCCAGTGACGTGTTCTTCATGGAGGCCTTCATGTATCGCTGCCACCCCCAACTCCAACGGCTCCGGGAGATCCTCAACTCCGGTGTGATCGGCGAGGTTCGCGTCATCTACTCCACGTTTTCCTTCAACATGGGGCCGGCCTACGACAACGTGCGGATGGTGAACTACATGGGCGGGGGCGGCCTCATGGATGTCGGCTGCTACTGCGTCTCCCTTTCGCGGTGGATCGTGCAGGAAGAGCCGGTCGCGTGCCGCGCGGTCGCCCATATCGGCCCCCGAAGCCGCGTGGATGAGTACATGGCCGGGGCGCTGAAGTTCCCGGGCGGCGCGGTCGCCTATTTCACCAGCGGCCTCCAGTGCAGCGTGCCCACAACGGCCGCCATCTACGGCAGCGAGGGCAGCATCGCAATCCCGAGGCCCTGGGGGTCCCGGGAAGGCCCGGCCACCCTGACGGTGACCACGGGGCACGAGACCCGGACCTACGAGGTGTGCTTCGACCTCGATGCCTACGAGGCGGAGGCCCTGCACGTCGCCGAGCACCTCGACGCGCGGCAGGCGCCCGCCATGACCTGGGACGACAGCCGTGGCCAGATGCGTGCGCTGGACGCGTTGCGCGCCGATATGGGCCTCGTCTTCGACGGCGAGAAGGGAGCGTGACCCGGATGGACACGGTCCGCATCCCAGAGCTCAAGCGGGATGTCTCTCGCCTCGGCCTCGGCGGCGCCTGGTTCCGAGCCGAGAATCAGGACCTTGCGTTCTCGCTGCTCGATCGCTTCCGCGAGCTGGGCGGAAACATCGTCGACACCGGACGAATATACGGCGACGGCGAGGCCGAGCAGACGCTCGGCCGCTGGCTCGCCGACCGCGATGCGCACGCCGACTTCATGGTGCTCGACAAGGGATGCCATCATCCGCCTCACGACTTCGGGCCGCAGGCCATCCACGACGACATATCCCGGGGCCTCGACTGCCTGGGGGTCGACTACATCGACCTGTGGCTGTTCCACCGGGATAAGCCCAGCCACCCCGTTGGGCCGCTGATCGACGCGCTGAACGAGGAGGTCGCGCGGGGGCGCATTCGCGCGTTCGGCTGCTCCAACTGGAGCACGGCCCGCCTGGCGGAGGCGAACGAGTACGCGAGGGCGAACGGTCTGATGGGCATGGCCGTGGCAAGTCCCAACCTCGCGCTCGCGACGCCGCGGGAGCCCTACTGGACCGGATGTACGCACGCAACCGAGGAGGACGTGGCCTGGCACGCCCGCGCCGGGGTGCCGATCATCGCCTGGTCCTCCCAGGCCGCTGGGTTCTTCCGGGATGACTCGTCGCCGGAGAACACGCGCGACCCGAACCTCGTGCGCGTCTACCACAGCCCCGAGAACTTCGAGAAGCTGCGCCGCGCGCGGGAGCTGGCCTCCGAGAAGGGCGCCAGCGCGGTCCAGATAGCGCTCGCGTGGACGCTGCACCAGCCGGCCCCCGTAGTCGCACTCGTCGGGCCGCACACGATCGGCGAGGTCGACTCGTGCGTCGCCGCGCTGGAGATCAAGCTCACCCAGGCGGAGGTCGACTGGCTGGCGCTGCGACGGGACGACCGCTGATCTCTCCTGCTAGGCCCCCAGGTCGATGCCCGCGTCGGCTGCGATCTTCATGGCGTAACGCCGCGCGCGGTCGTACTCCTCCTCTGTCTCGAGGTGCTCCAACAGCACCGGAGGGTCGTGCGGCAGTTGCGCGATTCCCCGCAGATAGGCCGGGATGTCGAATCCGCCCTCGCCCAGGATGACCTCGCTGAGGTGCACGGTCAGCTCGTCTCCCAGCCGTATGTCCTTGAGGTGACAGGAGACGATCTGGGGACCGAGCTTCTCGAGACACTCCTGGATCACAGCCGTGTTGCCGAAGTAGCGGTCGACGCCGTTGATGATGTTGACGACATCGAGGTGCACCCCGAAGGCGGGTCGGTCGATCGCTTTCGCCAGGCGCAGATACGAGTCCGCGCTGTCGGGGATACAGAAGGGCATCATTTCATAGGTGAACTTCGCGCGCCTGGGCTTCACCGCGTCAATGATCTGGCGGGCGTTGGAAACCGCGAGGTCGAAGGCCTCCTGCGAGTAGTTGTCGCGGTGCGGCCCGTCCCAGCGATCGGGATGCATCGTTCCAGCGATGTTGACGACACACAGGGCGCCAACCTCGTCAGCAAGCGCCAGGCCCTCCTGCATCGCCTTGATATTCGCGGCCCGCCTCGCTTCGTCCCGGTCCATGAGATTGTTCCAGACCCCGACCTCCGCGATCGTGACATCCTCCTTCTCGAACGCCTCCCTCGTCGCCCTGACGCGCTCGGCGTCCTCCACCTTCAGGCCCCATGGGCAGTATCCCGCCCGATAGCCAAGCTCTCGGTGGGCGCGCGCCACGGCCGCAGGGTCATCCGACTCCACAAAGACCGGACCACCAAGCCTCATCTCGCCACCTCCTGACTGCCGGCGATTTCCCCCGTCGCCGTCCATCCCCTCTTTCGCGCCGCCGAGAGGATGACGCGGCGTGCCGGCCGAAACCCATGGGGCTTCACCACGCCGCCCAAGGAGATGCCGACATGCCCCGCCGGCTGGCCATCACCGGTCCACACCGGGTCGAGGTACTCGAGTACACCGATCCCCCGCTGGGCCCCCGGCAAGTGCTGGTGCGCACCGAGATCGCCTCGGGGAAGCACGGGACGACTCTCGCCCTGTTCGACAACGTCAACTTCCGCGGACAGCGCTTCGATCAGAGCATGCGCCTGTTCGTTCCGGAGGAGGGGGAGCCGCCCAGTGGACAGAGGCCCATGAACACCGGCACCAGCGGCGTCGGCGTCGTCGCCCAGGTCGGCGAGGAGGTCACGAGATGGAAGGTCGGTGACCGCGTCTTCGGCCTCATGGACATCCGCGAGACCAACCTCTGCGCCGAGGATGCCCTATGGCCGCTGGGCTCGCTCGATCCGCACCTCGCCCTGTGCGTTGAGCCAGCCTATGTCGCGTTCCACTGCATCCGCGAGTCTCCGGTCCGCTGGGGGGACTCGGTCGCGGTCATCGGCCTGGGGGCCATCGGCCTGCTGGCCGTGCGCATGGCCGCAACGGCCGGGGCCGAGTTGGTTGTGGCCGTCGACCCGATCGCGCGCCGCCGCCAGTGGGCCGCCGACAACGGCGCCGATTGCGCCATTGACTCCGCGACGCAGGACGCGGCCCTCGAGATCCACCGCCTGGCCGGAGGCCGGGGCGTGGACGTCGCGATCGAGGCGGCCGGCACCTACGCCGCCCTTCAGACCGCAATCCGCGCCGCGCGGATCACCGGAACGGTCTGTTCTGCGGGCTTCTACCAGGGCGAGGCGCAGGGGCTCTGGCTCGGCCGGGAATGGCACCACAATCGCCTCAACGTCGTGGTGCCCCACGGCTGCGGCTGGGGCCATCCGCCCCGGGATTACCCGCGGTGGGACGAGCACCGCGCCTACGATGCCATCATAGCCCTCATGCGCAAAGGGGTGCTGACCGCGCCGGGCCTCATCGACCCCGTCGTCCCGCTCGACCAGGGCCCGGAGGTCTTCCGCTGGATCGAGCACGAGCCGACGAAGGTGCTCAAGTTCGCCGTTCGCTTCTGAGCTGGCGCGCCGTGATCGCGGCGCGCGGGAGGGACGCAGATGCAGGCATGGCTGTCCAGCTCGCTGGTTCGTCATTGCCCCGCGTCGAGGCCCCGGCGGCGCAGCGCGCTGTCGCTCGAGGCCGCGCGCGGGGAAGCCGTCTCGTTCCAGGTCGCCTTCCGCACCGGTGAGGGCGATCACCGGGTCACCGCCTCCGCGCGTGCCCCCGAGCCCCTCAGAGTCGACATCCGGCGCGTGGGGTACGTCCCCGTGCCGCACCGGTCGACGCTGACCGATCTCGCGGAGCTGGACGGCGGGGAACACGTCCCCGGCCTCGTGCCCGACCCCTTGTTCCCCGAGGCCACCATACACGCCGGGCCGTTCGAGACCAACGCATTCTGGATCACGGTTCGCGTGCCACACGACGCCCCACCCGGTCGCCGGGTTGTGTCTGTCGTCCTGACCGAGGAGGACCGGCCGGCGATTGAGCTCACGGCGACCGTCCGCGTCGCCCGCGCCGTCCTAGGGCCGCGCCGCGGCTTTCCCGTCACTCACTGGTTCTACGCGGACGCTTTGTGCGACTGGTATCACACCGAGGTGTGGCAGGACTCGTTCTGGCCGATCCTCGACCGGTACCTCGCGGATGTCGTGGCTCACGGTCAGGACACGATCCTCGTCCCCTTGTTCACTCCGCCAACAGACGGGGTCAAGCGGCCTACTCAGTTGCTCAGGATTGCGCGGCAAAACGAGGGCTACGCTTTCGACTGGTCGCTGGTTCGGCGTTGGCTGCGCGCGGCGCGCGCGGCGGGCCTGGCTTACTTCGAGTGGCCGCACTTCTTCACCCAGTGGGGCGCCAAGAACGCGGTTCGCGTCTACGAGGGGCATGGAGAGGAGGCCAGGCTTCTCTGGCCACCGGAGACCCCGGCGACCGGGCAGGTGTACCGCGACTTCCTCGCCCAACTCATGCCCGAGTTAGAGCGCTTCCTGCGCTCGGAGGGCGCGCTCGACAACAGCTTCTTTCACGTCTCCGACGAGCCGCACGGCGACGAGCACCTCGCCAACTATCGCGCGGCACGTCAGGTGCTCCGCGCGGTCGCGCCCTGGATGAAGGTCATGGACGCTCTGTCCGACATTCGCTTAGCGCGCGAGGGCCTCACAGACACGCCGATTCCCCAGATCGACGTCGCTCCGCAGTTCATCCGCGAGGGCTATCCAGCCTGGACTTACTTCGCCTGCTACCCTCGAGGCCGCTACCTGAACCGGCACCTGGACACACCGCTCATCAAGATCCGAATGTCCGGCCCGCTGTTCTACCGCACGGGTGTCCGCGGCTTCCTGCACTGGGGCTATAACTACTGGTACCGCTCGCAGACCACCACGCTCATCGATCCCTACCACGTGGTGGACGCTTTCGCCTGGCCCAGTTGGGCGCCTGGCGACCCGTACTTGGTGTATCCGGGGGAGGCCGGGCCGGTTGATTCGCTGCGGTGGGAGGTCTTCGCAGAGAGTCTCCAGGACTACGCGCTCCTCCAAACGGCCGGCATCTCTCCGGAGGATGAGGCACTCGCCGGCATCGTAGACTATGCCGAGTTTCCCCGCGATCCGGCCTGGATCCGCGGCCTGCGCCGCCGGGCCCTCCGCGCCTTCGGCGGGTAGGCCCGCGGAGGCAAGTGCGGACTTACTCACCACAACAGGGAGGTCTGCCATGACCTACACCGAGGAGTATCAGGGGTTTGTGCCAGTGTCGATCCATATACAGGGCCAGCGCATCGACGGTCGCGTGTGGAAGTTCGCCAAGCGCCGACTGCTGCAGCAGATCGAGGAGGACAGGCGGCAGTTCGTGCCGCTGGTCGACGCGAAGCTGTACGAACTGCAGGGCAAGTCAGAGCGCCTTGTCTCGCAATTCGACGTGCTGGCCGTGAGCAAGAGGGCCATCCGCGCCATCGAGCCTGGCGACACGGTCACCCAGGTAAGTTCGCCCTGACACTGAACACCCTCAGGCGCGGCGTCTGCGCATTGGGCTTGACAGGATGTCGGGATGTCAGTATAATCGCCGACGCTCCACGGTCGTTGTCGGACAAGAGAGGGAGCCGCGTGTACACTGGCTCCGCCAAGCGCTGCGGCGCTTGGCGCGTGGGGACAACAGAAACGTCCGCAGGGATGACAAATGGCAGACACCCGCCGCGAAGAACAGGATGTCGTACACCCCGTTGAGCCCGGCGAACTCCTGAAGAACCTCAAGCTGACCACCGGGAAGGCAGCCCAGTTCGCCGGGGTGTCGCGGCGCCAGCTCACCTACTGGACCGACACGGGGATCGTGTCCGCCGTCGAGGGGGAGGAAGAGGACGGCGACGATTCCAGCCGCCGGGCCTATGACTTTGAGGCGCTGCACCGAGTGCTGCTGATCAAACAGCTTCTGGAACACTCGCCCGGGCTCCGCAGGGCAGCCCGGGAGGTGGACCACTACCTTGCCGAGCGGCGGCGTCGGGCCGAGGCCTTGCAGGCGTCGATCGAGCAGAATCGTGACGATTTTCTCACCGAGCAGGCGGACAGGCTGGATGCCCTCGCCGCGCGCGCCCGCCAGGTCCTGGGGCGCCTGCGCGACCGGGAGCAACTGCTCAGCCTGTACGACGGCCTTCAGTGGCTCGAGGACCTCGGCCGGCGCGTGATGGCCGGCGAGGTGCTGCTTGAGGAGGACGCCCAGGCCTGCCTGCGCCTGGCATCCCTGATCGAACAGGCCGAGGCCAGAGTGGAGGGGCTGGCTGGGCCGAACGAGTAGCGGTCGTCCCATGACCCACATTCGCCTGCGACCCTCGCGCACGAACCCTGGAGGCCCGCGAGGCAGGCTCGGTCTCGCCGACTATCCGCCGCAGTCGCTTTGGGTGTGCGCGGGCGAGGCCAAGGGCGCTGGGAATGCTAACCTGCGGCGCACGGTGGCCTGGCGATGCTGAGCGTCGGCATCGTCGGGCTTCCCAACGCGGGCAAGTCAACCGTATTCAACGCCCTGTGCGCGGGAGGCGCAAAGGTCGCTGAGTACGCCTTCTGCACGATAGAGCCCAATCGCGCGGTCGTGTCCGTCCCCGACGCCCGCCTGGAGCAGGTGGCGCGCCTGTTCGGTCAGGCTCGGGCCGTTCCAGCGGCGGTGGAGTTCGTTGACATTGCCGGCCTCGTCCGGGGCGCGAGCCGGGGCGAAGGACTCGGAAATCAGTTTCTGGCCGCGATCCGGGAGTCCGACGCGATCCTCCATGTCATCCGCTCCTTCCCTGACCACAGGGTGGCCCACGTCGACGCCACCATCGATCCGGTCCGCGACTTCGAGACGGTCGAGACGGAACTGATCCTGGCAGATCTGGCCAGCGTGGAGAGGCGGCAGGAGCGGCTCGCGGCGTCCCTCAAGGCGCACGATCCGGAGGCCGAGAAGGAGGCCGCGGCACTCTCGCGCCTCGCGGCTCACCTCAGCGCCGGCCACCCCGCGCGAACGCTCCCCGACTTCCCGCAAACCCTGGGCGAGGTCCAGCTCTTCCTGTTGACTGCCAAGCCGCAGGTCTGCCTGCTGAACACCGGCGAGAACCAACCGGAGGCGGAGGTGAAGGCGATGGCGGCCGCGCTGGAGCGGCGAGCGGCCGGCCCGGTCGTCGTGCTCGCGGCCAAGCTGGAGGCCGACCTGGCCGATCTCACTCCGGAGGAGCGAGCCTCGTTCCGGGAGGAGTTCGGCGTCACCGATACCGGCCTGGAGCGCGTGATTCGCGCCTGCTATGACTGCCTCGACTTGGTAACCTTCTTCACTGGCGTCGGCGCGGAGGCGCGGGCCTGGGCGGTGCCACGCGGCACGCACATCGCGGCGGCCGCGGGGCGCATTCACACCGACATGGAGCGGGGCTTCATCCGCGCCGAAGTCATCAGCTTCGAGGCCCTCCGGCAGGCCGGGTCCTGGCAGGCCGCGGTTCGCGCCGGCCAGGTCCGAACCGAGGGCAGAGACTACGAAGTCCGCGAGGGCGACGTGGTGCTCGTCAGGTTTCAGCCATGACAAGGGCAACGCGCGTCGGGGCCGTGTCCCTTGCGCAACTGACCGCGATCAGCCTGTGCTTGACAGCGGAAATGCCGCCAGTATAGAATACAAAGGTCCCTGCTGTGGAAATCATACAGAGGGAACGGCGGCGCTGAAGAAGGCGGAGAACCGGTGGGCGCGACGCCAGTTGGCCGTGTCCGCTTCGCGCCGGATTTCCTTACGCGCCCACGGCAGCCCCGAGGATGCGGAGCGGTCGTGTCGAAGAACGCCTCTCGCACGCGCTCGCGCCAGGTGCGCAGGGAGCGTGCTATTCGGCCGAGTGGGCCTGCGGCCTGTCAGGCCGGAAGGGCCTGACTGGCGGCTGGCGGGAGCTTCGGACGGGAGGCGCCGCGGTGAGGGGCAGCAGGGAGTTGTCGTTCGATCCGAACCGAATACCGAGTGGCGCGCGGCTGCGGCTCGCGCAGCAAGGGGGCCGGTTGCCGTGCCTGCTGTGCAAGGAAGTGTGAATGCCGGAGCTACGACGCGACCCCATCACAGGTGAGTGGGTGATTATCGCCAGTGAGCGCGCCAAGCGCCCCAGCGACTTCGCCGCCCACTCGCCGGGCCGGGAGCAGCAGGACAAGCGGTCCTGTCCGTTCTGCCCCGGCAACGAGCATATGACTCCGCCGGAGATTCTGGCGTTTCGCCATCCGGGAAGCCAGCGCAACGGTCCGGGGTGGTGGGTACGCGTGGTTCCGAACAAGTATCCAGCTCTTGCTGTCGAAGGCGACCTGAACAAGACAGGTCTGGGGATGTACGACTGGATGAACGGCGTCGGCGCCCACGAGGTGATCATCGAGACCCCCGAACACGATCGCCAGCTTCCATTCCTGGACACCCGCCAGATAGAGGACGTTCTGTGGGCCTACCGGGCCCGGTATCTGGACCTCAAGAAGGATCCCCGCCTCAAGTTCATCATGATCTTCCGCAACCACGGCCGCGTCGCGGGCGCGTCGCTGGAGCATCCTCACTCGCAGCTCATCGCGACGCCGATGGTGCCCGGGGCTGTCGCGGCCCAGATCGAAGGGGCTCGGCGCTATCGGAGCTACCGCGATCGCTGCGTCTTCTGCGACATCGTCAGGCAGGAGACCAGCGAAGGCGACCGCCTGGTGGCGCAGAACGAGCATTTCATCGCGTTCGAGCCCTATGCGTCGAAGTACCCCTTCGAGACGTGGGTAATGCCGAAGCGCCACTCGGCGTCGTTCGCGGCAATCCCGGCGGAGGAGCAGACGGCCTTCGCCGAGATGTTGGGCGAGACGCTGCGGCGAATCCATCTGTGTCTGAATGACCCGCCGTACAACTTCAGCGTGTACACGGCGCCGTGCGAGAGCGATTCTGGAGACGAGTTTCACTGGCACGTGGAGATTTACCCGCGCCTCACCATCGCAGCCGGCTTTGAAATGGGCACCGGCATCTACATCAACGTGACTCCGCCGGAGGTGGCCGCCAGCTACCTGAGCAAGGTCGAGCTCACAGCGGCGGCACTGGAGGAGAGTCCGGTACAGGTGGACGGGCGCGCGGAGTAGCAATTCTGCCTTCGATGAGCGAGGTTAGAGGGTTGGCCGAACAGACAGGGCAGGCTCGACATAGCGAAGAGATCCGCATGGAGCTGGAGCGGCTTCGTGCGCAGATCTCCGAGCTTCAGCGGGCGAAGCGCGAGCTTGAGGCCCAGCTCCAGGAGACGTCGAGCAGCGCTCCGGCGCCGATCACGACGTCAGCGGAGCTCGAATCTACACTCCGGTGGTTCCTGCGGCGCGTCGCCATGATCATCCAGGCCGAGAAGGCCGTCATCATGCTGTACGACCAGGAGACCGGCGAGCTCGTCAGCCAGTCTCCGGCGCTGGGCCTCACCGACGAGGAGATAGGCATCTTCCGCGTGCGCGCCACCCAGGGCATCTCCGGTCAGGTGTTCCGCGAGGGACGGCCCATCATCACCGACGACGCGATGAGCGACCCGCGGACGGTGAAGGAGAACGTCGCGCTTCTCAATGTGCGCAACGCGCTCACCGTCCCGCTGACGGTGGAGCGCAAGGACGCCGAGGGCACCGTCGTCGAAAAGAACGTCATCGGCGTCTTCCACGTATTCAACAAGCGGGGCGGCCGGCAATTCACGGAGGAGGACGTCACCCTCCTCACCGCCCTCGCCCGAAGCGCGGCCTCCGTCATCTCCAGCGCCCGCCTGTTCATCGCGGTCGCCGACGAGAAGCGGGCCCTCGAGCAGACCCTTCAGGGCATGCTGGCCGGCGTGCTGGTGGTGGGCAAAGACGGACGCATTCGCCTCATGAACAGTGCCGCGAAGCATATCTTCGGCGTCCCTGCAGAAGACGGCACGGGCCGGCCGCTCAACCAGGTCGTGCGGGAGGAGGGCATTCACGCCCTTGTGGACGCCTGCTTGAGGGGAAATGCCGAACAGAGTGCGGAGGTGTCGATTTACTCGCCCGAGGAGCGCATCTACCAGGTCCAGACGGCCTTGCTCCGCGGCGACAACGATGGCGTCTCGGGCGTGGTGGCAACCTTCAACGACATCACGGAGCTGCGCAGCGTCGAGCGCATGAAGAGCGAGTTCGTGTCCACCGTGTCGCACGAGCTGCGCACCCCGCTCACCTCCATCAAGGGCTTCATCCGGACGCTGCTGGACGACACCCAGGGCTACTACGACCGCGACATGCAGATGGAGTTCTACCGCATCATCGACACCGAGTGCGACCGGCTGGTCCGCCTTATCAGCGACCTGCTGAACCTCTCGCGCATCGAGTCCGGCCGGGGGCTGCAGCTTGTTCTGACAGAGGTCGACGTCGGCGCGCTCATCCGACGCGTGGTGGAGAGCCAGCGGGCATACACGAGCAACCATACCTTCGAGCTGGTCATCCCGGACGACCTGCCCAAGATCACCGCCGACCAGGACAAGATCGACCAGGTGCTCACGAACCTGGTGTCCAACGCCATCAAGTATAGCCCTGATGGGGGCACCATTACGCTGCACGCGCGCGACCTGGGGGATTTCCTGGAGGTGAGCGTCTCCGACCAGGGCATCGGAATCCCGGAGGAGCACATCGGGAAGCTGTTCACTCGCTTCCACCGCGTCGACTCCCGGGATTCCCGGAAGCAGTATGGAACCGGCATCGGGCTGTACCTCGTCAAGCACCTGGTGGAGGCCCACAAGGGTGAGGTGGGAGTGGAGAGCGTCGTGGGGAAGGGGTCCACGTTCCGGTTCACGATCTCCAAGCATCTGAGGGATGTCGAGGAGGAATCAGAGGACGCCGAGCCGTCGTGACTTTCGGCGTTCGGCGGCAGGATGCCGCCGGCTCGCACCAGGCCTCCGTCCACATAGAACACGACAATGCATGAGGAGGCCCCCATGCGCATCACGGTGCGGCTCGAGTGCGCCGGTCGTTCGTGCGTCCGGCGACTTTGCGCTTCGGCTTCCCCGGCCCCAGACGCCGGTTCCTTGAAGGGCGTGTGACGTGCGCCAGCGGCCCACCTGGGATCAGTACTTCCTCGAGATGGCGCGCGTCGTCGCGCGCCGCTCCACCTGCCTGCGGCGGCAGGTCGGGGCGGTGCTGGTGCGCGACAAGCGGATCCTCGCCACGGGGTACAACGGCGCGCCGAGCGGCCTGCCGCACTGCGAGGAGGTCGGGTGTCTGCGGGAGCAGATGGGTGTGCCGTCCGCCGAGCGCGTCGAGCTGTGTCGAGGGCTGCACGCCGAGCAGAACGCCATCATCCAGGGCGCGCTGCACGGCGTCTCGCTGCGCGGGGCCATCCTGTACTGCACAACACAGCCCTGCGTGACCTGCGCCAAGATGCTCATCAACGCGGGCGTCGAGCGCGTGGTATACGAAGGCGGCTACCCCGATGCGCTGGCGGTCGAGATGCTCGAGGCGGCCGGGGTTCAGATGTGCCGCGGTGCGGGGGACGCCGCGCCCGCAGAGGCGGCGGACACGGAGGTCGGGTGAGCCCGGGGATGCACGCCGGCGTTTTGATCGCCTACGGGAGCGCCGCGATTGCGACGGGCGCCGTCACCCCTCTGGCGCGCCGCCTGGCCGAGCGCGCTGGCGCGCTCGACCATCCCAACGAGCGCAAAGTACACAAGCACCCGCTCCCGACCTGGGGCGGGCTTGCCATCATCTTCGGCCTCTTCGTCGGCGCGGCGGCCGGAGGCGCCTTCCCGCAGCTTGTCCCAAGGGCCGCGGCCGGCATCTTTGCCGGGGCGCTGATCGTCGCGCTGCTGGGCTTCATAGACGACCGCTACGACCTGCCGGCCAAGCTCAAGCTACTCGTGCAGGTGGTCGCCACGGTCCCCCTGCTGGTCAGCGGGATCACCATCAGCCATCTCTCCAACCCCTTCGCGGGCGGCATGATCGCCGTTCCGCCGCCGCTGGCCGCCATCTTCACGGTCCTGTGGGTGGTCGCGGTCACAAACGCAATCAACCTCATCGACGGGCTGGACGGACTGGCGGCGGGGGTGGCCTCTATCGCCGGTGTCGCGCTGGCCTTCATCGCAATCCTCTGGGGGCAGCTGGCCGTCGCGCTGCTCTGCGGGGCCCTCGCGGGAGCCGCCGCGGGCTTCCTGCCGTGGAACTGGCACCCGGCGCGCATCCTCATGGGGGATACCGGGGCCTATTTCCTGGGTTACATGATCGGCGCGGTCACCGTCATGGGCGCCTTCAAGATGGCGGCCGCCATCGCGATATTCGTGCCGATCCTCGTGCTGGCCGTGCCCCTGCTGGACACCGTTCTCTCGCCGGTCCGGCGCTACCTCCAGGGCCGGCCTGCCTTTGCAGCCGACCGAGACCACCTGCACCACCGACTGATCGCCCTGGGGCTTTCGGAGACCAGGGTCGTGGCACTCACCTACATCGTCACCGCACTGTGCGGCGGGGCAGCCATATGGATCTCGGCCGCGAGCTGAAGTCCACTGCGCGCGGCCGCCAGGGGCACCGCGGGACGCTGCGGCAGCGGGGCCGCGCTGGGCGGGAGACGGCTCTGAGCGCCCAGAGCGGAGCGATCTGACATGGGCGCGGACACGGCACGAGACGCACCGCCCACGGCCGAGGCCCAGCAGCCCGGGTTCCGGGAGACTTGGCTGCGGACGGCCGGCATCATCGTGCTGGTCATCCTGATCGGCGCGATCATCTGGCGAGCGCGGGAGGTGGTCACCACGGTGCTGCTGGCCACGGTGATCGCGTACGTCCTGCGCCCCGTCGTGGCGCTTCTATCCCGGCTGGGCGTGCATGTTGGCGGCCGCAGGCGTTCGATGCCGCCAGGCGTGTCGACGGGGATCGTGTTCATCGCCCTCGCCCTGCTGGCGTGGGCGGTCTGGAAGCTCAGCGCCCCCTCCATCGCGCGGCAGATCGACGAGTTCCAGGCCCGGTGGCCCCGCTATCAGGCCGCGATCGTCAACCTGGCCAATGAAGTGGAGCGCTATCACCGCGAGCGCCTGCCAACGGCGCTCCGCCCTGCGGTCGATTCCTGGCTTCAGGGCGCCGGCGATCTGGTCACGCGGACGGTCGTGAAGGGCGTCGGGCTTACGGTGCACGGCGTGGGGCTGCTGGTAGAGCTGCTGCTGGTCCCGATCTTGGTGTTCTACTTTCTGGCGGACGGCCCCGCAATCCGCAGGCAAGCTCTCTTCTTCGTCCCCACGCGCTACCTGCCGCAGACGGAGCGGGCCCTGGATCGCGCGGACGACATTCTTCAGCGATATGTCAACGGCACCGTCATCCTCTGTGTGATCGCGTTTGCCCTGGTAACGGCCGGGCTATGGGCCGTCGGCGTGGACTTCTACCTCCTCCTTGGCATCTTTGCCGGGCTTACCCGCGCGGTGCCGGTGATCGGCCCCGTCGTCGGGGCGCTGCCGATCGTGATCGTTGTGTTTCTCACGAAGTCGACCGCGGTGGCCGCGTGGGCGCTCATCCTCTTCAGCGCAATGCATGTGCTCGAGAGCAAGCTGCTGATGCCCGCGGTGCTGGGCCGCCAGTTGGACCTTCACCCAGTGCTGATCATCGTCGCCCTGCTGATCGGAGCGCAGATGGGCGGCCTGCTGGGGGTGTTTGTTGCCGCGCCGGTCCTGGCGGCGACCAAGGCGATCGCCGGGAGACGCCCGGCTGCCCCGGAGATGGCGGACGCGGGCAAGGCCTGCAAGGCGCGGCTCGAGGCGCCTAGCGGCGCCAAATGACGCGCTCGGTGGCTTGCGCCGCGAGGCGGCGCCCGCGCAGAGCACAGGTTGCACTTCACAGGCCGGGCTGCTATACTGTGGCTGCTACCGGGGGCCCGGGCCGGCTGCCCCCGGCTGTTGTCGAATAGGAGCTAGAAGCTGTGCGCATCATCATCCTAGGCTGCGGGCGCGTGGGATCGACGCTGGCGGCCATCCTGAAGCGAGAGGGGCACCACGTTGTGGTCATCGACCGCGATCCCGGCGCCTTCGACCGCGCGTCCCAGAGGCTTGGCCCGGACTTCGCGAACGAGACGATCCGAGGCGTCGGCATCGATCAGGATGTCATGCGCCAGGCAGGCATCGAGGACGCCGACGCGTTTATCAGCATCACGAGCGGAGACAATACGAATATCGTGGCCGCCCAGATCGCCAGGGAGCGCTTCCACGTGCCGAAGGTCCTGGCTCGGGTCTATGACCCGATCCGGGCCGAGGCGTACCGGCAGGTCTCCGTGGATACGATCTGCACGACCACGATTAACGCGTGCGTCTTCCACGACCTCATCCTCGATCGGCCCTTCCGAACTGTTCAGGAGTATCTGGAGACGGCAGCCCCGGAGGCCGGAGGGCCTCTTCAGGAGTAGGCGCAGGCGCCGTTGGAGGCCCGGAGTAGGCGAGATGTACGTGATCGTGGTTGGCGGCGGCAAAGTCGGATATTACCTGGTCCGAACCCTTGTGTCAGAGGGCCACGAGGTGGCCCTCATCGAGAAGGACCCGCGCCGGGCTGCCCAGATGGTGGCGGAGCTTGGGGAGGCGCTCGTCGTGGGAGACGGGTGCGAGATGCGAGTAATGCAGGATGTGGGGATGGGGCGGGCGGACTGCGTCGTCGCGGTCACCGGCCACGATGAGGACAACATCGTGGTCTGCCAGATGGCGCAGCGGCACTTCCATGTCCCCCGTGCGATAGCGCGCGTCAACAACCCGAAGAACGAGCCGATCTTCCACCTGCTGGGAATCGAGGAGACCGTCGCCAGCACGCGCATCATCTTCAGCCTGATCGAGCAGGAGGTCGAGACGGGGGAGTCGCTGCTACTGACCGCGCTCAAGCGCGGCAAGATCGTGATCATCAGCATGGACATCACCGCCGACTCGCCGGTTGTGGGACGCATGGTCAAGGACATCCACCTGCCCGGCGAGTGCGTTCTTGCAACAATCATCCGCGACGACCACATCCTGCTGCCCAGCGGGACCACGGAGCTGGCGGCGGGCGATACGGTCATCGGCGTTGCGCGGCCGGAGGATCAACACAGCCTCCGCGCCGCCCTCGCCGGGCCGGGCTCACCTGGCGGACACGACCAACACTGATCACGATCAACCGGCCCGAGCGCCGGCGAGAGGAGAACCACCCTATGAAGATAGGCGTCCTGACGGGAGGCGGAGACTGCCCCGGCCTCAATCCTGCGATACGCGCCATCGTCATGCGCGCCCTCGACTACGGCGACACGGTCGTCGGCCTTCGGGGGGGATGGGCCGGCCTCAGTCGGCCGGACCCCGTGCCTGTTGGCCTGGAGGACGTGGAGCCGATTATCGACCGGGGCGGCACGATTCTGGAGACGAGCCGGACCAACCCGCTCAAGGACCAGGGATCCATCGACCGGTGCCTCAAGAACGCCGAACAGCTTGGTCTGGACGCCGTCATCGCGCTGGGCGGCGAGGACACGCTCGGTGCCGCACACGGCTTGTGTCAGCGAGGGCTTAAGTGCGTCGGCGTCCCCAAGACGATGGACAACGACCTCAGCGCCACGGACTATACGTTCGGCTTCGACAGCGCGGTCTCTGTGGCCGTGGACGCCGGCGACCGGCTCAAGGACACGGCTCGCTCTCATCGTCGCGTGATGGTGCTGGAGGTAATGGGGCGCCATGCCGGCTGGGTGGCGTTGCACACCGGGGTCTCCACGGGCGCCGACTACATCCTGATCCCGGAAGTCCCGGTGGACAGGGATGATCTGGTGGCCCACGTCAAGGCCATGCAGCAGCGGGGCAAGCACTGGGGGCTGGTCGTCGTCTCGGAGGGCGTGAAGATGCCGGAGTCGGGGCCGGGGCAGGTGCATCTCAAGGATGAGTTCGGCCACGAGAAGCTCGGAGGGATAGGCGGGCTGATCGCGGCGATCATAGAGAAGGGGGCGGGCATCGATACGCGGTATGTCGTGCTGGGCCATGTCGTTCGGGGTGGCTCGCCTACCCCCTTTGACCGGTGGCTGGCGACCCGCGTGGGTCTGAAGGCCGTCGAGATGGCCCACGCGGGCGAGTTCGATTCGATGGCGGCACTTCGGGGCACGGACATCGTCTCCGTGCCGCTGGAGGACGCCGTCGGCAAGCTGAAGACCGTCCCGCCGGAGCTGTACGAGGAGGTTCGGACGCTCTTCAGCCGATAGGGCCGGCGCCGCGCCAGCGGCACCCGGACACCCCTCTGGCGGCCGGCCCGCCGTCTCCCCGACCCCGCGGGGGCCCCGGAGCGGAAACGTATCGCGGGCGCACGCGCCCGGACAAGCCGCGGGCAGGCGGCGACGCCGGTTACGTGCGGCAATAACAAGAGCTTGGAGGCTCCAATCGTGACTCGCAAAATGGTTATCTCATGGGTGGGCGTGCTCGGCGCGGCGCCTGCATTCGCCTTCGGCGCGCAGGAGCACACGGGCAGCCACGCGGTCCAGCTTCCGCCGTTCACAAGCAGCGACTGGGCCCTGATCTATGTCGTGCTCGCTTCGGCGGTGGTATCGCTGCTGTACGGGGCCTATCTTGCTCGGAAGACCACCCGCCACGATCCGGGATCGCAGGCCATGCAGGAGGTGAGCGCCGCCATTCAGGAGGGCGCTATGGCCTACCTGGGGCGGCAATTCCGCACCATGATCTGGTTCGTGGTCGCGATCACGATCGGCCTGTTCTTCCTGTACCGCCATGTCATGAGCGGCACCGTGGCCGCCGGCATCTCGCTGGCGTTCCTGATGGGCGTGTTCGCATCCTACGGCGCCGGGTACGTCGGTATGGGCCTGGCGGTCCGCGGCAACACGCGGGTGGCGCACGCGGCGCTCTCGAGCTTCAAGCGCGCCCTGGAGATCGCGTTCCAGGCCGGAACCGTGTCGGGCATGTTCACCACTGGCCTGGGACTGCTGGGAGCGACGCTCATCTTCGTCATGTTCAAGCAGGACGCGATGAAGGTCCTCATCGGGTTCGGCTTCGGCGGGTGTCTCGCGGCGCTGTTCATGCGGATCGGCGGCGGGATCTACACGAAGGCCGCCGACGTCGGCGCCGACCTCGTGGGCAAGGTCGAGGCGGGAATACCGGAGGATGACCCGCGCAATGCCGCCACCATCGCCGACAACGTCGGGGACAACGTCGGCGACTGCGCCGGCATGGCGGCCGACGTCTTCGAGTCCTACGAGGTCACGCTGGTTGCGGCGATCATCCTGGGCGTGGCCGCTGCGATGACGCCCGCGGGCAGGGCCTTTGGCGTCAAGCTCGTCATCTATCCGCTGCTGGTGCGGGCGATCGGCGTCTTCGCCTCCATCATCGGCACTTGGTTCGTCCGCGGCCGCGAGGACGAGGCCATGGACCCCATGCAGCCCATCAACGTCGGCTTCTGGACGTCCGCCACCATCGCCTCGCTCTGCTTCGGCGCGGTCGCGCTCATCTACCTGAGGGACCTGCGGTTCTTCTACGCGACCTTCATGGGGATCATCCTGGTGCTCATCATCGGCCGGCTGACCGAGTACTTCACCTCGGTCACCAAGCCGCCGGTGACCGAGATCGCGCAGGCGACGCGCACCGGGACCGCGACGATGCTGCTCACCGGTCTGGCCGAGGGGCTCGAATCCAGCGTCTGGGCGGTCGTTGCGATCGCCGTCACCATCTTCGGCTCGTTCGCCATCTTCCGGGATCCGATGATGGCCTTCTACGGCATCTCCCTTGCCGGCCTCGGGCTGCTTACGACGACGGCCTACATCCTCGCCATGGACACCTTCGGCCCGATCACGGACAACGCCAACGGGATCTTCGAGATGTCCGGCGCGCTGCGCCAGGACGACCGCTCAACCCAGTCGGCACACCGCATCG
>Ga0272448_1000648_pt1 | contig 52005 bp, 46 predicted proteins | sample YNPCB0191_FD_202220 | JGI IMG/M metagenome (GOLD analysis project Ga0272448, IMG submission 202220) | Hot spring sediment microbial communities from Yellowstone National Park, WY, United States - YNP-CB-019-1 | ecosystem: Environmental > Aquatic > Thermal springs > Hot (42-90C) > Sediment... | reverse complement strand
CTTAAGGAGTTGCCCAGTGGTGATTCTGTTGTCAAAGAACTGTCAAGACTGCTTGTCGCAGCTTGATAAAACTCAGTCAACTTGAGTAAATAATTAAATCTATTAGAAATGATTGGTTGACACATAGGCAAGGGGCGATCAACTTAAGGACATGGGGATATGGCAAAGCACTTAGTAACCGGAGCGGCGGGTTTTTTAGGAAGTCATATTATTGAAAAACTCTACCAGACAGGAGAGCGTAATATTATTGCATTTGATATTCTGGCCTGCGATCAACAATTCAACGAGGTAAAGTATGTTAAAGGATCTGTTCTGGATAAAGAGTTGCTTTTTGATCTGACAAAGGGGATTGATTATATTCACCATAATGCCGCATTGGTACCGCTTACTAAATCAGGTCAAAATTTTTATCAAGTAAACGTTATCGGCACCAGAAACATTGTTGAGTGCTGCCGGCGAAATGGTGTGAAAAAACTTATTCATATGTCTTCATCTGCCATCTACGGCCTTCCTGATGAAATACCCATAACAGAGAAAACGCCTTATGCCCCCATTGAAATTTATGGCCAGTCAAAACTTGATGGTGAAAAAGAGGTGTGGCGTTTTATGGATGAGGGGGGCAGCGCCTGCTGCATCAGACCCCGCACCATAATCGGGGGAAAAAGCAGACTTGGAATATTTCAAATACTGTTTGAATGGATTTCAGAGGGAAAAAATATTTATGTTATTGGCGACGGAAATAATCTTTTTCAGTTTGTGCATGTGGATGATTTAATTGATGCATCAATAAAAGCGGCTTATTCAGAATATAACGGCCTTTACAATATTGGTGCTGCCAAGTACCGAACGCTGAGGGAAGATCTGGAAGCTTTATGTGCTTATGCAAAGACCGGTTCGAAAGTAAAAAGCCTGCCTGTAGGCTTGGCAAAGTGCGGGTTGTATCTGCTGGACAAACTCAAGCTTTCACCGCTTGCACCTTGGCACTATCTAACCTATCATAAGCCTTTTGTTTTTGATATTACAAAGGCTCAGCGAGAGCTGCAATGGACTCCCCGCTATAGTAACATTGAATCGTTTATTGAATCCTATGAATGGTATCTTATGAACAGAGATACGATGACAGATTCAAAATCAACACATAAAAAACCGGTGCAGCAGAAAATACTAAAAATAATCAAGTATTTTTCATAAGATGTTTATTGCAGCGGGCCGAGTGTATCCCATACCCATCTAAGGCTTCTGCGCATCCCCTCTTCAAGCGAAATTTTCGGATCGTAACCGAGTTCTTTTTTTGCTTTTTCAATTGAACAGGCGATCGTTTTGTTCATTTCTGACAGAACGTGAATTTTTTGATTATAAAGCCCCACTGATTGCAACCCCCCGTCAATAAGCTGCGCAACATCCCCGACAAACCCCGGCAGCTTCATGCGTTTGTGTGCACACCGCTGATGAAATTCAGTCTCAAGCAGGCGTTCTATGGTATCAACAATCTCATTCATGCTGTAGGGACGTTCATCGGCAATCCAGTAGGTCTTGCCCTGTGCCTCCTGAACCCTTTCACAGAGCAAGAGCCCCTGGCAGATATTATCCACATAAGCCATTGAGCGTCGATTTTCGCCATCTCCCAGAATGGGGGCTTTTCCATCCCGAATCATCTTGAAAAACAGCGTCTGCCGTGGCGGCTGGTCAGGACCGTAAAACCAGGGCGGACGAATTATCACCGTTTCTATTTTCCCCGAGGATGCCGCTTCATTCACCAGATCTTCTCCCATTTTTTTGCTTTTTCCGTAATTCATATAAGGATTATAGGGTGATGTCTCGTCAAAAAGATGGTCGCGCGAGGGATTGCAGCCAATTGGAGAATTTGAAGAAACATGAATAAATCGTTTAATACCTGCCTTTTGAGCCGCTTCAATAAGGTTTCTAACGCCCGTCACATTAACTTCGTAAAATTGTTTGACACCTCTGTCTGGATGAATCACCCCTGCGCAATTAAACAGCGTTGTTCCCTGGGCATCTTTAAAAAAAGGCCGGAGAGATTCTGCCCTGGTGAGGTCGCCGAAAATAATTTCAACATTACCCTTGATGCAACTTAATGGTGTTATATCCTGGCCCATTTGAACAAGACAGCGCAGAGGACGATCAGGACAGCCTTCTCTAAACCGGTCATCATCCTTAAGACCTTCTGTAAGTACCCGGACAAGTCGCGTTCCCAGCCACCCCGGTGCGCCAGTTATAAGTGTTAAGTGATTATTCATCGCAGCTCCTCCACAAAATGCAAGGCATTCCGTCTGGCAAAGCCCATAATTGTTCCCTGCGGATTGACGCCAGGAGAATCGGGAATCATGCTACCGTCGTTGATATACAAATTTTCATAATGATATATCTTCCCAAACGAATTCGCCGCGCACCGGTCAAGACGCTCTCCCATGGGGCAGGAACTAAACGCATGAATGGTAGTCAGATTCAAAGATGTTTTCGGCAATAATTCATCCAGCCAGCGAATAGCTTCTATCTCGTTGGTGATCCGGTTGAGACCATGTACGCTGGGATATACTTCAACAGCGCCCCCAGCAAGCAATAGCGCGCTGAGATGGGCAAGCCCTTTGCTTAGATTCCAGAGATCTTCTCTTGATAAATCATATTTTATTGACGTCGCATCCTCGCCGGTTAAGGAAGAACGAATGACGCCCTTGCCGGTGCCACGAACTGCAACATAATAAATAGCCATGTGTTTAAAGTGATCCATCTGTTGCCAATTTGTCGGCCAATTTTCACTTAAAAGCATTGCAAGGTGTCCAAGCGCAAAAAAAGCACCCCCCAGCGAAATTTCCGGCCAAAATTCTTTGACTTGCAATAGGGGAAGAACACTTTTATGGGCATTTATTTCTTCATTAAAGCGCGCTGCAACTTTTAACATAGGATGAATGCGAAATGAATCGCCGATATGAAAACGTATGCCGCTGCGTCGCAACAACGCAGGAGTTTCAGTCGCACCGGCGCAGACAAATATATTTTCCGCATCTATCCGTATCAGCTCTTCAGAGCCGTCACCGTGCTGCAGCACAGCAAGCACGCCCGAAACCCGTTTTTTCTGTTTTATGAGCATTTTCACCCTGCAGTTTGTCAAAACGCGTGCCCCCGCCAGTTCTGCTTGGGGTAATAAAGTACGGCTCATACTTTTTTTTGCCCCGCTTGGACAACCGTTAGGACAGAAGTTAAGACTTTCGCAGTGTTCCACTACCCGGGGGACTTCCTGGTATGACCATCCCATTGCTTCAATGCCCTTCGCAAACATACGGGTGCTGGCAGGCCACTCCTTTCCATAAAGGCTAACGTTCAACTGGTTTTCAAGCCAAGTGAAGTGGGGCTCAAGATCCTTAGGCGAGGCAGCATCAAGATCATACTGGGCTTTCCACCGCAACAGAATCTCTGGCGGTGTTCGATGCCAGAATCCGCTGTTAATCTCGGTACCGCCACCATAGCATCTCCCCTCAGCATAACCGATAGGAACTTTGCCTATTATTGGCGTCATACCACATTTGCGATACATTTTTCTCATGCCTTCCGGGCAATTGTTGCCGTATTCAGAAAGATCCCAGCGCCTGCCTTCTTCAAGAATCAGAACTTCCATGCCGGCAGAAGCAAGCACCTGAGCGGTCATTGCGCCGCCCGCACCCGAACCAATAATCAACACGTGCACAGGATGCCGTGCATTCATTGTCTGTTCTCCCGTCGCTCCATAACCGCTACCACAGATGGGTGTTCAAAAAAAGCGAGCAGAGCAGTGCTGCGAATGAGTTTGAAAAGCTGCCGCTGCACAGTATTTCGTCCATACGCCCACCTGTTGAAAATTGCCCTTCGGATTTCCAGGGAAAGTGCTGAATAAGGCCGAAAATATCTCAGCCAGACAATTGCATTAAAGCCAAACATGCCGACCGCAAAGAGCAACTTGAATTTTTTTGAGAGATTACGTATCGCTCCCTGAATGAAATCTGCCACATAAGAAACAACCTCTTGCGGGTCTGGGGTTTCATACTCATCATACGGCACCGCTGCTTCTGAAAGTTTATAAATAAACTGTGAAGTAGGTTTTGCAACAATGTCGGAAGTTTTTAGTCCAAGAATATCGCCGGTGATTGATAAGCATTCGCCATGATAAAAATAAAATTTTGCCCGTTTAGTAAGATTTGCCGTCAAACCAAGCGTAATACCATACCAGAGTATAACAATACCTCCCCATATCAAAAGAGTCATGTAAATTGCCAGATGCGCCACAATTGCAAAGCTCTGGGCGGAGGTATAAGGAACATTTAACAAAATCAAACTTTTTATACATTGAGTATGAAATGGGCCTAGATATCCGGGACTTGAATATCCAAAACCAAAGGGAAATATTATACTAAAATTTGTTAATCCCATAATAAATGCCGCGTGAAGAACGTCGGCCGGTTGTCCAAAAGCAGGCAGGAGAAAAAGATACAACCCAACATCGCACAGCCAAATTAAGATACTGAGGACGCCTATTTTGACAATGTTTAGGGGCGCACTAATATAACGTGCGCCGTTCACCAAAGACGTTGTCAAGCGTATTGAAAAGTCATGGAGGCGGGGACTCAAAGCATAAACGGCTTTTGAAATCAGCGACACAAATCGGTGGGGAGCAAAAGCTATGAAAAGAATAAATAACAAGGCAGCCCCAAATATAACAGAAGATAATAAAATGGTATATTGCACTGGTAATGCACTGCCGAGCAATAAAAATGCAGAAAAAAACAACAGCGCTATTGCAAATCCGTCAAAAATTCGTTCAATGAATACCACGGTGAGAGATTGCACAAAAGAAATCCCGGTGCGCTCTCGCAGCATACCCGCACGAGCAAATTCACCGATGCGGGCTGGTAGGAAATTGTTGACGGCATATCCCACAAGTACGATATTGGTGGCAGTCGTTATAGAAATTCGTGCATCCCGGCTGATAAGCAGACGGGTCCGCAACCCGCGGATGAAATGACCAACAATATAGCTTATTGTGGAAAAGCAAAACCATGGGTATAAACTGTACGATGATAATGCAGTAACAACTTTTTTCCAGTCCATGGGTAAGATTGCAATTGTTAGAAAAATGCAACTCCCAAGAATGCCAAGAATGACCAGCAGCGTTCTTTTTACCTTAAAATTCATTTTGTTCTGTGAATCGTTTCCTATTAAAGGAGCTGTATGTTAATGAGTTCCACAAACGGGGCCAGCCGACCTTGTATTATCGCATAACATCTCTTATAAAGGCTCCGATTTCGTATGCGTAATGCACTGGTTTAAACCGGTAATACCAGAGCCTTGGGACGATATGTTCATCAGTAATTTTATAATAAACCCGGTGTATTTTTTTAAATCTAAATCCTTCTTTTTTAAAACAATAGGCAGCGCGATACGAGTGAATATAGGCGCAGACTAGTTCAAAATATATATGTTGCATAGCATCAGGCAAAAAACGTTTTAAGTCACGTGCATTACCGTAGGTATCTATGTATTGTTCTTTTCGGACAGGGGGACAGAACAAACATACTCCTTTGCCCAATTTATTAACCAGATATTCAAAACCGACTTCATGCTCACACAATAACCCGCCATAATGATTGGCAGGCGCCAGATAAACAGCATCGCCAACCTCTGTAATATTTACAACATAATCAAGAACCTGTCGATAAACAAAGCTTGGTTGCGGAAGCGGGTTGCCAAACCTGTCAGACGCGACGCCTTCCGGTACCACTATATAGTTACCCATAGAGACTCAGTCTGCTCGTGGCAAGGGGATTGGGTTGACTAAAATCTGACCGCAAAAAGGCGTTCTATATTAAACTACTGTGCCAAATATACGCGCACCATAATGATCAGCCAGATAACACCGCAGACTATCTTGAGTTTCGTCCAGTATATGGCTGGCTTCTGAGACCTGCTAAAAAAAATTGGGAATATCATTAATATACCAGCGAGTTCTTTAAGAATTAAAAGAGAATACACTGCGGCCAGAATATAGAGTCCGCGCAAAATAAAAAATGTATTATCGAGACCTATGCGGATTGGTGTTGTGGTAAGCCCGAATTTTTTATCTTCTTCATAATCCTTCACCGTCTGAACCATCTCAAAACAGCAGCCGAATATAAAAAGAAGCACTATGAGTTTTATACCATGCCATGAAAAATCAGGTATGGCAATCCACGAAAGGGCTAATCCCCAAAGCCCGATAAAGATCACATCAAGAAATGCGTTGTTTTTATAAAATTTTGTATAGACAGTAACTATTAGCAGGAGCATAACCACAGCAAAGCATACACTGGCGCTGTAAAGAAAGGTAAACACGATAAGCACGGCACTCATAACAATAATGAGCGCCAGAGCGGTTTTCTGGTTGTGCTTTATAAATAGTGCCTTGGTCTGATCCTTATCTTTTGACGCCAGATCCACCTCAACATCTATATAATCATTTATAAAATAGCCAAGCAGATTGAGATATATCGTAACAACCATGCGTATGAGAAAATCTATGGGGCCGAAATGAAACGCAATTAGCAGGAGAAAATTCCCAGGGATAGTATTTGCTTCCAGTCGCGCTAGCCGGTCTTTTGCAGTATCGGCAAGCAGCCGATAACACGTCTTAAAGGATGTTACCGGTGGCAGTAAATTCTTTTTGTTTATCATTGTGAGTCCGTACTGAATCAATTAAAAACTGGAGGGAACTAACAAGGCAAAACGTTTTTATAACGCGCCTCTACAGATTTTTTCACCACCAATTACCTCCATCTTTGGAAGTCAAAAAACAGCGAAAGCAGACGGCAGCTCAGGTTTCCCGAAAGTTCAAGCATGCATGGAAGGGAGCAAGTATTGCAGTTTTTTAATGAAGCTATAACGTTTTTAAAATCCACAGACTCAAATACTCGCTCCGGGTCAAAATCCAGATATGTCCCCCAACAGTGCATTGGTGTGCCTGCCGGATTTTCGCACGTGTACGTTTTCCCGGTGTGATCCATGAACAGAGCAATTTTGGGGAAGTTACATTGAAAAGGTTTGGCATTGCGAAAGATATTGAGCGCCCGATAAGGGTTTCGCACAGGAAAGCCATGTTTTTTGAGTCGTAAAATCTCACCAAATGCTCTGTTTAGATCCTCTCTATCAGGGACAAGGTTTTCATTATATCCTTGAATGAGTGAAATCGGGAAATACTCAATATTGACTTTCAACTCCTTAGCCAGAATTGCGAGTTTTGCAATATCATCAAGGTTTTTTTTGTGAACACTTGCCCATATTTTTATGTAGCACCGGGGATAGAATTTTGTTGCTGTCTCAATTGATGTGACAACGCGTTCAAACAGGCCATGCACTCCTCGAAAGTCATCATGTGTCTTGCCATAACCGTCAAGAGAACACAACAGGACGTCAAGGTGCGGTAAAATAACGTCAACCTTTTGCGGCAGCAGGTAGCAGTTGGTGCACATTGACGTTCGATACCCTGATTGCTTGGCAGCGGCAAGGATTTCGGGAAGGTCTTTTCTGAGGGTCGGCTCCCCACCCCATAAGGTAAAAACAGCAAATCCTGCTTTTTTGAACTTCGCTAAAATTTCCTGAATTGCCTCAAGAGACAGCTCTTCATGTATGCTGCTATCTTCCTGCCATCTATTGCATGATTTGCATCGTAGATTACAACGGGCTGTGGGCTTGAGATAGAGGAGAAACGGATGTTTTTTTATCCACGCGTTGCGCGCAATTCCACAACTTAATTTGATTTGAGCGAGCATAGATATTTTTTTAGACGCACTTTGTTTTATAACTAATGGCAAACATGATAAATGTCAAATAAAAAAATTCGGATTTATGTGCACATAGAAGAGAAAAACGCATATTGCGTCACGAGAAGTTTCATTGTTTATCCCGTCCCGTTACACGCTATATTTCCCGTATTGACAGTCAGCAACCCTTTCCCTATACTGCCGATGCTAAAGTAATCAACAACGCGATGCCGGTCACAATATGCATATTCACTGGTCGCGCCACATGGTAGTCTTTTACTGCAGCAGTATCACGCTTCTGGCAGTGAGCGTTATGGTGCTTGTCTACCAGTCGCGGAACTGGGCTCTACTTCTCGACACCCCCCTGTATCATTATATCGCATGGCTTATGACGCAGGGAGCGGTGCCCTACCGTGATATTTTTGACGCAAACTTTCCCGGAACCTATCTGTTGCATCTATTGGTTATTAAGTGTTTTGGTGAAAGCGATGCGGCATGGCGTGCTTTTGATCTTACGTGCCTTGGCGTTATCAGTACTTTTTCTTTTTTGTATTGCCGCCGCTTTGGCCTGCTTGCAGCATGCGCGGCAACAGTTCTTTTTGCCGCCATGCATCTGTCCGGCGGGCCGTTGGCAGCCGGGACCCGCGACTATGTGCTGCTTGTCTTTATTGCGCCCGCGTTTTATTTCTTTTCAATCCACAGTGACAGACCATCGGGTTTTTTTTATGTGTTGCTGACGGGCTTTCTTCTTGGTCTTGCTTTTACTATAAAGCCATTTGTCGTGGTGCTGGCGGCTTTTTTTTGCTGCTTGCCTGCCGTGCAGCATTCCCCGTCAGGGCTCAGCCGACTGAAGAAATCCATGATCCTGTTCGCTTCCTTCTGCATGCCTTCCGTCCTTGTTTTATTGTGGCTTTGGCAAAACGGGGCTGCCGGAGCCTTTGCTGATTTTCTTTTTCGTTTCCTTCTCCCGATTTACTCCGGCATCCGCTTCAGCTCCCTGAGCATTGAACTGTACAGGCCGTTTCTGGGCCTGCCGCTATGGCTCCTGCTGGCTGCCATTACTGTTTTTGAAACAATGAGCCTTGCCAAAAGGGGAAAAACCAATCCAAACCGATTTGTGCTTCTCATCGGTCTGCTTTATGGGCTGTTTCATTATCTTGTACAACAGAAAGGTTTAATTTACCATCTGTACCCCGCATTATTTTTTGCCATTCTTATCACCGCTTCGTGGCTTGAATATCTCAATAAAAGGCCGATATCCGTGCGCCATCTTATCATGGCATGCCTTGCCGGATACATGCTGTGCGGCCTGTCGTATCAATCAATTAAAAATATTTTTGTTAAGCCCCCACATTTTTTTGAAAAGTCAGGATATTACGAATTGTTGCATAATGACCTCTACGGCAGAGTGCCCCATTATGAAACTGTGCAGGCAATGGAAGCTTTTGGCGGCACCATTATGACGCTTTTTAAAATGCACATACGCCAGCCGACACGATTTATTCATGATGCCTATTTTTATTATAAAACGGATCACCCGTATGTGCAGGGTTTGAGAAAAGTTTTTATTGAGGAGCTTCGGGAGGGAAAACCGTTGTTTGTTGTCATGGCAAAAAACAGCTGGCCTGTAGGCGGCTATGACCGGATAAAACTGTTCCCTGAGCTTGAGAAGTTTATTCAAGAGCACTACGTGCTTGACCGTCAGCGTGAGCAGTATCGAATTTACAAAAGAAAAGAAGCACTCAGCACTTCTGCCTTCTGCCCCTTGTCTCCTGCCCCCCTCCCACCGCGGGGCGAGGAAAACGGAAAAAAAGATAACAGTGAACGGTGAGCAGTGTTTCGAATTTCGTGCTTCATAATTCGGTTTTCGTGAAACGTGATTCGTGAAAAACCTTGAACCATCTTTAAGGTTCTCTTCTGACTTCTGACTTCTGTCTTCTGACCCCTTTTATTAAAACTCATCTTGACTCATCACGCTGTTTAATGCTAACCTCCCTTTACAAGGAGGGATGGCCGAGTGGTTTAAGGCGGCGGTCTTGAAAACCGCTGACGGAAACGTCCGTGGGTTCGAATCCTACTCCCTCCGCCATTCCAACGCAAACAATCCTCTTCTATCGTAGCGTGGAGAGATGGCCGAGTAGGTCGAAGGCGCTCGCCTGCTAAGCGAGTATACGCCCTCTAAAGGCGTATCGAGGGTTCGAATCCCTCTCTCTCCGCCACCCTCACTTCTTGCTGCACTTATAACTCCATGATAATGCCAGCCTGTTCTGCTACCGATACAACCATACATGGTTGTGGAGGCAGTGAGCAGGGCTCGCGAGCCTGCTTAGGACACAACTTTCCTGATCAAAACCGTCAGGGGAATCAGAGCATGAATGGACAAGATTCGCCACCCCTTCCGTCTGATAGTGCATCTACAAAGATAGCGGTATTGTTTACTGATCTGAGCAATACAGCACTCCTTTACAAAACCCTCGGCACCGTCGCCGGCAGGGCAATAGTAGAGCAGTGCAATCAGATACTGATGCACATCATCAAAGCATATCATGGCCGGGTTGTCAAAAGTGTCGGTGACTCGATACTTGCCTGTTTTGAGTCCCCCAAGGAAGCACTATTTGCTGCACGAGCCATGCAAAAAAAAATATCTACCACTGTTTCAAAACAGAGGAGTGCACCAGAGCAGGTGCAGCTTCGCATTGCTCTTAACTACGGCTACGGGATCATCGAAGAACATGACGTTTTTGGTGATGTTGTCAACATCGCTGGCAAACTCATCACGTACTGCGCTGACAGCGAGATACTGCTAACCGAACCTTTATATCAAGAAGTTTGCCCGTGCGCTGACATCGTTTTTGAACCGATACCTGCACCAGAAGTTCTGCATCATGTCGGTATCAGCAAGGTGTACCGGGTGGTAGTGGATGCACAACAGAAGTCAGAGTCTGCTCCAGTAGATTCTGAATCTCGTCCGTTGGGGAGCGTCTTTTCTCACCTCACGCCACCGGCTGCCGGAAGACGCTGCTTTTACTGCGGCACCACAGCACATGCGGCTGCCACCTGTCCATCAAAATTTTTGCCAACCCCTACCGCGGCTGCACCAAAGCTGTGCCGCATGGCACCAACAAGCATCGCTTCGCTCATAAAAACCCACTATGCCATGACCGTGCGTCCCCTTCAGACAGGGGGAAAAGACGAGCGCCATGACATGATCCTGCACGGAAAACTGGAGGATCCCGGCACGCTTATTTTTTTTTCCTTCTATGAAGCAACCCAACCCTTTCAACTCCGCTCACTGCGACAGGTGACCCGCGGCGGTGATGATGACGCTACAGCGCAGAGCCTGCGGGGCGCTTTGCGCATAGCAGAAGACTGCATCAGGGTTTCGCGCCACGTGGACGCGCAGACGTGGATTGCAAAAGCCCAGAAAGAGCTGCCCGATGACTACCGTGTGCTGGTGCTCAGCGGTCTGCTGGAGGTAGAGCAGGGTGATCTTTCTGTTGCGCAAAGTCTTTTCTCGACAGCATACCAGCGTGCGCCTGCTGCGCACCAGCGCCGTTGTATTGCAAGTCTTCTTGCACGCAGTGCCGAGCTGTGCAACGAACCTGAACACGCCGGTGAGGAGCTTGTACGAGCTGGCTGCTGCTCGGATGAGCATCCCGATCTTCTCTTCTATGAAGCGACGCTGCTCATCCAAACCGGTGAGGTTGAGAAAGCGCTCGCAATACTGCGCCGCCTTGGTGAGCGTGAACCGCATTTTTTTATCCTGCTTACGTTTCTCATGCCACACCTCCCTGCCCGTGACACCCTTGAGGAGTTTCTCAACGGTGCGTATAGCCGCCTGCACGAGCGGGCAAGACGGTGCTGTGAGGCGATGCGCACAGCACTTACCAATCATGCAGCACTGCTTGATCCTGATGATGCAGCGCACCGGCAAGCCTCTGTCCTCTGCTCACACGCAGCTTGCCTGCTCAGCGAAGGGAGTATCAGCGGACTTGCCGAGGTCCCTCTGCTTAAAACCGAACTATCCTCCCTGCTGCAGCAGGCACTCGGTACGCATACCAGAGAACTAAGGCAGCGTGCTGCATCGTTTTCCCGGCACCATAAACGGTATCAGCAGTACCTTGACCATTTCCCGTATCCGCACCTTGTCACTGCAAGGTACCGACAGCTCGGTGAGGACTGCGAAAAACTCTGCTCCGAGGTTCAGGCAGCAGCAGAGCGCACGTCACCGATACCGGTGCACATACGTCGGCATATGCTCCAGCGCCTCAGCGAAACAACTCTGCGGCTCACCAGAGCCCATGCACGCCTTGAGCGAAATAAAAAAATTTGGTTTACCCTGCTCTGTTGTGTACAGGGTATCATCGTCGGGCTGGCAACCGGCGTTGCAAGCGCACTGGCATGTACTGGCATTCTGGTTCTCTACAGGGTCTATGAAACAGAGACGCTACGCCTCGCGTCTGCTGTTCTGCAAAGCTACCTTCGTTTCGGACTGGGTTCTGGTCTTATTGCCGGAGTTATGGGTGCAGGATTTTGGTTTGCAAAGAATGTCAGCTCCAGGTATAAAAAAATCAATCAGGACAGATGACGTGCGACGCTACCTGCTCTTATGGTACACAACACACCAACTACTTTGATAAACTCTTGTTCCCAGACGCGATGAATATCATTTTTTTGTTTCTGTTTGGTGCGATTATCGGCAGTTTTTTGAACGTGTGCATTGCCCGTATTCCCGAGCACGAGTCTATTGTCAAGCCGGGTTCCCACTGCCCGTTCTGCAAAACACCCATTGCCTGGTATGATAACATTCCACTCATAAGCTATGTGCTGCTCGGTGGCAGGTGTCGGCACTGCAGAGAGCCGATAGCATTCCGCTACCTTATCGTCGAGCTGGTGACACCTCTGCTGCTGGTGCTGCTCTGGTGGAAGTTTGGCGTGTCGCCCGTGCTGCCAATCGCGTTCATGTTCTGTGCGGCACTGGTGGCCATCACCTGTATTGACCTCCGCTACCAGATTATCCCTGACGTCATCAGCATACCCGGTACGGTTTTCTTTTGTGCTGCATCCGTTATGGTGCCGTGGTTTGAGCCTTCACTTATGGTTGCTGGTATCGTGCTCCCGGGCGCTGCAGCAAAACTTGTCCAGTCGTGCATAGGCATACTGCTTGGCGGCGGGCTGCTCTACGGGTTTGCTCTCGTCTACCTGCTGCTCACCAAGCGGGAAGGCATGGGGCTGGGTGATGTAAAACTGCTTGCCATGATTGGTGCATTTCTTGGATGGAAGGGCGCGCTGGTCAGCCTGATGGTTGGAGCACTGACAGGGAGCATCGGGGGTATTCTCGTGATGGCACTCAAAGGCAAAGACATGAAATACGCAATCCCTTTTGGCCCGTTCCTGTCGCTTGGCGCGCTCTGCAGCTTGCTGTACGGTAGCGAAATACTCTCGTGGTATATCGGCATTGGCAGGTAGTGCTATGTATTTGAGCCTCAGAACAACAATTTTTTGGAATGTCCTCGTGCTCATGCTCATCGCGATTGCACTGGTGAGTGCAGTGGTAATCAGAATCACTGAGCGCGAAATTTTCCGTGAAGCAGCAGAAGCTGGAACCGCAGCCTTTACCGCTGTATGCGTTTCGCTGTCAGCAGCTCTGCTGCAAAACCCCGAGGTCCTTGAGCACCCGACTCCTCACGCAGAGCCTGCTGTTGTCCTTGCCGACTGTGTCCGCACTGGCGTGTGCCAACGTGCGGTACTGGTCAACCGGCGCGGTACCGTCATAGCACAGATACCTGCTGAGCAGCTCGGAACTCTGTCTGATGACCGGGATCTCCAGAGTGCACTGGCAGCGCGTAGCGTGGTGACATCAATCAATACTCAAAGCGTCGCTGGTGACCCGTACCTTTTAGTTACCGGACCGGTCATGCTCCAAGGAAGCGACGCAGGGGCACTGAAACTGGTTATTCCACTGAATAAAACTGTTGCGCGGGCACGCACGGCGTCGCGGCTGATTCTACTCTATACCTGCGTGAATGGTCTGCTGCTGCTCGGCATTGGATATTTTTTGATGTCGCGCTATGTTGCTGCACCGCTTAAAAAACTGACACGGCTTACGGAAAACATCGCTGCGGGCGATGTCGGTGGACTGCCGCTGTTCCTGTCAGAAAAAAATGAGATCGGCAAACTCACCACTGCACTTCGCACCATGACTGAAAAACTTATTGCCGAACGCGACACCATCCAGGCACATGCGCGCACACTTGCTGAAAAGAATGCCCAGCTTGAACAGGCACACCGGGAGCTGCTGCAATCGGAAAAACTTGCTGCAGTCGGCAGGCTTGCTGCAGGCATTGCACATGAAATCGGCAACCCGATCGGTATTATCCTCGGGTACCTGCACATGCTGCGCTCCTCAGGGGTGAGCCAGCAGGAGCGTGAGGAATATCTGGAGAGAATGCAAAAAGAAATTGAGCGGGTCCACAGTACGATCAGCGATCTGCTTGCGTTTTCCCAACCAGCAGCACCGCAGCCCGCGCCGTGCAACCTCAATCTGCTGATACAGGACGTCTGCACCCTGGTCAAGGGTCAAAAAGATTTCCGGCAGATTACGTTTCAGCTTGATCTTGCTGAAGAGATGCCGCTGGTGTGTTGCCATGAAAACCTGCTTCGTCAGATGCTCATGAACCTCGTGCTCAACGCACGCGATGCTATGGAGCTCGGCGGCACGCTGTCCATCACGACCCGCAGCGTACCGACCGACCACGGAATGAACGTGACCGTGACCGTTACCGACACCGGTGTTGGGATTCCTGAGGAACACCGAGGAAAAATTTTTGATCCTTTTTTTACGACCAAAGAGCACGGTAAGGGCACCGGACTTGGGCTTGCCAACGTACATCGGATTGTGGAAATTGAGGGGGGCACGATTACTATTGCGAGCACCACCGGACAGGGCACCACCTTTACCATAACCCTGCCCGCACTGCAGGACAAAAAATAAAAGGGATAAGAAGTGCTCAGTGAGAAGTCAGCAGGTAAATGGCTCATGCGGATTATGGGTGAATGGTTGCTGCAGGATGTTTTGTCCTCTCAGGCTGAGCGTGTACCATTAGGTGGGTGAAATCAGATGATGCAGCAAAAAAAAATCCTTGTCATTGATGATGAAGAAAACATGCGCCATGTTTTAAAAACGCTGCTTGAAAAAGAAGGTTATCAGGTTTTTGTGGCTGCTGACGGACTTGAGGCGCTCTCCGTGCTTGAGAAGCAGCCCTGTGACCTGATCCTGTGTGATTTGCGGATGCCGCACATGGACGGCATGGCGTTTCTTGAAGCAGCAATGCAGAGAAAAATCAGTGCGCCGATTATCACGATGTCTGCATATGGGACTATTGACCTTGCCCTTGAAGCCATGCAGCGCGGCGCCTATGACTATATTTCCAAACCCTTCAAACCACCAGAAATCGTGCTGGTGCTTAAAAAAGCTGAGGAGCGTGAACGGCTGCGTCAGGAAAACATCATGCTGCGCCGTGAAGTGCAGACACGGTATGGATTTGACAACATCATCGGCACCAGCAGGGCAATTACGGCAGTGCTGGAAACGGTAAAAAAAATTGCACCGTTCAAAAGCTCAGTCCTTATCACCGGAGAGTCGGGCACGGGGAAAGAGCTTATGGCAAAAGCCATCCACTACAACAGTCCGCGCCGAGACAAGACCTTTCTCGCCATCAACTGCGGTGCCATTCCCGAGGCGCTGCTTGAAAGTGAGCTGTTTGGTCATAAAAAAGGAGCCTTTACCGGAGCGATCCATGACCGCCGTGGCTTTTTTGAAGAAGCTGACGAGGGGACGCTCTTTCTTGACGAAATTGGAGACTTGCCGCTCAACCTTCAGGTCAAGCTCCTGCGGGTTTTACAGGAAAACGAAATACGCCGGGTCGGTGACGATCATGCAGTGCCGGTTGATGTGCGCGTCATTGCCGCAACCGCAAAAATGCTTGATCAGGAAACAGCACAGGGACGATTCCGCGAAGACCTGTACTATCGGCTCAGCGTGCTGCCGGTGCATATGCCGCCGTTGCGGGAACGCACTGAAGATATTCCACTGCTGGTTGACCACTTTATCAAAAAATACACCGCAAGACACGGACTGCAGTGCAAGGGCATTACGCCGGATGCACTCGCGGTCCTTGTCCGCTATTCGTGGCCAGGCAACGTCCGTGAACTTGAAAACGTGATCGAGCGCGCTTTGATCCTTGCCGACACCGACCGTATTGATCTTCACGCATTGCCTGAGCATCTCATCGCAGGGCAGTCAGCGACAGCACCGGTTGCTGATAGCGTGCTGTCGCTCAAGCAGCAGACCCGCCTACTGGAAGAGCGGCTCATCCGCACCGCCCTCCAAAAAACCCGCGGCAACAAAAGCAAAGCAGCAAAACTGCTTGGCATCAGCTACCCAAGTCTCCTCAGCAAAATCGCTGACTACGGTATTGAAATTTCTGATGAACTGGTTTGACGCACGCACCGTGAAGGTACCGCAATGGCAGAACCACACCTGATCTCCAGACTTTTTGTCCGCTGTGTTGCTGGTATCGGCATTGCTCTGATGTATAGTGCTGTATGGCTGCTCAATGTTCTTGGCTATCGCCGTACCCTGAAGCTGGGTGCTGCAGCAGGAACCCTCCTGTACTGGCTCTCAAGACGCATGAAAGCCCGCATCCGCCACAACCTTCGGTTTGCGCTCGGCGACCACCTGTTACCTGCCCAGCAGGAGCACATCACCCGGCAGGTCATGCGTTCGATTGCCGTCAACTGGTTTGAGCTTTTTTACTATGGCGGTTCGAAGAAACACGAGGTAGAATCGCGGGTTTGTTTTGAGGGCATCGAGCATCTTGATGCTGCACTAAGTCGCGGCAGAGGGGTCATTGCCGTCAGTGCACATCTGAGCAACTACCCCATCCTTGCCCAGCAGTTCACCAGACGTGGGTATCCCTTTGTCATGGTCATTCGCCAACCCAAAAGCAGGGTGATCGCAGCCATGTACGCAAAGGGTCGGCAGATGATTGAGCTTCGCGCACTACTCACCGAACCTGAGCGTCAGTTTTACCGCAGTGCCCTGGCAACGCTGCGCTCAAACGGCATTCTCTGCCTGATAACTGATGAGAACAAGCGTCGCGGCGGCATCTTTGTTGATTTTTTTAACCGACCGGCATCCACAGCACCGGGTCCTGCAGCACTTGCCCTGCGCACCGGAGCACCGATAATACCTATAGTTCTGCTGCGCAACCCTGATGATTCGCTGCGCGTGGTCATTGAGCAGGAAATAATCTGGCACCCGCAGGGCTCTGCTGAACAGGACCTGCACGCAATCACCGCTGCCTATACCAGCCTGATCGAGCGGTATGTCAGAGAGAATATCACGCAGTGGATGTGGACTAATTTTCGCTGGCGCACACAGCCCTGGGGAAAATCTGAAGAAGCAAAGCTGAAAAAAAAGCGCCTGATGAAAAAACTCATCAGGCGCCTGCAATCCCGCTGACCAAGGGAAATAAGACCTTCTGTCTGCTTGTGCTATTTGGTGACAATCAAATCCTTGACCTGTATCTTTTTTGGGTCAAAATCAGCAACCAGCTTTCCAATGGACATATCATCAAGAACGCTCACCACCGTCGCTACCCCCAGCACTGTTGTGTCACTGCCCAGCACCTTGCCGGTGACCGGGTGTACGATCTTCTCGCCCTCCCGGAACACGATAAATTTCATGTCTTTCTTGATGTGCTGAGCTGAACCGAAATCAGCATAAATGTCATTGCCGCTGATTTTCACGACCATGCCTTCAAGCAGCGGAAAAGCGTGCTTGAACTTCAGTGCAAGCCCACCGGTCAGATACTGTATCTGTGCAAGGGATTTATCCTGACCATACACATCTTTTGCATCAAACAACGCAGAGGTCTCGGTATTGATGAGCCGGGCATAAATTTCAATTGAATCAAGGGTTTCCCGTATCGTCCCCATCAGAATACCTTCCGCCTGAACCATCTTGCCCACCTGTACTGCCTTAGCCTTGTCCACAAGTTCGGTCTGTGCAAGTTTCAGCTCCCGCAGTACAGTTTCAAGCTCAGCGCCTCTGCTCACAATATTGAACCTGCCTTGATCAGCAAACGAACTCACGAGGTTGTCATAGACAATCTCAGCGGCAGAACTCACCTCGCCGACCCGCTCAAATGGCATAATCGCAAGGCTCATGCGTGAACCGATCTGATGGACTTTGGGGACTTCACGGATAATGGTAATGGTTTTTGAGGCGCTGTTGCCCGCTGCATCGCGCACCTCGATCTGCAGGGTGTTGGTTCCTGGAGCAAGCTCGACAAGTTGATTGAAGAAGACGTTTTTGCCGGGAATAATCAAAAGCGGCGATCCGTTGATCACAACGCTCGTAATATCCTGGGTGCCGCTTGCGCTGCCATCAAGATAGAGCGTCTCAAAATACACAGTCTGGGTTTCGGTCAAATCTTTCAACGCGATCCTAAAGGCAGAGCCTGACGGCTGCGGCGGTGCAGCAGCAAACAAGCACTGACCGGTATCAAGAACACCTGAGCCTCGCAGCGCAAGCCGGAGCGGTTCTCGCTGCCAGTAGGGCACTGCAGGAGTGCTGCCACGGGCAAGCTGTGGCACATAGACAAGCTGAAGTTTGCCGCTGGTTGTGTTGCCCGACACGTCGGTTGCAGCAAGCTGGATGGTATTGGCACCTTCGCGGAGCTGCACCGTGACCGTATACTCGATCTGCCGCTCCTTGTTGTAGGCAAGCACCTGCTCATTGACCTGCAGCCGCGTCACGCCGGTTGCATCAGCAAGGGTGCCGCTCAGCACCACCTTGTTATGTGCAACCTGCTGACCGTCAGCATAGTTTTTGACATTGATCATTGGACCTTCAAAATCACCAATTACCCGCACGCTCTTTTCGGTCACTTTACCTAACAGGTCTGCTGAACGAATTTTGATTTCATTCAGTCCTTTTTTGAGTTTGACATCTTTTGCAAACGCAATCTTTTTATCAGACAGCTCGACAAACAACGGCTCATTATTGACCGCAACCTTGTGGGCAAAGGTGTCATCCTCAACCTGACCCTGCACCGTGAGCTTAAAGCTGTTGGTGACCTGTCCATCGGCAAGGGAGCTGACCGTGACGGTCGGTGGTGCCGTGTCACTTTGTGCCTTCTCGACCAGCGCCTTCCGCACCAAATTCAGATAGTGCTTTGCCTTGCCGCTTTCTGTTTGGGACAGCGACTGTTCAAGTTCGCGTTGCGCTTCCTCGTACCGTCCGAGGTGATAGTAGGCAACTCCCAGATCCCGATGCGGGAAGTAGTCAATGAAATGCATACCATAGGTACGGGCACGGCGTTGGTCAACATCGCGCTGTTTGAGCGCTGCAGTAAAATCAGCGACCGCCTCATGCCAAAACCCGCCGTCAGAGAATGAGATGCCCCGTTCATAAAAATTCCACCAGCGCTCGCGAAACAGCCCTTTCACCACGCCGTACTGAACCCCGTCCTTACCATATTTTGGGTCAGGAGGCGTATTGCAGCTGAGCAGCAGCGCGAGCACCGTCAGACAGAAGAGATACACCCCAATAGTTGATTTCACGGTACCCCCATTACTTAGAAATGATAAATCATTGAAACATAGAGCGAATGCTCGTCAACGTCAAACGTTGGCTTGCCCTGACCTCGGGCGAGGATATCGCCGCGCACATCACGTCCAAACCGGTAGATATAGGCGCAGTCAAGCACCGCTGGGCCAATGGATATACCGGTTCCCAGACTTATCCCGTAAAAGTCGTCATTGTGTTTGGTGGACGGTTCCGGGTCATAAAACACACCCATCCGCAGCGGAATGATGGTTTTCTCGAGCACCCACAGATATTCACCACCGATCCGTACCTGGGTCGTGTCATGAATACGGGCATCACTGCGCCTGCCGCCAGTGATCGGGCTGGTCTTTCTGCCCTGTGACCTGACCCAGTAATCAGACCAGTTGGTCCGGTACACGTCACAGGCAACGGTCAGAGCATCGGAGAGCCGAAATGCCACGCCAAGCCCATAGGACATCGGAAAATGCATCTCCACATTTTCCCGGTGCCGGTAGGGCACCTGCGGTATTGGTGACATGCGGTCATACGCGACCGAGCTGGCGATCCGGGTTTTCCGCGTCACCTCACCGGTAAACGGTGTTTTCACCACGCCGCCAATGGTCACCACCCGGTTGACATGCCACAGAAAACCGAAGTTCATGTTGAAGCCGCGAAAGTGCTTGTTGGTTTCGCGCGTGACAATCCGTGCTGTCTGCTTCAGGATTGTCGTGGGATTGACATGTGCTGAGACCGCGCCGGTCGTCACCCGTTCAGACTCCCATTCATTATCGTAGCCCAGCTCATCGGTCCAGAAATTAAACGTGGCACCCAGTGAAAACTGCGGGGTTATCTGAATCGCGTATGCTGGAGCAAACGCTTTGAGCGCGCCGGTCTGCCGGAACTTGTCGTGGAGTTTGGCATGGGTGAAAATACCGGAAGAACTCAGGCTGTTGATTTCTTCATCATACTCCAGTTCGGTGTAGAAATCGTAGAGCCGCTGGTAGTTGAGCGATACAATCATGTTTTTATTGAAAGCCATGAACGGATAGGCAATGCTGAAGTAGTTGAGGTCCTCGCGGTAAATTTCCATGGTGCCGTCCATGCCCCGCTGGAAATCAAAGTCAAGCTCCATCCGGCGATGTTGGAACGTAAAGACAAACGAAAACTCGGGCCGCTCAAGTTGCATCAGCCCTCCGGGATTCCATGAAGCCGCAGTCGCATCATCGGCGATCGCAATAAAAGCTCCGCCCATGCCCATCGCACGTGCACCTGATCCAACCGGGTTTGGCGAGGCATTGATCGAGGTCTGCTGGAAAAGATAGCTCTGCTGGGCAGGTGTTGCTCCCGGAAGCAGCACACCTACCGCCACAATAAAAGGCAGAATGTAGTGTTTCTTCAAACCTACCCCCTTCCTACCCCCGAAGGTTGTGTACACTCCGTTCACTTCTCTTTAACAACAGGGAGCAACTCTAACCGTTTGTAAATGCACGAGCTCAGATACATAAAAAAGCCTCTCACCAAGGTGCTCCCTTGAGTGTAGTGCAAAAGTCTCTGGTACTTTCATCCCCGCTGCACGCACGGTCAAATGGTGCAAAAAGCTGGTGCAGATTATAGCCGGATATTGTTTGTAGTTCCATTATAGTATACTCACGATGTGTTTTTAAACTTTTTTCTAACGCTCAGCAGTGAGAACCTGCTCAACGCGAAGTCCCGGCTTCAGGTTAGAAATACCGTCCGTCGCTGTTGCAACAGCAAAACTGTCGCCAACAGCGGTTATGGTCAGCAGACCCTGTTTCTTGGTTGCCTCACTGCTGTCTGCCACAATCCTGAACTGCATACCGTCCTTAACACCGACCTGGGTACCGATGTTGAGCCGGATTTTGTCTGCCTCGACACCGGCAATAGTGCCCCGCAGCGGATAGGCTCCTGTCAGTTTCTCCGTAATTTTCTGTGCCGCGTTCTGCGCAAGTGTCTCAATGTCTTTGCCAGAAACCGTGACCGCGCCTTTGAGCAGCGTCGTTTCCGTATCAGTCAGACGCAGGCTCACCTGTACCTCTCCGTTGTACCGCATGATCGTGCCTGAGCAGATAACGCGGGCATTCATAATTTTACCAAGCTGCACTGCGGTAGCCGGATCCACCAGCGCGGTGGACCCTAGTTTCAGTTCGGCAAGCAATTTGTCAAGAAGTTCCCGCTCAACAATCTGGACCGTGCCACCTTCCTGGAGCAGACTGCTTATGCGGAGCAGGAAATAATCATCTTCACCCTCACGCTCTGCAGGTGCTCCTTTTGCAGTAACTTGCATAAAAGCAACGGTCAGGGGCTTTGATGTCCAGGAATCACCAGCTGCCTTTTTCGACGTGCCTGCCTTAAACGAATCAGCAAGCTCGCGCACCAGCTCATCAATGCGCTTCTGACGCTCGGCGTCTTCGGTTGCCTTCTGCCGGCGCTGTGCATCAGCAAGCAACACCGCGGCAAGGTTGTCTGAAGGATTTGCCTGTGCCGCCTTGTGCAAAAGGTCAAGCGCGCCTGCGGTGTTGCCGGTTTGCTGCAGAGCATAAGCCTGATTTGCCAGAATATCGCTTGCCGGATGTGCTGCTGCTGCCTGCGCATAATATTGTGCAGCTTTTTGCATATCGCCCCGAGCTGAGTAAATGCGACCAAGACCATTGGCAGCCTGTGCCTGTTGCCAGGCACGCAGGTCTTTGCTCTCGAGCGCAGTGGTAAACTCGTGCTGCGCCTCGTCAAGCTTTCCCTGCGCAAACAGAACACTGCCCCGCACGACATTGCAATAGCTGGTGCTGGGGCTGCGGCTGCACAGCTCGAGCGCAGCCTTGCCGTCCCCACGATGCCAGGCTACCGCAGCAAGACCTTCATACCGCCGCGGGTCATCAGGAGCCAGCCCCTCAAACAGACGCTGTGCTTCATCAGCCGTGCCGCTATTGAGCAGCGTATAAGCCTGCTGGTAGGGGTCGCTGCTGGTCTGCTTTTCTTTGCCCCGCTGCACAACAAGCAGCAGCGCAGCAAGCACGATAAGCGCTAAGGCTACCCCCGCAATTTTTGCAAACCGCCGCGAGGACGTGGTAAAGCTCACCGTCTCGCCGGCGCCACTGCGAAGCTGCGTAGCCTCCTGCAGCCGCCGTTCTGGCGCAGGCTCTTCACCCACGGTTTCCTCAGCGATCTCACGGTAGCAAAACCCCGGATCACCATAGAGCATGTAGCTTGCCCAGACAATGGTATCTTCGCCGTACTGCTTTATCAGCGCAAGCCGTGCCCGACGCATTGCCTCGCCGATGGATGCGCCTTGGCTCAGTGCACTGTAGAACGCAACGGCAAAATCTGCACCCGGTTCGTCGAGAATCTCCCAGAACGTCCCCACATAATGTTGCACGCCGGCAAGCAGAAACGCATTGGCAAGCCCGAATATTTTCTGATTATAACCGGTGCCGAGCACCCATTCCTGCGTCTGACCGCTCTGGCACGCATTGCAGAAAACAAGGGCGGGCATGGGCTTGCCGCCGATGAGCTTGACGATGTCATCACAGGTAAACTTTCCGCCGTCCAGCATCCAGCCGCTGCGCGAAGGTTCTGCCGTATCATAATCAGCATGCCCTGCGTAATGCACCAGATCAAAATTGCGGATTTTCTCCATGACATAGGCTGGCGGGATGGCTCCCGTACGCTGATTGGCGCTGATAAACGAGGGATCTTGGTCAAGCTGTTCCCTGATGCGCCTGCCTTCAGTACCGGCGCTGGGTAAATCGCCGCGCGGGTCAGCAATGATGAGCATTTTGAGCGGTCGGGAGAGCAGACGCTGCCGGATGGTATAGACCTGACGCCGGGTCTTGACAATCCTTCCCATATTATATTTCTGACACAAGAACTGATCGCCATCATGGAGAAGCTCCCACGGGATGTGGACCAGCGTGTCCTCAATATGCACCACCAGATCTTCAACCGCTGCTCTGCGCAACGTCTCTTTCGCCTGTGCCGACAGCAGGGTGTCAAAAAGCACCTGCCCGACATCGCGGAGCTTGGTGAGGATGTCTTTTGATACCTTACCCCGGGTGTTGGCACGGTTGAGCAGTGTTGTTACCTCAGTGCACCGTGCAGTAATTTCAGACAGTGATATGCGCAGTTCCTCATAGGGACGAAGCGTTGTGCCGCCCCGGTCACTCTTTTCAGCAGCAGTGATGCGTAACAGGTCGTTATCCCTGCTGATGTCAATTTCAAGCCGACGCCGCGATGCGCGTCGGGAAACAGGCTGCGCTGTTGCGGCAGCCGATGAGCGGGTCTGTCCTGCAAGGGTATCCTCGTCTGCCCAGATCACGCGGTATACTTCAATCGGCTCCTCCTTGCCTTTAACTTTGGTCTGACGGGCATACCGGCAGAGGATGTCGTCGGTTTTTCTGACCTCCTCATAAACCGCAGCAGACACCAGCACCTCATCAGGCTCAGCCAGTGATTCCACCCGCGCTGCAACGTTCACCACGTCTCCGTAAATGTCGTTCTTTTCAACCAGCCCTTCACCCGTATTGATGCCAATGCGAATATGGATCTGTGACTTTTTGTCCGGAGCCGACCGGTTGTAGTCCTGCAGCCGCTGCTGCATCCCCATAGCGGCTCTGACCGCATCAACCGGGCTGTCAAAGGATGCCATGATCGCGTCGCCGATGGTTTTAATCACTCTGCCCTGGTGCGCGGTGATGATCGGGAACAGCATCTCATTGTGTTTCTGCACCATGAGCCGCCCCTCGATGTCACCGTAGGTCTCAAAGAAGGTTGTGGAACCCTTGATGTCGGTGAACATCACCGTGGTCTTCTGGGAAAATCTATTCTTCAGCTCCGCGTCAAGCCGCTGGCGCTCGCGCAACAGCTTTTCGATGGAAGTCTCCTCGCTGGCTCCGTTATCTGAATCACGTGGATCGTGTGCCTGTTCCATAACCGTTACTCCTTAATAGAAAGCCGGACATCACCCAACACCGATCGGTCATCACGGGCAATGAGCCGGTAAGTTCCAAAGACAATATTTTCAAACAACGCCTCACCGCGCACAGCTACAAACGAAGCAAGTTCCTTCTTCCCCGCACACAAATCAATACGCACCCCGTGGCAACGGGCTCCGGTGCGTGGTTTGGTGACAATAACCTTGATGTCTGCCCGGTGCGGTCCGGTTTTTTCAACCTCCACGAGCAGCTTGATGGATGAAAACGTTTTTTCCAGTACAATCAAATTTTTTGAAATCGCTTTCTTTCTGCCGCGCACATACACCAGCGCCGGCTGGCGAAAGCTGATAAGTCCATCAAAGTGGCGACGCACAGGCCCGAGCTGCCGCAGCAGACGGGTGAGCGCACGAACCAGCGCCGGTGGCTGCGGACGGGGAATGTGGTCGTACAACTGCTCAAGCACTGCAGCAGGCACCGGAGATGACTGCACCACGTCCTGCTCCTGAAGCACCACAGCCGCGGCACACACCGTGCGACTGCACCGGCTGCACAGCGCAAGATGCTCCTCAACTGCTTCGCAGGCGTGTTTTCCCAGCCGCCCCTGCACATAATCCGCAAGCACCTCATCGCCCGGACAGGCGGACGGAAGTCCGGTGGAAAAATACCACGCAAGGTGCTGATGCAGTTCAGTATCAGAATCAAACGTATTCATAAGTGCTGTTCCTTGTAAAGCGCATCTTCACCACTATAGACGATTAGGGGGACTCGTCCTTGCACATCTTTTTGCGCAATGCTTCTTTGAGTTTTTCCCGCAGGTAATTGCCCCGGCTATACACCGCATTCGGGGTGGTACGCAAAAGTCGTGCAACGTCAGCCGGTGGGATTTCCTCATAATAGAGGAGCCGTAGGAACAGCCGATCGCGGGTGGGGAGCTCCTCGAGCAGTTCCCTGAGAATGCTCCGCTGCTCATCCGCAGTCAGGTGCTCAAGTGGTTCGGAAAACGCAGTCAGCACCGTCTCGGCAGCACCGGCCTCATGCTCATCAGCAAGCGAGACAACATCTTTTCTTTTTTTTAGATAATCAATCGCTGCTCTGATCGCGATAACCCTGATCCAGGTGCTAACCGAGCAGCCGTTTTTCCCCTCGTATTGGCGCAGTTTGCGACCGCCGTGTTCCATCAGGGAAAGGAAAATATCGTTGTGGAGATCGGCAAGCTCCGTTTCTCCAGCGCCGCGAAGCACTTTCTGGATGGCGTAGTATACCAGCGGCGAAAACCGTCGGATAAAAGTATCCCATGCCTGCCCCTCACCGCGGAGGCAGCGATCGATGAGCTGTTTATCAGGATCAATAGTCATAGAGAACCTATGCAGCAGGTGACACCTGCTGTATGTCCCGAAGGTTCAACTGGATCGAGCGTTCACCGTTATAAGTGTTGAATTGCGGTACAAAGGCGAGTCTGATGGCATCCTCAGTCAGTGTATAGCGTGAGCCCATATTAAACCCAATGGCTTGGAAAAAATAGTGGTCATGCTTGACCATGAGCTTTAGGTGTCCGTTGCCGACCACACGTGCATCGTAGTGTCGGATTGCCTGCGTACAAAAAACCGGTTCCGGATTGCATGGCCCAAATGGCTCGAGCGTCTGGAGTTCTTCAAGAACATCCTCGGTCAAACAGGAGAGTGAAATTTCAGCATCTATGGTCAGCTCCGGCTGAAGGTCCCGACCAGCACATTCCTGCGCTGCGATCATCGTAAAGGCTGCCCGAAATGCCTCGATCTGGTCAAGCCGCACCGTAAGCCCGGCAGCATCCCGGTGGCCGCCAAACGTGGTGAGCAGATCGCGGCACTGTTTGATCGCCCGGTACAGATCAAACCCCTCAATGCTGCGGGCAGATCCTTTGCCCTCGTGGCGATCGCGGTTGACGGCAATCAGCACCGCTGGACGCTGAAACTCATCACTCAGCCGCGATGCGCAGATGCCGATAACCCCCGGGTGCCACGCATCAGACACGAGCACGAGCGCTGCTGGCAGTTCCTGCTCCTGCTGAATCATGCTGCGTGCCTGTGCAAGGATCATGCGCTCAATCTGTTGGCGCCGGGTATTGTCTTCGTCAAGGCTGCGAGCACGTTCTGCTGCCTCCTCATCGTCCTGCGCAAGCAGCAGATCCACCGAGGTTGTAGCATCAGCAATACGCCCTGAGGCATTCAAGCGGGGCGCGAGCCGATAGCCGACCATGCTTGCGCTCACTGCTCCGTTCCTGATACCGCAGATCTTTTTCAGTGCCCGGATCCCTGCCCTGCTCCCTTCGGCAATTACCTCGAGCCCGTTTCTGACCAGTATCCTATTTTCATCAATCAGCGGCACCACATCAGCGATCGTGCCCAGCGCAACGATATCAAGGTATTTTTTTAAATTCGGCTCACCACTCGGCCAGAGCCCTAACTCGCGCATCCGGCGCCGCAATGCCATCACCAGCTTGAAGGCAACCCCAACGCCGGAAAGCCCTTTGAAGGGATACGGGCATGCTGCTTGTTTGGGGTTAAGCACGGCAGCGGCAGGCGCCACGTGGTCAGGCGGCTCATGATGATCGGTAACAATAACGTCAAGACCTGCACCCGTAGCATATAAAACTTCATCCACATCAGCAGTGCCGCAGTCAACCGTGATAATCAGACTGACGCCGCTCGCAGCAATCTGGTCAAGCGCAGCCCGGCTCAGACCATAGCCTTCTTCGATGCGCCGTGGTATGTGAAACTGGACAGCGGCACCCGCTTCACGCAAAAAAAGCACCAGAAGTGCTGTTGCCGTAATGCCGTCAACATCATAGTCCCCGCAGATGCAGATACGTTCTCTGCGGCTCAGTGCCAGAAGCACCCGGTCAACCGCCCGGTCCATGTCCTTCATGAGAAACGGCGAATGCAGATCAGCAAGGCGAGGCTCTAAAAAGTGTGCTGCTACCTCAGGGGTCTCAATGCCGCGGTTGAGCAGTACCTGCGAGATCAGGGGCGAGATGCCGAGTGTGCGGGCAAGGCTCATGCACCGATCGGCATTGTGCTGCCGGATCACCCAGCGTCTGGGAGCATCAGTTGCGGCTCGGTAAACCATGGAGTATGACGTATGGTTGGATACAGGACGATGCCATATTAGCAGACAGCGCTGTAAAGTCAAGACGCTCGTTTTTTTTATGGGCTTACCCTGAAATGTGGTAACATTACCGGGCACGGGGTGCACCGCATCCCTGATCCACAAACCATTACAGGAAAGGGCTCCAGTATGCACCAGTCATTGACGCCAGCATGGCAGCGTCTTGAACGCCATACGAAAAAGCTCAAACAGGTTCACCTCCGTGACCTGTTCCGGGATGACCCTCACCGCTTTGACGCATTCAGCATTGAGGCTGCAGGGATTCTCCTTGATTTTTCAAAAAACCTATGTACGGAAAAGACACTGGGGCTGCTCATAAAACTTGCTGATGAGCGGTATCTTGATGACTGGATTTCAAAAATGTTTTCGGGGCAGCGCATCAACGTCACTGAAAACCGTCCGGTGCTGCACACCGCACTGCGCAACCGTTCAGCGACGCCGGTCTATGTTGAAGGAAAGGATGTCATGCCTGAGGTACGGGCAGTGCTGTCCCGAATGCGTGCGTTCACCGATGCGATCCGCAGTGGCTCATGGCATGGCTTTTCCGGTCAGCCGATAACCGATGTAGTGACCATTGGGATTGGGGGGTCAAACCTCGGTCCAGCTATGGTCACCGAAGCGCTCACCCCCTACACCCAGCGCTTGCTGCGCATGCATTTTGTCTCAAACATTGACGGCACCCACATCAGTGAAACCCTCCGCAGCCTTGCGCCTGACCGTACCCTTTTTATTATCGCCTCAAAGACATTCACGACGATTGAAACCATGACCAATGCTGCGACCGCGCGCGCATGGTTTCTGCAACACGGCGGAACTGAAGCAACCATAGCAAAGCACTTCGTGGCAGTATCAACCAACACTGAGGCGGTGCGGGCATTCGGGATTGATCCGGCAAACATGTTTGAGTTCTGGGACTGGGTTGGTGGCAGGTATTCGGTCTGGTCAGCAATCGGGCTCCCGGTTGCACTGGCAATCGGCATGGACAACTTTGAGCAGTTTCTTGCCGGCGCCCACGCCATGGATCTCCATTTCAAGACAGAACCGTTTCGAAAGAACATGCCGGTGCTGCTTGCTCTGATGGGCATTCTGAACACCAATTTTTTCGGTTACACCGCCCATGCCATCCTGCCTTACGACCAGTACCTGCGTCGGTTGCCAGCATATCTGCAGCAGCTTGAAATGGAATCTAACGGCAAGCAGGTACAGCGCGACGGCACGCCCGTACCGTATCAAACCTGTCCGGTTATCTGGGGTGAGCCCGGAACCGATGGTCAGCATGCCTTTTTCCAGCTTCTCCACCAAGGCACGATGGTGATTCCTGCAGACTTTATTGCGTCAGTACAAACCCACAACCCGGTCGGTGATCACCACCGGCTCCTGTTGTCAAACTTCTTTGCACAGACCGAGGCTCTCATGAACGGAAGAACACTGGAACAGGTTACCGAGCTTCTCCGGAAGGCTGGCATTGCGGAAGCTGAAATCGCAGCGCAGGCGCCGCACCGCGTCTTTCCGGGAAACCGTCCCAGCAATTCCATCATGCTGCAAAAGCTCGATCCGGCAACGCTCGGTGCCCTGCTTGCTCTGTATGAGCACAAGGTCTTTGTGCAAGGGGTTATTTGGAATATCTGCTCATTTGACCAGTGGGGTGTGCAACTGGGGAAAGAACTTGCCACAAGCATTTTCCCCGAACTGCAGGGTCCACAGCCGGTCTCAGCGCATGACAGTTCAACCAACGGTCTGATTGCCTTTTACAAAAAACACCGGCAGCAAGAGATGGTGTCGTAATCGTTGCCCGTAACGGAAAAAAGGGGCACCTTCCTCGCCCTTGAGGGGAGTGGATTGAGGTGAGGGTGATATTTCTGCGAAGCGTGATTCGTGGCTCGTGGAACGTGTATCGTGGTTCGCAGGTAACCATTCACGCTCCCTGTTTTTCTGCCCCCACCAACCTCCCCCTCACAGGTGAGGCTTCTTTTTTTCAGCCCCTCCTGACAGGGAGGGGTGCGGGGAGGGCTTTCCTGCCCCCACCAACCTCCCCCTCGCAGGGGAGGCTTTCTTCTTTAGCCCCTCATGCAAGGGAGGGGTGCGGGGAGGGCTTTCCTGCTCCCAACAAACCTCCCCCTGGTCCCGCAGAGCGGGATCTACGACAGGGGGGCTTACTGACATGGCGGAGAGAGAGCAAAAGAATAACGGCCACCTTTATTTTGTGAAAGCGTACTGAGCTGCTGCGCCACCACTGCGAGCAGCGTTCTGATGAACGGTACCTGATCATAGGTGCTCCCACTGGTGATCAGGCTAAGTTCAGGCTGCATTACCAACGTGCCGTGATCCATGTTATTAAAAACTGCATACCGTGCCTTGGGGTGAGGGAAAATGCCGCCGTAGGTATTGACCGCACCATCGTTTGCCCGGTGCTCGGCATCCCATTTCTGTTTGCTTTTATACACCAACAGATTAATGCCAACCCGCACAAAAGGAGCTACCGGAGGTACCCGGCAGCAGAACGAAACCAGCGGCACACGCGTGGCAACTGCGTCCAGCGCGTCCTGCACGGCTGGCGTAAACGAGCCGTCCGGGGTGTTGTAGCCGGCAAGATAGTAGCGGGTGCGATAACGCGCCGTAATAAGTACAAGATGGGTGATGTCATCAGCAAGAAATGTTTCGGTGCTCACGCTGTCATCTGCGCCTGCAGCAAGTACCCGGGTGATATACCTGCCCACCGGATCAGGATCCGTCAGTCCTGCTTCAGCAGCCTTTTTTTTCAGCCGCTGTTCGTTGCTGAGATTGCCTTGCACAAAGGTGTTGAGAAACACAGCGGCTGCAATTTTGCTGAGCACCGATGCCTTGTACGCATCACTCCATGACCTGACCCGAGTACGGCTAAAGAACTTCCACTCCGGCATTCCCGGTCGGTGACCGCCCAAAAGTTCCACCAGAAAATCGCAGATGTTCAGACCGCCGAAACTGTGTCCTATCAAAATGAACTGCCGTGTCCCGTTGTCAAGTTCCTCGATTGTGCGCGCAATAAGATCCAGTTTGCCGATCCGGTCACCGATGCGCGTCGGGCCGTCGGGGGAAAAATAATCAAGCCGGGTTGTCGCAATACCCTGCGCCGCAAGCTCAGCTTCATAGGCGCGAAAGGTTCCCAAAACCGTGTCGTAGAGCGCACGAAGCGCATCCGGCTCGGCACAGATATACCGATTAAGAAACTCCTCAACATCGCGCTGCGTGGTTGGATTGCGGGCAAAAAAACCGGTCAGTTCAACCGGCAGAGTGCCGTTATCGCAGTAGCGCAGCAGTTCGCTTGCTGCATCAAATTCGCCGCCGGGAATCAGAATGACATGATAGGCGCGCAGGAGCGCTGCTGTTTGCTCGTCAAAAATAAATTGACGGGCAACGTTTGGCAGCAACCTGCAGCAGCCTTTTGGGGAAGCTCCGTTACAGCAAAGTGCAGCAGCGACTGCTGAGGAAATATCACAGCCGCTGCGATGGAACACCACGTTTTCAGCAGCACCAGCAGGCAGCGCAGTGCTCCCACACAAGCCATGCCAGAAGACAAAACCTACCAACAGCACCACACCGATGCACCTCTTCCCCGATACGATTTTTGGAGCTAAAGTAGCCATACGTGCAGATGGTTGCATCAGCATCATGGTTGTGGTGCAGCGTGCAGAGTAGGTGCGCTCCGTCTGCGCACCACGGTTTCATACACTGCTGCGATTTTGCGGGTCTGTTGTGCAAGGTCAAAAAGCCGCCGAGCTTTATGAAAGGCATTCTCAGCCATCATGCATCGCTGGTCAGGGTTTTCGATCAAAAAAAGCATTGCCTCGGCAAGCTGTTCAGGGGTATCCTGTACAATCAATCCCTCAACACCATTGGTGACCAGTTCGGGAAGCATCCCACGATCTGCTGCGATCACCGGAATCCGCAGTGCCATGGCTTCGCGTACCGCCCGACATGACCCGTCGCTGCCCGGCACCAAAAAAACCTTAAAGTTCAGACAGGCAAGCGTCTCGCAGAAATCTTCCTGCACATACCCTGAGAATATCAGGTTGGTGCGGATGCCCATTGCCTGCGATGGCTTCACAGCGATGTCCTGAATCGCAGTCCCCCTCCCGATAATCATAAATTTAAAATTAGGAAATTCCCGAATCACCAAATCAAGAGCCTGCAAGAGCACGTCAAACCGACGGTGTCGCTGCACCCGTGCCACAATACCGCCAACCACTGCTTCATCGGATAAATGATACTTTGCCCGACAACTCTGCACCCGGTCGGGATCAAACCGGTTCAGGTCAACAGGAACATCAATTTTCCAAACCTTGTGGGGTGCGAGATAACGCCGTCTGAGCACGCACTGGCGTGCTCGCTCAGATATCACAATCAGACCATCGGTCATGGTGCCCAAAAGCATCCGTGTTCTGAACCCTCCGGGAACCGCGTCGCCTGCATACAGAGTTCTCACCACAGCGGTTTTGAGTGACATCAACCGTATCGCTGTACCGACCAAGAGATGATCGTTATGGAGGTGGGCATGGACAACATTAAAGCGTTCCTGTTTCAGAAACTTGGATAACCGTACGATATCAACCGTATTTTGGGTGAGATTAAAATGTTTGTTGAGGTTAAAATCCACCACCGGCTCAATACCAGCCTGCCGTGCCCGCGCAGCAAGCGAATCCTGGACATCTGGCGGCGGCGCAGCACAGGCAAACACAACCGTATGCCCCTGCTGCCTGAGCTCTCGGCTCAGGTTTAGTGCATGCTCTGCCGGCCCTGTCCACTTCCAGTTACTGTAAATTTGAAGAATTTTCATAGCGGTTCAGGAACCTGATGAAAAAAAGACGCCGTACGGCGCGGTGTTTTTCTTCCTGCTGATTGCCAGGATAGCTCGGTAATAACGTTTCCGCTCGTGCCAGAGCTCTGTTCCATGAGCATAGACATGGAAAAAGCACAAACGGTCTCGCACGGTAATGCTGGCGGCAACCGAAGCATTGATCTGAGCAAGATTATTAGCGCGCTGGCGGAAGGAGAGGTTACGGTAAAAGTGCACCCGGTCAAGATCCACAAAGTAAAACCGCCACGCCGTTACCCCGTTCTGTACAACCAGTATGTTATTTGATTTCATGTCTCCATGATAAATACCTTGTCCATGCAGCCGCCGGATGGTCTGGGCAAGTGCCGCCACAAACTCTCTTTTTTTCTCTCCAAACCCTGCTGCCTGCACATAGGTGTTAAGCTCCAGTGCATCAGGAAGCCAGCGGGTGATGAAATAGGACTGCTGCGAAAGGATCCCGGTGCGTCGCTCCACAAGTGCCAAGGGCAGCGGTGTGTCAACCCCGCGCACTACCAGTCCGTGTGCAGCGCGCCAGCTTTTGCGCGCACGGCTCAGCCCAACAACCTGCGCAAGTGCAGACCAAACGCCACGCATCACGTAGCCTTTTACGCACACCGGCTCTCGGTCAAGGTCAGGGTGTACGGAAATACATGATGCTGATGCCTGTTTGAGCACCCTGCCCTGCTGTGCCCGGTGCGCTGCAATGGCACGGCATGCGCTACCATAGCCGAAATCCCTGCGCCCATAGTATGTTTCCCGAACCGTGTGCCGTACCTCAAACTGGGTGCTCGAAACCATGCACCGTTTGCTTCTGCTACGAATGCGACGCTCCTCAAGCAGCCGTTGCCGTCGTAGAATCAGCGTGCGCAGCTTGTTCTCTGCAGCACGATGACCAAAGCGCACCAAACAGTAGGTGCGCAAAAACCGCAGTCGCTCAGATCGTGATGCCGGCAACGAGTTACACAGGTGCGCAATATCATCAGCAGCAAGCTGGTCCGGCAACCACGGAAGCCTATAGGCACGGTGCAAATCCACACACACCAGCGCACCCGCAGCACTACCGCCCGTGCGCACCAGAATATTGCCCCCGTGCAGATCACGGTAATAGATGCGTTCGCGGTGCAGGGTGGCAACAAGACGAGCAAGTGCCTCCCCGAGCCACCGCTCAGCACCATGAGCAGCGCGCTGCGGGACATATTCGTTGAGCGGCTCTGCAGGCGCAAGCGACTGGGTAATCAGATAGCTGTCCTTCAGAATGCCCCGGTCACGGCGCTCGCCGTAAGCAAGCGGTCGTGGGCATGGTATCCCGAGCCGCTCACAAAGCCGCAGACTTTTCCATTCACGTACAACTTTTGAGGGCAGGAACAGATATTTGAGAGCATCGCGCATGCCGCCCCGTTTGTAGTATTTAACAAACACCTCAGAACATTCAGCCGTACCGGTACGAAGCAGTGCTGACCTCCGGATTATATTGTCGCGTACCACGGTCATGTCCGGATCCTGCATGCCTGCGCACACCCGATCAAGCAACCCACACGTCACCAGCCACGTGCACCCTTCGCGCAGTGTCCAGGTGATCCCGTTATGCACCACATGCCGAGTCATATCGTTGCAGACACGTTTCGACGCGCATGAGGTTCACGGGACAGTCCGCGCAGCACTGCCCCGGAGTTTGGAAAGTTCCCACAGCTTGGCGTATTTGAGAAATACATAGTACGATGAGATCACGGAAATAATAAAACCAGGCATACCATCCAAAAAACCAAGTTTCCAGATGTATGTTTCAAAAAATTTAAGCACTGGATGCACGAGCAACGGCAGCAGCTGGAACCGTCGTCCCTCGCGGTGCCACTGCACTGCCGTGATCCGGGAAAACGAATCAACCGTTGCAAGCTGCTGGGCAATATCCCGGTACACATAATGGTACAGCACGCCCGAGCAGTGTCCTGTTGTTCCGTTCACCACCAGCTTGTCATGGGGGTCTTGACCGGTCCAGCGACCGCAGCCGCGCCGTACCAGCCTGAGCTTGCGGTCAGGGTACCAGCCGCCGTGCCGTATCCACCTCCCCAAGTAAAAGGACTGGCGGGGGAAGGTATAGCCGTTGGCAGCATTCGGGTTGTGGATGATGGTCTTAACTTCTGCAGCGGCTTCAAGGGAAAGTCGCTCATCAGCATCAAGACATAAAATCCAGGCGCCACGTGCCTGCTCCAAAGCATATTGCTTTTGCGCAACATGCCCGGGCCACGGGCGCTGGATCACACGGTCGGTGAATTCCCTACAAATAAGCGGCGTCTGGTCGTTACTGCAGGCATCAACAACCACAATCTCATCAGCCCACGCCACGCTTGCAAGACAGTCCCGGATATTCTGCTCTTCGTTAAAGGTGATAACGGTGACCGAAAGAAGTGGCTCGCTCATAGATACCTGCCCTGCTGCCTTCGCTACAACCCAAACGCTGCCTGACCAGCTTTCTTCTCCTGTACATAGTCAAGCATAATGGTAATCGCCTTGATAACATTGGTTTCACTCACGTCCTTAATGCAGTCGCGCTTTGAGCAGGTATATTTTCTGCAGGGGCTGCATGGTGTCTCTTTTCTGATAATGATGTGCGGCGTACGCGCATAGGGTTCGTTCACCACAGGGTCGGTCGGTCCGAACACCGCAACAACCGGAATACCTACAAACGCTGCAAGATGCATCGGTCCGGTATCAGAACCCACATACAGATCGCTGCTCGCAAACAGTGCAGCAAGCTGACAAAGGTTTTGCAGCTCAGGCGCTACGATCGCCCGATACTTCATCATGCTAGTGATTTCATGCACAATCTCTTGCTCAGTGCCTGCCCAGGTAAAAATAATCTGGGCAGCACGTGCTGCAATCGCCTGATCAGCCACCACCGCGTACCGGTAGGGTTCCCAGCGTTTATAAGGTGTGGTCGGGCTGGTCCCCGGATGGATCACGACAACCGGTCGTCGTCGGTCAATCTGCTGCTGCCGGAAAAACTGCCGCACAAACTCACGGTCTGACTCAGGCACGTAGATGACCGGTCGGTCATGATGAGTGTCAAGACCCATGTTCTGGAGCAACGCAAGGTTACGCTCAATGCGGCTCATGCGGCGTTGCCCGAGTGAGAACCGTCGGTTGTTGAACAGGAAATTGCATTCTTTACAATCCCCGCGGGCAAACCCAACCCGCTCTGGTGCACCGCTCAGCAGGCTTATGATGCCACTTTTGAACAGTCCGTGAAAATCAATTGCCAGATCAAACCGCCTGCTGCGAATGTCTCTGATAAATGACAGAAACTCCCGTGCTCCTGCATTGAAATGTCGCAGCGAAGTGAGCTTTGAGCGCAGGCTGTTTTTGGGAAACAGGAAAACCTCATCAATGGTGGGTTGCGCGGCAAGAATGTCGTAGCTGCTTTCTTCCGCCACCCAGCCGATAAAGGAATTCGGAAAGTGCCGCTTGAGTACCTGCAGGGCAGGGAGCACCCGGAGCACATCGCCGATTGCGCTCAGTCTGATAATCAAAATGCGTTTTGGTGCTTGCGTCATCATAGCGTCATCCTGTCATGTGTCCTGTTACTTATCAGGATTAGCGCCAAATGGCAACTGGAAACACCGCCGTGCCCTGCCAGCATCTCAATTGACAGGGTACGGGGCATATGTTAAACACACGGTACGGACGCTGTCACAGGTGAGTGCATGACGCTTGCAGAGGTTCAAAAGATTACGAACGCGGTTGTGGTTGTGGGAAGCGACAAGCTTGACCTCGTGGTTACAACCGCATTCAGTGCAGATCTGATGAGTGATGTGCTGGCGTTTGCACGGCCTGGGTGTCTGCTAATTACCGGCATTACCAATGCACAGTCGGTCCGCACCGCATATGCACTTGACATCGCTGCAATTCTGGTGTGCCGCGGTAAAATGCTCCAGCCCGATGCTGTTGACATTGCCCGGGAACTGCACATCCCCGTGCTGGCAACTCCCTTCATCATGTTTGAAACCTGTGGCAGACTTTTTCAGCAAGGGATGGTTGGCTGCATCCGTGAGGTGCTTCCCCGTCAGGCGGCATCCCCGCCGGTCGGCATGACCTTCTCAGAAACCTTTCAGGTGCAGGGACGTAATTTCTCAGCAGCAGGAAGAGTATCCAATACCATTAAAAAGATACTCAGACAGCAGGGTATTGCTGAAGAAATTGTGCGCCGGGTTGCTGTGGTGGCGTTTGAGGCGGAAGTCAACATCATCTGCTACGCCCATGAAGGGTCTATCGAATGCCGGATCACGCCTACAGCAATCATACTCCAGGCAATAGACCATGGCCCGGGGATTGCCGATATTCAGCTTGCTATGCAGGAAGGTTATTCAACAGCTGACGACACCATTCGCTCGATGGGCTTTGGTGCCGGCATGGGACTTGCCAATATGAAGAAATTTTCTGATGAGTTTGACCTCTCCTCTGAAGTTGGCAGGGGGACGTATGTCAAAAGCGTTATTAGGTTTAGCGAGGAATGCGCCGGGCAGAGGGCAGCAGTATAACACTCAGAGAGATTGTGCAGGCACTCGGCTGTTCTGTGGTATCCTGCGCTGCGCAGCTTGACCGGACAGTCACCGGTGCCTATGTCGGCGATCTGCTCAGCGATGTGGTCGCCCGGAGCGGTCCGGGTATGCTCTGGATAACATGCCAGGTGCATAGCACCATCGTTGCAGTCGCCGTGCTCAAGGAGCTTGCCGCCATACTCATCGTGCACGGTGCAGTACCTGATGCCGAAACCATCGCAAAAGCTGAAGCAGAAGGCGTGGTGATGCTGACAACCACGCTGTCTGCATTTGAAACTGCGGGTGCTGTGTACCAGCTCCTCCACCAGCAACATACCAGCCGTTAATGCACTGGCTGGAACACGTGCCGTATGCTCAGTGTCTATCGTTGTGATCTGCATAATCATACTGCTGCTTCGCCCTGTGCCGATCCAGAACTGACGCCCGAGGTTCTGGTCGCGGTGGCAATTGATCGCGGTCTTGACGTGATTGCGATCACCGATCACAATGCGTATGACCATGCAGCGGCAGCCCTCCGGGCAGCAGCGGGAACACCGTTGTTTGTCTTCCCGGGCATGGAGATCACAGCGCCCGGCGAGGTGCACCTGCTTGCACTGTTTGACACCGTGGCAGCCCTGCAGCAGGTTGCCAACAAGCTGTTTGCACCCGATACGCCACGCTCCCCTGCGGATGTGGTATCCTATGGGCTTGCCGTACTGACCGACCTGATTCACGAGCATGGCGGTATTGCCATTGCATCACACATTGACCGCGAGGTATTCAGCGTACTGAGGTGCGGTGGTATTCCGCAGAGTGTTCGCTTTGATGCGCTGGAGGTATCAGCAGCATGCGGTATCGCGCGTGCTCGCTTGCGCTACCCTGAGCTTGGTGCCTATCCTTTGATTACCTCCTCAGACGCACACTGCGCTGCGGATATCGGTCGCTCAGCCACGCGTATCAGGATGGCAAGCCCCAGTATTGCAGAACTGCGGTATGCCTTTGCCCGCTCTGGCGGCAGGTCGGTTCTGGAGTAATGCAATGCGCGAGCTTGCGCTGCACGTACTCGATGTCTGTGAAAATGCTCTGCGCGCAGGTGCAACACGTATTGACCTTACGATAACCGAAGACACGGCAGCAGATCGGCTGACCATTGACATTATTGACAATGGCAGCGGCATGGATGCAGAGATGTCGGCACGTGCCCGTGATCCGTTTTTCACAACAAAGCATGGACGCCGCATCGGGCTTGGATTGCCGCTCTTGGAACAGGCAGCGACGGCGACCGGAGGAACAGTGTCCGTCACGCCAGCACCATCAGGCGGCACACAAGTCACCGCAACCTTTGGGCTCGCGCATCCTGACCGGCAGCCGCTCGGTGATCTGGGAGGTGTGGTTGCTATGGTGCTCAGCGGCACCAGCAGCCTTGACATCAGATTGGTGTATACCTACAACGGTACGGTATTTGTGTTTGATTCAGGCAAGCTCAGAAACGAGCTCGACGGATTGTGGGTAGACCATCCTGCGGTTGTCAGGTTTATCCGTGACAGGATTCGCGCTGGACTTGACCGCCGCGTTATTGCTAACCCCTAAGTAATGAAGGAGGTGCTGGCATGGCAGACAAAAAAACCGTGCTCATCGTTGATGATGATATTGATATTCTTGAATCCCTCAGTATCGTTCTGACCGCCGAAGGATTTGAGGTGATAACGGTGAGTAGCGGCAGAGAGGGTATTGCGATGCTTGAAAAGTGCACGCCGGATATCGTGCTCTGTGACATGATGATGGAGACAATTGATACCGGCATGCAGACCGCTCAAGCGATGCGGAAAAAAATCCCCTCGGTGCCGATATTCCTTTTGAGCAGTATCGCTGCTGCGACTGCTGCAACAACTGAAATCAGCGAGCTTGGCTTTACCGGCGTGCTCCAAAAACCTGTAGACCCTCAGCATGTGGTCACGGTTGTAAAAAACACGCTGAAATCCTGAAAGCGAGGCTGATGCGGGTGTGCCGCAGACCGGGGTAGCTTCGTCAAGGCTTGTGCGGCACCTCAGCGCTTTGCGGTTTACGTGCTTTTCTGCCGAATATATTGACCTCAATCTGGGGCTGATCCTTGTCATCGGTCAGGATCAGGAGCTGACCGCGCACGATCTCCCCCGAAAAACTTTCTCGCAAGCGTGCACGAATGCGGAACTCTGTCCCCGGCTGCACTGTTTCAAGAATGGTAATAACCTCAGGCACGGTTGATCGCACCTCGAGTATCCGAAATTTTCCCTCGCCTGCAGCCCGTACGGTCACCATGCGTTCCACAGCCGTGCCCGGTTCAAACATGCCAAAATGAATGAAATTAGGCGTTACCGCAATAGAGCCAAGCACCTCACCCATCACGTACAATGATAGGTCTTTTATCTGGGGATGGGTGGTATGGAGGATGATGCGCTCATAGAAACGTCCGATTTTCATCCCCGGCAGCAACGTCACCCGCACCTGCTTCTGGGGATCGTTCTCAAATCCTTGTGGGTTGAGGTCAACCTTAAGAAACTCATTGCCCCCTTCCACTGAAGTGATCTGCACTTTGTCTTTCTGTGTTCCGGTGAGTCCCGTGTAGCGTACCACCTGCTCGTTCTTCTTGAGCTGACCAAACAGTAACCGGTTGGGAGAGAGGTCTAACATCACCTGAATTTCGGCACTGACCGTCAGCGTTGTGGTCGGATGTTCAGGATCATTGCTGGTAACCGTGATCGTCTTTTCGCTCCTGCCACCAGAGCCCGCACCGGTTTTGAACACCACCTCAATTTTCCCCTCGCTACCCGGCGGGAGCTCCTTGTCCGATACGAGGGCAGCAGTACAACCGCAGCTGGTTTTGACCGTATCAATACGCAACACCCCGGTCCCTGCATTTTTGAAGGTAAACGTATGCCGAAGCTCGCTGTTTTGATTGACTGCGCCAAAATCATGCTTGAGCTCGGCAAACTGAATCTTGGGAACACCCGTGGCATCTTTTGCTGTAGCGCTGGCAGAGAGAGACAGCACACAGCACAACACACTCCCTACTACAGCGAAAAACTTATGGACTTCCTGTGCTCTCATAGCAAAACTCCTTTCATTACCTGTTTTCAGCCGCAACGCATCGCAAGTCTATCACGCTTATATTTTTTTGCAATACCCTCGCAAGAGCGGTGACATAGTCACCAGAACTGTCCACGCTCAACTTGCAAAACACCCTCAGCTCCGGTGCCCAAATCCATAGCAAAGATCAGAACCGCTATGCAGTGCCTAATACAGGTTGTTGCTTTCTGATTGACAAGCAACCGGGAGCATTTTATCATGCAGGTACAAACTGCGTTGAATACTATATCAGGTATTGATTTTTGGACATGCAGGCAATGGCGTTGAGCGGACTGATGCGGTGCGCTCTACTTACCCGGAAGGTGAATCGAACCGCATGCCGCGCATGAGCGAAAACCCTATTGCCTGCATGCGAAGAAAGTAAAAAATCACTTAGTTTAGGTACAATCTCATACAGGAGGAGGAGCCGATCCATGACCGCTTTCATGTCCTTTCGTAAATCAATCTGGAAAATCATTGCGATAATAATGCTTCTGCAGTTCTTGCCGGTTCTTGCACAACCACTCTGGGCAGCGCTGCCCATGCATACACCTCCGGATATCATTGAGCAGCAAGCCCTTGAGGTTGTAGAAAACGCATGTGCGACACTGGGAGCAAGCAGCTTGCAGCCGGGCGAGGTGCCTGTACTGCTGCCACCTGAAGCAAGTTTTTTTATTGAGGCTCTTCAACGGGCAGCGCAGCATGATGGTTCTGCCAAGGATAAAGCCAAAATACTGGTTGACAGCCTTGGCTTTGACTGCTCCCAGTTGCTTTCCACGACCGTGATTGCACTGGTGGTTGATCTGTTTGATATCATTCCCTATGACCACCTGTTTGTTCAGCTCCTTGCAGCGCTGACCGTGCTCTGCTATCTTGGCGTGGTGTAACAGCTTTCTGAAACCTGCTATGGACACACGCAGTAAAAAAAAACATCTTCTTGCAACCCGCTCAGGCAAAGTTGCCGTGGTGGTGTGGTGCATGCTCCTTGCCACGGTCGCCTGCAACAGGGAAACACAGGAGCGCTCTGCCCGGCAGAAATTCTCCGTCACCAAGACTCCTGAAGGTATTGTGGTCGCCAGCCCTGATGGGTCTCTGCGCATCGCCGGCAATGAAAAAACTGCCCATATAAAAATCAAAAGCGATGAGACCGGTGAAGTCGAAATGCACTATCAACAAGAAAGCCTTGCACCGGGATTCCCGGCAGATATCCCTATTTATAAACCGGCTGTCGTCAAGATGAGCCAGTGTTTTCAAGGTCGTAATGCTATTGCAACGCTCAGCACCTCTGACAACATGAGCAAGGTGGCGCAGTTCTACCGGGATAATCTTAGTGAAAAGGGATTTACCGTGGGTGAGGAAGTTACCCTGCGTGACTTGATTCTCCTGCAGGGTACCAAGGACGACTCAAAACTCAATATCAGCCTGCGACAACACCAGAACGATACTGTTATCAACCTTGCCCTGACCGAACAAAAAGCCCAACCCTAATGCTCGCAAACAAATCCTACCCTATCCGGTGGCAGATAGTTGTGTGATAGTCATACGGATTGGCAAGATCAGTGCGCACCTGCCTCCGAAATCCTTCCTCCCTGCTCCTGATAAGCTCAGTCTGACAGGCTGCCGTGAGAATATCAGGCAGCGCCTGCTGGTAGATATTGCCAAAGACGGTGTGGTGAAATTCGCAGGGTCGCACGTCTCCTCTTGGCGTAATATTGAACCTGCCCTTACAAAAAAGCTCAATCCCTGTCGCACGGTCAGCCTCAGTAACGCGGTGCAAGTCGGTGATGATCCAGCCGGTGGTTTTTTTCAAAACACGCAGCTTCTGCTCAGCAGCTTCAAGTGCTGTAACCTCAGGTACAATCGTGGAATGTGTGCAGGCACGACCGACGGGTATTAAATTATTGAAGTGCAGGATAGTGGAATAAGGGCGGGCAAACTCAATAATACGGTCAATTTCTGGAAGTACGTCCCGCCAGAGGGTAACGATGATCTCTTTGGGAAGATGCCGGGTCATATCAAGGCAACGAACCAGCTCTCTAAAAGCTCCCTGAGAGCAACGGTATCGGTCGTGGGTGTCGCCGATACCATCCATACCGAACACCAATATCGCCCGATCATGAATCCGATCAAGAAGCTGCTCGGTGAGTCCATACCCCGAGGTTGTAATGAATACTGCAAAATCCCGGCAGGCTGCTTCAACCATATCAGCAAGACCGGGATGCAGCAATGGCTCACCACCTGAGAGGATCACGCAGTCAAAAAAGCCACGCGCTTGCTCAAGCACCTGCACCACGGTCGGGGTGCTCAACGTGCCCTCCTGAGGGAAAGCACCATAGCAGTGCTGGCAACGGTACCTACAATTGCCGGTGATTTCTATTTCAAGAAACCGCGGATACATAGCGCCACTATTTTTTCAAGCACTTACCTTTTACTCAGCCCGTTTGTGAGTACCTGATTAAGAGTTATTTTGCAAGCCTGTTGTCAGCGTGCTATAAAAGCTGGGTGAAGGGAAAGCAGAACGCCTCCTGTCTCAAAGCGCCCGCTTTGCAGGGCATGGGGTGCGACGGGTGGTTCGTGTTGCGGGTATCGGGGTACGTAAGGTGTGGTTTGTGAATCGTAAAAACAAACGACCATACCCAAAGCCCCCGGATCACGATCCACCTGCCACAAGTCACGACACGTGCTCCCTGCAAGCACCTTTTGCGACATGGTCTCAGAACAAGGAGAATACCATGCGCTGGCAGGACACCCGAAACCGTGCATGCTTACGCCGTACTCCTGAGAGCCGCGTGGTGCTTGATCGCGAGAACGATATCCAGCATGAAACGCAGCACGAGGAACCGGCAGAAGATGAAAAACTGCTGTGCCGGCAGTGTGGCAACCCTATAACCAGTCTGCGGGAACAGATTTCGGTCAGCGGTTCGCATCAGCACACCTTTGCAAACCCGGCGGGAATACTTTTTGAGATCGGCTGTTTCAGAAGTGCATTCGGGTGTGTCTCCAAAGGCCCAGCCACCTTTGCGTGGAGCTGGTTTTCGGGATACAGCTGGAGAATTGTTCTGTGTGGCGTATGCCTCTCCCACCTTGGATGGTTCTATACGGGTGAAGGGAAAGAGAGTTTCTACGGTCTGATTCTCAATCGCCTCACTCGTGCCTGCTAATTTTCGTGCATCACTCACTGAACCGATCAAGCGACGGATCAATCAGTACCGTGGCAAAAAGCCACACCCCGCGCAACCCTATATCCTCAAGCGATATCTGTAGTTCGGTACCGTGCCGCACCTGAGGGGGGATGCTCAGTGAAAACGTGCGCTGACCACGGATTCTGCCACTGCCTCTGCACACTAGACAAAAAAAGTCTTCCCAGATGCCTGCAGCCGAGCATTGCGGGCATGGCTCACGTACCGGTACCGTGAGCGGGAAAAGACCACCATCGCGTGCTTCCTGCTGCGAAAGGATGAGGTCAACGTAAAGATTTTTGCCCCTGCCCCTGCCTTTTTCAAAAAAATCAGGAAACAACCCCGGAACAAAGCCCTCAAAAAACTCATCAAGAAACGATTGGTAACGACCAATGAGTGCTTCTGCTTGCCATGCAGGCTGCGGCGGTGCATGGTGGAGGATCTCCGCAGATGTCTTTCGTTGCTCAAGTTCTCGGTCATACTGCTGTCGTTTCTCAGGATCAGAAAGTGTTTCATAGGCGCGGGTAATTTCAAGAAATTTCTCAGTGTGCTGCTCACTTGCCGCACGGTCAGGATGGTACTGTTTGACAATCTTGCGATAGGCTTTCTTAATTTTTTGAATATCAGCTCCCCGGCTTACGCCGAGTATCACATAATAATCTTTCTGCATGCACAAACCCCTCCTCTCCGGTGGTGCTTGGTGCCAGCATCCTTGCTGAGTACGCCTCCACAGAATAAAGGCGCAACTATTCTTTTGCCTCTATCCGCCATTTCAGTAAGCTGCCCCTTTATTGTGTGGAGCAGTACTGAGCCATCAGCACTCAATGGTTACGCTGTGCACAGGGTTAGTCTCCCATATATAAAAAGTAGTAAAAAATCAGAATTCGTCAAGCGCTCCCAAACGGCAGCGTTGGCTGAATAGAATTACTGGTGGACAGGTGTAGCGCTATGCCCTCTTGACTTCTCAAAAACCGTTTTTATTTTTTGAGTGGTCATACACTGCTGTCCATAGCCACAAAAAACCTTATCATGAAGAAAGGAGGTAGTCTATGATAGCACGTTGGTATGAGGGATATGATCCCTGGTTTGAAGATTTCAATAAACTACGGAACGAGCTTGATCGGTTGTTCGATATTGCCCTGCCGCTCTCCAATATCAGAAGCGTGCCGCGGGGTACATTTCCAGCAGTAAATCTTCAGGATGGCAAAGATGCAGTCACGGTACAGGTATTCATTCCCGGCGTCAGTCCTGACAAGGTGGAACTGACCTTTCAAAATAACACCCTGACCATTTCTGGCGAACGGGATACTGCCCGTTGCGCTGACCGGGAAATACCTGACGAGCAGTACCATCGCCGGGAGCGGTTCAGTGGCTCGTTCACACGGGTGGTGAGCCTTCCTGATGGGCTTGATCAGGAAAAGATCAATGCCGTGTGCAAAGACGGTATCCTCACCATTACGATCGCAAAACGTGAGGAGCAAAAACCAAAACAGATCACGGTAAAAACCGCCTGAGAAAGGAGGGATCACTATGGCAACTGAAAAAGAAAAAACTCTGGCAAAAAAAGATGAACGGAGCCTGTCTGAGATCGCAAAAGGTGCGCTGGTGCCGCCGGTAGATATCTTTGAGGATGACGAGCAATTGACGCTCTTTGCCGATCTTCCGGGCGTGACTAAGGAAAACCTCAATCTCCAGATTGATAAAGACACCCTGCAAATTTACGGTAAAGTCACCAAGGCGCAGGGAGAAACCGATGCCTATACCTATACCGAGTTCCCTGCAAAGGACTTTTATCGGGCTTTTACCATCGGCGAGGAGATTGATCGGGATAACATCACTGCGTCAATGAGCAACGGGGTTTTGAAACTGGTGTTGCCGAAAGCTGAGCGGGCAAAACCGCGCAAGATTGAGATAAAATTTTAAGCCTTGGCGCCACGCTCTGAAAACAATGCAGGCGGTACCGTTCTCTAAACGGTACCGCCTGTTTTTTTATTCTGCCTTGAGCTCTGGCGCATCGTAGGAGAGCATCGCTACTTGCAGGGGGCTGGTCTTACTGCTGCGCTCAAGCACCAACCGAATGGTGACGGGATTCTGGGCATTGGTAAACTTTGCCCAGTAATAAATAATATAATACTGGTTCTGTTTCTCAATCTTCCAAACATTCTTTGCCGTATAGGTACCGATCCGGGATCTGCGCCATTTATTGATCTTTTTGAACTGCTTTTTGTCGCGGTATGCTGATTTCATCGCCTCATTGAAATCACGGGTATAGGCAGCATGATCACCGGTATTGATTGCCGTCAAAATATTTTCTATGATCGGGTCAGCTTCCGCGACAATGCGGCGCAGCTCTTCTTCCTGGGTCTCTCCTGGCTTGGGTGGAATAACGGTAACCGGAAACTGCTCGGACGGCTGCCGTGCGGTTGTGGCACAGCCACTTAGGAGAGCCATAAGTACTATCATAACAGCACAGCACTTCATAGGCAGATCCTCCTGCATCTGAATGATAGTTCCCCAAAATAGGGTTTTCTTCGTGGTAAACAAGCTCACGTGCGCCTGAGCTCCCTTCCACTGGGGAAACAGCTTTGATATGGTGAAGCGGCTCTGTTCCTACAACAGAACCGCTTCAGGGGTCGTGGATCATGGTGCCGAAGAAGGGATTCGAACCCCCACGAGGTGTGACCCTCACAAGGTCCTGAGCCTTGCGTGTCTACCAATTCCACCACTTCGGCACGCAGTGCAAAAAGCTATTGTATTTTTTGTGTAATCTATTTATAGTGTTTCCCTTTTCTTGTCAAGCCGCAAATAGCTGGTTATATCTACTGAAGGTTTCTCATATGCTGGTTAATGATGACGCATGTTTTGCCTGTGGGAAGCGCAATCCCGATGGTCTGCGGCTTGAATTTTCCTATACTGAGGACAGCAGGAAAGCACAGACGGTGTTCGTGCCAGAAAAAAAACATCAGGGCTGGCAGGACATTGTACACGGCGGAATAATCCTGACCCTCTTGGATGAGACTATGGCAAAGGCAGCGGTGCGAAACGGCTATACCGTGCTCACCGGACAGATTGAGGCACGGTTCAAAGCACCAGCGCGCGTTCAGGAAAAATTGTACTGCGAAGCAGAGGTCACTGAGGTCAAACGCAGCATTGTCTATGCGCGCAGCAGTGTGTCTACTGAAAGCGGCTTGGTCATAGCCGAGGCGACGGCAAAGATGGTAATCGCTAAGCAGAGCAGCGCACTGCCTGAGCTGCGCTCATAACAATAGAAACAAGTATGGAAATCATCAGCGGAAGCGCCAAAGTAAAAGGCTGCGGTATTGTCAATCCGGTGATTGCTATTGGAAACTTTGATGGCGTGCATCTGGGGCACCAAAAAATACTCAAAAAAACAATCCAACGTGCCCATGCGCTCGGCGGTGCTTCCCTAGTGTACACATTCAACCCGCACCCCCTGCAGGTACTGAAGCCTCAGGATGCGCCGCCCGCCATTACCACGTTTGAGGAAAAGGCTCACCTCATCGGACGTCTTGGTATTGACTATGTGGTGTGTGAGCACTTCACTCGACAGTACGCTGAACAGCCACCTGAGGAATTTATTAAAAACATTATTTGCGACCGAATCCATCCGCGCGAGATTGTCATCGGTCATGACTACGCGTTCGGGAAAAACCGCAAAGGCAACGTTGCACTGCTGCAAAAGATGGGTGAGATTTTTCATTTTAAAGTGCAGGTTATTGACAACATCATGATAAGAAACATCCCCGTGCGCAGCACCACAATCCGGCGACTGATTATGCTGGGCAAGGTATCCCTTGCTGAAAAACTGCTCGGCAGACCGTACTGCCTCACGGGGAAGGTTGTGCATGGCAAACGCCGCAGAATAGGGTTCCCGACAGCAAACCTCAGTCCCGGCAAAAGCCTTATTCCCAAGAGTGGTGTCTATGCGATCCGTGCAGCTACCCCCTTGGGCACCTTTGACGGTGTAGTGAGCATTGGGTGCAACCCAACCTTTGGGCAGGGTCAGATGACCATTGAGGCGCATCTGTTCGATTTCAATGCTGACCTGTACGGCAGAGAAATCTCCCTTTTTTTTGTAAAACGCATTCGGGCGGAAAAACAATTTCCTGACGTCGCGATGCTGGTGAAGCAGATTACCAAGGACATAGCGTTCGCCCAAAGAATTCTTGCCAACTACCATCCACAGGAGCTACCATGAATCATCTTGACCAGCTTGAAAGCCTGAGCATTCACATTATTCGGGAAGCCTACGCCAATTTCAAAAACCTCGGCATGCTGTGGTCAATCGGCAAAGACAGCACCGTGCTTTTATGGCTTGCACGGAAAGCGTTCTTTGGACATGTGCCGTTCCCCCTGATTCACATTGACACCAGCTTCAAAATTCCGGAAATGATCGCCTACCGTGATCGTCTTGCCCTTGAGTGGGGCATTGAAATCATCTTTGGTATCAACGAGGAAGCAATCAAAAACAAGCACACCTATCCTGACGGAGCGGTTGACCGCATTACCTGTTGCAGACTATTGAAAACAGAAGCGCTCAAACACACCTTGAGCGGTGCATGGCCTCGGTACTACCTGAACCATGAAACAAAACAATATGAGGTTTATAAAAACACCGAGCCGTTCACTGGCATTATCGCGGGTGTCCGTGCTGACGAGGAAGGTTCTCGTTCAAAAGAGCGCTACTTCTCACCCCGTGACCGGGAAAATCTCTGGGATCTTGGCGATCAGCCACCTGAGTTTTGGAATCAGTTCAAAACCGAGTTTCCTCCCGGTACGCATGTGCGCATCCACCCCTTGCTTGACTGGACAGAGCTCAACATCTGGGAATACATCGAGCGCGAAAAAATCCCGACCGTATCACTCTACTACAATCACGGTGACGGCACGCGTTACCGGTCACTGGGCTGCTATCCTTGTACGTTCCCGATCACCTCATCATCGCGCACCGTACGTGAGATTATCGAGGAACTCAGGAGCGGTCAGCTTAAAAACATTGCCGAGCGCTCGGGTCGCGCTCAGGATAAAGACGACGGCGGTGGGCTTGAGACCCTACGGCGCGAAGGATACATGTAATTCTGTGGTGCTGAGTAGGTGAGTGCGGAATGCCGAGTAATAAACTCTATGCACTCAGTACCAGGCACTGTGCACATTCAGAGAAAGAGGTAAACGGTGAGCAGCGAACGACAGAAAATGAATATCGTTATTGCAGGTCATGTTGATCACGGCAAAAGCACGGTGGTGGGCAGATTGCTTGCTGATACGAATTCCTTGCCCGAAGGTAAGCTTGAGCAGGTCAAAGAAAACTGCCGACGCAACTCCAAACCCTTTGAATACGCCTTTCTGATTGATGCGCTGAAAGACGAACAAGCTCAGGGGATTACCATTGACACTGCCCGGGTTTTTTTCAAAACTGCAAAACGGCACTACATCATTCTTGATGCGCCGGGGCACATCGAATTTTTGAAAAACATGGTGACCGGCGCTGCGCGCGCTGAAGCTGCACTGCTCGTGATTGACGCACAGGAGGGGGTGCAGGAAAACTCACGACGTCATGGCTATATGATATCAATGCTCGGCATCCGGCAGATCGCGGTTTTGGTCAACAAGATGGATCTCATAAACTACCGGCAGGATGTTTATCATGCTATTGTTGAGGAATACACCGCATTCCTAAAGGATATTAACGTGCAGCCGCGCTGGTTTATCCCGATCAGCGCCATGCACGGTGATGGTATTGCGCACCCTTCCCCGCGCATGACATGGTTCAACGGTCCCACTGTGCTTGAAACGCTTGACGCGTTTGATAAAGAGCCTCCCCGGATTGACAAACCGTTCCGCATGCCGGTGCAAGACGTGTACAAATTCACCAAATTCGGCGACAGCCGCCGGATTGTCGCCGGTACGGTTGAATCAGGATCGCTGCGGGTAGGTGATGAGGTTGTGTTTTATCCATCCGGCAAAAAGAGCAGGGTCAAAACCATCGAAATATTTAATGCACCACCCCGAACCGAAACGGTCTGTGGGCAGGCAGCAGGGTTTACCCTTGAGGAGCAGATATACATCTCGCGCGGTGAGATAGCGGTGCGCAGCGATCAGAAAAAACCCTGTGTCTCTTCACGCCTGAGGGTTAATCTCTTCTGGCTGGGGAAAGATCCGATGCTGACCAAAAAAGAGTATCTATTCAAGCTGGGCACTTGCCGGGTGCCGGCACGGCTTGAAGAAGTGCTCCGAGTCATTGATGCCTCTGACCTAAAGGCAACCAGCAAAAATCAGGTCGAGCGCCATGATGTTGCTGAGTGTGTGCTGAAGCTCAGCCGCGCTGCTGCCTTTGATCGTGCTGCTGAGAGCGAGGCAACCAGCAGATTTGTTATCGTTGATAACTATGAAATACGCGGCGGCGGGATTGTCATCGAGCCGCTTGAAGACCGGCAGGCGTGGCTGCGCACCACCGTGCTGCTGCGAAATTACAAATGGGAGAAAAGCATCATCGCCCCTGAAAAACGGGCGGAAAAATACAACCAAAAATCAACCCTGATCCTGCTGACCGGCGAAAAAAGTGTTGACCGAAAAGCGATTGCAAAAAATCTTGAAGACCGGCTGTTTGAAGACGGAAAAATCGTCTATTTCTTGGGAATCGGCAACGTACTGTACGGCGTTGATGCTGACATCAAAGGCAAAGACAATAACCGTCATGAGCACATACGGCGGTTAGCCGAGGTCGCCAACATTCTGCTGGATGCCGGCATCATCCTGATTGTCACCGCAATCGAGTTGACCCAGGATGATCTTGAAATCATCAAAACCATTGTCCCACCAGAGAAGATAGAAACGGTCTGGGCAGGCGAACACGTGACCACTGACATTGCCTATGACCTCAGACTGCACCAGCCTGACAACGTGCAGGAATCGGTTGACCTCCTGAAATCGCACCTGCAGGACAAGGGCATTATTTTCAAACCTTGGTGAAAAACCATGATTGATCTCCACACCCATACCACGGCATCAGACGGCACACTGTCACCGACAGAACTGGTGCGCCTTGCCAAAAACAAGATGCTTGAGGCACTAGCTGTTACTGATCATGACACGATTGACGGCATTGCTGAGGCACTTGCCGCTGCGGCACTTGCGACCATCGAAGTTGTACCGGGTATTGAAATAAGTGCTGAATACACTGGCGCTACACTGCATATTCTGGGCTACTACATTGACGCTACTGATGAACAGTTCAGCTCAAAAATCGCTGAACTTCAAAACGCCCGTGCGGAGCGCAACCCCAAAATCATCAAAAAACTGCAGGAACTTGGTCTGTGCATAGAGATGGAAGATGTCATAGCTGAGGCTGGTGGCGGGCTCATCGGCAGACCGCACTTTGCGCAGGCACTGATAAAAAAAGGCTACGTCAAGACCGCTCAAGAAGCCTTCGAACGGTATCTGGCAAAAGGTGCTCCTGCCTATTGCGAAAAATTCCGTTTTCCCCCAAGGGGGGCAATAGAACTCATTCAGCAGGCAGGTGGTATCGCCGTGCTAGCACATCCAAGCTCCTTGCGCTCACGCGATGCTGACGACCTTGAAAAAACACTACGCACCATGGTCGGGTACGGGATAAGCGGCATAGAAGCATATTATTCAGATCATACCCCTGAGCAGACACGCTGGTACTGCGAACTTGCTGCAAAATACAATCTTCTGATAACCGGTGGCAGTGATTTCCACGGTCCTGCAATTAATGGCATCTGCCTTGGATCGGGCAGGGGCAATCTCAGCGTACCGTATCAGTGTCTTGCTGCCTTGAAGCAGAAAATCAGCACCCAAAGGTAAATCATGGTAAGGCACCATCCTCACAACAATATCCACAACTTACAAAAAAACTACAAGCCACAAGTTCCATGAATGTATTTGTCAACCTTCCCCTACGGTATATCCACGCTGACCGGAACTATCTTGATTATTTTCTTGCGCACCGTCTCCAGCCAGAACTGGGCATTGATGTTATTGCCATAGAACAGATTGATGGTGCGTGGCACCAATCCATAGCAGATGCTTTCCGCACCGCAGGGCTTGCCTGTGCCGTGCACCTACCATTTTTTGACTTGCAGCCCGGAAGCATTGACCCTGCTATTCTGCAGGCAACCCGACAACGTCTGATCTCTGCCAGTGCCGTTGCACGCCGGTATTCACCGCAACATTTAATCAGCCATGCCGGGTTTAATGATGTGTATGAGGAATTTTATGAGGAATGGCTGGCAAACTGCCGGACGACCTGGCTGGAGTTTACGCAGAGCTGGCAAGACCATCCACCGGTCTATCTTGAAAATGTCTATGAAGAGACGTACAAGCCTCTTGTGGATTTGCAAAAAAGTCTTGCAAAAAAAACATTCGGCATCTGCTTTGATGCCGGACACTGGCATAGTTTTTCACAAGGTGTGCAACGAAAAAACCTACGGGAGTGGATTGTCGGACTTGCGCCGTTTCTGCGGCATCTGCACCTGCACGATAACGACGGCGTGTGCGACCGACACTGGGGTCTTGGTCGAGGAACAATTCCATGGGAAGAGCTGTTTGCAGTGGTGCAGGAGCTGGGGCTCAAGGTCTCCATTACCCTTGAGCCGCATTCAGAAAAAGACCTTGAGCAGAGTCTCGCGTTTATCGAGCGCCATAGAGCGTGGTTTCAATAACTATAAGTACGAGTACGCCTCCACAAAATAAAGGGGGCCGTTATCAATACTGTTCGGTATGATAGCTGCATGATAAAAAATCATTCAAGTTACAGGGCAGCGGAGCGATAGGAAAAGAAAAATTTTCTGCTATGGCACGCGGCCCCAAGAAAAAGCGTC
>Ga0272448_1000646_pt1 | contig 52053 bp, 32 predicted proteins | sample YNPCB0191_FD_202220 | JGI IMG/M metagenome (GOLD analysis project Ga0272448, IMG submission 202220) | Hot spring sediment microbial communities from Yellowstone National Park, WY, United States - YNP-CB-019-1 | ecosystem: Environmental > Aquatic > Thermal springs > Hot (42-90C) > Sediment... | reverse complement strand
CAGATTCTGCTCTGGGACGCCCATCAGGACACGGTTCCGCCGGGCCAAATGCCAGAACCATTTTCTGCCCGGATTCACCAGGGGCGGCTTTATGGTCGCGGTGCCTGCGATGTCAAAGGTGGCTTGGTAGCCATGCTGGCGGCGCTGGTGCGATTGGCGGGCCAGTCCATGGCGGGGCCAACCGGTTCGGCCTTGGCCGGTACGGCGTTGGGCCAGAGCAGCTCCGGGGCTGCCGAAACGGCGTCGGTCCAGACCAGCTCCGGGGCTGCCGGATCGGCGTTGGCCCACCAGCGATCGGGCAGGGTGAGTCCAGAAAACGGATCAGCCCGGCCCGAAGATCAATCGTCCTTCGCTTCGCCGGCCTTTGGGCAGAAAACCCATCGGCCGGGCGCCGAACCGGCCCATCGGCCCACCGTCTATCTGGCCGCCACCGTGGATGAAGAGCACGGCATGAGCGGGGTGCGGGCGGTGTGCCGATTGTGGCAGGAGGGCGCCGGAGGTTTTTTGCCCCGTCGGCCCGATGCCGCCATTGTCGCCGAGCCGACCGACTTGCAGGTGGTCGTCGCCCACAAAGGCGTCGTGCGCTGGCGATGCCATACGGTGGGCCAGGCCTCTCATAGCAGCCGACCTCAGGAAGGCGTGAATGCGATTTATCTGATGGCCGAGGTGCTCCAGGCCCTTCAGCAGTATGCGCATCAGATCGTGGCCCATTTAGGTTGGCATCCGCTATGCGGATCGGCCAGTTTGAGCGTGGGGCGGATTTACGGGGGCCAAAGCGTCAACATCGTGCCGGATCGCTGCACCATCGAAATCGACCGCCGCCTGCTGCCCGACGAGTCGCCCCAGAAAGCATGGGACCACTGTTTGCAGTATCTGTTCGGTTGTTTCTCGCAACCCGACCGCTTGGAGCAGGAACCGCCCTGGCCAATTATCCCGGGCCTTTCTGACCAGGCCAACAACGAGTTGGCGGTGAAGTTGTCGGCTTTAGTTGCCGAGGTAACCAGCCAGTCCTGCCAGCGGATCGGCGCCGATTATGCCACCCATGCGGCCTTTTACGCCCAGGCCGGAGTGCCGACCGTGGTGTTCGGTCCTGGCAGCATCCGGCAAGCCCACACGGCCGACGAATGGATCGCCCTGGATCAACTCCACCAAGCCGCCGAGGTATTTTACCGGCTTGTGGCCACCTGGTACTCTCCGGGCTGAAGGGCTAAAATAAGCGTGGTTCCAGCGGTGGAATACCAAGGGAAAGGCAAAAGTGGTCATAAGAACATGACCTTGGTTTCTAGGAGGCTGGCCATGACCAATCGACTCTTTCCTGCCAAGTTCTTGATGGTCTCCCGATGGCCTCAGCGGGCCCTGATAGTTGGGGCATTGGTGGTTGCATGGTGGGCAATGGCTTCCAGGGAAAAACCTGCTCCGGTTTGGGCGGCCCAAGAAAAAGCGGTAGGGCAACTAGGGCAACAGACGGCGGCCTCTGCGGACCGGCCGGACCCATTGGGCCAAAACAAACGCCTGGGCCGGGGAGTGAATGTGATCGGCTATGATCCGCTGTGGCGAGACCGCTCCAAGGCCAGGTTTCGACCGGAGTTTTTCCCAATGATTCGCCAAGCCGGGTTCCAACATGTACGGATCAATCTTCATCCGTTCCGGGATAACCCGCACCCGAAACAGGACGAAGCAGGTCTTCGGCCAGAGTATCTCCAGACGCTCGATTGGGCGGTGGATCAGGCCTTGGCCGCCGGACTCCTGGTCGTGCTGGATTTCCACGAATTCCAAGCGATGGGCAAAGACCCCCAAAAATGGAAGGCCCGCTACCTTGCCTGTTGGGAGGAAATCGCCCAACGCCAAAAGCACCGCCCCCCCGAAGTCTTGTTTGAACTGCTTAACGAACCGAACTCCGCTTTGACGCCGGAATTATGGAACCAACTACTCCGAGAAACGCTGGCGGTGGTCCGCCGGAGCAATCCGAACCGAACCATCATCATCGGCCCCGGCCAATGGAACAATATTTCCCAATTGGAAAAATTACAATTGCCGCCGGAGGACCAAAATCTCATTGTTACGATTCATTATTACAGTCCCTTTGAGTTCACCCATCAGGGGGCGGCTTTTGCGGGCCGAAAGGATAAGGTGGGTATCCGGTGGGGCACGGAGCGGGATCGGCAGGCAATCCGGGCGGACTTTGATCGGGCTCAGGCCTGGGCAGAAAAGAATCATCGGCCAATTTACTTGGGAGAGTTTGGCGTCTATGATCGGGCGCCGGCCGAGGATCGGGTCCAATGGCTTTCGTTTGTTACCCGAGAAGCAGAAAAACGTGGATGGAGCTGGGCCTACTGGCAGTTTGACGGCGATTTTATCCTGTACGACATCGGCAAACGCCAGTGGGTAGAACCGATTCTCCGGGCGATTATCCCTCTCGGTACATCCACCTCTTCGGGGAAGTAATCCCGGCCAACTAATCCCGGCCAAGCTGAATGGCAAAAGGAAGCCCTGCCAACCCTTCTCCCCCGGGCCAGACCTCGGAAAATTCTTTTTTGGTTGTCCGAAGGAGGGGGTTCGCTCGACAAAACCAAAACGCCCGGTCTGCCGCCCCAGAGGGCCGCACTGGGGCGAAGGAGCGGGGCGCTCCAAGAAAACCAAAACGCCCGGAGGTGTTCGGGCAGCACGCCTCCGGGCGTCGGTGCGGACTGGGTGTTTCCTCCGGGAACCTACCCTTGAAGGTTCCCGGCGCCAATCGCTCCCTGAAAAGGAACTTCCGCTTTTGCGAAACAGCCGCTCCCTTGGCGAGTAATTTCCCCCATTGACGAAAACAGGGACCGTTTTTCGTTCTTCCTACCTAGAGCAGGCCTCGCTATCTTCTTTGCTCTTGCCGCCGATTCCCACGCACCATAGCGATCCGACCGGAACGGCCATCTTCTTTGTTCTGCCGCCTTTGCTCTTGCCGTCTGGTGTCATTCCTGCGGAAGCAGGAATCCAGAAAAACACGGGATTCCCACTTTCGTGGGAATGACACGTGCAAAAAGACTTTTCGCCGGGCAACGTGTCCGATGCCTCCCACCCGGTTAGAATGTATCCAGGATGAAGTGGTGTCCCTGGTGGTAAGCCCGGGGTTGGGGGTAAAAGTTTTGCCACCGCTTGTTATAGACCGGAATCCGCATTTCGGGCGGATACCGGTAATACAGGTCTTCGGAGCTTCGGTAATAATCCGGACCCCAGAAGTTCTGCGGGTAATACACGTAGGGGTAGTGGTAGAAGCGGTTCCAATCCTGGAAGGTCATGGTGCGGGACCACTGGCGGCCGAAGGCCTGTTGGGCATAGGCTTCGGAGCTCACGGCCAAAACCAATACGCCTAAGACTACCCCGGCACAGAGCAATTTTCCAAGTTTCATCGGCTGGTTCCTGTCTTCTTGGCAGGGTATATTCACCCAAACAAGGTTCTGGTACTTTTAGGATCGGCTTAGGTTGGAGCCTGTATTGAGGGAATATTCCCTACCACCGGCGGAGTCGGCAGAACTGACACTTAGGATAATTTTGGCCATTTTGTGTATATTGTTTATTTTGTGTATATTAAAGTCTTTCGCCTTCTCCGCCATTTCTTCCCCAACCTACCAATTATTCCCCAATAAGGAGCCTTAGTATGGATCGCCCAACCCCTATTCCGCTCGAATTCGGGAAAACCTCTTCCCAAACCAGCCGACGGGACTTCCTCGAAAAGGCCCTGCTTGCCCTGGGCGGAGGGATGCTGGCCGGGAAACTCGATAGAGCCGTTGCTGCCCCAAAGGACCGGGGGGAAATGGTCTTTTCAGGGAGCGGTCCGGCATCCGGGGCGGCCGGCAGCCGCCCAGCCTCCACGGCAGCCGCCCCGACTGCGGCCCCACCGCTGGAAAAAGTGCCCATCGTCGATACCCATCTGCACCTTTGGGACCTGCGGAAACTTCGGCTTCCTTGGCTCCGGCCGGGCGATCCGCTCTGCCGGGATCATCTGCTGGAAGAATATCTTCGAGAGGCCGAGGGGTTGAACATCGTCCAGGCTGTCTATATGGAGGTCGATGTTCACGACGAAGACCTGGTCAAAGAGGCCGAGTATGTGCTGGACCTTTGCCAAAAGAAGGGGAGTCTTGTGGTGGGGGCGGTCTTAGGCGGTCGGCCCGGCACGCCGCAGTTTGCCCCGTATATCCGCCGGTTCAAGGATTCCCCTTGGGTCAAGGGCGTTCGCCGGATTCCGCGGGAGGGCCATACGGCTGTCTGGCTGGAAAAGGCGTTTATTCAGGACATCCGGCTTTTAGGCGAACTGGGGATGTCGTTTGATCTGTGTATGCCGCCGCAGCGATTGCCGGATGCGGCCAAACTGGTGGATGCGTGTCCGGGGACCCGGTTTGTGTTGGATCACTGCGGCAATGCCGATCCGTTGGCATTTGCCGCCGGCCGGGCCAAAAAAGAAGGCCGATCGGACGGGGGAAAATCCTCTGCCAGTTCGGCAGATGCCGGTTCGCCGTCGCGTGCACCGGCACACGACCCGGAGCAATGGCGGCGGGACATTGCCCAGTTGGCCCGGCGGGAACAGGTGGTGTGCAAAATTTCCGGTATCGTCGCCCGGGCGGAAAAAGACCGTTGGACACCGGAGGACCTGGCGCCGATTGTCCAGCACTGTTTGGAAGTTTTTGGGCCGGATCGGGTGATCTTTGCCAGCGATTGGCCGGTCTGCACCCGGACGGCCAGCCTCCGGCAATGGGTGTTGGCCTTAAAGGAGATTGTGCGAGGCCGATCGGACGTAGATAACGGGAAACTTTTCTACCAGAATGCGGTGCGGTTTTACCGATTGCCGCGGCCGAAGCAGCCGGCGGGGAACTAGGCGGCGGGTCAAATCGAAGGTGCAAATAATAAACTAATGGATATATAACGTGACAACAGCAAGAGCCTTTTGGGAGAAGGGGGCATGGCGGATTTAATTGCGCAGGGCAAGTTGCCGGAGCACCGATGGCGTCGGCCTTTGCCGGTGGGCGAGCCGATTGTCTTGGGCCGATCGGCCGGTCTATGGGCTGTGCCCTGGGATAAGCATATCTCCCGCCGCCATGCGGAGCTGGTGTGGGATGGACGGCGTTTGCAAGTCAAAAAGTTTCCGGAGGCGAAAAATCCCATCTTTTTTCACGGTCGGCAGGCGGCCGAGTGCCGGGTGCTGCCGGAGGAACATTTTGTAATCGGTCAGACCTCGTTTTTGTTGGTGGATCAGCCGTGGAGTTGGGCCGGGGAAGGCGGTTCGCCGATATATGAACATCAGTATAGTTATCCAGACCTGGCCTCGGTCCAATTCCGTAACCCCGATTCCCGTTTGGAAGTCCTGAGCCGATTGCCCGAAGTCCTGGCCGAATCGGTCTCGGATGAAGATATGTGCGTGCGACTGGTGAGCATGTTGCTAGCGGGTTTGCCGCACGCGGAAGCGGCCGCCGTGGCAGTGCTGAAGGCCTCAGCGGCGCCCCAAGACTTTTCAGGCCATGGGAAAGGTCTAGCCGGTTCAGAGAAGTTCTCCGGCACCCATGAGTTATGCCAGTTGGAGCGGCCGAGCGAACAAGGCCTCCAGGGCGCCGGTCCTTTCTCTGAGACTGCCGGATGGATTCAGGGGCTGTATTGGGACCAGCGGGTGGCCAGTTCCGGGCCGTTTCGACCCAGCCAACGGTTGATTCTGGAATCGGCCCAGCGAGGCCAAACCGTCGTACACCTATGGGGGCCTGTCGGGGGAGGAACAGAACGTTCGTACACTAACCTCGGCCAGTACGACTGGGCTTTCTGTACGCCGATTCTGCCCGAAGGACTCCCGCCGTGGGTGATTTACCTGGCAGGCCGATTCCCAACGCCGGGATTTCCTGCAGAGCCAAGTCCGCCAGCAGAACTTCGAGAAGACATGAAGTGGACCGAATTGGTCGCCTCCATGGTGGGCTCGCTCCGGCGGATGCGACGCTTGGAACGCCACCAGGCCGTCCTGAGCCAATTCTTCTCCCCCTTGGTGTTAAAAAATTTAGGCTCTGAAGAACCGGATCGGTTTTTGTCGCCGCAAGAGAGCGAAGTCTCGGTGCTTTTTTGCGATCTGCGGGGCTTTTCCCGGCATTCGGAAGAGCAAGCGGAAAATCTGCGGGAACTTTTGGATCGGGTCAGCCAAGCCCTGGGCGTCATGACCCGCCATATCCTGGACCAAGGCGGCGTGGTGGGCGATTATCAGGGGGATGCCGCTTTGGGGTTTTGGGGTTGGCCGGTCCGTTGGAAGGATATGATCGAGCGTACATGCCGGGCCGCCTTGGCCATCCGAGCCGAGTTCTTCACGGCCGCCCAAGACCCCCAAAGCCCTTTGGCGGGTTTCCAAATGGGCATCGGTATTGCCGCCGGACGGGCAGTGGCCGGTCGGATCGGCCCGCCAGAACAAGCAAAAGTTACCGTGTTCGGCCCGGTGGTGAACCTAGCCGCCCGCTTGGAAAGCATGACCAAAATTTTCCATACACCGATTTTGCTGGACCCGGCCATGGTCGAGGCCGTTCGGCAAAAAGTCCCCCGCAGTGTGGCCCGAGTACGGCGGGTGGCCGTGGTTCGGCCCTATGGGATGGAGATGCCTCTGGAAGTGGCGGAATTGCTGCCGCCGGCCGACCAATACCCGCAACTTTCCGATGAACAGATCGCCCTTTATGAAGCGGGATTAGACGCATTTTTGGCGGGCCGATGGTCTCAAGCCTACCAATACCTCCACCAACTGCCGGCCGACGACCAAGTGGCCGACTTCCTGACGGCCTTCATCACCCAGCATAACCGGATGCCACCCCCCCAATGGAACGGGGTCATCTCGTTGCAGACTAAATAACCCCTTTGGGGATACCCTGTCGGGGGGTACAAGGAGCGTTGCCCACAGGGTGGCAACTAAACCCCGCTGGATTTCGAATGAGCCACTGGATCGGTGATGGAGATTCGGGGGTAATTCAGGAGGGGAATGTTTTCCCAGAAAAGGGGGGGTCTGTCTTCGGCTGAGCGGGGGTTGGATTGAAAAGTACCTCGGGGGAGGGGAAAGCGAGTCGAGAAAAATTGGGAGATCTTGTTGACAAATCTTGTTAGTGAGCATACACTTATAAGTTAGAGGATCACTTGAGGAAATCAATTCCTCTGGGGGGAGAGAAATGACACCGATTCGGAAAATGAGCAAGGATCAACGGCAAGCGGCCATCCTTCAGGCCGCTCGAAAAGTGTTTGTCGAAAAAGGTTTTCACGGCACGACTTCTAGGCAGTTGGCCGAGGCGGCCGGGGTATCGGAAGCCTTGGTGTTTAAACATTTTCCCAGCAAGGAGGCCCTTTACCAGGCGATCCTCAGGGCCACTTGCAAACAGGGCGGAGACCAAGCCATGGAACAGCTTGAATCGGTGGAGCCTTCCACCACGGGATTGGTTCGGCTGGTCTGGGAATTTATTAGTCACATTTTGGGTTCGGGGCCCGATGAGGAGGATCGGTTATTATTTTGTTTGATTTTGCGGAGTCTGATGGAGGAGGGGGAGTTTACGCGAGTGGCCCTGGAAGGGATTCCGCTTCGGTGGGTGCAGAAGGTCCGCCAGTGTATGGAGGCGGCAGAACAGGCCGGGGATATGAGCCGACCGATTCATCCCGAACTGGCGGGCTGGTTCGTTCATCACTGGGTTTCCGGGGTTATGATCCATTCCCTCCCGTGTCAACCGGTCATCGAGTATCCCCTGCCCCGCCAGGAGTTGATCCACCAGGTAGTTTGGTTTTGTCTGCGGGGGTTGGGACTGCGCGAGGAGGCGATTGTGGACGCCTTCCAGAGACTAGGCATCGAGTGCCGGGAAAAGACAGACTCGGCTGGGCGGGAAAGCGATTCCCTATTGCCCGAAGAGGACATCTCTTTGGCACCGGGGTTTTAGAGTTTAGGGACTAGGCAGGTGAAGGAACAACAGGAGGAGGGCGTTCTGCCAAGAGGCATTTTTTTGACCGTATCGGGAGGAGGAAGTGATTTTATTCATCTTCGCAAAACTAAGGGACACAAAAGTGCCTGAAAACCAGGGATTTGAGTGTCTCTAGCATTTGCGAAGATCAATAGAAGCCCGCAGACAGGTCCAGAAATGCGGCGGGTTTCATCTCCCAACCGGAGGCGCCATCGGTTGACCATGCGAACCGGCCGTCAGAAAAGCAACTGGGATTCAGAGAGAAGGGAACCGGGATGAAGGTATTGAAGCGGATTTTTATCAGTTTGATTTTGCTGGGGGGTGTGGGGGCGGGGGCTGCCTATTATGCATGGTATCCGGGGCACAATTCCGGCGCCCGGTTTCGCACGGCGCCCATTCAGCGGGGGGATTTGCTTTGTACGATCAGTGCTACGGGCACGGTGGAACCGGAAGAGGTGGTGGACGTTGGTGCCCAGATTATGGGGCGGGTAGTCGAATTTGGCCGAGATCCCAAGGACCCGAGCAAATTTGTGGATTATGGTTCGGTGGTGGAGGAGGGGACGGTGCTGGCCAGGATCGATCCTACCCCGTATGAAGCCACCCTGGAGCAGGCCGAAGCCGCCCTCCAACGGGCCAAAGCCGAACTGCTGCAACTGGAAGCCAAATATGAACAAGCCGAAAAAGAATGGCGCCGGGCGGAAACCCTCCGCAGCAAAAACGCCATTGCCGAAACGGACTACGACACCATTGTAGCCAATCACAAGGCGGCCAAGGCCAATCTGGAAGTGGGCAAGGCCAACGTTCGCCAACAGGAGGCGGCCGTCCGGGTGGCGAAAACCAATCTCGGCTATACGACCATCGTCTCCCCCGTGCGTGGCGTGATTTTGGACCGCCGGGTCAACATCGGCCAGACGGTCGTGGCCAGTCTGAATGCTCCCAGTCTGTTTCTGATTGCCAAGGACCTGCGGCGGATGCAGGTCTGGGCGTCGGTCAACGAGGCGGACATTGGCCGGGTGCGTGTGGATATGCCGGTGCGGTTTACCGTGGATGCCTATCCGGGCGAACTGTTCCACGGCAAAGTGAGCCAAATCCGCCTCAATGCGACGATGACCCAAAACATCGTTACTTATACAGTGGTCATCACCACGGACAATAAGGATGGGAAACTGCTTCCGTATCTGACGGCCAACGTACAGTTTGAAGTGGCGGAGCGGAAAAACGTGCTTTTGACGCCGAATGCCGCTTTACGATGGAAACCACAGCCGACGCAGATCGATCCGACGATTGGCAGTTCTTCGAGCGCGGCCAAGCATTCCCAGGGGCAAGAGCAGGAAGTGGTTTGGGTGGAGGGGGGCGGCGGCTTGGTTCGGCCGGTGGAGGTCCAAGTGGGCCTGACCGACGGCGTGATGACCGAAATAAGCGGCCAAGAGATTCAAGAGGGGATGCTGGTGATTGTCGGAGAAGAAACGACAGGTTCTACCCGAGAGGCCCCCAGCGGCACGGCAAGCTCGGAGACCACCAATCCGTTCCTGCCGAAGCTGCCGAAGCTAAGGGGTGCAAAACCGCCGCCTCCGCCGTAAAAGGGGTCCATTTCGGGTCTGCCCTGCCCAATCGCCGCATCCAGAGCGAAATCGTGCCCTCCGCGGGGAACGGGGCGAGGTATTCAGATGTGTAGCCTCCAGTTCCAGCAGCCCAGGAGAACGCCGCCGATGGAACTCATCCGTTTGGAAGATATCCGAAAAACGTATTATCTAGGTGAGGTGGCCGTACCGGTCCTGCACGGTATCTCCCTGAGCATCCAGGCGGGGGAGATGGTGGCCCTGATGGGGGCGTCCGGCTCCGGCAAAACCACCCTGATGAACATTTTGGGATGTCTGGATCATCCGACCAGCGGTCGATATTGGCTGGCCGGGCAAGAAATGAGCCAGCTTTCTCCCAACCAACGGGCTTTGGTCCGATCGGAGAAGATCGGTTTTGTCTTCCAGAACTTCAATCTGTTAGCTCGGACTTCCGCACTGCAGAATGTGCTAATGCCGCTGAGTTATTCGGGAGGGCTTTCCTCGCCGGAAAAAGTGCAATGGGCCATGGAATTGCTCCAGCGGATGGGATTGGCCGATCAGATGGATTATTATCCTTCGCAGATGTCCGGCGGCCAGCAACAACGGGTAGCCATTGCACGGGCGTTGGTCAATCGACCAGTGCTCCTGTTGGCCGACGAGCCGACCGGCAACCTCGATTCCCAAACCAGCGTGGAAATTCTCCGGCTGTTCCAACAGCTTCATCGAGAGGGGTTGACCATCCTGCTGGTCACCCATGATCCCCAGGTGGCCGCCTACGCCCAGCGGATCGTGCGGATTGCGGATGGCAGGATTGTCGATGATCAGGAAGCCAGTTCACTGGAGGATCTGGAACGAGCAGCAGGAGGCAGGGCCATCCGACTTCATCCCATGGGGACCTCTGGCGCCAGCCCGGCCCCGGAGGAGGAAACTGGCGAAAGGGAGGTGTCCGGCCAAGCCGAATCTCCCCTCGCCCTGGCCGTGGCCGAAAAGCCCCGCACGAAGCCGAAGGAAAAACAGACCGATGCTCAGCCAGAAAATCCCTCTCTGAAGCAAACGGCGGGATTGCTGAGGGGCTTGGGTTCTGTGGCGGCGTCGATGTTGCCCAGTACATCGCAGACGGCCCTGGCCGCCATGTGGCGGCACAAGATGCGATCGGCCCTATCGGCCTTAGGGGTGATCATTGCGGTGGCCGCCGTCATTGCCATGATGGAAATCGGCCAAGGAGCCAAAGCCACCTTACAAAGACAAGTGGCCAGCATGGGCGCCAATATGATCATGGTTTTTTCCGGGGCGACCACACGGGCAGGAGTGAACTTGGGCGTCGGCGCCGCCCTGACCCTGACGCCCGATGACGCTGTGCAGATCACCCGGCAATGTCCGGCCGTTCTGGAAGTGGCGCCGGTGGTGCGAGCCCGGGCACAGATCGTCTATGGAAACCGAAACTGGGTCCCGGAACAAATTTTTGGAACCACCCCGTCTTTCTTAGTAGTACGGGATTGGCAAAATCTGGAAGAGGGAGAAATGTTCACGGAATCGGACATCCGGAACGGCAATAAGGTCTGTGTGATCGGCCAAACCATCCGCCGAAACCTCCTCCCCGACCAGTCGCCGGTGGGAAAAGAAATCCGCATCAATAACGTGACCTTCCGCATTGTGGGCCTCCTGCGCCCCAAAGGCGCCAACATGATGGGCATGGACCAAGATAACATCGTCCTGGCCCCCTGGACCACGATCAAATACCGAGTCTCCGGCACGCCGCTTACGAACACCAATCAAAGCGCCACGGCCAGTTCCTCTTCCACCAGCAGCTCGGTCAATACGCTCAATAATCTCTATCCGCCGGCCACCTCTCGATATCCGGCACGCTCCGCCCAACAAGAGGCCAATTATCCCCAGCCGGTTCGATTTACCAATGTGGATCAGATTTTGGTTAAGGCCGTTTCTGCTGACAAAATCCAAGAGGCCATCCAACAAATGACCGAGTTGCTTCGAGAACGGCACCGAATTCGACCGGGCGAAGAGGATGACTTCACCATCCGCGATATGACGGAAATGATGAATATACTTTCTTCCACCACCCAGTCGATGAGTACGTTGTTGCTGATTGTGGCCTTGATCTCTTTGGTCGTGGGCGGTGTAGGGATCATGAACATCATGTTGGTTTCGGTAACCGAGCGGACCCGGGAGATCGGGCTGCGCATGGCGGTAGGCGCCCGGAGCCATCATATCCTTCGGCAATTTTTGGCTGAGGCGGTGGCCCTGTGTTTGGCCGGGGGAGCGATCGGCATCCTGTTGGGTCGAGCCGCCTCCCTGCTGGTCCGTTGGAACCTCCATTGGCCGACCCAGGCCTCGTTGGCCACCATCCTGGCGGCAGTGGCCGTCTCGGTCAGTGTGGGGGTGATTTTCGGCTTCTATCCTGCCTGGAAAGCCTCCCGATTGGACCCGATCGAAGCGTTGCGATACGAATAACTGGCGGCCATGAAGATTTCCCCCCCGATCCACCTCACAGAGCAAGAGCGGAGTACGTTGGAGATTTGGAAGCGATTTCCTGTGCCTACCCGTTTGGCCTTGCGGGCGAGGATCATCTTGTTGGCAGCCGAAGGCAAAACCAATCAGCAGATCGCTCAGCAAGTGGCCACTTCGCCGAAAACCGTCTCTTTATGGCGGCGGCGGTTTTTGGAGGCCCGATTGGCAGGTATTGAACGGGAGGCCCCTCGGGGAAGGCCGCTGGGAGGCAGAAAATAACCCTGCCTATGTATATTGTGTATATTGTTTATTTTATGTATTTTCCGCCCCCTCTTTGACACTATCCCCAAATTCCTCGTTCTCGTCCCCTCGTCTGGCCCTGGTTCATAAACCAGCCCCACCTTTTGGGGCATGATCAAAGGGCCTTTTTCAACCCAGCCAGAGTTTGTGCCACTTTTTGGTGGCAAAATATCCCCCATAAAATGGCAAATTCTCTTCGATATGACCCCGTTAGCGGAAACTGCGGGACTGCGCAAGCTATTCCAGGCAATCTGGATAAACTGTGCCTAAGATTCTCAATATGGCGATAAATCCGAAAACTCCTCCTTAAGCGACTCTACCTAATCGAAAGAATATACCCAATCCAAAGAGAAAGCCGAATATACCGAACCCAAAAAGGAGACCGAAACCTATGTCCAGAACCTCACGGAAGAGGGTTGCCCTCAGGCACAGGACTGCCTTGCCGGATAGCTCCAAGCTAACCCAAGGGTTGATGGGATGGCTGTTGGTGGTTTGCCTTGGCTGTACGAGTTTTCGGGAGTACGTGCAGAACGGTTTTAAAGTGGGGCCGAACTATCGACCTCCCTGTGCGGAGGTGTCGGAGCAGTGGATCGAGGCCGACCGACTCCGGACAGAAGAAAATCCCGAACTGTTAAAGCATTGGTGGATCGTATTTCAGGATCCTACCCTTACGGAGCTGATCGACCGTGCCTATCGGCAGAACCTCAGTTTGCGGGAGGCGGGCTGGCGTATCTTGCAGGCCCGGGCTGCCCGTGCCATTACCGCCGGGGAGCTGTTTCCGCAGCGGCAGGATGCCACCGGCAGTTACACACGGAGCGGGGCGGCCGTAGAGCCGGGGGCCCACGTGCCAGGCCGATTTTCCGACTCCTGGAATTTCGGGTTTAGTCTTTCCTGGGAGCTGGACTTTTGGGGCCGATTCCGCCGGGCGGTGGCCGCCGCCGACGCCAATCTGGACGCCTCGGTCCTGGCTTATGACGAAGTTCTGGTCACCCTCCTGGGAGATGTGGCGGCCAACTATGTAACCGTGCGCACCACCCAGCAGCGTCTGGAACTCCTCCGGGCCAATGTGGAACTTCAGCGGGGGATTTACCAGTTTATCGAAGATCGGCTCAAAGCCGGCTTCAAACAGACCGAACTGGACCTGGATCAGGCTCTGACGACGTTACGGCAAAGCGAGGCGGCCATTCCCCAGTTAGAGATCACGCTCCGACAGGCGCAGAATAACCTTTGTTTACTGTTAGGGATGACGCCGAGGGATCTATCGGCCATGTTGGGCGAGGGGCCGATCCCGACGGCCCCGCCGGAGGTGGTCGTGGGGATTCCGGCGGATCTGTTGCGGCGGCGTCCGGATGTGCGTCGGGCCGAACGCCTGGCCGCCGCTCAGGCAGAACACATCGGCATCGCCGAAGCCGACCTCTACCCGGCCTTTTTCATCAGCGGGACCCTCGGTTATGCGGCCAAAGATTTTCCCGATCTTTTCCGAGGATCGGCCTTCCGGGGCAGTGTAGGCCCTTCGTTTCAATGGAATTTATTACACTATGGTCGCATCACCAACAATATCTGGTATCAGGAGGCCCGATTCCGAGAACTGGTGGTGGCCTATCAAAACACGGTGCTTCAAGCCCTCAAAGAAGCCGAAGATGCCCTGGTACGATTTTTACGGGCGCAGCGACGAGCCAAACTTCTAGAGGAAGCCACCCAGGCAGCCCGAAAAGCCGTCGATATCGCCATCGAACAATACAAAGCCGGCGCCGCCGATTTCAACCGATATGCCTTGATCGAACAGAACCTAGTCAACCTGCAAGACGTGGCGGCCCAGGCACAGGGCGAAATTGCCCAATCGCTCATTGCGGTGTTTCGGGCCTTGGGCGGCGGCTGGGAAATCCGGCAAACCGGCGGGGCCGTGGAGGCAGCCTCCCCGCCTGAACAAGCCCCTTCGCCACCGGAACCGAAGGCCCCCGTACCGCCCGAAGCCCCGCCCGCCCCTAAACAACCCTAACCCATTGCCCTCAGCCAGCCGTTGGACCAAGGGGAAGCCCGCATTATTGGGGCGGTTGGATTCCCAGCGGTTTGAGGGCGTCGGCCACTGCCGGGATCACCCCTTCGGTAACCCGGACGGTGTCGGCAAAGCGCGGAGCGGTGCAATCCGGGGCGACCAATTGCTGCCAGCAGCGTAGGTTATCGGCGGCCTCTCGCACAGCGGCTGCCAATCGGTCCAACTCTGTCTGAACGGCTTGGGCGGTTTGGGGGTCGAGTTGCTTTTTGCCGGCCGTGGCCGATGCGATCCGCTCCAGCGCTCGCACTATCCCCACATATCCCCGGAGTACATGCGTTTCCGCCGTTAGGACCGGATCTTGGAGCTGTTGGGCCAGTTGGAGGGCTTGGTCGCAAAGGGCCAGGTCCTTTGCGATCTGTTCCACGCTGGGGAAGTAGCGGAGCAATCCTTTACCAAGCTGCGGCGGCGTGCGGACCAAGTTGCCCACCCGGCTGAACAGATGCGGATAAGGAATGCCCGAACCATAGACATCCCATCCGACCGGGCCAAGCAGCACCGCCCACTGGGCCGCCTTCTCCGGATCGGAGATGCCTCGCCGGACGGCCCAAGCAGCGGCAAACTCCTCTTCGCTCCGGCCTTGGGCGTTCCAGGACCACTCCGCCGCCGCCGTTACGTTGAAATCATAAAACCGATTGTCCGGCGTGGCATAGCCACACAAACACCGAAGCCGCTTGGCCACAAATTCGTTCATCCGGTACTTGATAAACTGCGGCCCACTCCACGGACAGACGATCCGCCAAGAGGCGGTCAGTTGCGGATAGCAGCCTAACCATCGGCCTTGCCGAGCAAACGCTTCCAACAACGGATAGATCATCGGATCCCGAGAGGAGTCGTAGGTCCGCCCGCCGTCGTAGTAAGTAATGCCTACCTCCGGCGGCGCCACGGCCAATACTTTGTCGTTGAATGCGTAGCTTCCCTGGGTCAGGAGGATGCGCAGACGCACCTTGGGATATTTTTGCCGAGCCAGTTGCCAGGCTCGGACACACGCCTCGGCTTCCAACACATACTGATTTTTCCCTTGGCACTTCGGACAACCGCACTGCACGTGCGATTCCGAAAGCCAAAGGCAAATATCTTCCACTCCGGGGTTCGAAGCCAGCGAAGTGAACCAGTCGGCCAAAATCTCGGCCATCTTCGGCTCAGAGAAGCAGGCGGCAAAGACCTCTTTGCCCCAACTGGACTGGGCCTTGGGACCTTTACCTTTCAGCTCCGGATACCGCTGGTAAATCCCGGTCCGAGTCAGTTGATCCAGGTGGGTGATGATGGGCACCCATTTGATCCCATGCAACCGGGCTTTCTGGAACGCTTCGGCGTCGATCCGGGCAACGCCTCGGCCCTGGGCATCCAGCGACAATTGGGAGTGGGCCTCGATGAGGTTCATTTTCCGATCGGCCAAGTACTGGATGTCCCGGGTGGAACTGCCGCCCCATTGGCCCCGCTCTTCCAGGTCGGGCCAATCCAGAATGGCTGCCAACGGCACGACCACTTTCCCCGGCCCTGCATAGGCCAACAGAAGCTGTTCCAGGGTTTTCAGGCCATAACATAGGCCCCGTTCCCCTCCGGCCGCTACGGCCAGCCCTTGCTCCGCCAACGGGACGATAAGGTACGCCTGGTCGGGATTCGGGCACTTGGCCAGGGCTTCTCCCCCAGGAAGGACCAACTCGCCGAGTTTTCCTTGCCCGTCGCATATCCCCACCGTCACCGAAAACCGACCGGAAAATTGTTTGAGGCCGGTTTTTTCGGCCAATCGGTCTGCCAGCCGTTGCACAGCAGCCTGAGCTACCTCGCTGGAAGTCCCCCGAAGCTGAAAGTTCAATTCCGAAGCCGGGACCGTCTGTTTGGCTTCCAGTCGGAACCGTTTCGGCAAAGGGATCACCCACCGGACCCACTGCCGGGCCTCCTGGACGGAGACCGGTTCCACCCCGGCAGCCGGGGGTTTGGCCCAAGTAGGCCAAACCAGATTTTCAGGAAAAGAGGCAACCGTAGGGGCCTGCTCAGCCCGCACTGCCCCTCCCACACCCCCTGCCCAAAAACCCAGTGTTCCAACGACCAATCCTCCCAAAAACAGAATCGTTTGAGCTCGTGCGTGCATCAGAAATCTCCTATAAAAGGGTATTCTGCCATCCCATCCGGAGGGAAAACGTGCCGAAGGAAAAAAACCAAACAGAAACATACCTAGGAAGGAAAGAGCCCCATTTTCGTCTTTCGCGGATGGGCAAGAGCACCTGAAAGACGACGGATTCGGCTTGGTCAACGGAAGGAAAGCGGGGTTTTTCCCGTCTTTCGAGAATCATACGGTGGGGAGGTTCCTCGGGAAGGCGAACTACCGGAGATTGTACTCCTGCCGGGGGCGATGTCAACGCACTGGCTCCGAGCGATGATAGCCCAGCGGGGATAGCCCCCATTCCGGAGAGGAGTAGGCCCCCCTCATGCCCCCCATAGAAGAGTTCAGCCCCGGCACGAAAGATCTCTCTGGAAATTCCCGTTCGGTATTGTGCGAGAAATGATATATTTAAGAGGTATCCGGCAAGGTGAACTCAGAAAAGGGATACGAAAAAACTGAGGTCACTTTTCAGCCGAATGGAGGAGTCTATGGGGCATTCCTGCGTAAGCAGCAGTCCAGGTTTGTTCCCGCGCAAGCGGGAACCCAGGAAACATGACTTTTACTTTGTTTCTGGATTCCCGCTTTCGCGGGAATGACACAGTCGCCCCGCTCACTCGGCTGAGCCAAAGGCTCAGCCGGCCTCTCCCACCAAGGGAGAGGCGAGTTGCTTCATTCGGCTAAAATGTTACGAGAATTCTTTTTTTTCGAGAATATGAGGGTTCCAGGCCATGACAAACTTTTTGCGAGCGTTGAATACGTTGCTGGCGAATTTGTTGGGATTGGGGGTTTTAGCCGCCCTTGCAGTAGGGGGGTATTTCGGCTATCAGGCTTTGACCGGCGATAAAAGGGCACTCAAGGAGGTAGAGGAGAAGCTCCAAGCCTCCCAGGCGGAGATTGATCGCTTAAGCGGCCAGTTGGTCCAACGGACCCAGCAAGTCCAAACCCTCCAGACCGAGCTATCCGAAAAGCAAAAACAGATTGATCAGCTTCGGACAACCGTTCGGCTATTGAAGGTGCAGCGTCGGCTGGCCCAGTTGGAGGTATTATCCCAGGGAAAATCCCCCCAAACGGGGCAATTGGAAACCCGGCTTCGGTTTCTGGAGGTGGACGATGCCGGCAAACCGATCGACAAGCCCAAAGAGTTTACCATCCAGGGGGATGTGGTTCACGTAGCGGCTTTGGTCATTAAGTTTGCCGATGAATATGTGGAGGCCAACGACAACCTCCGAGGGGCGTCGATCTGCCTATTCCATCGGCTTTATGGGGACAAACAGCCCCCTGAAAAGGGGTTTTCTTTGGATCCGGTGGGCTCCAGGCCAGCCGTGTATCAGACCGGCCAACAAATGACCGATTGGGAACGGGACCTGTGGAAGAACTTCTGGGAATATTCCAACGACCCGGCCAAAGCCCATGAAGCGGGCATTCGAGCCGCCCACGGGGACGCCGTCTATCAGCAACTTCGGCCCGGCAAACGCTATAAGGTTCTCCTGCGAAGCACCGGCGAATTGACCATTCAGCCCGACGAGGCCGCAGGGGCTTCTCCCTCTGGGCAAACTGCGTGAACCTTCCCACTGCTCCTACTCCGAAGACGCCACGCAGGGGAAAGTCCTTCTTGCACTAGGGGGGTATCAGGGGATGTACGTAAACATCCCCGGCCGAAAAGGCCCCGGTAGGGAAAGTCCTTCTTGCACCGCAAAAGTCCTTCTTCCACCACCGGGAAGCCCGGATTCTTAGGAACGGAGATTCCCGTCTGCACCACCCTCGACAGCCCCTAGGCAATGGGAATAAGATGATATATTCCATTGCCTCGGAAGAAACGATAGGACGGAGCGATGCATAGGTTAGCAGGGTTTGAGAAGATCGTGCGGCAGGATGAGCCGCTGGCGATGCATACCTGGTTTCAACTGGGCGGCCTGGCCGAGTTTTTGGCTGAGCCTCACGATCTGGAGGAATTGGCCGCCTTGGTGCAACGGTGCCGGGAACAGGAACTGCCGTTGCGGGTTTTGGGGCGGGGATCGAACATTCTGGTGCGGGACGAGGGGGTTCGGGGGGTGGTGGTCCAACTGACGGCCGGGGTATTTCGCCAGATTCAGGTCCAAGGGGAGCAGATCACGGTAGGCGGCGGCGCCCGGCTGGGACGGGTCGTTACTACGGCGGTCCATGAGGGGTTGGCGGGTTTGGAGCCGTTGGTGGCTATTCCCGGCTCCGTGGGCGGCGCGTTACGCACGAATGCCGGTGCGGTGGGAACGGACATCGGCCAATGGACCGTGGCCGCTACGGTAATGACCGAAACCGGGGAATTTGTCCAGCGATGCAAAGACGAACTCATTTTTGGCTATCGCCGAAGCAGCCTGGATGAACCGATCATCTTGGAAGCCCGTTTCCACCTGCAGCCGGACGACCCCCGGGAACTGGCCCAACGCTTGCAAAAGCTCTGGATTCTTAAAAAAGCCAAACAACCGATGGGCCATCAGTCCGCCGGATATATTTTCAAAGACCCCCCCGGCCTCAGCGCCGGCGAACTGATCGAACAAGCCGGTTTGAAAGGCACCCGCATTGGCGGCGCTGTGGTCTGCGACCGAAACGCCAACTTCATCATCGCCGAGCCGGAATGCACCGCCCAAGACGTGCTCCGACTGATCGACCTGGTGTGCGAGCAAGTGCGGAACCGCATCGGAGTGGAATTGGAGCTGGGCTTGGAGATTTGGTAACACTTCGCCGTCCTGGGAACAGATTCCTCTTGATTCAGCCTCTTGGAAAGGAAATGCCCATATTTTCTGTTGGGTAACATTTTAGCCGAATGAAAATGCCCTGGGAGGGACCTGCTTGTCAGGTCCGATGCCTTGGAGGTATCTGCCTTGGCACGCTGGTGGTGGGTGGGTACGACCAGCGTGCCCACCCATTTGGCTAAAATGTTACTCTGTTGGATACTCCCGGCCAGTGGAATAGCTTGACTGTATCTACCGGAAATAATTACCACCATCTGTTGGGTTGGAGCCGATTCTTACCCCCTACAAGTTGTGGGGGTTTGGCCGGGTAGATACAGTCAAAATAGACAGATGATCTGAAATGGACGGAAAAAAGAAGACCTCTCTTCCTCAGGGATTTGCATGGATGCAGGTTTTGGCGGGCTATTTGCGGGGGCCGGGCCGATGGCTCGTCTGGATCGGCCTGCTAACCGCGATGTTTACGGCCGGGGCATGGTTGGGCTGGCAGGTGGTCCGGGACTCCGTCCTTTTCTCAGAAAGCTATCTCGTACAAAAGGAACATCTGTTCTTCGTCTCGCCTCCGCCGGAATGGGTCCGTTCCGATGTGGCCAGCGACGCCTTTTGGACGGCCGCCCGAGATGGTCCCTTGTATCTATGGCAAGAAAACCTTTGCCAGCAATTGGCCGAGGCGTTTGCCCAGCATCCCTGGGTGGCCAAAGTCGAGCGCGTGCGGAAAAGTTACCCGGCCCGGATCGAAGTCCAGCTCCAGTGGCGTCGGCCGGTCTGCATGGTCTTCTGGCAGAATAGGCTTTTGCCGGTGGATGGGGAGGGGACCCTCTTGCCGTCGGCCGACTTTTCGCCGGTGGAAATGGCGAAGTATCCTCAATTAGTGGGCATTTATACACTGCCCCCTACGGTCCCAGGTGTTCGGTGGCAAGACCTTCGGGTGGTCGAAGGCGCTCAAATCGCCGCTGCCCTGGGGCCGGTATGGGAAAAGTTTCGGCTCCGTTATATTCGCGCTGTCCCCTTGGGGGAAGGTCCTGCCGCCGAAACGGTCTATGAACTCTGGACCCACGGCGGAAGCCGAATCATCTGGGGCCTGGGACCGGCGGTCCAACGCCCGGCCGAACCCACCCTGGCCGACAAAATCGCCCGGTTGCAACGCTACGTGCAGGAACACGGCGCCCTGGACACCCCCCAAGGCCCGCAGACCCTCGATCTCCGCCTCCTGCCCGGCGGAATCGAAAAGTAACCATTCGGGTAACATTTCCGCCGAATAAAGGAGGCCGACGCTCATGCCTGCTTGCGCAGGAAGGACATAGGGGGCTTTTGTACAGGACAGTCCTTTGTGCCTTTGTGTGTCATTCCCACGAACCTTTGTGTGTCATTCCCACGAAAGTGGGAATCCAGTTCCCCATCACCCGGTTTGGCTGACGCCAAACCGGCCTCTCCCGCTGGGGGAGAGGCGTACTGGATTCCTGCTTGTGCGGGAAGGACACCTTCTGAGTTCCCGCTTGCGCGGGAAGGACAGAGGAGGCAGACGCAAAGGGGCCTGGATTCCTGCTTGCGCAGGAATGACACACTGCCACCCTCCCCCGGCAAGACTGAACAGATAATCATGCTCTCCCGCGGTGCAGAAAGGGGATTGTGGCCCACGGACCCGGTCAACTTGAATGGATGAACAGCAGATTTACTGGCCAGAGGATCTGCTGGTCAGAGGACTTGCTGGCCAGAGGCTTGGCTGGGCAGAAGACTGACTGGTCAGACGACTTACTAGGCAGAGGACTTGCTGGTCAGAGTATCTGCTGGCCAGAGAAAGGCTATGCAGAAGGCAGTTCCAGGACGAAGCGGTTTTTGTCGCCGGGGGTAAGCTGGACGGTTTTTTGGACTTGTCGGCCCTCGACGGTGGCCTGGATCGTGTATTGGCCGTGGAAACCCTCCCAACGAAGCTCTCCGTCTTGGTTGGTTTTGCCTTCGGTACGGGTCCACCATTGGCCCTTGATCAGGCGCATCAGTTCTTCATAGGCGGGTTTGGGGGACATGTCTTTTCGCAGCAGTCCGGCCGGCGCCCCTTGCCAAGCGCCGAGGTCCGAAAAATCCCACCAGGTGATCGCCTCCACGGCGGGATGGGAAAACAGCATGGTATAGAAGCGGACCACCTCCTGGGCTTGGTGCTTTTCTCCTTCCGGCGTGGAGAGCCATTTGTCGCGGTGCAATTGCCAGCCCCGCTGGCCGGAAAGGATGGTCGTTTCGGTAAAATGCAGGGGGAGTCCGAATCGGCCAAACCGCTCGCAAACCTCCCAGATTTTTCGGTTGGACCAGGTGCCGCCATGCTGATGGCTTTGGATGCCGATGGCATTCAGCGGGAGCCGACCGTCCGTATCCTTTAACTCTTCCAAGAGTTTTTCGTAGCGGGGATCGACGAAGTAGTCATTGACCAGGAGAAAGGCGTTGGGGGAGGCGGCCCGTGCGCGGCGGAGACACTGCCGGGTGAATTCGACCCGGCCCAATTTGGCCCAGGCGCCCGTAAGCCGAGGCGCCTGACGCTGGCAGGCCGGCCGATCAAACTCCACCGCCTCGTTGACCACATCCCAATAGTCCACCAGGCCGGTAAACCGTTTGACACAGTCTTCGATCCGGGCTAGTTGCAGGCGGAGCACTTCGTCGGGACTGTCGGGCAGCCAGCGGGGTTCGCCGTAGTTCCAGGCCAAGGGATGGCCTTTTGTTCGGACGTGGTTTTCCTGACACCATCGGGCAACCGCTTCGGTTTCTTTGTGGCGAGGTTGGCCCGGTTGGGGTTCATAGCGCCACCAATAAAAGGGCAAGGTGGCATAGTTGAGCAGATCGGCAAATCGCCGGCGATACTCCTGCTGGAGACGGCTGGCCGGATCATCGGGCCGCTGGGACTCGATGGGCCGCCACATGAAAATATTGCAGCCGAACAAAAACCGATGCCGGGTTTGCTCGATCCGAACCGTTGCTCCCGGCACCGGCCGACCGGCCGACTGCACCTGCACCAGGGCCTGGGATTTTCGGTATCGGCGGATGCGTTCTTCTGCGCTGTCCAGGAGTTCTCGGTCGTCCGGTAGGGGGCTGGACGCCGACAGACCGGTGGCCGGTTTCCATCCAACGGCCCCTCCGACACAAAGACCTTTCAGAAAAGTTCTTCTTGCAACCCCGACTTTTCGGAGAGACGAACCGGAAGAAGAGGGTGCCTGGCCGACCGAGGCCGAGTACGTTTTTCGAATAGGAAACTTTTTTTCATGATCCGACATGACTCCAAGCTCCTAGGAAGAAAGGATCTGCAGGGGGCAGGCAAACCCTGGGCGAAACCGGAAGGCAGTTTTGCTTGGGGGATACAGACGGTGGAACTTCGCAGAGGGGAAAATTCGGGGACTTGCTCTTTCGTTTCTGGCAATCCATTTTATAATAAAAGTTAATCCTGCACAATGCGGTGAATTCTCCACAATGCATTGTTGCCTCGGATCGCAGCGGACACGGCAATGCGTGCCCCTCCAGGGGCCCCGTTGCAGGTCCGCTGCTTGCCTTGGATAATCCAAAAAACCTGCCTGGTAAAAGTGCTTGCCGGAATTTGGGGCCTATCGTCGGAATTTGGGTCCCTACCCATGCTGTCCTGCCAAAGAGACTGTATCCTGCCAAAAAGAAACAGTAACACTTTAGCCGAATGAAGTAACTCGCCTCTCCCCTGGTGGGAGAGGCCGGCCTGGCCGAAGGCCAGCCCGGGTGAGGAGGCTTGCCTGTCATTCCCGCGAAAGCGGGAATCCAGAAGGTAAAACTCTATATTGCCTGGGTTCCCGGTTGCGCGGGAATAAACCTGGATTCCTGCTTCCGCAGGAATGACACACATCGCTCCCTCCATTCGGCTAAAGTGTTACAAAAAAGATTGTCTCCTGCCAAACTGATGGTGTTCTGCCAAACCAGAGGAGGGCTGTTTCATGGCCGGTTTCGTTCCAAGACGCCGACGGATGGGTGCGGCAACGGTGCTGATGGTCTGGGGCTGCATTGCCGGGTGGTTTTGGGTCTCTGAGGATGCCTGGGCTGGTAAACCGACGCCGGGCCTGCTCAAGAGGTTTCTCGAAGGCCCCATGAAGGAGATTCAGGAGATCGTCTTTGCGGTCCGGGTGCCGGGCAGGGACCATTGGTATGTAACCTTCGGTAACTATTCGGATCATTCTGATACGCCCGCTAAGCAACTGGGCTTTAAGTTTGAGGACGGCGTCTATTGGGGCTACGGCGAAGGGGCCCGATTATGCCGATTGAACCTCCGAACCGGAGAACTCAAGGTGCTATTGGATGATCCCCGGGGTGGCGTGCGGGACCCCCAGGTGCACTACGACGGCCAGAAAATCCTGTTTTCGTATCGTCGGGGCGGGACGCATCCGTATCATCTTTACGAAATCCAGATCGACGGCAGCGGGCTTCGGCAACTGACCGACGGCCCCGACGACGACATCGAACCGACCTACTGCCCCGACGGAAGTATCGTTTTCTGCTCCTCTCGGTGCCGACGCTTTGTCAACTGCTGGTACACCCGGGTGGCGGTTCTGTATCGGTGCGACGCCGACGGCAGCAATATCCGGATGCTTTCGAGCAACAACGACCACGATAACACGCCTTGGACCATGCCGGACGGCCGGGTGCTCTACATGCGCTGGGAATATGTCGATCGAAGCCAGGTCCATTTCCATCACCTCTGGACGATGAATCCAGACGGCACCGCCCAGATGGTTTGGTACGGCAACATGCACGGCGGGGTGGCCATGCTGGACGCCAAACCGATTCCGGGCACCCGAAAGGTGGTGGCTTCCTGGTCGCCGGGCCACGGACTGCCGGAACACATCGGCCAGGTGGCAGTGGTGGATCCGTCGTTGGGGCCGGATGCGCCGGAAGCCGTCCGCATTGTTGCCCCAGAGGTCCGCTGGAAAGACCCCCATGCGATTACCGAAGATTGCTTTTTGGTAGCTTCGCGAGATGGGCTGTATGTGATGGACGGACAGGGCAACTATGAACTGATTTACCAATTGCCGCCGGAGGAGCGGAGCCGACTGCAATGCCATGAGCCTCGGCCGCTTACGCCCCGGCCACGTGAACGGGTGATCCCGCCCCGGGTCGATCTGACCAAAGCGACTGGTCGGCTGATCCTGGAAGATATTTACCACGGCCGGAAGATGGAAGGGGTGCCCCGGGGGGCCGTCAAAAAGCTCCTGGTCCTCCAGCAACTACCCAAACCGGTCAATTTCTCCGGCGGGATGGAACCGCTGACAATTGGCGGTTCGTTCACGTTGGCGGAGATCGTCGGCGAAGTGCCGGTAGAACCGGACGGATCGGCCTACATGGAACTGCCAGCGATGCGATCGCTTTTCTTTGTGGCCCTGGACGAAAACGACCTCTGCGTCAAACGGATGCACAGCTTTGTTACCTTGCAGCCGGGCGAAGTAACCGGATGCGTCGGCTGCCATGAGCGGCGGGAGACCGCATTAAAACCGATCCGGAGCGACATCATGGCCCTGCGGCGGCCGCCGTCGCCGGTGCGTCCGATTACCGATGTGCCCTCGGTGCTGGATTTTCCCAGGGACATCCAGCCGATCTTGGACCGCCACTGCGTGGGCTGCCACAACCCGGATCGCCGCGAAGGCGGCGTGGACTTAACCGGCGACAAAACCGCCATGTACACCATCAGCTACTGGACCATGCAGACGCGGAACCTGGTGGTGGACGGCCGGAACCAGCCGTTCGGCAATCGGCCGCCGTATAGTTACGGCTCGGCCACCAGCCGACTGCTAAAACTCATGGACGGCAGCCACTACGGCGCTAAACCTTCGGACCTGGAGCGGAAGACGGTTCGGCTCTGGATCGAGACCAGCGCCACCTATCCGGGCACGTATGCGGCGCTGGGGTGCGGCTATTATCCGGTGCATTTGCCGATCGAGCCGATGCGCCAGCGGTGCGGCAGTTGCCATACCGCGGAGGTCAAAGACCGGAAGGGCAAGAAGTTCACCACTCTGGTGATCCACGATGCCTGGGGCCGACAGTTGGAACCGCTGATGAACCTTTCCCGGCCGGAAAAGTCGTATATGCTCCTGGCGCCGTTGGCCCGCTCGGCCGGCGGACTGCAACTGTGCGAAGAGCCCACCTTCCAGAGCAAAGACGATCCGCTTTATCAGAAGATTTTGGCGGCCATTCAGGATGCCCACAACCGCCTGATGGAAGGCAAACGGTTCGATATGCCCGGGTTCCGGCCCAACGAGCATTACATTCGGGAGATGCAGCGGTTCGGATTGTTGCCCAAAGAGCTTCGGCCCGATGAACCGATCGACTGCTACAAGGTGGATCGGGCGTACTGGGATAGCTTCTACTGGCAACCGCAAACCTCGGTGGCCCAGGGGAAATAACCCGCCGAGGTGGGGCGAACCGTCTCCGATCGGCCCGCCCTCTGCCGAACGGCCTTGCTGGATTTCCGTAACATTTTAGCCGAATGGAGAGGCCTGGTTTCCCTCTCCCGCAAAGGGGAGAGGCGATTTTCCCCTCTCCCCACCGTGGGAGAGGGTTAGGGTGAGGGGGCATTAGGGGAGGTGGACAAGCATTTTGTTGGCCCCCTCACCCGGTTTGGCTGACGCCAAACCGGCCTCTCGACGGCCAGGGGAGAGGCAGGAATACTGGGTTCCTGCTTTCGCAGGAATGACACCCAAGGGGGCCCGCTTGCGCGGGAATGACACGGTAAGCAGACACAAAGAAGCCTGGATTCCCGCTTGCGCGGGAATGACACGTGGGCGCTTGCGCAGGAAGTGGACCGGAGTACGGGAAGAGACAATGAGGGCAGGAAGGGGACCTGGGTTGGCGGAGGAATCGGGTTTTACGTAACCACCGGGGTTTCGATGAGGAGGGCGGTGTCCGACTGAAGGCCGAGGCGGACCAGGTCGGCCAGGGCGTCCGGTTCGGCGGCTCGGCAGGCCGGCAGGCCCAGCGCACGGGCCAGGCCCACAAAATCGATTACCGGCCGGTCCAAATCCAACCCTTCATACCGGCCGGCCATCGCTTCGGGCAACCGAAGCACCCGTGCACAATCCTTTAAGATTTTGTACTCTTGATTGTTGGTGATCAGGAAAGTAACGGGAACCCGGTAGCGGGCAGCCGTCCACAGACCTTGAAATCCGTACATGGCTGAGCCGTCGCCGATGATGGCCAGCACCGGTCGGTCCGGCCAAGCCAGCCGAACTCCGATCGCACAGTTTAGCCCCCAGCCAAGCGCCCAACCCCGCTGGGCGAAATAGCCGGTCGGGTCCTTGATCGCACCGACCCGTTCCAGGTAGCTGCCCATGGTCGTGGTGGGCGATTCTTCCACCACGGCGACATGGGGCGGAAGTATGCGGGCCAAAAGGTCCATCACCACCTGCGCCCGAAGCGGCCGGAGTTCGGTTTGCTCCTGGGCCTGGCGGCGAAGGCTTTCTCGCTGGCGCCGGAAATGGGCGCTCCAGTGGGCGAGCCGCTTCCCGGCCGCCTCGGCCTGATCCGCTTGCATCAGACCGCCCAACAGCCGGGCCAGTTCTTGGAGCGCCGTTTTGGGATGGCCCACCAGACCGACCTCCACAGGGTAATTTTTGCTGAGTTCCCAGGGATTTTCGTCGATCTGCACCAGGCGGACATGGGCCGGTAAAGGCGACGGCTCATGATAGATGTACTGCTGGAATAGCTTCATGCCGACTACCAGCAGCACATCGAACGGCGCTAAAAACTCCTGCACCTCCGGCGACCAGAACGGCAGCGGCGGACCGGCCAACGGATGGTCCGACGGGAAACTGGCCCGGCCGTGTGACGTGGTCGCCTCGTGGAACACCGGCGCGCCGAGCAACTCGGCCACCGCCACCAGTTCCTGGATGGCGTCGGCTTCGCAGACCCGGCTTCCGACCAGGATGGCCGGTTGTCGGGCAGAGGCCAGCACCTGGGCCGCACGCTCCAACGCTTCGACCGGCGCCCGAACATGGACATCTGGCAATGGCGCCGCCTGGAGCGGGATCTCCTCGGCGCCGGCCATTTGCACGTCCAACGGCAGGGACAAAAACACCGGCCCGGTCGGCGGCATCAGAGCGGTTTGGATCGCCCGGCGAACCGCGGTGGGCAAGTCTTCTACGCGGCGGACCTCATAGGCCCATTTCGTCCAGGGCCGAACCACTTCCACCATTTCGCCCCAGAGGATCGGCTCTTCGAGCATCATGCGTTGGTCCTGCTGCCCGGCCGTCAGCAGCAGGGGCGTGCCGGCCCGATACGCATTGTAGAGCATCCCCATCGCATTGCCCAGACCACAGCAGATATGGACGTTTACCACTCCCACCTGCCGGGAGGCCTGGGCATAGCCGTCGGCAATGGCCACGGCCGGCACCTCCTGAAGGGCCAAAATAAACTGCATCTGCCGATAAGCAGCCAGCGCATCATAAAGCGGCAGCTCCGTCGTGCCGGGATTGCCGAACAAATACCGCACCCCATATTCGCTCAACAACTCCAAAAACAGATGCATTCCTGTACGGTTCATGGTCTTCGGGTCCTCGCTGGCCAATATCGCCGCATAGTGCGGCGGTCCTCTCCGCAGTTATTCTTCTGGGGAGGGCGGAAGATCGTCTGGGCCGGCGGCCGCCAATCCCTTGAACAATTTTCTACCGATCTGCGTAAAATAACCGGTCCAGGAAGGATCAGGCGTTCGGTCCTCGGACAGATGCTGTTGGAAAAAGAACACCTGGGCGTCCAGATAATCCAGGCAATACAGGGCCAACGCCTCCAGGGTCATCGGCAGTTTCGGGCTGCCGAACTCGTAATGGCCGTGATGGCTGACGATCATGTGTTTCAGACGCAGAAGCGTCTCCTGCGGGAAGGATTCGCCCAGCAGTTGCTCAGCCTGAGGGACTTTTTCCTCCAGCATGCGGATGCCGAGGATGACATGGCCGACCAGTTGGCCTTCGTCGGTGTAGGCCAATCGGCCCTGGTAGGCCAATTCCTCCAGTTTGCCCAGGTCGTGGAAGAAGGCCCCGGCCAGCAGGAGATTCCGATCAATCTGGGGATAGCAACCGGCCAAGGCGGCGGCCGACTCCATCACCTGGACCGTGTGCTCCAAGAGGCCGCCGGGATACGCATGGTGATATTTCACCCCAGACGGCGCCCGCTGGAAACGCTCCAGGAAGGCTTGATCGGCCAGGAAGCAGTCCGCCAATGCTTGTAAAGGGGAATCACTCAGGGTCCGGATCAGCTCGATTAAGCGGTTTTGCAGGCGCTGAAGTTCGGCGCTGGGAATCCGTACAAAGTCCTTTTCGTCCATCTGCTCTGGGGGCATCCGGCTGAAGCGTTTGGCGATCAGTTGCAATCCGCCCTGATAAACCTGGGTGGTTCCTTCCACCCGGACGTAATCGCCCGGCTCAAAGGCTTGGCTATCTTCCTGGGTGGCGTTCCATTTCAGGGCGGTGATCGTGCCGGTCCGATCCGCCAGATCGACCTGCAGATAGAGGATGCCGCTGCGGTTGGTCCGAAGCTGCTTACTGACCACGCGGAAAACTTCGTTGACCTTTTCCTGCGGGCCTAATTGATGGATATATCGGCGTGCCATAGGCGATGCTTTCTAAGGGGCCGAATCTTTCCGGACCGGGCAACGGGCTTTTCTCTTCTCCGCAGAGGGTATCCTTATCCTCTCCGACGGGACCGAATCGCCTGGAGAGGGCCCGGTGATGTCGGCTTGATTCTACAAGCGCCCTGGAGTCCCGGCAAGCCCAGACGGATGGGAGCAAAGTTCTGATTTCTTTGGCGCAGGCGGCGCCGGAACAAACCATGCTGAGGGCTTGTCGGCAGAAGGGTTTTAGGGCATAATGCGGCTTTCTTCGTGGGTATTTTAGAAGACCATAGGGTTTTCGGCAAAGCGAGGATGGAGGCGGCGGCCTGTTGGGTTGATCTTTTCCTGTGCAAGGGAGCCATCGTATGAGCCAACCGGTGATGGTGAACGAAAAACAACTTCCCTGGTATCGGATGCTCAATGGGTATCATTGGTTTGTCTTTGCGGTGTGCACGCTGGGTTGGCTATTCGACTGTTTGGACCAGCAGCTTTTTAACGCCAACCGGAAACCGGCCATGATCGAACTGCTGGGGACCGATCCGAGCGATCCCCGCGTCGATGCCTGGGCCACCTATGGGACTTCGTTTTTGCTTTTGGGCTGGGCCACCGGCGGGATTTTTTTTGGCATTTTGGGCGACCGGATCGGCCGGGCCAAGACCATGGTCTTTACCATTTTGTCCTATTCGGTTTTTACCGGGCTGACGGCTTTTTCGGTGTCGGTGTATGACTTTATTTTGTATCGGTTTTTGTCCGGACTGGGCGTGGGAGGGCAGTTTGCGGTGGGGGTTTCGTTAGTGGCCGAGGCTCTGCCCGACAAGGCCCGTCCGCCCGCCTTGGGGATGCTCCAGGCATTTTCGGCCTTCGGCAATATCACCGCCGCTTTGATTGTGATGCTCTTTGAACACCTGGCTGCTACGGGTGTGATTGCGGGCAGCCCGTGGCGATGGGTCTTTGCCGTGGGGATTATCCCCGCCTTGCTGGCGGTGGTGGTAATGCTTCGGCTGGAGGAGCCGCAGCGGTGGAAACAGGCCGTGGCCACCGGCGAGGCGAAAAAGAAAGCCGGTTCCATCCGAGAGCTTTTCGGCGATCCCCGTTGGCGGCGGAACACCATCTGCGGGATGCTGCTGGCGGCCGCCGGGGTGATCGGGCTATGGGCCATCGGCGTATTTTCCAACGACCTGACCCATACCGTCTTCTTGCGAGGCGCCGAAGACCAGGCCCGCCGAGAAGGCGAAGCGGAAAAAGATCAGCAGTTTTTGGCCCTTCTGATCCACCATCCGGAAGCGGCGCCGAAAGAAAAATGGCCAGCCGTTCCCATGATCCTGGGGCTTCAGGCGGACGATTTGGACGGTCGGCTTCTCTATGCGGCGACCCGCACGTTGATGGAGCAACAAAAGCCGATCACTCCAGAGGCCGTTCTCGCATTGCTCGACCAGCCCGCCTCGCCAGAAGCCTCAATCATACTGGATAAATTCATGCCTCATCGGCAGGCCCAATCGCCCTCGGATCGCAAGCGTCGGGAGGCGTACCTCCAGCAAGGCGCCCAGTTGGCCGCCCAATCCGGCCTGGATCCAAAAACCTTCTTGCCCCAGCACGTGCAGCATATCCTGGATCGATCCAAACAGATTCTTGGCCATGTGGGCTTTTGGCGGAGTATTAACCTGATGTTCTTCAACATCGGGGCGTTTTTCGGGATTTACAGTTTCAGTTGGGTAACGCAGCGGTTGCCCCGTCGGCCCACGTTTGCCATTTTCTTCTTGCTGGCCATTTTCAGCACGGCTGCTGCCTTTTTGCTCATGCGGGAGCCATGGCATCTGTTTGTCCTGGTTCCGCTGATGGGCTTTGCGCAGTTGTCGGTTTTTGGCGGTTATGCGATCTATTTTCCGGAGCTATTTCCGACCCGGCTTCGGAGCACGGGGACTTCGTTCTGTTACAATATTGCCCGGTTTGTGGCGGTGCCGGGACCGGCGGTGTTGGGCCTGCTGACGGCCGGCGTGTTTAAGGACTATCCAGAGCCGATGCGGTATGCCGGGGTTACGATGTGCGCCTGTTTCCTGGTGGGCCTGCTTACTTTGCCGTTTGCCCCGGAAACCAAAGACAAACCCTTGCCGGAATAGCGCGGGCCTAAGCAGAACCGGGCTATTTTGGCGGCGTGGGGGAGGGTTGCGGGGATGGAGCAGGGGCAGGCTCGGTGGGCGATTCGGACATTTCTGCCTGAGGCGGCGTAAGCCCGGGGGGCCGAACAGGGGCCGGCGTCGAACCGAAGCCGCTCCCTTCACTCCCTCCGGCGACTTTTCCTCCCAGCCAGACGGCTGCGGGTGCAGACTCCCAAAACATTCGCAGGGCAAAGCTCCATAAGCCGACCACCACCAAGATCACCCCTGCTGCCGCCGCCAACGCATAGCCGACCAATTGCTGCCGAAGTTCCCGCAGAGTTTGGCCAATCGCGCTTTCGTAAGATTCCTGCACGATGACCAACCAGCCGGTCGGCTGACCGGCCAACCGGACCGCTTCCATTTCTGCCAGCCAACGCCGCCGATAATATTCCCCCCCGGCTACCTGCCCTGCCGGGTCTTCATACCCACAGCGTCGTTGCCAACTGCTGGGCAGGGCCTCCTGGGTCATTACCATTTGGCTAAACTCTTTCGGAATTTTCGGTTGAGCGGGGTCCCGCGACTGAAACAACGGATGTTCCAGGATTCGGCCGGGATGTTCTGGGGTGGGTTCTTCGACCAGCACGGCGAACTGATCCGGCTTTGGGGATAGTTCCACCAGGGCGCCGACGCCCACGGTCAGACCAACCACTCCCAGAAACCGACCGTCCGGCTTTTGACGGATCGGTGTGGATACAGCCACATTCCATCGTCCGGTGGCTTCGCTTTGGTAGGCGGCGGACATTTGGGTCTTCTGCACATGCTGGCCGGGCTTCGCACGCCACCGCCGATCCGGCATATCCATTGGCCCGCCGTGAAAGTAGCTCCGCCAGGCGTAGTTTCGGCCGATGGTAACGACATCGGCTTCTTCCGGCACACGAGCAATCTGAGTGCCCCGGGGATCGTTCAAAAACCAACTGTTCACCTGCTTCCCCACCTGCATTTCCGGCGGGATGGCCTGTTGGAAGGCCTCCTGGAGTTTGCGCCGCTGGGGATGCTGGCGGAGTTGGAGGGCCAGACGCTCCAGTTCCGCTTCGGGCAGGTCTGGGTCGGCCAGGCGTCGGAGGATCGGCTCCAGTTCCGGATGCCGGAGGGTTTCTTGAAAGACCGTCAAAAACTCTTCGGATTGGAGGATGCGTTCGACGGCTCGGTAGCGGCGGGCCACCTCGGCCGCCGTCGTCCGCGCCGCATATTGGGCCGCAAACTTATTGCTCTCCAAGGCCCGCTGCACAAGGGCCTCTTCGGACCGGTGCAACGCCGCAGCCGCTCCCTGCCAGGCAAAAAAACCCACCACCAACAAGAGCAGCACCGGACCGACCGCACCCACCAAAAGCATCGGACGTCGCTGCCGCCGCAATTGCCGAGCCTGCAACGCATCCAGCACCGCCTGCACATTGGGAAACCGTTTGGCCGGATCGACAGCCAGACAGCGGTCGATGATCTCGGCCAAATCCCGATCTACCCCCGGCGCCTGCCGATGGGCTGTGGGCCGGGGCGAATGCCGAATCCACCGCCGATACAGCGCCAACCGTTCCGTCAAGTTGGACGCCTGTTCCAATTGGCGCAAAATCTCCGGCGACCGATAGGGCGGGCTGCCCGTCAACATGCAATAGAGCAAGGCCCCCAGGGCATACACGTCCCATCGGGCATCCGGGGTGGCCTGCAAGTCGGCCTGCTCCGGCGCCATGTAGAACAGCGTTCCCAAAGCCGGCGTCTGTTCGTGCGAAAGCCGCGACTGCCCAAAATCCGCCAGCCGAGGCCGGCCATCCTGGTCCAGTAGGATGTTGGCCGGTTTCAGGTCGCAGTGGAGCACCCCTTTGCCGTGCGCATGAAGCAGGCCCACCGCGACATCGTGGAAGAGGGCCACCGCTTCTTCGACCGGCAGCGGCCCCTTTTCGAGCCGATCCGCCAAAGAGCCTTGCTCCAAGTACTCCATGATGTAATAGGGCGGCGAGGCCTCCCAGCCAACGCCGATCAGTTGCACCACATACCGATCGGCAAACAGAAAGGCCAACTTTTCCACTTCCCGGGCCAAAAAGGCCCAGTCCAGGCCGCCCCGATGGGCGTAGAACTTGATGGCCACCCGTCGGCCGGTGTTCTTTTGAACAGCTACCCAAACTTCGCCATAGGCACCCACGCCCAAGAGGCGTTCTGGCTCATAGCCAGGCACCTCCACCGGCGGCCGCGCTCGACGCAGACTCATCTGCTGCGCCTGCCGTTGTTCGGTTCGACTTTGCGGGATGGTTACATCGTCGGCCATACTTTCAGTATAGCAAATCGCCGCCGACACCAACTACCGGCCCAAACATCCCCGCCCCTTTTCCACGCTCCTTGGCAACCATCGGCGATGTTTCCCTGAGTTTCCGGCCCTGTACCACTTTAGCCAAATGAAGAGGTCTATGTCCCATTCCTGCGCAAGCAGCAGTCCAGGCTTATCCCCGCGCAAGCAGGAATCCAGGCAATATAAACTTCTACTTTCTGGATTCCCGCTTCCGCGGGAATGACACGCTGGGTTTAGCCCCCCAAGGGAGAGGCGGGTTGCTTCATTCAGATAAAATGTTACCCGGCCCTAAACCTTGACAACCCACTCTCCCTGAACCATGCTACTTTCTATCTTGACTGTATCTACCGGAAGTAATGACCACAATCGGTTGGGTTTGAGCCAATTCTTACCCCCTACAAGTTGTGGGGGCTTGGCCGGGTAGATACACTCAAACTATACTGGGCCGAACAGAGCATACCCCAGGTTTTTTCCTTTCCGAGGAGGAGAATCATGAAGGTCTTTGGCCCAAAGGGGCGCCAGCAGCGATGGCGAGTGGTTTTGGGTTGGGTCGTTGTGCTCGGAGGAGTTTGGTGGGGCAGCCGAAGTTGGTCGGGCCAGCCGGATGCGACGCCCTCTGCCCCGGCAGGACCGACTGGGCCGGCAGAGGTGCGGGTCCTCATTGCCTATTACAGCCTGCGAGGCTCTACGGAGAAAATGGCCGCCGCTGTAGCCCAGGGCGCACGAACAACGCCCGGCGTAACCGTGCAAGTAAAAAAAGTCGAAGAAGTAACGAAGGAAGACCTCCAGGCAGCCGACGGATTGATCCTGGGCTGCCCCACCTATTTTGCCAACATTCCCGGCCAAATGAAGGTCGTCATCGACGATTGGAACTGGAAATGGAAGGTGGATTTTACGGATAAGGTGGGCGGGGCCTTTGCCACCGGCGGCGGACTGACCGGCGGAAAAGAACATGTGATCACCTCCCTACTGCTTTTCATGATCAACCACCGCATGATCGTAGCCGGCCCCTTGTACGAAGATGAACAGGGCGAAGACAAATGGGGCGAACTGGGCGCATCGGCCGCCACCGGGCCCCTGGACCCCGGCCTGAGCGAAGCCGAGCTCCTCACCGCCCGTCGGCTCGGCCAACGCATCGCCCAACTGGCCAAAAAACTCCACTGCCGACCTTAACTGTACCCTCTCCTTGCCCAATACCAAAACGGAGAATTTTTCCCCCCAGAGGCTTGCTCAGCCTCCAGCGCTCGATTAAATTACAAAATACGCCCGCCTGAACGGCTTTCCTTGGAAATGTCCTTCTGGCAACCTGCCTGGTTTATGGTTGACGGCCTGCTTAGAGATTTGCCTTTCCGAGTGGGGTTGTTGGGTGGTAACATTTTAGCCAAATGAAGGGGCCTGCTGGTCACGCCCGGCCAGCGCCGATCCAAGGCAGATACCTCCCAAGGCATCGGACCTGACAAGCAGGTCCCTCCAATTGTCTTTTCATTCGGCTAAAATGTTACGTTCGGTCTTCTGTGTTGGTCTCTTGCTGAAGAAAGGAGAGCGACCATGTGGTGGAAGCGAGTCGTTGCAGCAAGTGTCTCTGTGGCTTTGATGGCGGGGATGGTTCTGGGCCTCCAAGCAGCCGAAAAGCCCAAGCTCAAGGCCCTGATCATCGACGGCCAAAACGGCCATGATTGGAAATCGACCACCCCGGTCCTGAAGAAGATTCTGGAAGAGACGGGACTGTTTCAGGTGGATGTGGCCACCTCGCCGCCCAAAGGGGCCGACATGAGCGGTTTTAAGCCCAATTTTGCCGCCTACGATGTAGTCGTCAGCAACTACCAGGGCGACGAATGGCCCGAAGAGACCAAAAAGGCCCTGGTGGATTATGTGGCCGGTGGCGGCGGGCTGGTCATCTACCATTTCGCCTTGGCCGCCTTCCCCAACTGGAAAGAGTGGAACGAGATGATCGGCCTGGGCGGCTGGGGCGGCCGAAATGAAAAACACGGCCCGTATGTCTATTGGCAGGACGGCAAAATCATCTATGACAATTCCCCAGGCAAAGCCGGCGGCCATGGACCCGCTCAGGAATTCGTCCTGGATGTCCGCTGCCCGGATCATCCGATCATGCAGGGCCTGCCGCCTCGGTTCGCCCATGTCAAAGATGAGCTTTACGGCTGGCTTCGCGGCCCGGCCAAGAATCTCACCGTACTGGCCACCGCCTTTGCGCCGAAAGAAAAAGGCGGTTCCGGTCGGCACGAGCCGCTGCTATTTACCGTCCAGTACGGCAAAGGCCGGGTGTTCCAGAACGCCCTGGGCCACACGGCCCAGCAGCTTAAGAGCGTGGCCTTCATCGTAACCTTCCAGCGGGGCTGCGAGTGGGCGGCCACCGGCAAAGTTACCCAAAAAGTGCCTCCCGACTTCCCCGGCCCCGACAAACCCTCCGTGCGTGAGTAAACCGGATATTCGACTACTCCCGGCTGGTATTCTCCCCAGGCTTGAGATATTCTGGGGGATGGGTAGAAGTCTTTGAAGCCCCTCGGGGGCGAGGGAGAGGCTTCTTCCCTTGGGAAACGATACCCCGGCATCCGGTGTGGAAATTTCCGATCTCTAGAGCATCCATTCCCTGTGGAAGGTGTCCATTCTTATGGTGGATCCCATGGCCTTTGGGAAAAAGAGGATCGAACAGTTGGGCCCGGGAATGGAAGTATCTTCGATTCTTGAAAAATGTACAACGGCGCTTCGGAACCATTACCGGTCCCGGCTGGTAGGGGTGGTTTTATATGGTTCGGAGGCCCGGCAAGAGGCGGATTCTGCCAGCGACATCGATTTGCTGGTCTTGTTGCAAGGTCCGTTCGACCAGCTCAGCGAACTCCGGACCATTGTAAAACTGCTTTATCCTATTCAATTGGAGTCAGCACGACTGATTTCGGCTAAACCTGTGCCAATCGAGGATTTTCAACATCAGACCCTTTCGCTCTATCGTCAGGCCCACCGAGAAGGGAAGTGGCTGTGAGTCCTTGGGAGGAAGAAATCCGAGCTTATCGGGAGAGAGCATGGCAATCTTTGGAAGCGGCTCGACAATTGGCTTCCTGCGGTTACCCCGAATTTGCCGTCTCCCGAGCCTATTATGCCGTCTTCTATCTGGCGAAGGCTTTATTGTTGCAGGACGGCGTGGAGGTAAACAAGCATAGCGCCGTCATTGCTTCGTTCCACCAAAAGTTTGTGAAAACAGGCAGACTCCCCGTGGCGGAGGGCCAGACACTCCATTGGCTTTTGAATTGCGAAACCTGGCCGACTACGCCGTTTCTGTCCACCTGTCTGAACAACAAATCACCCAAGCCATAGAAGCCGCTCAAAAATTTTTAGAAGTCGCCCAAAGTTTACTCTTACAAAAACCTACCGATTGATCGGGAACGATTCCCCGCGTGCGTCACTGAACCATGGGGGTATTCCATGGCGGAAGGGAGGCCTCTTGTCAGGCCCAACATTGGGCCTACCAAGCACGCCCCTCCGACGCGAGCACGACGAGCGCGCCGCTCCATTTAAGGACCTGCTTGTCAGGTCCGTTCAAACCGGAAAGGATGTAATTGTGGTGTCCGTCCTGGCCGGGCCTGATTGTCAGGTCCGCCATGGCGCATGACAAACGGATCCGTCCTGGATTGCCCTGGGTTCTGCGATATATAAGATCACCCCGGTCTCTTCCTGGCCGGAAAAGGAGGCCCGCGCATGAAATCGGTTTTCCTCCGGTGGATGGTTTTCTGCCTTTCGGTCTTCGGGATGTTAGGAGCTGGTATAGGGTGGAGAAGCGTTCCACTGCTGGCCGCTGCGCCTGCCGGCCAAACGCCCCGCCCCGAAATAGCCGGGACCGGCCAAAGAGGGGCTTCACCACTCCTGGCTGCCGTGCCTTCTGGCCGAACACCCCGTCCGGAAGCGGGGGAGGCTGGCAAAAGGGCTAGTCCAGCGCTGCTGGCCGCTGCGTCTGCCGGCCAAACGCCGGGCTTCCAGGGCGTTTTTAACGGCTCGTTTGACGAGGACCGAGATGGCGACGGCGTGCCGGACGGCTGGGCAACAGCCGGCCGAAGAGGCGTGGTACAAAAACTCACCCAGTTCGCCGATCCCCAGCGCGGCAAAGTGGCCCGGCTCCAATGCACCCAGTTTGAGCCCGGCTTTCCCGATAGCCATGCCATGCTCGCCCAGTACGACCGGGTGGCCGTCCAGCGGGGCCAGTGGTATCAGGTGCGGCTCTGGGCCAGGGCCGAAGACTTCGAAGCCGGCGCCGTCTCCATCAGTCTGGTTAACCGCCGGCAGTGGGCCTCGGCAGGCCTGGAAGAATCCGTCTGCCCGTCCGACCGTTGGGAGGAGTTTACCTTTTTCTTCCAGGCCCACCAAAACCTCCGGGCCGAGGATAGCCGATTGCAAATCTGGTTCACCGGCACCGGCACGCTTTACTTGGACGACGTGGCAATCACGCCGCTCCAAGAGTTTCGGCTCCAGCGGCAACCGCTGCTTGTCTGGCCGCAGCAGGGGGGCAATATCTTGCCGAACAGCAGTTTTGAGTGTGGGGGGGCCGGTTGGGGGTGTTTTGCCCCGGATGTGCCGTCCTGGGGTGGGGCGTTGTTTGATCGGCTCGGCCAGCTCGATCGCCACCAGGCCTACCACGGCCAGCACTCCTGGCGCCTTTCGCTCCGCCGGGAGGAGTTGCCGGTGAGCTATTTCGACTATTTCGATCCGTCGGCTGCGCCGCTGGGGTGTGTGGTGCTGGCCCATGAAGGCTGGGTACCGGCGGAGGTTGGCAAAAAATATCACTTCTCGGCCTATGTCCGGAGCGAGCCGGAGGGCCTGCCCGGACTGGTGCTTGTCCGCCATGCCGACGGCCCGCAGTTGAGCCAGCCTTTTACCGGGGCGGCAAAGTGGACGAAAGTAGAGTATTCCTTCACCGCCCAGCGGCCCTTCTTCTGGGCCGGCCTGGGGGTGGATCTTCGGCAGGGTAATCATCCGGGCGGCACCCTCTGGATCGACGCCGTGCAAGTGCGACCAATTCCCGCCGTCGCCCGTCCGTCGGCCGGCCAACCGGACACGAAAGCCCCGGATTATCAACCCCGCCAAGGGCTGGAAAGTGCCGTGGAAACCGACCGGATCGGCAATATCTTTACCGATCCGGGGGCCGGGCTGGCCTTCCGCCTCCGGGCTTATAACGACGGGCGCCAAGATGCCCTGCTCACCGGCCAACTGACGATTGCCGACTACCTGGATCAGCCGGTCTGGCAGGAGCAGGTGAAAATTTCTGTCCCGGCGGGCCAAGCCGTCCAGAAAGAATGGACCGGCCTGTTGGCCGGCCGACAGGGATTCTTCCGCATCCGATGGCGCCCGGCGGATGGAGAAGAACAATCGCTCCGCGTAGCGGCGATCCAGCCCTACCCGGCGGGCCAGGATAGCCCGTTCGGCATGAATCATGCGTTCAGTTGGGAGTTTTTGCTTCGGCTTGGCCAGCAGGCAGGCCTCTGCTGGTGGCGGGATTGGTCCTGCCAGTGGCGTCTGGTGCAGCCGGCAGCAGGGGCGCCGTTTGATTTTTCGATCCCCGATGGGCAAATCCTGCGGGTGCTCCGGGCAGGCGGCCGCGTCCTGGTGCTTTTGCCCTTCCCTACTGCCCCCTGGGCCACCCAGGCCGACCTGAAAAAAGTACGCTCGCAAACCCAGGGCAACGACTATCTTTTCCGGCGGACCGTGGCGGCTATGAAACCCCACCGTATGGAACCGTTTGCCGAGTATGTGCGTCAGACGGTTCGCCATTATCAGGGCCGGATTACTGCCATCGAAATCCTAAATGAACCTTTATCCACAACCTACGCTCTGCCTGCTTCTTTCGGCTACACCACGGCCGACTACATCGAGATGCTTCGTACCGCCTACCAGGCGGCCAAAGCGGTTGATCCGAACTGTTTGGTGGTGGGCGGAATCGGTGCGGGGCCGGACCACCGGTTCGTCCGAGAGTTTATCAAGCAGGATGGACTTCGCTGGTGTGATGGTATGGACCTGCACATGTATCCCCATGCTGGGCCGCCGGATGCGTATGAAAAGGCCTACCAAGAGTGCTGGCAGCGGATGCATGCCCGAGGCCAGGCCAGGCCGATCTGGATAACCGAACTGGGCATTTATGCCGACGACGATCCCGCGGCGCTGCCGCCGCGGGCAGGCGATGCGACCATGAACCGATCCCAACGGCCCAACGAACTCCGAGCCGCCGCCGATCTGGTCAAGTTTGCCGCCATTCTCGGCTCGGCCGGGGTGCGAAAAATCTTCTACCATGCCGGCACCTGCGGCGCCTGGAACGAATCGTCGGCCGGCAATGTCTTCTTCGAGTACGGCGGCCGGCCTAGAAAAATGTATCCGGCTCAAGCGGTGCTGTCCCGGCTGCTTGGCCCAGAGTTCACATTTGTTCAAAAATGGACGGAACCTGCCGATCTGCAGGCCTTCCAATTCCGGTCCGGCCAGAGGCAGGTGGTGATCCTCTGGAGCCGCCGCGGAGAAAAAACCATCTCGCCGCCCGAAGGCTTTGCCGCCCTGGACCTGATGGGTAACCCCATCTCGACCCGTCCAGTGCCTGTCGGCTATATTCCCGTGTATCTGGTAAAATAAGCCGGTAACGTGTTAGCTGAATGGAGGGGTTATGTGTCATTCCTGCGAAAGCGGCAGTCCAGACGGGTGTCATTCCCGCGAAAGCGGGAATCCAGTTTTTTCTGGATTCCTGCTTACGCAGGAATGACACAGGAGGCGGGGCGACCAAGGGGGCCTGGGTTCCTGCTTGCGCAGGAATGACACTTAGCGCCCCTCACCCGGCGGTGCCAAAGGCACCTTCGGCCTCTCGACGGCTAGGGGAGAGGCGAGTTGTTTCCTTCGGCGAAAGTAGTCCCTTTTTCCATGAAAGGAGTTTGCCATGCGATGGGCGTCGATGCGAGGCGGAGGGAAATGGGGCCGATGGATTGGCTACGTCGTGGGGCTAAGTATGATGGGGCTGGGCATGAGTGGGTTGGTGGGGCTGGTGGGGACGACAGCCTGGGCGGCCCAGCCGGCTTTGCCGCCTGCCCATGTCTTCCAGCAGGACGGAAAATGGCATCTGGAAAATAGCTTTCTTAAGGTGTCCGTCGATCCCAAAACAGGTGCTTGGCAGGTGCTGGATAAGCGGATTGGGCATGTTTGGCCCTCGGCCCCGGAGTGGAAGTCCTCCGAAGATCGGCTCCGAAAAATTTCCGCCGATGAAACAGAGGGTGCTCTCCGCTGCGAGATGCCGCTTTTTTGGAAGGACAACCGGTGGCATTGGGCCGGAGCAACGCTTCGGCTACCGGCCGATCAGGCCGAACTGACCGTGGAACTGGATATGCCGGATCGCACAACGGCCATGGAGAACGGCCGATTTTGGGACCCGCTTTTGTGCACGGCGCAGGAGGGGGTGATTGCTGTAGCCGACTATTGTAATGGACATTTGTATCCTATACGGCAGGAACATTTCCCCCGCCGATGGTTTTCCATGTCCCGATTGGATATGCCCTGGGTCGGCCTGTGCGACCTAAAAACCGGCCGGGGCTACATGATCCTGTTTGAAACCAGCGACGACGGCCAGGTGGAGATGAAAAAATATGTTCATCAGGGGATCAGCGTCTGGGCGCCGCAGGTCTGGTGGCATCCGAGCATGGGGCAGTTCGGGTATCCGAGGAAGATACGCTTTTGTTTTATGGAGCAAGGCGGTTACGTGGCGCTGGCCAAACGGTACCGGGCCTACGCGGCCAGCCAGGGACTGATCGTCCCGTTTTCGGAGAAGCTCAAAGCCAATCCGGCGTTGCGTCGGCTTTTCGGTGCCCCGGATGTCTGGGGCGGCGGAGGGCTGCGGTTTGCCCAGGAGGCCCATCAGGCAGGCGTGCGTCGGATGCTCTTGAACGTCCGAGTTCCGGCGGACCAAATGCGTCAAATCCACCAGTTGGGGTATCTGACGAGCGAATACGATAACTATACAGATGTTCTTCCTGTGGATAGCCAGGACAAAATCGACCGTAGCCACGACCTGATCCCGCAGAGCGTGGTCCAGCAGCCGAACGGCGAGCGGATGAAGGCCTGGCTCACCTTCGACAAAAAGACGCAGTTCATGAAGCGGTGCCCGGCCTTGTGGCTTCGGACGGCCCAAAAGGATATTCCTAAAATCCTGGCGGAGTATCCGTTCCTGGGCCGATTCATCGACGTGACCACGGCCGAAGACCTATACGAATGTTACGATCCAGCCCATCGCCTCACCCGCACCCAAAAACGCCAATGCGGCCAGGAGCTTTTGGCCTATGTCCGCAGTTTGAAGTTGGTCGTCGGCGGCGAGCACGGCATCTGGTGGGCGGTCCCCCATGCCGATTATTTCGAGGGCATGATGAGCGGCGGCTATTACTCCTGGCCGGCCGGGCACTTGATCCCGCCCAAAACAAAAGACGAACCCTTCACCAGCCCCTGGGGCGGCAAGATAGGAGGCTGGGAAGGATACGAAACCTGGGGCATCGGCCATCGCTGCCGAGCGCCCCTCTGGGAACTGGTCTTCCATGATTGCGTCGTAACCACCTGGTACTGGGGCGATGCCAACGATTTTCTCCTCCAGGCCGCCCCGGAAGTTACCCCCAAAAAAGACGCCTTCAATATCCTCTACGGCACGATCCCGCTGCTTTGGGCCGATCAGAAAAAAGGCTCCTGGCATAAAAACCGAGACGTGTTCCTCCGCACCTATAGGAACACCTGTATCCTTCATGAGCAGATCGCCGGTACGGAAATGCTCAGCCATGAATTTTTGACGCCGGACCGAGATGTGCAAAAAACGGTCTTTTCCGACGGCACCGTGGTCGTCGTGAACTTCGGCCAGAAGCCGTATGAACTTCAGGCCGACGGCAAGCGCTGGACCCTGCCGCAAAACGGTTTTTACGTCAAGGGGCCCAACATCGAGCAGCACATGGTCCTTCAGGACGGTAAAACCATCACCACGATCCGCACGGCCGACTACCAGCACCGCGAAGAGCGGTAGCCTGCCGCCCAGAAAGTCTCGCCGGAGGGACGGCGGTTATGGCGGCGGCGGGGAGGCTGGGGGCGAATGGGGCGATTTAGGAAGGGTGAATATGGTCAGACCTTCGATGTGGCGGGGCAAACCAGGTGTGATGACGCTGGCCAGATACCCGCACCCAAAGCAGGCCGCTATGCCCACAGCGGCGTACAGATAGCCTTGGATAGGTGTATAGATAACCACGGCCAGGACGATGGTCAGGCCGCCTGCGATGCCGGCCCATGCGCCCAGGCCGTTGGCCCGTGCGGAGAAGATGCCCAAACAGAACAGGCCGCCCAGCACACCCATGAAAAGCCCTAGGACCGCCAAAAACTTATCCCACAGCGACCGGATATCCGGATCCACAAAATAGACTCCCAAGGCCACGCCGCTCAGGCCCAACAGGAGGGATAGAATTCGAGCCAGCATGAGATATATTCGTTCATTCTGAAAGACCTTCAAGGGACGGATGAAGTCCGTCAGCACCGTGGTGGCAGTGCTATTGATGCTGCTAGAGATGGTCGATTGGGCGGCGGCGAGTATTCCGGCCAGGATCAGCCCGGCCAAGGCGCCGGGCAGTTCGTGGGCCACAAAAAACGGCAAAATCTGGTCCACATGGCAGGTGGGATCCAGTCTTTCCGGGCGGCTTTGATAGAATAGGTATAAACCTGTCCCCAGGCTGAAAAAAAGCAGGGTGCTGGGGATGGAGATCAGGGCGTTGGTCCAGATGGCTCGGGCGGCCTGCCGGGGGGTAGGGGTGGTCAGATAGCGTTGGACGACAGCCTGGTCAGATGTATAAGAGGCCAGGTTCTGCCCAAACGCCCCCAGCACCACCGCCAAAAGCCCCAACTGGGGACTGACCAGGTCCAGATGGAGGTTGGCCAGGCGGAATTTTTCCTCCCTCCAGGCGGTTTGCAGTCCTTCGAGCAAGCCGCCCGGCAATCCCAGCCAAAGCATCCCCAAACAGACCGCCGCCCCCGCCAGGAGGACCGCCGCCTGGATCGCATCGGTCCAAACGACCGCCGCCACCCCGCCTAAGGAACAATAGATCACTGCTATCAGGCCGATCAGTACGACACAAAGCCGAGGGTCCCAGCCCAGCATGGCGGCCAAAGCCAGCCCGGCCAACGTCATCACAATGCCCATCCGGCACAGATGAAACAGGGTAAACGCTCCGCTGCCAAAGAGCCTGGCCCCCAAATGAAACCGCCGCTGCAGATATTCGTAGGCGCTTGTGGCGTCGATCCGCCGGAAAAAAGGCATGGCGGCATAAATGGCGATCGGCGACACCGCGACGATCATCATGTTGCCCACCGCATACACCCAATCCTGGGCATAGGCCTTGGCCGGGATGCCTGTATAGGTAATCGAGCTGAGCATGGTGGCGTAGATGCTCAGACCGGCCGCCCACCAAGCGATCCGCTGCCCGCCGCGGAAGAAATCATCTGTACACCGCTGTCTCCGTGCGAAGTAGGCGCCGATGGCCAACAGGGCAACCAAATACATCCCCAGCACGCCCAGGGCCGCCCCGCCTACCTGCAGGGACTGCCGCCTGGGCTGGACAAACCAAATCTGCGGCGTCCGATGCCGGGGCCGCAGTTCGCCGCTGGCTAACACCCAACCGTCCCCCCACAGGACCACCGGCGTAGTTACCTGATTGGCCGGCAGCTTCGGACCGGCCGTCCAGGTGTTGGTGATCGTATGATAGAACCAGGATTGCCGGGGAAAACCAGGATGCAGGTCTTGGAGCTGCTCGATCTGGTCCCACAGGGTGCCGGGATCGCCGCTCAGGATGGCCAGATGCGATGGGCCGATGGCCGCCTCAGCCCCGGCCATCCAGGGCTGAGGCATATCCGCCCGCCGACGCCAACCGGCCGATCCGTTCCCTTGCCCGAAAGGCCCCCCAACGTCCAGCGGGTCCAACGATTCCGATCCGGCCACCGAGGCCGCCGATTTCGGACCGCTGCCGGCACCAAGGCCACCGCAGTTCTTTTGATACCGTTGAGGGGAAAATTCATACACGTCGGCCAAGGGGATCATCCGTCTGCCGGTTGGGTCCGCCGGATCGGCCCGGCGACCGCCCATCAGATACAGGCACACTTCGAACCCGTTGTGCTGGGCAGCCACCATGGCCAGGCTTCGCGGCGGTCCGGGCCAACCGGGCAATCGTTCCCACCGGAGCGTGGATTCCTGCCGATCCAACTTGCTCAGGTCCAATCGCCAGAATCGCACGGTGGACGACCGGAGCGACAGCCCGCTTTGGCCGCCCGCCAAATACACATGGTGGCCGATCACGGCAGCCCCCGCATAGGCGGTCGGTTCCGGCAACGGCGGCGCCGGGCGGATGTCCACCGATTGCCGCTCCGGACGCCAACGTAATAGGAAGACCTGATCGAACACCCGCTGGCCGTCTTCTCCGCCCATGCAGAGCAGGCCCCATTCTGTACTGGCCGACGCCCCATAGGCTACCCGATAAGGCAACCGGAACGGTCCATGCCACCGGAACTGCTCGGCCCCCAACCGCTCAAGGACCCAGATGCGATCTTCATACTGTTTGGAGGCTTGCCAGCGATTTTCTGCGGGAAAATTGGCCCCACCGGCAAGGATCAAAGCGTTCTGATGCACGCCGACGAACGGGCCGGCCACGCCCAGCGGATTCGGCAGATCGGGCAACCGCCGCCACTGCAGAGGGCCGTCCTGGAAAGTTTTTTCCGTCGTCAGCCCTTCCATCGGTCCTTCTGCCGGTCGTTCTATCGCTCGTTCCGTCGGCCCCTCCGTCGCTCGTTCCGCCGTTGGGACCCTGCGGAGTTCCTCCGCCCTGGCCAGGCCGTCCAAGCCCACCGGCAAAGGCGCCGCCGCTTCCGCCGCAACGGCCAAAAGAACCCCGACACCTTGGATTATCAGCCGCCCAAGAATCCTCTGCCACTCAAGGATCATTCGGCCCCAGAGGATCATCAGACGGCGTAGGATCATTAGAAGGCAGAGGCTGATCCGCCGGCGGAGACCCAATAGAAGACAAAAATTTATCAAAATACAAAAGTATATCTTACGACAAGGGGCCTCGGGGTCGGCGCCGGCCGGGAAAGAGCATGGGCCATGAGCCGTCCCTGCCTCTCTCATCCCCTCCGACCGATCCCCACGCAGCGACTTTCCGGAAAAACTTTGCAAGGCCATTTTTTCATTTTTGGTAACATTTTAGCGGAACGGAAGGCGATGTGTCATTCCTGCGCAGGCAGGAATCCAGGCTGCTTTGTGCCTGCTACGGTGCTGTTGTGGAGCAAGCAGGCGCCAAGCAACATCGACCCCTCCTACGTTCTGGACTGCCGCTTTCGCGGGAATGACAATAAGGCCCCCCTCACCGGGCCAACCTACGGTTGGCCGTCCTCTCCCGCGGTGGGGAGAGGCGGGGTTGCTTCATTCGGCTATACCACTTCTCTATTTTTCCTAATGGTGTTTTTAAATTCACTTACTCCGCCTAATCCGCCTTTTTCCCGCGGACCAGCGAACGGTTTTTTCTTTGCTGCCACCAGTGGATCGAGCAGGTCCCCGCCAGGACCTGGCGCAAGTGCTGTTGTTGTTGGGGGGTGAGGTTTCGGACCGGCGGCCGGAACGGCCCGCAGGGCACGCCCACCCAATCCATCAGGCTTTTGAAGGCGGCCAGAACATGTCCTCCGGATGCCCGACACAGGTCGATGATTCGGCAGGCTTCCTGTTGGAGTCGCTCGGCTTGCGGGAAATCGCCCTGCCGGTAGGCTTGGATGATCGCCTGGTACAGGGGGGCGGCAAAGTTGTATGTGCTTCCTACCGCTCCCAGCGCCCCGACTCGCAAGGCAGAGAGCAAAAGTTCATCTCGGCCAAACAAAATGTCCAACGCCCCTTGCCCCCACCGAAGACAGGCCTGGTATTCGGCCAGGTCCTCATGGGTAAACTTTATGCCCGCGAAATTGGGAATTTTCTCGACGGCCCGTCCGATGAACTCGATCATCGGAAACGACGCTCCGGTCATGCTGGGGATATGGTAGTAGTAGAACGGCGATTGGGGGGCTGCCTGCGCAATGGCCGCACACCAGGCAGTCAGGTCTTCCAAATCCGCTGGCCGGAAAAAACAGGGCGGCATCGCACTGACCGCATCGGCGCCTACGGCCTGGGCATGTTCGGCCAACTCCTGCGCCTCGTCCAAACAGTTATGCCCCACATGGACCATCACGCGCAGCCGGCCCTTGGCCGACTCCACCCACGCCGCTGCTAAGGCCTTGCGCTCTTCGGTCCGCAGCGAAAGGCTTTCGCCCGTCGTCCCGGCCACAAAAACCCCCTGCACCCCGTCAGCCTCTAAAAACGAGGCGTATTCCTCGATCCCGTCTAAGACCAATCGCCCTTGGCTATCCAAGGGGGTAAACACAGCGGCAATCAGTCCATAGGTCTTTGGCAGTGTCCTCATAGGCGTTCAAAACAGAGGGAATACTTTACAGAGGTAATGCTTTCGCCGGATGAAGCAACTCGCCTCTCCTCCGGCTGGAGAGGCCGTCAGGGCCGAAAGTGCCACCGGCTGAGGCGTGTCATTCCCGCGCAAGCGGCACTCCAGTCGGGGCTCACTGCCGCGAAAGCGAGAATCCAGAAAGTAGGGGAAGTCCATATTGCATGGATTCCCGCTTCCGCGGGAACAAGCCTGGACTGCTGCTTACGCAGCAGTGACACACAGACCCCGCCACATAGACCCCACCATTCGTAAAATGTTATAGAGATTTTACGGGTTGGCTCTTCTACGGAAGTATCCCATTACAACTTGCTGCTGTCCAGGGGCTGGCCGTCTTTGCGGTTCCCCAGCAGGACGTGGATGTTGGGGTCTATGCTGTAGGACATGGTGCGCACCGAGCCATCGCAAAACACCGCGTTCCAGCCGCCCGGATGCGCGCTGCCGAAGCTGAATCGGCCGGAGACGCCTGGCCGATCCTGCATCGGCTGATCCGTAACCAGCGTATTGCAGAGCACATCCCGATCGTCGCCCACATACATCGACTCATTATCCGAACTATCATATCCATTCTGGTAATTATCTGGGCAGAGATACTTTTCCCCTGCCAGATAGGTATTGCTACTTCCATCGGGAATGGTGCTCACCTCGCTGATTTGGTAAAGGATGCCGGTCAGGTTCCAGCCGTTCTGGGACATCCAGCCGGTAAAGGTTTCATACTGGGCTAAGGAAGCGGGCGAATAAGAACTGCCAGCGCAACCGGTGCGTGGGCCGGCGTTGCCGCAGTAGTCGCTCCGGGCTGCTCCGCCGGGCGAGTCCATGTTGTAGGCCCACACGTAGCCGGTATCCGGATAGACGATCGGCCGTCGTCGGCTAGGGCAATTCATGATCGCCAGCGGGGTGAGCACCATCCGCCGCGCCCCGTCTTTCTGTGCAGATGTTACCATATTCGGATCGCCATCGCGGGGCAGGTTATAGACGGCCTCCTGTTCGAGAAAAGGAAGGATACTGTAAATCCATCCGCCGGGCTGTTTGCGCCCGAAGCCGCGGTCCGGATCCCCCACCCATCGCACCCCCCAACCGCCGGAGGGAAACGTCCCTTGGGCCGCCTCGTGTTCCAGACAGGCCAAGCCGATCTGCTTGAGATTGTTTTGGCACTGGGTTCGTCGGGCGGCCTCCCGGGCCGATTGCACCGCCGGCAACAACAGCGCTATCAATATCCCGATGATCGTAATCACCACCAGCAATTCAACCAGGGTGAATCCATGGACTTTGGAATAGATTCCGCCATTTCGTATCCCGAGCGCCCCGCTGTACGGCCTCTTGCTCCTGGAAGACATTCCTACTACCTCCTGGAAAACTACCTCCTGGAAAAGGGATGGTGGATTTTATTGGCGCCGGGCTATCTTTATTGGCGCCGGGCTATCTTTGGTGGCCCAAAGCAGCTTTGCGCCGCCAGACCGCGGCCAACCAACCTGCCAACCCAAACACCAACAGCACCACCGAAACGGGCTCCGGCACCATCGCCGCATTAAAGCCCTGAAGGCCCTTCGTGTAGAGATACTGGATTTCCTTCGGCGACAAGGCCCGATCCCAGATGGCAAAATCGTCGATCCAGCCTTGATAAGCAGCCCCGTCCGTGCCCCTGCGGCCTAAGAGTAACGGATAAGCCCAGGTAATCGAACTGCCAGGGATCAGGGAGTCGGTCACCGCCCCTCCGCCGCCGGTTTGCCAACCTTGATTACTTCCGTTCAGATAACCCCGGATGGTGTTCGACTGCCGATCAATGACCATAGCCACATGGTACCATTGGTCTGCCTGGATGGCATCGGAGACTCTCTGACCAAAACGGTCGTTCTCTCCGCCGCCCACCTGTTGGCCTCGCACCTGCAAATCATCCCCATCGAGCCAGATGCTCCAACCGACATCGCTAGAGCTAGCATTCCATTTACTGGCCAAGAATTGGGCGCCGGAGATTCGCTGCGGCTTGAACCAGAGCGACACCGTGTAGCTATCCGGGCCGGGGTCCAGCACATCGCCGAAGCTGACATAATTGGAGTCCGATCCGCTGAAGTACAGGGCTTCGGCCAGTTTGCCCGACTGCACCGGAACCGAGCCGGTGATCGTGCCGTTTTGCGGTGTTCCGGCCGTGTCCAACACCGTCGTGCCTACGACATCTCGGGCATCTCCCGTGGCGTGCAATCGGAGGTTATTGGCCAGTGGATAATCGTTGATCCTGGCCGGGCCGGACGTGAAATACTTCGTCCATAAATAGTCTTCCACGCTGCGCCGCTGCGGCGCAGACAGCGCCTTGTTATAGACAAGCACCTCGGCAATATCGCCTCGGAAACCTTCTCCGCCGTTGCTACTATTTCCGATCCGGAGCCGGTTGAATTGGCCGGTCAACGTAGCGCCGGTAGCCGTCGTCTGCGAGCCGCCGTTGAGCCACTCGGTAACCGGCTGGTTCGTTGCCGCCCCATCCCACACCGCACTCAGCAGATAAAAGGTGTTGATACTGGCATTGATTCGGGCCCCGACAAAGGCGCCGCCGCTGGTTCGGGAATGACTCACCCACTGATTAGTTTGGTAAAAAGTGCCCCATTGGTTGTCTGTATTGTTGACTTGGGCCCGCAGGGCTACCGTGGTGGCAGTGCTTGTAGTTTGAAGCACCATAAACCAACTGAGTGTATTGACATCCAGTGCGCTTCCCACGGCGTCGCCGCGAGGCCCTCGCCCTGGCCCATCCCGGAGCACCAGGAGGTTGACCTGCTTGTTACTGGCCCCATCGAATCGCAGCACAGGCAGGCCGTTAATCGCATTGGCCACCAGCGTAGGTTTGTCATACAATTGTTGGGCTACATTATTCCCGGCGGCTGGGCCAATGTCGTCCCACCATTGGACCTGATCGCCCGGCTGGGCCGGGGTAACGCCGTCGTCTTTATATGTATTCAAAGCCGCATCGAAATGGAGCACCAGATGGCTGTTGTCGATCGGCAGGATGGCGGCCTGGCCCAAGCTCGGCCAACCTATCCCCACGAACACCAGCACGAGGACGGCTACTTGTGTGCCTACCTTCCCCACCCAGCTCTGGAGGGACCTGCGTGTCAGGTCTGCCGGGCACAAGAAATGTGCCCCTCCAATGCGGGCACGACAGGCGTGCCCCTCCACATGTACTTGTGTACTTGCGTTGCCCAGCCAGGACGTTTCAGTTCGGCTCATGGTCTCGGCTCCCTTAAAAAGCACCTTGTGAAAATTCCCTCCTTCCCAGAACCTACGTTCTCCTTCCTTAAACCTACGGCCCCCTTTCCTCAAACCCCCCTCCCTTCTTCTGGACACCTACTGCCTTTTCGCCATACTCTACCAAGCTCCGCTTCCCTCCGTGGGTTGGGAGGGATCGTTCCAAGGACGAGCAGGATGGGTTGGCGGTTGTTGGATTGGGCCCGGTTGAGCCAATTCCATGGCAAGGGCTTCCTGGTAGGGGTCTGGTCGGAGGCCTCGGGCCTGCAGGGCCAATTTCTGGCCGATCCGATGTCCAATCTGTTCTGGCGAAAGGACCGGCCGGGTATGCACATAGCGGGGCCACGCAGCGCCGCCGCTTCTTCGATACACATGCCATGCACAGATGACCGCCTTTGGCCCTGTGTCGCCCAGTCGGGCTACCCCCGCGGCTACCCCATCCGCCAACGGCTCGCTGCGACAGAAAAATCCTGTTGGACGCCCTGAGGCCGCCTTCAGCAACCGCACTGTCTCCGCAGCCACACAGGCTTCGTCCTGCGGCAAACAGCGGAGCACCCAATCCCCCAAACCCAGTCCCGCCGCCGTTAACAATCGCTGCATCTGATCCACCACCCGATGGTCCCCCGGAAACACCTGCTGCCGCAAGAACAACACAATCCGCTCGCAGCCTTTGTCCAATAGATACTTCACCAACATCTCCGTAGATTGCTCATGATCGTAGTCGATCGAGGGGATGCCGGTGATGGATGGATATGGCTGGCCGTAGATTACCGCAGGCAGTCCGCTGGACTGGATGAGCCGTTGCACCGCCAACGGACACCGCACCAGGACGAATCCTTCCGGCATGGGGGCTTGGAGGCTGTCGGCCACCAAACGCTGGATAATCTCTAGATTGCCGTCGGGGGGGATAAAATTGAATACTATTTGAGCGCCCGGCAATTCCCCTTCCATACCCCCCACCACCCCATCCACCAGGACGCCTTCACTGAACAGATATTCCCGATGGACCAGCAGATGGACCCGGGCTAAAGGACCTGGTCGGCTTTGGCCGGGCAGCTTCGCAATGAAGGTGCCCCGCCGCTGCCGACGATGCAGAATCCCGCGTTTAACCAGCAGTTGCATGGCTCGATTGGCCAAGTGGCTGCTGACGCCCAGCAATCGGGCCGTTTGCTCAGTCCCCAGATAGGGATCCCCGGGCTTTAGGCCGCGGGTTTGGATATCGGCCTCCAATCGCTCGGCGAGTTCCAGGATACGGACAATCTGCATGGGCGGTCCTCTGGTTGCCGGTTTTACCGTCTCTTTGAGGGAAACCTTCTCTAGGGATTATAAACAAAATAATTCTGCATAGCGAGAATTTTTTCTCAAAAATGAAAATTTTTTAAGAAATGGGGATTTCGGATAAAAGATTACCGTCTCCCCCCTCATCTGTGGGGTGTTGCGAACCGGGGGGGGAAAGTTGCAACTTATTTATAGAAAAGAGGTTACGTTTTGGAAACCTTTAGAGACCCCTGTCCGAAGAGAAGATGAAGGCGAGGAGTTCTCTCCCGAGCGGGGTGTGGGGGAAGTCTCATTACTTTCATGGAAAATAGAAAGAATAGGATGGATAGGATGATTAGGAAGACCTGACATGGCCATTTGAGTTCCGGTTCCTGGTCCTACCTCAGCATCCCTGGATCGCGGCAGGGGCAACCCAGAACGAGTTGCTCTTGGCAGGGGCAGAAGAAACAGTATCATACGCACCTTGGCCTTTTGGGCCTTGAAAAGGTCTTTCTACCTTGGGCTTTTCCTTTGGGACGTTGTTCAGCATTTTCCCCGCTTCCAGCGGGGTGGAGGGTAGAGGGGGCTTTGCTACTTTTCCCGGAGCTAACCCCCAACAGAGGGATGGGAGCTAACTCCGAGGCAGTCAAGGGCCTACCGAAGCGGATAAAACCATGGCGGGATCGGTCTCCAATGGGCTAACCCGGAGAGAGGTGCAGCCTGGCTGGTTGGCAGCCATCGGAGTGTATTTGGCCGATTGGATCACCCACATCGGCGCCCTGGTAGTTGGGGGTGTAACCGAACTGGGCAGTTTTTCGCTGTTTTGTCTGCGCACGATGGGTTGGCTGGTGTTTCGGCTGCCCAAATGGGAAACGAT
>Ga0272448_1000645_pt1 | contig 52071 bp, 36 predicted proteins | sample YNPCB0191_FD_202220 | JGI IMG/M metagenome (GOLD analysis project Ga0272448, IMG submission 202220) | Hot spring sediment microbial communities from Yellowstone National Park, WY, United States - YNP-CB-019-1 | ecosystem: Environmental > Aquatic > Thermal springs > Hot (42-90C) > Sediment... | reverse complement strand
TGCCGTACGGGGTGCGGATCACCCCCGAAGCGCTGGTGATGGCCACGCGGGCCTAAAGAGACGGTGACGAGGCGAAATCACCGTCAGACCAGGGCACTACTGCGTCTGAAAATAGCTAAACTTCAGGAGAACGCAGGTGGATATATGAGTGCCAGGTTGATATCTCCGTTCATCTACTCTCCTGCCGTAATAGAGAAGCGGTTGGGGGGTTAGGTGTTTTCGCTTGACAGGGGGAAAAGCCTCTGCTAGTATGCCAATGGGTCGCAGCTAACCGTTCAACTGGCATCGCGACCGATCAAACGCAGTGCGTTCACATCGCTTTCGGAGGTGGATGATGAATTACCTGTCCATGCTGCTCCTTTCCCTTGTTCTCCTGTGCCTGTGTGCTGCTGTCTCCTCGGCAGAGCAGGCCAAGACCGTCTCGCTCCCGATGCTGATCGAGCAGGACCCCTGGACGGCCCGCTGTGATGATGACGGGGCGATCCCCGGTGCACAGGGGTTCGGTGAGGGGTACAGCGGGTTTAACCATGCCTTCACCGTCGGCCACCGCTACCGCGTCAGTGGGAGAATGGGGTGGAATTTCCTCCTCACCCTCGACGCCAACGGCACGCCTGCGGTGTCCGACATCCACGCCGGTCCCTATCTGGCGAAGGCGCCGGTCGTCAAGGTGGATACAGAGGACCGGGAGGTGAAGAATGCAGTCGAGGTGATCTTTGGCCCGGTGAAAGAATTCACCTTCCAGGTGCCGGTGGATTACCTGGGCTGGGAGATCCTTGGCGCCTATGATCTGCGCGTCGGCAATCGCAAAGTTGAGCTGCCGGATGGCAAATGGGAAATGCGCGGCGTGCTGGGATGGGTTATCCCGCTGCAGGTGGCTGACGGCAAGGTGACCGTCAACGGCCAGGTGGTGGGCATGGATGCAAAAGCGGTCCGTTGCGGTGACACGGGTGTGCAGCTTGCCCCATTGGCGAATGCCAACCGGGTGACCCTGCAGGTGCCCGTCCTGCTCGGTAGCTATACGGTGAAAACCCTTGATGGCGTAACGGTATTGCCGGCCTTCACCGGCCCGCAGACTGCCGCCTTGCCGCCGGGTCGCTATCGCCTTGAGGGGAATGGCGTACATACCGACCTAGTCGTCGAGCAGGGAACGGCGATGGCCAACCTTCCGACGCCGCAGGAGCCGTATCTCGTGGCCTGGCCGACCGGCGTAGCCCCATGCCGTGCCGGGACATTCCCGGTGGCGGCACCCTGGGGCAGCGAGACGATCTTATTGCCCAATCCCCAGGTCGGCGGCACTTCGCTGGGCCTTGGCTGGGCGAAGGATAATAGCAGCGCGCTGCTGGTGGGGGTTGCGACCACGAAAAGCGGGTGGGATGTCAAGGCCAAATTCGTTCGCGGGGGCGGCAAGGACTGGGTGATGACCCTGCGCCTGGTGCCAGTTGACGTTGCCGACCCGCGTGTCGGCACCCCAATATCTGGACGGATACTCGATCCACGATTCATCGATTTGCCGCTGCCCGCGGATGGCGGTTCGTTCGCGCTACCGGCGAATCTGCCGGTCGGCGCGTACCGATTTGAAGTAACGGCACGCCCGGCGAATACCGACAAGTGGAGTGAGGATAAGACGCCGGTCGCTGCGGCTATCGTGCCTGCCGGCAATGCACCGGCGGCGTCCCTCTGGTTTGCCATGAACCGCGTCGTCTATCGCGCGGACGAGCCGGTGGACCTCTGCACCTGGCAGTCAGCGGATGCGAATGGCAAATACCGGGCGCTGGCGCTGGCGGTGGTGAATGGCGATGGGAAGACCATGCAACTGGGCAGCGTGCGGAATGCGAACGGCCTCTACACCATCGCTGCCGGTGCGCTGGCGCCGGGGGATTATCAGATCGCACTGTATGAAGGCCCAACCGCCGTCGCACAGCGCACGGTGACCATCACGTCCGACGAGCCCGCCAGCCACTTCCCCATCCACGCCTATGAATCGGTCATCAACCGCGGGCTGAAGGATGTCGACAAGCTGAACTCCATCGGCGTCAATGCCTTCCTCGATCAAGCCGGTGTGTGGCTGGAGAACGAGCCACGCGTGAAGGGGATGGCGAGTGATATGGCCGGGCTATCGGCGTATCTGCCGCAAGTCGGGCCTGCCAGCCGCTACGCGCCGCAGGGCGACCGCTTCCTCGATTACCTGGATCGCATCGGCTGGCGCTTCTTCGCGCAGTGGGGCTCGGCGCACCAGCCTTATGGCTACGGCATCACCTTCGGCGACCCGACGGTAGCCGAGCGCCTGACAATGACCAGCCTGTGGACTTCGCAATATGGTCGCCAGCATCCCAGCTTCCTGGGCATGAATGTCTTCGACGAAGGCGGCACGCCGCGTGGCCCGCACTTCAGCGATGACGGCAGTTACATCGAGTATGAAAACTTCAAGAAAAAATTCGGGCGTGCCAAGCCGCGCTACCTGGGCGAGGACGATGAGGCGGCACGCGCCTGGATCTACGACAAGCAGGACCAGCACAATTTCGTCTACGGCAGTATCGGCAAACGCCTGGAAGAGATCAATGCGCTGGGCGATCCGGGATCACACCTCTACCTGGGCACACAGAACGGCAACCTGAACAGCATGGCCGTAGACGGCGGGCACCCGCCGCTGGCGTATAAGGCCATCACGCTGTCCACCTTCCACTGGTACCCGGGCTACATTCAGACGGCGTTCATCCTGCTGGGTAACGAGTATCATTTCATGCAGCCGAAGCCCATCGAGTTCTGGCCGCTCATCTGGGCGGATGGCCACTTCTTCCTCACCCGGCACGAGGTGAACCTGGCTATCAGCCGCCAGGTGGACGGCGTGGGGCACTTCCACTGGCCGGACATGCTCACCGCGGGCACTTTTACGGCGAAAGTCGGCGACGACGAAGCGAAGGCGCGCGAGGAGGGCCTGAAGGCGTTGCATGCGCGCATCACCCGTTTCGGGGATCTCTTCCGCACCGTGCGCCGGGATCGCGCCAGTGAGGTGGCCGTGCTGCACAGCCTGTACGACATCGCCCCATCGCTCTTCCCCACGAAGACGGACCAGTGGACGGGCTACAATAACGCCTACAAGGCCGCGTTCACCGGCTACCTGGTCATCTCCTCCTGCCTTCGCAAGGGGATACAGGCCGGCTGGGTAAGCGAGGAAGATATCCTGCAGCGCGACGGGCTGGCCGGACGCAAGGTGCTCATCGTGCCGGGTATCACCACCATGCTTCCTGCTGTGAAGCAGCGCATTGCCGCCTTCATCGCCGCCGGCGGCACGGTGTTCGTGGATGGCGGCACCACGGTGAATCTGCCGGGGGCGAAGAAGCTGGATGTCGATTTCGCCGCGGAGCTGGCGAAGGCGAAATTCGCACAGACAGCGTCGGATGGCACGGTATCGAATCTCAACATCGACCGCGTGATCAGTGATGAGTTGCTGGTCGCGTTGAAGCCCGTGGAAGCGGTGGTCGGCACGCATTTGCAACCGGGCGCCACTGATCTGCTCGTTACCCGCCAGGCAAGCGGCAAAGCGAGCTACTATTACTGTCTGAACGATCGCATCATGCCGCTTGACCAGCTCCCTGCCCCGCTAAGCGAATACAAGGTACAAAGATACCATCTACCCATCACCACGGAGGTGACGCTGCCAGGGAACGGGGTGGTCTACGATGTTTTCGCCGGGAAGGAAGTCGCCCGTGTTGCCGGCAAGGCGACGGTGCCGGTGCAACTGGCGGAAGGCGAGATGGCGCTCTTCGCCGTGCTGCCGGAAGCTATCGGACGCGTGAGCGTGGAACCGGTGAAGGGGGCACGCCCCGGAGAGCAGGCTGAGTATCGCGTGCGCGTCCTCGGCGCTTCCGGGCAAGTGCTGGATGCGGCGATCCCGCTGGTGATCCAATTCACTGGTGCCGATGGGAAAACCGTGCGCCCGACGATCTACCGCAGCACACACGCCGGCATCTACAACGGCGAGATCCACATCGGTCTCTTCGATCCGCAGAAAATCCATCTCGCGGTGAAAGAGTTGATGAGCGGCGCCACCGCGCAACTGGACTTCGGCGTGAACGCGGGGAGCGCAGTTCCTCGCCTGGCCGTCGAGCATAAGGAAGCGGTGATCGTTGAGAACGGCAAAGCGCTGACCCATTTCCTGAGCACGGTAAAGCGCGTGGTGATCGCGCTGGGCGATGGCGAGGGCGCTCCGGATGAACTGGCCGTGGCGCCGCTGGCTGCCGCACTGCGCGGGCGCGGCATCAGCGTGGAAGTGCGGCGCGCGAGCGAATTGGCACGGAAATCGTTCGATATCTACGTGGGCCGCGGCATGTATCGCATGCAGGCGGAGGTTTTCGCAGGATCGAGCGCCATTCCGGAGATCGATGCCCCGGTGATCGCGATCGGCTCCTCGGCGAACAATATCCTCATTCGCACCGTCACCCAGGACCGCAACTGGACGCGCTATGCGGACCGCGGCTTCCCCGGCCCGGGGAAGGCCTACGTCGTGCATATGTGGCAACCATTCAGCCTCACCGATGACGCGGTACTGGCCGTGGCAGAAGACGCCGCAGGGGTGAAGCAGGCGGTGCAGTGGCTGCGGAATCAACTGCGGTAATCGATGTATTATCTCTTATCTTATCCCTTCTGGGGGGAGGGGCTGGGGTAAGGGATGATCGCAGGCGCCGGTTGGCCGTGTACTACGGTCGACCGGCGCCTGCGTTATTGTTGCCCGTTATGCGGCATGCAGCCGCGGTTCGCTATGCAGCACAGGCATCGCACAACGTTCGCCGTCCTGGATCGCTTTCAGCACGCGCAGCACTTCATCGACATTACGTCCGGCAGACCCGGAATGGATCAGTTCATATTGCACGATGCCTTCCGGGTCGATGATAAACAGACTGTGCATAGCCAGGCCAAGCTGCTCATGGTAGACGCCGTACGCCTTGCTGACCTCGTGGGTGACATCAGCACCCAGCGCAAAGTGAATCTCGCCCAGCCCACCCTCCGCCGGCGGGGTGCGCACCCAGGCGTCGTGGACATAGGCGCTGTCCGTGCTGACGCCGATGACTTCGGCATTGAGCGCCTCGAAGGCGGGCAAGCGCCGGTCAAAGCACAGGATATCACCTGGGCAGACATCGGCAAAGTCGCGGGGGTAAAAAAAGAGGATCAGCCATTTCCCACGAAACTGGTAAATGTTGGTATGCTGGTCGCCACTGGCATCCAGGGAAAACGCCGGGGCGCGGCGTCCTACGAGAGTGCGTGGTGTTGCGATTCCTTCCGACATAATCGGCTCCTTTCCCGGAAGCACCGACATACTTATCCGGCTGCTTCCGCTTCACCTTCCTCGACATCACAACCGGCACAGACGCCTTCCACTTCGATGGTGGTGGTGCGAGGGACGAATCCTTTCGGTATCTGCAAATGCTGCAGCACGGCAGCAGTGTCGTGGCACGGCAGGTCCGTAATGGCGCCGCATTTTCGACAGCGGGCATGCGCGTGCGGGTGGCAACTGGCATCGTAACGGGCAGACCGCTCGCCCGTGAGCCTGCTGGCAAGTCCACAGGCAACCAGCATCTCCAGGGTGTTGTACACCGTTGCCAGGCTGACACCCGGCAGTTGGGCATGGACGGCGAAGAAGAGTTCCTCCGCGGTGGGATGCGTGTCGGTGGCGCATAGCGCCGCATAGATCGCCTTCCGCTGGGAAGTCATCCGCAGCCCCGTATCCTTGAGCGTTGTCCGCAAGTCAGGCATCCCATCCTCCTCATTCCAGCAGTATCAGGCAGATTATGCCAAAGGTAACGGCTTCAGCCATATCCTGATGTTACGCATTTCATACATTCCCCGGGCTGCACCCGCCATATAGGCCGATATGTGCACAGGTTGCCGGACAATCTCCTGATCATCCCTCATTCTGGTCCCGTACGCCCGATAGGTTAGTAGTCAAGTATATACCCGTTCCTTATTTTTATAATCATTAAAAGTAATCTCTGCTCTACGCAGAACAGATCGAGGTGGCATAGCATGAATACAGCCGCACCCGTCATGGATGCGGCTGTTGGCGCTGGAGAGTTGCCGGCGGACAGGGTGGCAGATTACGGCACGCTGCGCACGACTTTCCCATCCATGTTGATGAGGAAGTTGGCATTGTAGCCTTGCCGGTGATATTCGGCGTACAGGCGGGCGAGATGTGCGTGAAGGCGTGGCAAATCACGCGCTTCCGTGGTGGGCAGTTCCACTGCATAGAGCACCTTCCCATCGTTGCCGTCGTGCGGAAGCTGCTTGAGCTGTGCGTGCGGATAGCTCTCGTGGAGTTTTCCTTCAACCTGTGCCTGGAATTTATCCGTTTGCGCGCGCAGATACGCCGGGTCGTGCATCAACCGCTGGTAACGCGCCGCAGCCGCTTGCACCCGCAGGGTGTTGACCAGCAATCCGCCGCCCACCAGCAGCACGAGAGCCGCCAGCACCAGTCCGCTTCGCTTGAGCATCACAAGTTGTTCGTTCTTCATAGCGCTTTCCCTCACCTCCGCCTCTCTCCCGGGGGAGAGGGGCGGAGCGTTGCGTTAATTCGATCCGTACATCGTCAGAATCGGCGTCGTATCGGTGAGCAGATATTCGCCGGGATAAAGTTCATCCGGAATCCAGACCACGCACAGTTCGTGGGTGCTGGGATTACTCAAGGCGATCATCGAGAAATCGTTTTTCGCCGGGTCCGGGGTGAAGGTGCGGCACTCCAGCGTATTGCTAAGATTGACCGCATGACCGTCCTGCAGCGCACGGGCGATTGTATCGTTGCGGAGGAGGTAGACGGTGCCGTAGACCGGACTCGATGCCGACGCATCGGTGCCGGTGATAAACAGGTTGCCTTCAAAATCGGTGCCCATGGAATAGCCTGATCCCACGGCGTTGGCCAGCAGCTTCGCTTCGCTGTCGAAGTTGACCGGCGCGCGTTTCCCGCTATACACATCCTGCCAGAGGCTGGCGGGCACCACACGGATTTCGCCGGTCCGCCCCGCCAGATAGCCGATGCCGGTGATCAGATTCTGCTGCGGGTCCGCGGCGATGGAGGCTGAGCCGCCGGGGATGGTCATAATCCGCGTGAATGGCCCTCCGCCCGATGGCAGCATCTCGACGTAGCTGTTAGTCCAATCGCCCCACAGAATGGCGATATGATCATTGCCGACCCAGGTTGCGCTCACCAGCCCGAAAAAGACGGGGGATTTCCAGACGCGTGAATCGTTCATCAAATCCACCGGGCTGCCACCGGTGAGAAGGGACGCGTCGAATACCATCAGGTGATAGCTGGTGAAATCCGTGCCGAAGCCGAGCGCGACACGGTTGCCGTCCGGCGAGATGCTGATCACCTGGCTGTCGAGCGAAGAGCCGGAACTCCCCCCGCCCAGCAGATCGGCCACCACGCTGAAATGGCTCACACCGCCGGGTGGCAACTGTGGGAAGCTCCAGGTATTGGTCACCGGATCATGGGTCGCCGCTGTATAGCGCCAACCGCCCGCATCGCAACCAGCGCCGACATTCTGCTGCAGGACCAGTTGGCTGCCACACGTGGCGAGGAGTTTCCCGGCCAAGCCTGCCGGCGCGGTGGAAGGAAAGAAGGCATAACCGGCGCCATAGCTGGTGACGCTGCTCCCCCCGCCCACGGTGGGGAGGACGATATGCCGCACGCTGCGCGTGCCGTAGAGATCAAACGCCGCGTGTAGCCCAACGGTGACATGGCCGTCGAGGTAGGACACGATATCCAGGCCATCGTGGCGGGGCGTCGAATCGCCGAGGGCGCCGGTGCCGCCGGCTCCATCCGCGGTCAGCCAGGTGCCGGACGGGTCGGCGCCGATTTCGCCCTGCACCTTGCCGACGACGGCCATATTCATCAAATACTTGGGCTTGGCGGCTGTGCCGTGCCCCTTGCCATCCGGGCAGTCGTAGATGCCGTTGCCGGCGCCGTCGATAGCCGGGATGCCTGCAGGATATTCGCCGTCGTGATCCTGCGCATACATCATGATACCCTGGGCGAGTTGCCGCTGGTTATTCAGGCAGCGCGTTTGTTGGGCTTTCTCCCGTGCCTTGGCAAAGACGGGGAAGAGGATGGCGGCGAGCAGGGCGATGATCGCGATCACCACCAGCAGTTCAATCAGTGTAAAACCGGGTCGGGGTCTCCGAGTCATAATACTTCCTTTCGTGCGTTCATGCGACGCACCAGCGATGAGTTCGCAGTGAGGAAGTTGACGGGGGGGGCATCATCCGGCACGCACGCACAAAAAAGCCTACCCTCTCGGGCAGGCAGTGTTCCTCGGCAGCAGTGTACCGGCATCAGCACGGCAATCCACCGATCACAACCCCTCACGCGAAGGCTTTGATCCCTTGAATACGCCAAGTCTCCTGGCTTCCGCATCCTTCTACTAGCTTCGTCTTCCCATCCTCCTTCGCCAAGGCTAAGGCGGATAGTGACAATCTGAAGCGTTCGTCCGCGGTTACAGTTGCGCGACAGCGCCGGCATTGCACCGGCTTCCATGGCGGTATCCTGCATGGTATGCAATTGTCCCAGTAAGTATAGGGGGGTGGTCGGTAGCTGTCAATACCGTGAACGCTATCTATCATGGATACTTTTCACCGCTGAGGGGTGATTGGATGCTGGTGTCAGGGTGGTGCTTACCTATCCTTTACGGCGTGCCGCTCATCAGGCCAGATGTAAGGAAATGCTACAGTTGCCTCATACATGCCCATCGGCATTATCAGCGGGACATAAGAGGTAATTTCAATACCCCGGCTTGATAGCCACAAAAAGGCACAAAAGTCACAAAAAGGACCACATCGTGACGTCTAATCCGGGATCGAGAAACGACCAGGCGCTCGGGGAGCTGCTCTGGCAAACTATTATCTCTCGGATCATCGTCCGGCATTTCAATGAAGGGTATTGTGTTTTTTGTGTTTTTTTGCGGCAATTCCTTATCCCACCAAGGCTTTGCAATTACCTCATAAGACAGAGGATGGGGTCTACGCATTATATAATGCACAGACCCCATCCTCTTCTGTGTGCTCTCCGCGTCTTGGCGGTGAAAAATTCCTACAGCAGCGGCAGGAATTCGTTGATCTCGAAGTCGCTGACGTGGGTGCGATAGCGATCCCACTCCAGGTGTTTATTGGCGATGAATTCGCGGAAGACGTGTTCGCCCAGCGCCTCGCGCACCAGGTCAGACTTCTCCGTCAGGGTGATGGCCTCGATAAGGCTGCCCGGCAGGGAGTTGATGCCCAGTTCATCGCGCTCCTGCTGGCTGAGGTGGTAGAGGTCCATCTCCGTGGGCGGCGGGCATTCCAGCTTCTCCTCGATGCCGCGCAGACCGGCGGCCAGCATCACCGAGAAGGCGAGATACGGATTGCACGCCGGATCGGGGCTGCGGAACTCGATGCGCGTGGCCGTCTCCTTGCCCGGTTTGTACATGGGGATGCGCACCAGATTGGAGCGGTTGCGCTGTGCCCAGGAGATATACACCGGCGCCTCATAGCCCGGCACCAGGCGCTTGTAGGAGTTCACCCACTGGTTGGTTACCGCGGTGAACTCCGGCACGTATTTCAGCAGGCCGGCGATGTAGTGTTTGCAGGTGTCGCTGAGGAAATACTCGCCGTTGGCATCAAAGAAGGCATTGCTATCCCCTTTGAACAGCGATTGGTGCACGTGCATGCCGGAGCCGTTCTGGCCGAACAGCGGTTTCGGCATGAAGGTGGCGTACACCCCGCTCATGTAGGCGACTTCCTTCACCGTCAGGCGATAGGTCATCAGGTAATCGGCCATGGTGAGGCCATCGGTATAGCGCAGGTCGATCTCATGCTGGCTGGGGGCCACCTCGTGATGGCTGTACTCGACATAAATGCCCATCGACTCCAGCGCCAGCACCGTCTCGCGGCGCAGGTCCATCGCTTCGTCGCGCGGGATGAGGTCAAAGTAGCCTCCCTGGTCCAGCGGCTCGGGGTCCTGCGGGCTGCGGAAGTAGAAATACTCCGCTTCCGGACCGGCATAGAAGGTGAAGCCCATATCCGCCGCGCGCTTGAGATTGCGTTTCAGCACCTGGCGCGGGTCGCCTTCATACGGCTTGCGGTCCGGGGTGAGGATATCGCAGAACATGCGGGCCACGGCGCGCTCACGCGGGCGCCAGGGCAGAATGGCGAAGCTGTTGGGGTCAGGAACGGCGACCATGTCGCTTTCATCGATGCGCGTGAAGCCCTTGATGGATGACCCGTCAAAGCCGATGCCTTCTTCCAGCGCCTTGTCCAACTCTTCCACCGGGATGCTGAAGCTCTTCAGGAACCCCAGGATATCGGTGAACCAGAGCTTAATGAACTTGACATCATTATGCTTCACCTGTTCCCACAGTCGCTCATAGCGCTTGTTTGCGGAATTGCTCATGACAACGTCCTCCTCACGGCACGTCTACGATGGAGATACAATCATCGGGCATTATACTGAAAGTTTGTTTCCGGTGTGTTACTGTGCCACGACCCACCAGGCGTGGCATAACCGCATACTTAATTCAGCGTGCGGCGTACGGTTCCTTCTTCTGTCGCACCTGTTTGAGAGAATAGTGCCGGTGCACTTGACCCGGGTGGTGTCCGGGCCGTACTGGGGCCGCCCCCCTTCACTGGGTGCAGCGCGCACGCGGCCTCCGCTGCGTTCGGCTGATTACGCAGCCTCGGACGTCTCTGGCGTGGTGTTCCACAAACATTCGACGCAGACAATTTGCGTCCGCTCATCGCGCAGCGAGTGCAGGCTCCGGCAGGAGGGGCACACCGTCACTTTCTCGGTTAACACTACGGTGCTGTTCTGATGGGGGTCATCGATGACACCGAGATGGATCTCCTCGATAAACTGTGTTAACGGCATCCTGGTTCTCCTTTACTGATCATTCCGCGGCAATGGCGAAGGCATAATGCTTCTTCAAAGATACCCCGGACGTATCGCATCTTTGTTGCGCTATTTGAACATCATGTAAAATAATCTATGTTTGTCCGGCAGATGTGATAGATGGCGCGCGTTGACAGTGTTGGTTCAGCACTTTCCGCTCTATGTTGCCACCAGCGCGAAGTGACGGCCCAGCGAACCGCACCCGCATGAACAACATCTCTTCGTATGCTCAATGAAGCCACTCAGATTGCTATAGTAATGCTAATGTTTTAATTATTGGACAAATCATCGTAAATATGCTGTGTGGCTTATTGACACCTTAACCTTCAGCATAGGGGCTATCCACAGGTGTTGATAGTAAATGTGGACAATTTTTTTCAGCCCATTTTTGCGAACACATAGGTTTTCTTTTCCTCGATTTTGAGCGTGGCGGCGGGCGTTTTCCCGTAGCAGCAGTCACACAGTGGTCGGCTAAGCCTGTTGCCCTTGCCCCCCGGAAGCAGTATAATGGGCGTGCAAAAAAGGCGAACATATCCACACGCTTGCTCACAACTGTGGATAACTTGTATAGGACTTCTTGCGCTATTATTAACATTCCGGACTGGCGTCCGCAGAGGCTTTTTGGGTATCTCCCGCCCCAAGGGAAGCAGACATCGTACACATGATTGGCGAAGGTGTCCGTTCCTTTGGACAAGCCGGAATAGTGTGTGGTGATAGCGCGATTATCAGTAGTCCGACCGCCGGTGGCGGTTCATCACAGTCTTTATCATAGCAACATTGCCGCTCCTCCGTTCGATCACGGCTGACTTGTCTGTCGAGTCAGTCGTCGCCTTTTTGTGAGTATTACGTTCAGTCTAGCTAGTTATTCTGGAGGAGAAGCATGCCGTCTACATTAACAATGGACGATGTTTGGTCAAAAGCCCTGTTGATACTCCAGGAATCGCTCAGACGCCCGACGCTCGCGAAATGGATTCCCGAATTGCAACCCCTCGGTTTTGACGGGCAACAACTCACCATCGGCGTTCCCAGCCAGTTTGCCAAGAACTGGCTGGAAGAAAAAGCGGCACACCTCCTCTCCCAGGGGCTCTCTACCGGGTTAGAGATGCCGGTCACCGTGCATTTCGAGGTCAGCCAGCTTTCCCTGCGCCTGGATGAACATAGCGAAGATACCGCGACGCGTGCCAACACGCCGGCTGCCAATGCGCCCTCCGCCAATGCGCGGCGCACAGACGATCTCTTTGCCTCATTGCCGTTGAACCCGCGCTATACCTTCGAGCACTTCGTGGTCGGCAAAAACAGCCAGATCGCCCACGCGGCCGCCCAGGCGGTGAGCCGTGCCCCGGGGCGGTCCTATAACCCGTTGTTCATCTACGGCGGTGTCGGGTTAGGCAAGACGCATCTCATGCAGGCCATCGGTCATGCTGCGCTGAAAATCAATCCGTCACTCAAAGTCAATTACGTGTCCGGCGATACCTTTACCTATCACGTGGTCACCTCCATCCGCGAAGACCGCTTCGGCGCCTTCCGCGAGGCCTACCGCGAGGTGGATATCTGGCTGGTGGACGACATTCAGTTCATCGCCTCCCGCGAGCGCACCGAGTCTGAGTTCTTCCAGGCGTTCAACACGCTGTACGAAACCGGCAAACAGATTATCATCACTTCCGACCGCCCGCCCAAAGACCTGCAAATTCTCGATGCACGCCTGCGCACCCGCTTCGAGTGGGGCTTGATGGCTGACATCAAAGCGCCTGATCTCGAGACGCGCATCGCCATTTTACAGAAGAAAGTGGAGCAGGAAGGCGCCAAGGTGCCGGAGGATGTCATCCGCTACATTGCCACCACCATCAACGCGAATATCCGCTTGCTGGAAGGCGCGCTCATCAAGGTGCTCGCCGCCAGCTCGCTGACCAACGAAGAGATTACCGTGCCGCTGGCGATGGAACACCTGCGCGACCATACCACCAATAGCGGCTCCAAGGCGCTGACCGTGTCCGATGTCCAGCAGATGGTCATCGAGCATTTCGGCATCTCGCTGGAAGACCTGACCGGGGGCCGCCGCACGCAAAACCTGGTACTGCCCCGGCAGATCGCCATGTACCTGTGCCGGCAACTGCTCGATGCCTCCTTCCCGGAGATCGCCCGCAAATTCGGCGGCCGCGACCACAGCACGGTCATCTACGCCTGCAACAAGCTCGATTCGACTATGAAAATCGACCGCCAAATCCGCGCCGTGGTGGGCGAATTGACGTCGCGGTTGCAGGAGGCGATGAATTAATACCGGCGCTGGAGTGTCGGATTACCGATTGCACCACAAAGACACGAAGAACACGAAGCGATTTGTATTTTGCCGTAGTATGCGTAGCTTGCAGAGCGATCATCCTCGCGCATAAGGCCAGATATATCCGGCACACCGAATCATGCGCGAAGCAATCACAATCCCTTTGTGCCCTTTGTGTCTTCGTGGTGAACGAAAAACGTTAATCCAGGGGAGAGGGGAAAACCGCTAGCACGGATTCCCATTCACCATGTATAATAGACGGCACGGAACACGGCCATTTTGTAGGAAGAGGTTACAACAGTGAAATTCACCTGCCCGAAGCGCGTCTTCCATGAAGCATTGCAGAGCATTTCGCGAGCGGTGGCGACCCGCAGCACGCTGCCCATTCTCGGCAATGTGTTGCTCGAAGCCCGAAATGGACAGCTCAAGCTCGTCACCACGGACCTGGAAATCGGCATGACCTGCGTGTTGCCGCTGGACAGCGGTGAAGAAGGCGCGGTCACCGTGCCGGAGCGTATTATCCAGGACGTGGTCGGCAACCTGCCCGACGCCGAGTTGACCATCTCGGCGGATGAGCGCAACCTGCTGACCGTGTCCGCGGCGAAATCTAAATACACCATCCACGGGCTGCCGGCGGAAGAGTTCCCCGCCCTGCCCATGGTGCCCACCGAGACCGTGCTCTCCGTGCCCGGCCCGGTGCTGCGCGACCTGGTGCGTAAAACGCTCTTCGCCGCCGATACGGATGAAGCCCGCGCCACCCTCACCGGCTGCTTCCTCACCTGGGACGGGCAGACCGCCACCATGGTCGCCACCGACACCCACCGGCTGGCGGTGAAGCATATCCCGGCCACCGGGAAATTCAGCACCCCGGTCTCGGTGATCATCCCCGCGCGCGCGCTGCAGGAACTGCTGCGCCTGCTGGGCAGCAGCGAAGATCCGGTCGACGTGCACATCGGGGAAAAACAGGTGCTCTTCTCCGCCGGACGCGTGCAGTTGATCTCCCGCCTCATCGAAGGCGCCTTCCCCGCCTATGAGCGCATCATCCCGAAAGAGACGCAGAAGCGCGTCACTGTCAACCGGCAGCAGCTCTACGACGCGGTGCGCCGTGCCAGCATCGTGGCCCGCGCCGAATCCAACAAGCTCATCCTGCGCTCCGAGGACTCCACGCTGACCATCTCCGCCGAAACCGGCGAAGTGGGCCGCGCCTATGAAGAGGTGCCCATCAGCCTGGAAGGCGAACCGGTAGAGATCGCCTTCAACGCCAGCTACCTGCAGGAAGTGCTCGCCGTGCTGGATACGGAAACGGTGGACATGGCCCTCAGCGGCCCGCTCAACCCCGGCATCGTCCGCGCCGACGGCGAAGCGGATTACCTGTACCTGGTGATGCCGATGCATATGCTCTAAACCGTCATGACCTGATTTGGAAAAGATAAGGCACTCCACTTCGCATGGAGTGCCTTATCTTTTCTGCGAATTCACCGAACCTCAATAATCCCCTCAGTTATCTGCGGCAACTGCACTCCATCATATGTCAGGCTCACCGGCACAATGTAGCGGCCAATAGCAGCATCGGATGGTACTTTAATGGTAAGTGGCAAAGCGGCCTCGCGTTTCGCGGGGATGACGCCGGCGGCGGTGTCGCTTTTCCAGCCGGCGGGGAGGGCCGGATGGCAGGCGGCGTGGTGGGAGCCGATGGAGTGGTTGGTCATCATCACCGACAGGCGCACGGTATCGCCGGGGGCGGCGTGCTGCTCGTAGGGGTGGCAGCGCAGCCACCACTCGTCCATGCCGTAATTGGCGTGGTCCCAGGGGAAGAGTGCGCCGAACGTTTCTTCCCGCAGCGCGAGGTTGGAGCGCATGAGGGCGTAATCGGCGAGGCTGAAGGTGAAGACAGTGTTCACGTGCGGGTTGATGATGCCCTCCGGCTGGCGCTGCTGGAGCAGCGCCAGGCAGCGGTCATAGCCGACGCCGGCGCCGAGGAAGTTGCGGTTTTGCGCGCAGTAGTCGTCGATGCCCGTCGGGGTGAAGGAGTCGCCGGCGAAGAAGAGCCGCCGCCCACGCCCCTCGACCAGCAGCCCGCCATGATACAGCGACTGCCCGGGGAAGTGGTAGGCGGTGAGGGTGAATTCGTGCCATTGCCACTGTTCGCCGTCCTGTGTCACACGGTCTACGCGCGCCACCGCCGGCGAGGTGCATGGCATGCGCCAGGCCAGCGGGTCGGCGATGATCTGCGCCACCGCAGCATCGGCGATGCACGGGCAATCAAACGCCGCCTGGAAGGCCGGGATGCCGTCGACATGATCATCGTGATAATGGGTGATCCACAATCCCTCCACGGCGCTGATCTCCCCGGTCGCGAGCATCCGCCGCAGATTCGCCACCACCGCCTCGCTGCCGCAATCCATCACCAGGGTTGCCCCGCTCTCGCTGACCAGCACCCAGGTCGTGCCATCGTGGTGCAGCCAGTCGGGTGGATCGCTCTCCTCCCCGGTGAGCGGCGCGTACGGTATTGGCACCAAGGCGGGGAAATAGTAGCGCAACGCGGTGATTGCCTCATACTGCTCAATGCAGGCCAGCAATCGTGCCAGCAACAGCGCGATGGCTGCGGCGGGCTGGTGCATGAGATGCCCATGCGCGGGCACCAGCAGAGTGGGATCCGCTGCACGTACGCGCTGTACGCTGAAGGCCAATTCGTCGCGTGCGCCGAGGAAGCCATGGTAGTCGGTCACGGTGGCGTTGCCCTTCTGCAGGCTGTAGCACTCCCAGAGCTGCCCGGCATCGTAAATCAGGTCGCCGGTGAAGGCGACGCGCAGACCATCTACCTCCACCAGGTAGGTGAGGCTGCCGTCGGTATGGCCGGGAGTTGCCAGTGCGGTGATGCGTGCCGGCCCCCAGGTCAGCGTCTCGCCATCCGCCAGCGTGCCGTCCACATGCAGCGGCTCGGTGAGCATCAGATGATGCGGGTGCTGGTTGTACAGGTGCCAGCGGTACGCTGGGTCATGCCAGAAGGCATCCACCCCTTCGAACCACTGCCGCTCTGCCTCTGGTACGATCACCCGCGCCCCATTGACCGCCGCCGCTCCGCACGCCTGATCCCGGTGATGATGCGTGAAGAGGAGGGTGTCTATCGCAGTGACGCCAATCGCCCCCAACTCGCCGGTAACATGTCCATTACCGATGTCAATGACCAACGCGCGTCCATCCGCACAGAGCACTCCGGTATTGATATGCCCCGCATGCACCCACAAGTGTTGCGATAACTGCTGCATAGCGTCCCCCTGTCCGGTGATTATTCGTCAGATATCGGCAAGGCTCCTCCCCAATGGTAAAGCTCCCGCTGGTGAGGTTTCACCAGCGGGAGCTCGATGCTACGTGCCGGAGCACGATGCTAATTGATGTGCAATGTTAGTGTTTGAACGTCACTGCCACCGTATGGTTGGCCCTGATGTTCGTTAAGGTGAAGGATGTTCCACCCGTCTGCACCACCACGCCATCCACCAGCCAGGTATTCACCGTATACCCGCCGCTGGGGGTGGCGTTGAATGTGAGCGAACTCCCATACACCACCACCTGCGGGGTGTTCGGGCTGATCGTCCCGTTCAACGGTACATTGGTCGTCACCGTTGGCGTGAAGATGAACTGCGCGCTCACCGTATGGTTGGCGGTGATGTTCGTCAGGGTGAAGGTTGTTCCCCCTGTCTGCTTCACCACGCCATCCACTAACCAGCGATAGATTGTATACCCGGCATTGGGGGTGGCGGTGAAGCGCAGGAAACTTCCATACGCCACCGTTTGCGGGGTATTCGGGCTCACCGCGCCGTTGACCGGCGTGTTGATGGTGATCACCGGTGTGAGAATGAACTGCACGCCAACCGTATGATTGAGCGTGATGTTCGTCAAGGTGAACGTTGTTCCACCTGTCTGTGCCACATTGCCATCAACCAGCCAGCGGTACACGGCGTACCCGGTGTTCGGTGCCGCGGTGAAGGTCAATGAACTCCCATACGCTACCATCTGTGTGGTGTTCGGGCTGACCGAGCCATTCACCGGCGTAGAGATGGTGATGACCGGCATGCGGGCGAATGTCACGCCGACAGTGTGCGGAGCAATCACGCTTGTCAGTGTGAAGGATGTCCCGCCGACCTGAGCAACACTACCATCCACCAGCCAGCGATACATCCCGAACCCGGCGTTCGGCGTAGCAGTGAAGGTAATTGAACCACCATTAGATACCCACTGTGGGGTATTCGGACTGATCGCCCCATTCACCGGGCTCGATGGTGTCACCAGGAAGGCCGCAGGGACATTCAACGCAAAGATGTTCGACGATGTTTCGCCGGCGGCATTGTACGCGATGACCCGATAGGCATAACTCGACAGCGGTTGAACGGCATCTGTAAAAGTGGTGACATTTGCCAGTGCCGTGCCAACCGGTGTAAACACCCCAGTAACCCCGCCACTGTATGGCGCACGCTCGATGCGATACCCGATCTCATTCCCAGAATTACCAAGCGAGGTTGCGGCAGGCGTGGGATCCGTCCAGGTGAGTACGGCCTGCTTCCCGGCAGCCGTCACCGTCAGATTCGAAGTGGCCGGCGCCATCACTTGTACAGTGAAACTAATCGGACGCATCATGTCCATCTCTTCATGATCCAGCATATGGCAGTGCCACACGTATTCCCAACCGAAATTCGTCATTTCATTCATGGTCGTTACTGGATTGCCATCCGGCCCAACGTTGGAGAATCCCATCATAGAGCCTACCGGCATTGTCGGATCCAACGGGCGGATGCTTTCCGGCAGCCCGAACGGATGCGCAGGCTGCACCGGCAGCAAGGCCACAATACAATCTTCCAGCGGGTTCATGCGCACGGTATCTTTCCACCCTAACTCGTTGGGCTCCGGCGGACGAATCGCGCCATCCCAGCCCACCCGGTTGATCACCTGCACATTGAACAGGTGGAAGTGGATGGCATGGGTATCCACACCGTTATGAGTAATTTTCCAGATCTGGACTTGACCATCGTTGATCTTCTCGGTAACCGGGTCGATATACCCATAGGGAATCGTCGTCTGGGTATTGAAGTTGGTGAACGGCAGTTCCACCCCCAGCGTGGCATTCATGCGCCCGTAGTCCAGCTCAAATAACTCCTGGATGGCTTTCGGTTCCATCTGCACCGTCACCGGAGTCGCGGAACCGGCCGGTGTGAAGGTCAATGAAGTGTCCTGAATGCGTGAATAGGTATTGGTCGCAGCGCCATACGCCTGTTCCGGCACGATCGGCGCCGGTTGCGATGCGGCATACGCCGCCGGTAAGGCATTATTCAGCGCGGTCAGATCGAACTGATTCGCCACAGTGCCGCCCGATGCCACCTGGAATTGCATAATGGTGCGCGTATTGGGCCCATAGCCCGGCAGCGTAGTGGGCGCCCCACCGGTCGAAGTCTGATCCGGGTCGCCGGTGTAGTAGTCATAGCGCGTATCAAATGCCGGGTTCGGCGCCGGACCATCGTTGTAGAGAATCAGCCTGGCCCCATCCGGCACGCCGGAGAAGTCGACGATGACGTCCGCACGCTCCGCCGGCCCCAGCAGCAGCGTATGGTTGGAGACATTCAACACCACGATATCACGGCGGTTATAGTTGTACCCGATCGGCGTGTTGGGCAGTACGACCGGCGTCGGCAGGAAACCGCCCTCGGTGCCGATCTGGATCATCGATGGACCAGCCATCGTCGGATCAGGCACACCGCCATCACGGCCATCGGTCGGCCAGCTTGCCGGCCAGGTGGGGTCCGTCGGGGCGTGCGGCACTGCAGGCACCATCTTCACTTCCGTCGGATTCGCCGGGTCGGCATAGTACAACTGCAAGTTAATCCAACGGTCGTTGCAGGCGTTCAGGATGCGGAAGCGATAGGCTTTCCGCTCAACCGGCAGCACGGGGTAAACCGTACCATTGATCACCGGCGTGTCCATAAACGCTTCCATCGTCGAGGTCGGATTCGGGAATGAAGGCACCTGGGTGCCATCGGGAAGCGTCGTCGGCGGGTGGTTCAACGAAGTCACCGGCGGCCAGAACCACGGACCGTAATCCCAGCGGCCAAACGGGTTGACGCCGGAATCATCATTCGGATTTTGATTCGGCACGTAGACATGCGGGTACCAGAGTTGACCGAATCCGCCCCACTTCACCGGATCCCAGGTGGGGTCCGTCGCGGCTAATTGATCCAGCGCCGGCACGAAAGTCTTGTCCTGGATGATCAACGGGATGCCGTAATGGTTGGCTCCGCCCAGATCGGGCAGCACTTTCTGCTTGCTGATCAGATCCTCTTCCACGGCATCGGTCAGTACATAGCCTGCCGCCTCACCGGCATAGACATTCAAGCGGGTGATGCCATAGGCATGGTCGTGGTAGAACATCAATCGGCTGCTCTGCTGGTTGGTATAGTAAAATGTCGCAGCCCCGGGCCCCGGATCCGGCATATCAGGCACATTCTGCTTACTGACACCCTGCGGGTAGGAGGTCGTTTCGCCCGCCGGGGTAATCCACTGGTGCGGCGTGCCATCGCTGATCCATCCGGTGGCGCCACCATGTAGGTGGATGACCGCGCGGTTCTGCTTGTACAGCTCCATATTGCCGGTTTCCATCGCCAACGGCCCGGTGCCGGCGCCCATCATCGTGGTATCTACCGGGATGAAGAGATCGCCGCCGGCGCCGATGGGCAGCTTATTGGTGAATTTCACGCGCACGGGGCGATTGCGCTGAGCAACAATGATCGGGCCCAGATAATGCACCGGTGCCGGCGCAATTGTGTTCTTCTGTGTCAGGGGATCCGTCCCAGCATTGGTCTGCACATAGCCGCGCAGTTTCGTAGGCGGCAGATCGGAATGCATCTTCTCCGAATACTCTACCAAGGCGATTTCGTAGTAATCCGAACCCGGGTAGGTGATGGTATCCGGATTCGCAATCGGAATGTACTGTCCGAGGTTGTTGGCATTCGCCGCGCCGAGTCCGGGCAGGTAGTCGACGAATTTCCGAATGCCGCCGGTGATCGCTCCGGTGTTCGGATCGACGGTGGGCAGTGGGCTGTTGGCGTAATTTGCCACATTGAAGTAATCCGGCACTCCATTAGGATTGAGCAGGAGCGGTGACGCAGTGCGCTGGCCTGCTTGCTGGATCGAGAGACGCGGATGCTTCGCTGCCACAGCATTCCGCTGAGCATTCGTGATGCTTCGTAACCGGTGCGGTGTGGTGGCGGACGAATCATTGCCTTGTGATGATTGCGCGTAAACCTGGAAGATTGTACACGCGAATAGCGCGATCAAGCATACCAGACGCACAAATGATGCATGCAGATTCATGAACTACCCCCTAATCTGGATGGTGAGATGAAATACGGTATGGTCAGTTGCCGCCTTTGCATTCCAACCGGATAATCAATGCATCGGCAAACCAATTCCTCTGAACAATACCTTACGGCAATGACTTCACCACAACCTCAACGAAAATTCATTCGGGAGACAATTCATTGAAATGGATACCTTCACTGAACGATAAACCGCTTAAACCACTTACCGGAAGATAGATAGCACGGAGGAGGAGGGGATGGTAGATGAACTCGTAGCGGTTATGAGCGTGATTCGGGTAGGTAGCGCACGACAACCAGCGTGACATCGTCGTGGCGGGCTTTGCCGCGGGCATACTGGTTGACGGCGTCGAAGATATTTTCCGCGATGGCATCCGCGGAGAGCCCCACCGCAACGCCGGACTGGACGCGCGCTTCCAGGTTGTGGTAGCCGAATTCCTCGGCACTAAGGTTGCGCGCCTCGGTGACGCCATCGGTGTAGAAGCAGAGCGTATCCCCCGGTTCGAGGACCTTTTCCTCCGTGGGATAGGTGGCATGCTCATCAATGCCAAGCACCAGGCCACCGGTCTCCAGCAGCACGGTGTCGCGGGTATGCTCGCGGACGAACACCGGGGGGTCCTGCCCGGCATTCGCATAGTACAGCCGGTGCTGTTCGAGGTCGATGACGGCCACACACGCCGAGATGAACATCTCCGGCTGCAGCAGCGGATAGACGATGCGGTTCACCTGTGAGAGCACCTGGCCGGGATCATCCCACACCTGGGCGGTGGCCAGGAAGGCCGCCTTGAATAACGGCAGTTTGATCGCCCCGCGCATGTGTTTCCCGGAGACATCGGCGATGGTGATGACCACACGCTTGTCACTCAGGCGGATCACATCGTAGAAATCGCCGCCGCCTTCCTGCAGCGCGGGCCGCCAGCGCGCGGCAAGATCCAGCCCGCGGATATGCGGCACCTCGGCGGGGATGAGCAATTCATACACCTCCTGTGCCGCGCGAAAACGTTCCTGGTATTGCGCCAGGAGCACCTGCGACCGCGTCCATTGCTCGCGCTCGCGCTTATGGATGTCGACCAGGTACCCGGCCACCACAGCGATGAGGAAGACATACACGATCTGCCGGTACAGCGCATCAATGAGCATGAAGGGATCGTGCCCACTACCCTGGTAGGTGATGAGCAGATAGATCACCGAGATCGCCGCTGCCGCCGAAAAGGCTCCGGAAACGCCAAACCAGAGCGCGCTGATGATGATGATGACATAATAGAGCGGAAAGAGCGCCGAGCCTACCTCGCCCGGCCCATTACTCCAGGTGTAATAGACCCAGGTGGAGACCAGCAGGATGTCGATAATGAGCATCGCCGGCCGCTGACCATGCAGATGGATGCGGCGCCAGTGGATAATGACAAGGACGAGATTATAGATGCCGGCCGCTATGATAGAGACCCGCATGGCCCAGCCCAACTCGGAAGTGGTACCGCCCAGCAGCGGGGTAAGCGCCGCCAGGATGATAAATGCCGTGCGAAAGATGGCCACTACCAGTCCGGATTCTTGTTGCGGATTCTGGTAGCCGGCATGCGCGGGCGTTGTGGGATCTTTGGCTATTCGTGCCATAACAGTCCGGTTCAAGTTTCCCTGCATCGTGCGTGTGCACCCATACGATGACGTGGCAACATCGGTGCAAGGAATTGTTGTGCAAAAATCTATCCCGTTAGTTTACACGAAACCTGCTCATCTCACCATGGCCCTGGCTGATTCTCCCGAAAAAATATAGACACCGAGGCAAAACCGGCAAGCTGGGTAGCTGTTTCCGCCGCCATTTGCCGCCATTTGCTGATTCGCCGGGAAATGAAGGGGTTTTGCCCGGTGACGGTGAATAGGAAAGATACTCTGAAGTGTTATAACCGAGCATTGCCTCGGGTGGTAAGGGAGAGACGCATGGAAACGAATAACTCGTCACGGGTTGCACATCTTCATCATGAATTGATTATTGCCGGTTTTGGCGGGCAAGGGGTGTTGAAGATGGGACAGACTCTTGCCGAGGCGGCGATGGTTGAAGGGTACGAAGTGGTGTGGACCCCGGCCTATGGGCCGGAAATGCGCGGCGGACCGGCATTTTGCACGGTCATCATCTCCTCAGAGCGCATCGGCTCCCCGGTGGTCTCCAGTGTGGATACCGCAATTTTCATGGATCAGCCTTCGCTGTTGAAATACCAATCTGAGGTGCGCCCGGATGGTGCCATCCTGTTGAATAGCACGCTGGTGGATCCCACGTTGGCCAATACCGGCGTGCGCAGCTATGCCGTCCAGGCCTATCAGTTGGCGGAAGAACTGGGCGAGGCGAGCATCGCGAATATGGTGATGCTTGGCGCATTCCTGAGCTTAACGCGCCTGGTGTCCACCGCCAGCGTCATCGAGGCGCTGCAACAAACCCTGCCGAAGCACCGTCACTTCCTCATTCCGCTGAATGAGCAGGCACTGGCTGCCGGTGACCAAGTGATCCAGGCGCTCAAGGTTTGATAATACCCCCGATCCCGGAGTGCATGAGCAAGAGTTCAGCATTGTCTGCTTTTCTTGCCAAAACGCCTGCGCCGAAACGGTGCGTAATTCAGTCCTACTATTTTGAGCATAGGCACGAGTGAGAGTCGGCACATGAATCGCAGTTTGCGCCGGCATACCTGGGCGCTGACGCAGGTGACTTGTCATTGCGCACTATCGCTCGTATAATAATGTTGGTGTAATCGAAGAAGTGCTTCGCAATTCGTTGCGAACAGGTTCAATCACCTCTGGAGTGAGGGAGGGCTACAATGAAATCTCGCTGCATTGGGATCCTTACCGGTCTCCTGTTGCTTATGGCCGTATTGCCGGCGATGAGCCAGATGGCCAAGGAGCGCATTGCGTTTCAACGGGAAGGTGCCACGATCACCTCAAGTAATGTGGTCGTGACGTACGCTGGCGATGGCGGGAGTGCCACCGAGCTTCCTGAGAGCAAAGACTTCTTCTCGTATCCGCGTAAAACGCCGGCACTCTCTCCGGATGGGCACACCGTGGCTTTCTGCGCCAAAGTTGGCGATAAGTTTCATCTGTTCACCTGGGCGCTGGATGATCAAAACCAGGTGGTAGGCAATCCAGCGCATTTAACTCCGACGGACGGCGATACGGACGACAAATTTCCCTCCTGGTCGCCGGATGGTGAGCGCCTGGCCTACCTGGCTACGGAAAGCAACGGGAAGACCACGTTGCGCGTGATCAATAAAGATGGTTCGGGCATCAAAGTACTGGCGGATGTCAGTAGCTTCAGCACTCCCAGTTGGCAGCCCAACGGCGAGAAGCTGCTCTACACCGATGTCATTGGCGGCAAGACGATGCTGAAATGCATCCCCGCCGTCGGCGGCCTGACGGGCATCGACATCCTTCCCGAATCACGCATCACCGCGGCCTGCTATTCTCCCGATGGTTCGCACATCGCTGCCCTGGTCCTCGGGGCGCAAGGCCTGTGCGACCTGATCACCTTTACGCCGTCCGGGCAAGAGGTGATGACGCTCACCCGCAAAATCAGCGGGGGGTGTAGCGTGGCCTGGCCGTCTCCCGACAACATCATCATCAACGCGTATCGTGTCGGCACCGAAGTCGGCAAAGCGTTCTGGTATATCAACCCCTCGACCAAACAGATCGTGAAAAAAATCTCCGTGCCTGCTGACCCGAAAAAAGTCAATTTCTTCTCGGTGCGGCAAAGCGACGCCAATGGCAATTTCCCGACGGCGTTGAATCCGGATGTCTCAGCCGGCCCTGATTCCGTCAACGGGGCAAATGCCGAGCGTCCGCCCTCAGGGCCGGTGACCATCATCCGCCCGTATGCCGACTCCACCGTGCGCGGCGTGGTTACCCTGAAAATTGCCGCCCAGCAAAGCGTGGCTTCCATCGTCCTGCGCATCGGGGATCAATTCTCGCATGCCACCACCGTACCAACCGGCGAAGAAGACATCGCGATGTTGCTGTATAGCTGGGACACCCAGGCCCTCAACTATATCGAGCCTTCCCGTGGGCTACCTACCCGCTACGAGCAACTGCTCAAGTACCCGGATGGCAGTTATAACATCACGGTAAGTTCATTCGATAAGGAGAATAAGTTCCTGGGCAGGGACTCCATCAAAGTCACTGTGCAGAATTCCTTGCCGAACGATACCCTGCCGGCAAATCTGACGCTCTATTATAAGTATAAAGACCCGTCACCGGAGGAACGCTACACGCTGCATGGTGAAGGGCTATTGACCGGAGCCAGCCAATCATTGTCAAGTACGCTCAACGCCACCCTGGATGCGATGGTGCGCCGCGATCTGGTTGAAGCACGGCCCGGCAATTTTGATATTCGCACGTACATCGATCCGGTCAAGAGTCTCGGCGGACAGCGCGATCCCCGCTATCCGCTCACCTATGCCCTTAAAGAAGCGAGCATTCCGGAAACGGAAGTCAGCGCGCTGTATAACCTGTCCTCGACCGGCGATCTGTCCGTGATCCCGCAGCGTCGTGAGAAGATCTTGCTGCCGTTGACGCAGCTTGTGGTTCCCTTTAAGGGCGATGCGCAGGATACCGTCAAGGTCGGTTCCGCCTGGAACGGCCAGATGTGGGTGGTTCCGGACCTGCTGAGCCGCCGTGCCACCCTGGTGCGTGCCAATCTCACGGTCGACGGCGTAGAGCTCATCGGTGATCGCCGTGCGGTACGCATTCGCATCGATTACCGGCTGGATTCCCCCGGTACGACGACGAAGTTGTCGATGACCCCTTCCGCGATGCCCCCCGGATTGGATAACCAGCCGGATGCGACCGCTACACCGGCCGTGGTCATGACTCCCGGCCGCGGATTCAGCGCTGCCGGTAATCCGATGGGCGGCGCGCCCGGGCCGGGTATGACCGCGGCCCCGGCACCGGCCGATGATGCCATCAAGGTAAAAGAGGCGACCGGACTGCGCTATGCCTGGTTCGATTACGAAGACCATAAGCTGCTGCGCGTGGAAGACTTTGTCCTCTATGCGTTCCCGGTCGCCGCTCCGGCCCCGGTCGCAGCTCCGCAAGCTCGACCGGCTGCGGCCCCGGCCAATCCGATGGCACCGGCAGCGAATCCTGCCGCCAATCCGATGGCGCCTATGGGAGGGCCTGGAGGAGCTCCCGCGGGCATGCCGGATATGACCGGGCCGTTATATATCCCCAATGTCGGGCAGGTGACCCCGCGTAACCTGGGGAATGGTATGGCGTATGTGACCGGTGTCGGCATGGTTCCCGTGACGATGCTGTCACGCTTGTATCAGCAATTCGGTCAGCCTAATGGCGCTGCCGCTCCTGCGACGCAAAACCCCGGTGTCGGTGCCCCCGGTGTAGGCGCTCCCGGTGCACAGCCGGGCGTTGGAGCGCCAGGAGGCGTCGGTGGTGCTCCCTCACAACGGATGGTCACCGCGCACTATCTGGTACGCATGAGCTACCACTTTATTCCTGAAGAGAACGAATAGCATGGAAGACGACCGGGGGTGGCGACACCCCCGGTCACGATTGTATGGATACACTTGCCCACCTGTTGTCCCCGCTCCTGCGCCGTCCGTTATTGCTGCTCACCCTATTATGGATGGGCGGTATTGTGACAGCGGCCCATGTCGCCCTCCCCTGGGGCAGTTGGGTGGCGGCCGCCCTGCTTTTCCTCCTTGCCTGGATGGTGACGCGCACAACACCGCCCATCGCGCGGATCACCCTGAGTGGTGCCGTTTTCTGCCTCGCCGCCGCGATGAGCACCTGGCAATCCCTGCCGCCCTCGCCCCACGGACTGCATTATCTTCCGCCCGGCGGCATGATCCTCCGCGGTTATCCGCTCGCCCCACCGACAGAGACCCCCACCGGATGGCATGTCGTTTTTCATGTCATTGACCGTCGTGAAGGCGCCGTCTGGCAGCCGGTCGACAGTGATATCTACCTCGCTGGACACGACACACCGCCGGCGCTCGGATATCAGCAGCAAATAATGGGCAAACAACTCCCCCCAAGTGAGTCCGATAATACCTTCGGGTTCTCCTGGGCGGCCTATTTGCATGAACAAGGATTGGCTGCCGCTGTGCTGGCCTATACCATCACACCGCTCCCCGACCGGGCGCCATCCTCCCGTTTACTCACCTTACGCTCCCGTCTGGAGCGCTGTGTCATCGCGACGATGCCGGGGGTGTATCATACCATCACGGCACAGTGCCTCGTCAGCATTCTGTTCGGTATCCATGGCGAGACGCTGCCCCCACAAATTGTTGACCAGTTTCGTCGTGCGGGCACCATTCACCTGATGGTCGTTTCCGGCAGCCAGGTGGCGATGCTGGCCGGGGTGCTCCTCTTCCCCCTCTGGTTCCTCGGCGAGGGACAGGCACGCACGTCGTATCCCCGCCTCCGCATCGCGCTCATGCTGCTGTCCCTGCCCCTCCTCCTGCTCTATGTTATGCTGGCAGACCGTGGTCCCACCGTTGACCGCGCGCTGGTGATGACGTTTCTGGGTATGCTGTCGCTCTTTCTCGCCTTCTCCCCACTTGCGCGCCGGCGTTCGTTTCGCCCGGATGGCCTCACGCTGCTGGCGGCCGCCACGCTGATCCTGCTGGTGAGCCGTCCGGTGCTGCTGTTCAGTCCGGCCATGCAGTTGTCATACCTGGCCGTGTTCGGCCTGATTGTTGCCACACCGGTGCTCATGCGCCTCTTTCGTCATTTCCTGGGCGCGCTGAGTGTGATTCCGGCGGCGACCTTAGCGGCCCAGGTGATGACCGTGCCGGTGCTGGCCTGGCACTTCGGCACCATTTCCCTGGTCGGTCCGCTCACGAACCTGCTCGCGATTCCCCTGGTGACACTATTGGTACCGTTCGGGTTACTCGCAACGCTGTGTGCGGGATCGGTGCCGGCCATCGCCATGGCGATTAACCTGCTGAATGCACCGTTGATCAAATTGCTCCTCTGGCTGAATGCGCAGGCCGCGCACCTCCCCTGGGCGCAGTGTACCTGGCCGCTTCGCTCGGGCTGGGCGGTGCTGCTCTACTATCTCACCGGCGGGCTGATCCTGATGGCCCTGTCACGCTGGGCGGATAAACTCGAACGTGATTGGCAAGTTCCGGCAGGGAGAGAACCACGCATGTGGTAATATATGCATGGGTATCGATCCAACTTATTCCGTAAAGCAAGACTGTTACTGGCGGATGTGTAGTATAATGACCGCGGATATCGGAGACACATGGTGCCATGGTTGGCGTCGCTGGACACATCCATGTCCAACGCCTCGTGTGGTCGGGGCATTCCTACGCCAGCCGTATTCGCGTTGTCAGTGATTTTCGACGAAATGGCCTTCATTCCAAGACCGGGAAGGCGAAGCAGGATCGCATCGCGGCTCACGACCTGCGCCGCGGTGCATGAATCTATGAGAGCGAGGTGTAGCGGTGTCCCAGACGACCTCCCCGTTGCCAATATCCGAGGTAACCGAGCAGGTACATAAAATCGCCGATAATATCGAGAAGGTCATCATCGGCAAGCGTCAGGTTATTGAACAGACCCTCGTTGGCCTGCTGTGTGGCGGCCACATATTGCTTGAGGACGTCCCTGGTGTGGGCAAAACGATGCTGGCGAAAAGCATCGCCATCTCACTGGGCTGCGTCTACAAGCGCCTGCAATTCACTCCGGACCTGTTGCCGTCGGACATCACCGGCGTGTCGATTTACAACCAGCAGGCGGGAGAATTTCGTTTCCTGGAAGGCCCGGTATTTGCCAACATCGTGCTGGCCGATGAGATCAACCGAGCCTCCCCGAAGACCCAGGCCGCGTTACTGGAATGTATGGAAGAGCGCCAGGTGACCATCGATGGCCAGACGCGCGTGCTCCCGAAACCGTTCTTTGTGCTGGCCACGCAGAACCCCATCGAATTCGAAGGCACTTACCCGCTGCCGGAGTCACAGCTCGACCGCTTCCTGCTGCGGCAAAGCATCGGGTATCCCGCACGTGAGCAGGAACGGCAAATCGTGGTACGCCAGAGCCTGCAAAGCCCGCTGGATCTGCTGACGCCGGTGACCAATGCGGACGACTTCACCGCCATGCAGCAATCGATCAAGCTGGTGCATGTCAGCGATGCGGCGCTGGATTACCTGCTGAATGTGGTCGAGGCCACGCGTACGCACCAGGACCTGTATCTGGGCACCAGCCCGCGCGGATCGATGGTGCTTTATCGCGCCGCGCAAGCGCTGGCCATTGTCAAGGGGCAGGATTTCGTCCTCCCTGACCATATTAAGCAACTCGCACCGCGGGTATTGGGCCATCGCATCATCGTCCGCCCGGAGGCACGCATCAGTGGCGCTACCGCAGAAAACATCATCGCCGACATCCTCGACACGGTGCCCGTCGATGTCGCCTGAGCCACCGGTCTGGCGTCAACGGTTGCAAGGGGTGCTGAACGGCGTCCTCGCGGCGTTCGGCATCCTGCGCGAATATCCAATCATCATGCCCGTTGCGCTGGTCACCATGGTCAACGAGATGAACTACTCCGGCATCAATAACATTACGCTGCCGGCGTACGTTGACACGCTCAAGCTGACCGCCAATGCCGGGAAAATCACCGGGGTCCTGGTGTCGATCTTCCTGCTCTCCGAAGCGATCTTCCGCCTGCCCTCCGGCTGGCTGTCCGACCGGTTTGGCCGCGCGCGCATGATCACCATGGCCATGCTGCTGCTGGTGCCGAGTTACCTCATCAGCGCCTCGATTCCGAACCCGTACTACCTGGCCTTCGTCCCGCTCCGCTTCTGGGATGGCATCATGGCGGCGTTGATGTGGACCTCGGTGTTCGCCATCATCGGGGATTCGGTGCCCGACCGCGTCCGTGCCAACGCCATGGGCGTGATCAATATGACCTTCATGATCGGCGCAATGCTCGGGTATTTCTTCGCGGGCGGCACCGTGCTGTTGACGAATCACCAGCATCCGCGCTGGTATCTCTTCTTCGCCGCGGCCGTAGTGGCCATGGTCGGCTTATCGACATACAGTCTCTTCCGCCGCCGGCCCGAATTGAATATCAAGCACCCGGAGGTGCACCTGGAAGATTCCCAACGGCAAACCCTGTCACATGCCGGACATATCCCGCTGCTGGCCGTCACCTTCCTGCAGACCTTCGCCCTCACCCTGCTGGCGCCGTTCATCTTCAAATACACCACCAGCACAGTGAATGGTGGGCTGGGGCTCAATGGGGGCCAGTTGATGCTCTTGCTCGGTGCCCCGGTACTCGGGCTGGCGCTGTTTGCCATTCCATTAAGCCGGCTGGCCGACCGCATCGGAAAAAGCAATGCCGTGCGCATCGCGTTCACCGTGGTCGGGCTGACGTTGTGGATCTTTGCCATCAACCGCCACCTGTGGGTGCTGACGCTGGTGACCACCGTCGTCGGCGTGGCCTTCGCCATGGGCGTGCCCGCGTGGCTGGCCATCATCAGCGCGCTGGGCTGCAGTGAAACGCGCGGCGCCACCCTGGGCGGCTATGGTACGGTGCAGGGACTGGCTGCGGTGCTGGGGCCGATCGTCGGCGGCGTATTGCTGGACGAAAAAGGACTGGCCTCCGAGATACGCATCCTCTTCGGCCAGGTGATCCATACCGAGGTCAGCCCATTCTCCATGCTCTTTCTGCTCAGCGCGCTACTCGTGCTCCTCGCCGCCATTATTACCTGGTTTGCCCTGCCGGTCCGCGGGTGTGATTCCAATAATGGCGCTAAGGCAGTATAATGACCCTGCGGAATGCTCGGGCGCATTTTTCGGCATCCGCCAGTGCTTTGTAAGATAGGAAACCAAGATGATTGATCCGAAATTGATTCGCCATACTCCTGAAGTCGTCGTCGCGGCCATGCGCCGCCGGCATAAAGATGTCGACCTTGACGTGCTGACCACGCTGGAAGAACGGCGCCGCAGCGCGTTGAATAAAGTCGAAACGTTGAAGGCCGAGCGTAATGCCGTCTCTCAGCAGATCGCCGAGCTGAAGAAACGGAAAGAAGATGCCTCCGGCCATATCGAAGCGATGCGCCGCGTGGGCGACGAGATCAAGCAGCTTGATGAAGAGGCGGCAATCGCCGAAGAAGAATTCATGCAACTGCTGCTGGCTATCCCCAACATCCCCGATGCCGGTGTGCCGGATGGTGTCGATTCGGATGATAATATCGAGGTGCGCACCTGGGGCGAACCGACGCGCTTCGACTTCACCCCGAAGCCGCACTGGGAACTGGGCGCGGCCCTGGGCCTGCTGGACTTCGAACGCGCAGCCAAGATCGCGCAGGCGCGCTTCTCCCTCTTCATGGGGCTGGGTTCGGCGCTGGAACGCGCGCTGATGACCTTCATGATCAACCTGCACGTGCAAAAGCATGGCTACACGGAAGTCTGGCCACCCTTCCTGGTGGCCGGCGATTCGCTGCGCGCCAGTGGGCAACTGCCGAAATTTGAAGACGACCTTTTCCGCCTGCGCGAGGGGCTGTACCTATCGTCCACCTCGGAAGTGCAGCTCACCAACCTGCATCGCGACGAGATCCTCGATCCCGGCACGCTGCCGCGCTACTACACCGCCTATTCCCCCTGCTTCCGTTCCGAAGCCGGCGCGGCAGGGCAGGAGTCGCGCGGCCTCATCCGCCAGCACCAGTTCGACAAGATCGAGATGTACAAATTCGTCGAGCCTGAGCGCTCCATGGATGAGCTGGAGACGCTGGTGGCGAATGCGGAAGACGTGTTGCAAACCCTCGGCCTGCCCTATCGCGTGGTGCTGCTCTGCACCGGCGACATGGGCTTCTCCGCGGTGAAGACCTACGACCTGGAAGTGTGGATGCCGGGGATGAATAAGTACGTGGAGATCAGCTCGTGCAGCAACTGCGGCGACTTCCAGGCACGCCGCGGCCAGATCCGCTTCCGCCGCGAAGCCGGGGCCAAGCCCGAGCTGTTGCACACGCTGAACGGCTCCGGCCTCGCCATTGGCCGCACCTGGGCCGCGGTGGCAGAGAACTACCAGCAAGCCGATGGCACCATCCGCGTGCCGGACGCCCTGCAGGCGCTGGTAGGGCGTGAGGTGATTGGGAAGTAAGCAGTGAGCAGTCCTGAGCTGTTGCAGGTGGCGGAAGATGCATCGGTTTCGGGGACTGACATCGAAACTCCGGTGGGCAGGTATGCTGCCCGTGACCCTCTTTCTATATGGGGTGAAGGTATACGGAGTTTCGGTGTCTGTCCCCGATACCCTATTATAGTCTCCGCCCCATACACAACTGTATTTCGAAAACTGGGGCGCTCATAGGGTTTCGGGGACCATTCCCCTTACTGGTCCTGATAGTGACGCAAAATCGGTGTTATTTGGGGACAAAGGCGCTCATAGGGTTTCGGGGACAGACACCGAAACTCCCTGGCATTATTCGCTTCATCAGGTAAGGGAGCGATTTGCCTACACGAGAACCGGAGTTTCGATGTCAGTCCCCGAAACCGGCGCATCTTCTGATAACCTGGTCTGATTTGATGTGAAAGGACATCGTGCCTCCAGCAGAATTGCCCATCGTGAATCCCGACGAAATCGCCGGTCAGCCGCGCATCGGTACCGATGAGGCGGGGAAAGGCGATTATTTCGGCGACCTGGTGGTGGCCGGGGTATATCTCGACGCCGCTGGCGAGGCGTTGGCGCGCGAGCTGGGGGTGATGGACAGCAAGAAGCTCAGCGATGCGCGGGTGAAGGCGCTGGCCAAAGAGATCCGCCTCGCCTTTCCACACGACATTCTCCGCATATCCCCATCCAAATATAACGATTTGTATGCTAAAATGAAAAACCTCAACCGACTGCTTGCCTGGGCGCATGCGCGGGTCATTGAGAACCTGCTGCCGCGCACCGGCGCGCCGCTGGCGGTGTCCGACCAGTTCGGCAGCGCTGAGGTATTGGAAAATGCGCTGATGCACGCCGGGCGCACGGTGCGGCTGGTACAGATCACGCAGGGCGAGCGCGACCTCGCGGTGGCCGCCGCCAGCATCCTCGCCCGCGCCACCTTCCTGTACCGGCTGGACGCGCTCTCCAAAGAGATCGGCATCACGCTGCCGAAAGGCGCCACCCACGTGCTGCCGGTCGGGCATCAACTCTATGCCAAAGGCGGCACCGCATTGCTCGGTCAGGTGGCGAAGCTACATTTCAAAACGACAGAGCAGATTATCGGCAAGGGATATCTTTAACCACAAAGACACAGCGTAATTAATTCCAATCCCTTCGTGGTCTTTGTGTCTTCGTGGTGAAACAAAACAACAGAGGGAACCACCGTGCCTGATCAACTTGATATCTTTGCGAGTGATTCATCGGATGATGCCTCCATCGAGCAGCGCATCCAGCAACTGCGCGCCGAGATCGACCGGCACAATTACCTCTATTACGTGCTCGACGCGCCGAAGATCAGTGATGCGGAGTATGACCGGCTGTTGCGCGAGTTGGAGGCGTTGGAGCGCGCGCACCCGGAGCTGATCACGCCGGATTCACCCACCCAGCGCGTGGGGGCCACGCCGGCGACGGAATTCGCATCCTACCGCCATCGCGTGCCGATGTTGTCACTGGCGAATGCCTTTAGTCGCGAAGAGTTTCTGGAGTTCGATGGCCGCGTGAAACGTGGATTAGGCTTGCCGGCGGATGCGTTGGTAGACTATGTCTGCGAGCTGAAGATCGACGGGCTGGCGATGTCACTCACCTATCATGACGGCGTGCTGGTGACGGCGGCGACACGCGGCAACGGCGTAGAAGGCGAGGACATCACCCAGAACATCCGCACTGTCCGCGCGGTGCCGCTGCATCTGCGCCCGGTGGAGGGGCAGGACGAGAGCGGCGATATCGAGGCACGCGGCGAGGTATACCTCTCCCGCACCGAGTTCGACCGTATCAACCAGGAACGCGAGGAGCATGACGAAGCGCCATTCGCCAATCCGCGCAACGCCGCCGCAGGCTCCGTGCGCCAGCTCGACCCGCGCATCACCGCCTCGCGCAAGCTCAGCATCTTCTGTTATGCGCTGGGCGAGATGAATCACCTGCAAATCACCACGCACCTGCAGTTGCTGCAATTCCTCAAAGATGCCGGCTTTCCGGTGAATCCGCATCACATCCTGGCGCACGGCGCCGAAGAGGTGCTGGCCTTCTGCGACCGCTGGGAGCAGGAGCGCCGCACGCTGAGTTATGACATCGATGGCGTGGTGATCAAGGTGAATGCGCTGGAGCAACAGCGGGCGCTGGGCTTCGTCTCGCGCAGCCCGCGCTGGGCCATCGCTTATAAATACGCGCCAGAGCAAGCGGAGACGACCATCCGCGACATCATTGTGCAGGTGGGCCGCACCGGGGCGCTCACCCCGGTGGCAGTGATGGACCCCGTGCTGCTCGCCGGCTCGGTGGTCAGCCGCGCCACACTGCATAATGAAGACGAGATCCGCCGCAAGGACATCCGCATCGGCGACCGCGTGGTGATTCAGAAAGCCGGGGAGGTCATCCCCGAAGTAGTGCGCGTCATCACCGAAGCGCGTACGGGAGATGAGCGGGAATTCGATTTTCCCATTCACTGCCCGGTGTGCGGATCAGCGGTAGTGAAGCCGGAAGGCGAGGCGGTGGCGCGCTGCAGCGGCATCGCCTGCCCGGCGCAGCTCAAACAGCGCATTCGCCATTTCGTCTCGCGCGGCGCGCTGGACATCCAGGGGATCGGCCCGGCACTCATCGACCAACTCGTCGACGCAACACTCATCGGCGATCCCGCCGACCTGTACACGCTCACCGTGGATCAGCTCGTCAACCTGGAGCGCATGGGGAAGAAGTCAGCGGAGAACGTCGTCAAGGCGATTCAGGCGGCGAAGCATCCGCCGTTGGGGCGGCTCATTTTCGGCTTCGGCATCCGCTATGTCGGTGAAACGGTGGCCGACCTGCTGGCGGCCCATTTCGGCAGCCTGGAGCGCCTGCAGGCGGCCAGTCTGGATGATCTGCTCGGTATCCCGGGCATCGGCCCGCAGATCGCCAACAGCGTCTACATTTTTTTCCAGCAGGAGCAGACCCACGAGCTGCTGGAGCAATTGCGCGCCGCCGGCGTCGAGCCGGAGGCGCCGGTGCCAACGGGAGGCGGTCCATTGGAGGGACAGTCCTTCGTCTTCACCGGCACGCTCAGCATCCCCCGTGAGGAGGCGGAGGCCAAAGTGCGCGCTTTGGGAGGAAAAACTTCCTCCAGTGTCAGCCGAAATACCGATTTTGTCGTAATCGGGGAGAAGGCTGGTTCAAAAGCGGACAAGGCGCGCCAGCTCCAAGTGCGAATACTAACCGAAGAGGAGTTTAATGCGTTAATCAGTAGCACTGGAAAGGGGTAGCGCATGGTAACTGCCATTAATCGGTTAGATCGTTATTGGGCGGACGAGTTGGGGTGTTCGCCGGAGGCGCTGTATCGTGGCGGGATCACGGTGTGTGCGCCGCCGCATCGCGAAGGGCCACGCTGGATGGGGTGGATGGTGCCGTTGGAATGTATCGTCACCGCCAACGCCATCCCGGGCACCGGCGTCATTTCCGTCACCCCATTGCTCGCCGACGCGATATTCAATTACATTGTACCATCCGAGCATCCGAGCACATATCTCCCGCCGCAGGGGAGAGGACTGTTTCAATTCGCGCAGCAGCATTTACCCGCGGGCACGCCAAAGCTGCATTTTATCCTTAGTTGCGATGGCGCGACGTTTCAGCCTGCGCCCGCCGTGTTTCCTATCGACCGTCTGAAACCGCATGATATCCATGCGGACTGGTTCCTCATGCATTTCGATGGGCCGGTCTTCGTCGCGCGCAATGACCGCGGCGGCATCGCCTCCTGGGCAGCGATCAAGTGCAAGAGCCCGGAGGTGTGGGAGATGGCGGTGGCTACCGAGATGCCGTATCGCAACCGCGGCCTGGCGCGGAGCGTGGTCAGTTGCGCCACCGAGGCCGCCCTGGAAGCCGGAAAGATCCCCCTCTACCTGCATGAGATCACCAACCATGCCTCCGCCCGCGTCTGCACCGCCCTTGGCTATCAATTCTACGGGTATGAACTCACCTGCGAATACGGGCGCGTGGCGATGAAACGGACGTAGTGAAGGCAAAAGTAAAAAGGAAAAAGGTAAAAAGTTGGCGTAAAAAGGGTACATAACCTATCACTCGCTCCTCCCTTCTTTTCGCAAGTTCGGGAGCGGAGCCTGATTATGCAATCGGTCTCACATCAGGCTCGGTGGGAGCCTCGCGTTCCCGAAATGGCGGGAAGAGGGGCGGGGGGAAAGCAACCCTGGATTAATTCGGAGGACTAATTATGACCGACGAGCAAACCAACCCATCGGCAGAGCCGGAACAGCCGGCTGGTGAGCAGCAGCAAATGCCGGAGATGCGCGCGGAGGATGCACTGCTGTACAGCATCGGCATCTTCGCCGACCTCGCCTGGATCTACCTGGGCATCCGCGCCAACCCGGCCAACGGGGAGACGAAGGCGGATTACGCCCAGGCGCGGTTGGCCATCGACGCCGCGAACGCGCTGGTGCTACTCACCGAAGGCCGCCTCCCCGCGCATCACGTGCGCGACCTGCATAACCTGGTCTCCAGCCTGCAGCTCAACTACGTGCAGCGGTATCAGCCGGGCAGTTAGTACTCGGACGACAACATTATCGAGTAGGATCATTTTGTTTTAGACAGGATTGACAGGATTATTTTACTTTTCGTTGGTCGTTTGCTATGCTATGCAACGCCACCAGCAAAAAGTAGCTTCCTAAGTTTCGATTCGCTGACCATATTTTTGAAACAAAATCCTCTGAATCCTGTTAATCCTGTCTAAAAAAAGGCGAAATCATACTGGTGAGCCAATGCATACACCATTATCTATAGGCTCACCAGGAAGTTCGCCCTCCCATCATTCCGGCATCGACACCGTCGCCTTCCGCTGCAGCTTCCCCCACCCCACGATGCCGCCTTGCAGGGCAGCCAGCAACGCGCGGATGATGATGTAGTACAGGAACTCGCGGTAGAAGAAGCGCTGCCAGAAGAGCCAGAAGACCTGTTTCGGGTCCTCCTCATCCAGCCGGATGGCCACAAAGGAGGCGATGAAATCGAGCACAAAGAACGCCGCGGTATAGTAAAGCACGGCGAGGAACTGTCCATTGAAGATGGAGAACAGGATAGTGAGGTCGACGATGGGTGCCAGCGCCTGCAAGAAGATGTTGAACACCCACATCGACGGCATCACCAGCAGGCTGAACGCCCCGTAGCGTGAATCGAAGAGCGAGCGCCGGTGCTTCCACAGCGCCTGCAGGATGCCGAAGGCCCAGCGGAAGCGCTGTTTCGCCAATGTGCTGACGGTATCCGGCACCTCGGTGTAGGCCAGCGCCGTGTTGGCGCACAGAGTGAGATAGCCCATCAGCCGGATTTTGAAGGTCAGGTCGGTGTCTTCCGCCAGCGTATTGGACTCGAATCCCCCGGCGGCATCCACCGCAGCCTTCCGCCAGGCGCCGACCGCCCCCGGCACCACCGCCACCGAGCCCAATGCCGCAAAGGCCTGGCGGTCGAAATTCTGGCTGGTGATATACTCTAGGCTCTGCCACAGCGCCAGCAGATTGACGCGGTTGCCCACCTTCACATTGCCAGCCACCGCGCCGACCCGCAGGTCGGCGAATGGCTGCACCAGACGGCGAACAGTGTCGCGCGCGAAGATGGTGTCCGCATCCATGCACACCACGATTTCGGTGGTGGCCAGCGCGAAGGCGGCATTCAGCGCGGTCGATTTGCCGCCGTTCTCCTTATGCACCACCGTGACGCGCGGGTTGTCGGCAAATCGGCCTTGCAGCACCGCGAACGTGTCATCGCTTGAGCCATCATCCACCACCACCACGTGCAGGTCGGGATAATCATTGGCCAGCACGGATTCCACCGTGCGGCAGACAACATTGCCTTCGTTGTACGCCGGGATGGCCACCGTCACCGGCGGGGTGAAGCCATCGGTGCGGGTTGCCGTGCGCGACCGCCTCACATGCTTGAGCGCCAGCGCGCCGAAGATGAGAATGCGCAACACCCCCAACGCAATGGCCAGCAGGAACAGATCGTGCAACAGGTTGCTGAAGGCGTACCCGATTTCGAAGAGCACTTTGTCGAAGCCGGCAATCTGTTCCTGCCGTGCGCTCACCGGTGGGAAGAGCTTTTCATGCCACTCGGGCCCGATCAACTGGGAGACGGTGACGAATTTATAGCCCCGACCTTTCAACGCGTGGATAATCAGCGGTAGCGCCTGCACGGTACGCGTGCGGTCTCCACCGCCATCATGCAGCAGGATGATATGATTATTGCCGGTCAACTGCGCTTCGATGCTCGCGACGATCTTCTCCGGCGTGTTCGGGACCGGATGCGCGGGGTCGGCGCTCAAGTTGTCCATGAAATCTTTCGGATCGATATTCATGCCGACGATGATGAAGCCATGGCGCATCATCTGTCCCATCAGGCGCATATCTTCCGCTTTCGCGATGGTCGTATCCGGCGCCTCACCGAAGGGTGGGCGGAAGAGCATGCTGCCATGCCCGGTGAGGCTCTCGATCACGCGCTGGGTGGCATTGATCTCCAACTGCGCGCGCAACGGGGAGACCAGCGCAATATGCGGGTGGGTGTAGGTATGATTCCCGAGTTCGTTGCCATCCTGCCAGCTCTGGCGGATGATATCCGGATGTTGCGCCGCCTGTCCGCCGACGATGAAGAACGTGGCGTTCACCTGGTTCTCCCGCAGGATGCGCAGCACCTCCGGCGTGTAGCGCGGGTCCGGGCCGTCGTCGAAGGTGAGCGCCACCGTTTTCCCCGTCGCCCCGAATTGCGAAAGCACGAATGGGGTCGGATACTGCTGGTAGTCTTCCGCGGTGATCAACCCGTCGTGATCGAGCGTGAATGACCGCGTTCCCGGTTGGGCCAGTGCGGTGATCCGCATCAACTCGTCGCCGCTGGGGCTGATGTCGGTGTCCAGCGTCGTTTTGAAGTCGACATTTTGCAGCGCGGACAGATCCGGTGACCTCGCGAGTTTCGCATCGTCGAAAAATGACCAGATTGTCGGGTCTTCCGATCCCAGGTACCAGAGTGCCGCCCCCCGCGGCGTATATCCCTTCAGCGCCCTGAGCTGGTTCGCCATGGTGGCGGCATCGAGCATATAGAGGACATGCTTTTGTTGCTCGTCATCGACATAGGTGAAATAGGGATTCAGGTCCCCATCATCCATATTGATATCGGCTTCCGCTTCGTTGGCAATATTGAGCGCTGGCCCCATGAGCAGTTCGCGCCCGGCGCCTGCCCGGTGCATATTGCCGTCTTTGTCGATAGTCACCGGCCAATCATAGCAATAGTTGCCAAGGCCCAGGATGACCTTGCTGGAATCGAGCTTATCAAACAGCATTTCCGCAGACTGCTCGATCCAATCCTGCCCGGCAATCGGCCCGGGATCGCCGCTGGGCGTATGCTGGTCGTAGAGCATGAGGACGACCAGATCGTTCACCTCGCCCAGCGCCTGATAGTTGAAATTGGTATCATCCGCCGGCAGGTCCTGCGTCACCAGCAGGTGCGCGGGGGCGAGCGTGTTGCGCAGCAGGGTCATGAATTGCGGCAGGTTGCGGTAGGCCAGTGTGTGGGCCTCCCGCAATTGCACATCGGACATCGTATCGTAGGGGATTTCGAAGTCGATATTGATGCCGGCGAATTTATTCGCCAGCAGATAATCGCGCAACCGGGTGGCCAGCGTCGCCTGGCGCGCAGGGTCGGTGAGCAACTGCCGCAACGGCGCCCACTGAAAATCCTCGCTGTTCTCATTGTTCAAGATCGGGATAATCGCCACGTCATGCTGTTGTGCCAGTGTGACGACCTCCGGGTCGCGCGTTTCCGACGAAAATTGTGAATGGTAGGTATCTGCCCCCGTGCTCAGTGACAGCCACTCCGGCATGATATAGGTAAGCGCATCGATATGCTGGCGGAGGCTGGTGAAACTGTTCGGATTCCAGTTGACATAAAACCCGATGGTTGTGTCGTAGGTTTTCGCCGGCTGGGCATGTGGATGCTTTCGCATGCCTTTGTCAGCATCGATATGCTGCAGGAGCTGCTTGCGGGTGAGGGAGGCCAGGTAGGCGCGCTCCGCATCCGCATGTGAAGGCCGCTTCCACATAAACGGGCGGAAGCCATCATGAAGCGTCGAGACCGGGAGCAGCATGATGGTGATGCAGAGCACCATGGCCAACATCGAGGTGATGAGGGTCAGGATAATCCCAATCCGTTTGACAACCGGCCAGCGTTTACCGGCTGGATCATAAAAAACATGCTTATCGGCAGGGGGCATCAACTGTTACTCCCGAAAACGTTCATAATTGTGGTCATCATACCCGTTTTTGCTCACAAACTTACGTTTTTACAATTTAGTCTCTGCTCTCTGGCGCATGTCCGGTAAACCAAAGAGCCTGAAACGGGCTGTCATCAGCGCCATTCGGAGCCAGCACTATTCACACCCTTCCATAGTGCGGTAATATATATCAGCAGCAGAGAGGTCGGCTACCCTGTGTTATGGGTCGGTTTATTGGGGGGAGATTGCCTGTGTATGACGGTACCGAGCATGTGGATCGCCTGTTTCAAGTGGTGGAATTGCAAGGCGAAGTCGATGACATGGCGGATGGCCGCATGGTCGTTGAAGAACCGATAGATGTGTCCCTGGAATTTGAGGAGCAGTACTGGGAGCAGATGGAGGAATATGAGCGGGCCGAGATGGTCATGTACCGCGACTTGTTACTGCGCGACGGCATCAGCTTGCCTTCGCCGGATGAATTGGCCAATGACGAGATCCCGCGCAAACTTTCGGAGGTGATCCGCGCATTGGCCAAACACCGCATCTACCTTGAGTCCACCAATCACCTGGGCGATCAGGAGCTCTATGCCCACCTCTGGCACAAGGCACTCAACGAATGGGGCCCGGATTTGCCCCCCACCAGCGAGATGAACTATCAGTTGGACCTGGTCGGCAGCGGCAGCGATGAAGACATCGATCTCTGGATGCGCTATTATGCCGATGAAGAGACCCGCCGGCAATGGGCGGCCCAATGGCCCGACTATGCGATGCCCCCGCACGAAGATCCACGCTATGATCGCGACCGGTATCTGCCACGACCGGAGGATGGGTAATGAAATTCCCTGCCCATGCATACAAGGGATTTTTCCGCGCGATGGCGTATGAGCATGGGTAAGATTTTCAACCAAAATGCGAAAGGCAATATGATGACCGGACGTGAGAAGCTACGCCGTGCCTTGCGGCATGAAGATGGGCCCGTGCCATTCGACCTGGGCAGCACCGGGGTGACTGGCATGCATGTGACGTGTGTCGCCGCGCTGCGGGCCTATTATGGGCTGGAAGCGCGCCCGGTGAAACTCTGCGAACCCTACCAGATGCTGGGCTGGTTTGATGATGACCTGCTCGCGGCCATCGGGGCGGATATGGTGGGATTATCCGGGAAAGGGACGCTCTTCGGGTTCCGCAATGACGAGTGGACGCCGTTCCGCCTGCCGTGGGGGCAGGAAGTGCTGGTCTCCACCCAGTTCAAGACGACCTCCGATGGTGCCGGCGGCCTGCTCATCTACCCGCAAGGCGATGCGACCGCACCACCCAGCGGGCACCTGCCGGCGGGCGGCTTCTACTTTGACGCGATCATCCGGCAGGAGCCGATTGATGAGGATCGGCTGGACCCCGCAGACAACCTGGAGGAATTTTCCCCCATCTCTGATCAGGATCTCGCCGACCTGGAGGAGGAGAAGCAGCGCCTGGCCCCCGGCGACCGCGCGCTCATCGGTGGGTTCGGCATTCTCGAGTTAGGCAATGTCGCGCTGGTGCCGGCGCCGTTTCTCAAATACCCGCGCGGCATTCGTGACATCACCGAGTGGTATATCTCCACCGCCGTGCGCCGGGATTATCTCCACCAGGTCTTTGCACGGCAAACGGAAATCGCGCTGGAGAATCTGGCCCGGCTGTATGCGACCATCGGCGATGCGGTCGACACGGTCTACATCTGCGGCACCGATTTCGGCACGCAAAGCGGCACCTTCTGCGCTCCGGCAACCTTCCGCGAGTTGTATGCACCATATTACCGCCAGGTGAATGACTGGATCCATGCGCACACCCCATGGAAAACCTTCAAGCACTCCTGCGGCGCCGTCGCCGAGTTCATCCCGGAGTTCATTGACGTTGGCTTCGACATCCTCAACCCTGTCCAGTGCTCCGCCGCCGGCATGTCGCCGCAGTCGCTCAAAGCGCAGTTCGGCGCGCAGATGGTCTTCTGGGGTGGCGGGGTCGATACCCAATACACCCTTCCTTTTGCCACCCCGGCGGAGGTCCGCGCGCAGGTGCTGGAGCGCTGCCGTCTCTTCTCCCCCGACGGCGGTTTCGTCTTCAGCGCCGTGCATAATATCCAGGCCAACACCCCGGTGGATAACATCGTGGCGATGATTGCGGCGGTGCGGGAATTTAACGGCGAATAGCGGAGTAGAACTGCTAATGCACGCAAATGAACGCTAATTTTGAGGGCAACTGGATATTCGCTTTTCTACGTGTGCATTCGCGGTTGTCATCTCGTGTAATACTTTCCATCAGATTTGCATCCGGAGTTACAGAACATGCCGACAGCAACCTTCTCCAATCCCATCGTCGCAAACGGGGCAGACCCGTGGGTGATCATGCATAATGGGCGGTATTATTACTGCCAGTCCTGCAGCAATAACAGCATCACCGTCGCCGTCGCCGAACGACTTGAGGATCTCAGTAGCGCTGAGGCGTGCTTGGTGTGGACGGCAGTGGAAGGGACGTTATATGCGTGGGATGTCTGGGCGCCGGAACTGCATTTCCTACGCGGGCGCTGGTTTATCTACTTTGCGGCGGACGATGGCAACAACGATAACCACCGTATGTATGTGCTGGAGAGCGTCACGGATGACCCGCAGGGAGCGTATTGCTTTAAGGGACAGCTCGCCGCGCCCACTGACCGCTGGGCCATCGACGGGACGGTGCTGGAGCTAGCGGACGGCCGGCTCTACTTCATCTGGTCCGGTTGGGAAGGGTTTGTCAACGAGCAGCAAAATCTATATATCGCCCCGATGAGTGATCCCTGCACGATCAGCGGCGAGCGCGTATGCATCTCCGTGCCGGAGTACCCCTGGGAGCTGAACGGCGGCTGCCCGCTCATCAACGAAGGCCCGGAAGTGCTGATGCACGGTGAGAAGCTCCACCTCATCTACTCCGCCAGCGGGAGCTGGTGCGATGACTACTGCCTGGGCCAGCTCACCTTCACCGGCGGCGACCCGCTCAATCGCGATGCCTGGGTGAAGAAGCCAACGGCGGTCTTCGCGCGCACGGACAACGTCTTCGGTCCCGGCCACGCTTCCTTCACCAAGTCCCCGGACGGCACGGAAGACTTGATTGTCTACCATAGCGCCAAATTTAGCGGCGCGGGCTGGGACCGCCAGGTAAATATGCAGCGGTTCACCTGGGACGTGGAGGGGAACCCGGTCTTTGGGGAGCCGGTGGCGCCGGGAGTGGAGATGGCGGTGCCGTCCAGCATACATAGGCAAGCCCGTTTGTAGTAGTCCACCAAATTCGCCGGGTGCTATTATCCAGATAGACGTGCGATAGAGCGCCGAAGGTTTTCTCGCGCCTTGCTTTCATATCGTTCTCGAAAGGCCGGAGTGCTGAAGATCCACTCGCGGGCTAACAGCGATTGCAGGAACTCCTGCCGTTTCTCGCGGAAAAGATCTTCGCTCACCCAGGCGTATTCCTGGCGGATCTGCGCTTCATATGCGTCAAAGCGCTCCGGCGGGGCGGCGAGGATAGCTAGGTCGATATCGACGATAATCCGCCCATCGGGAGTGGCGGGCGGTTCCTGGTGACGAGTGCAGAGGATCAGCGAGGCCACAGTGCCGGGAAGGTCGCCACCGATGCCCATGGCAACCAGCATCCGCATTGCAAAATCGGCGCTCTGTTGCTCGTTGTCCGCGCAGTGCGTATTGTAAATGACGTCGTGGAACCAGAGCGCGAGTTCGACGGCAATGGGGTCTTCGATGCCGTTGGCGGCGTCGAATTCTGCCAGGCAGTGGGCGATGTGGGCCAGGTTGTGATATGCGCGATGCGGTTCCTGGTAATGGGTTACGAGGGTTTCATACGCCTCTTCCACGCCGCTTGTTGCACCGGCACGGCGGCAGAGGGCGGACCAGCGGGCAAGATCACACATGGGCAAACCTTTCCGCCAGGCGCTGGTAGACCGGCGCCGGGACATAGCGCTGCACGATCTCTCGCCAGCCCTCCGGCCCGACAAGCCCCTTCACGAAGCTGGAGCTCACCTCGACCAGCTCCCGCGGCGGCATAAGGAAGAGGGTGGTGATGCCGCTGTGCAGGTCGTCATTGACATACCGCATCCCCCGCTCAAACTCATAATCCTTCACATCGCGGATGCCGCGCAGGATGAAGCCGGCTCCGATTGATTCGGCATATCGCACCAGAAATTGATTCTGGAAACTGGCGACGGTCACCCCCGAGAGGCCATCGAGGGAAGCCCGCAGCAACGCCAGCCGCTCCTCCAGTGGGAACAAATACCGCTTCTCCGGATTCTCCCCGATGGCCACCACCAGTTCATCGAAGAGCCGCGCCCCCTGCTCGATCATCCAGAGGTGCCCATTGGTCAACGGATCAAAACTCCCCGCATACACTGCTCGTCGCATAACAACTCCCGAAAACTTCATGCTCATGCTCCTCTGGGAATAACCTTCTCGGCTTCTTGCACGGATGCATCGTTTGTTGGCATAGTGCCGTGTAGCCGCATCCCTTTATGGGTGCGCGACTTTAGTGCCCGTTCCCAATCGGCTATTTTTCCGCACCTCGCCTATGTTCGCGCACCCGTAAAGGGATGCGGCTACGCGGGTGCCATACCGGCAAGTTCGGGGCTGGATCGCGGTAAAAATTCCCATCCAAGGTCGTGCGCCTCGGACCATGGGATGATTCTTACTCAAACTCAAACTCAAAAATCGCGCTTGACTTGATGCTGAGTACGAGCATCTACAGACGATCAACTGCCTTCATCATTGGATTGTAGACACGAGGTGAAGTGATGTCAATTGTCGCATCCGTAAACCGCAAGTGCTATCAACGTGATATACTATGCGCGCTTACCTTGAGAGAGTCGAACAAGGAGACGACCGCCCGTGAACGGACAAAACCGCAAAGATATCCGCCCCGGCCTGGAAGTGGAGATCGTGCTGAAGCAGGATCAGGCCACCGGGAAGCGCACGCGCGGGGTGGTGAAGGATATCCTCACTAACTCCCCGCACCACCCGCACGGCATCAAAGTGCGCCTGCAGGACGGGCAGGTTGGACGCGTGCAGGCGATTGTAAATGCTGCCGGGTAAAAACGTCTCCCCTGCCGCTTTTCACTCGTCTTCCCGTGCTATCACTCTTCCTCAATCGCCGCCGGCTGGCTGTTGATCGCGCGGAGCAGCGCCGGATCGAACTTCGGCTGGCGGGTGTACGTATACAGGCCATTCACCTCCTGCTCCACATCGGTCAACTGGGTGTAGCAGAAAGCGCACATGCGCGGGTGGCGGAGCAGCGCTTCGGTCAAGCCGCGATAACGCGCCAGGAATTCCTCTTCGTTTTGCGGACGGTCGCCATAGCCCCAGCTTTGAGCATCGGACTGACTGGGATTCCACCAGATGCCGCCGTATTCGCTGACGAAATACGGCTGACCCAGATAGGGGGCATCATGCTGCGGTTGATTGCGGAACGGTTCGCCGCCTTCGGCGAAGGCCGCATAGCGCTCGGTCAGTGTCACGGGGTTCTGGTCATAATCGTGCACGTCATACACATCCGTCACCACATGCACGTAGCCACTGGTATCAATCACCGGGCGTGTGGCATCGTAGGCTTTCGTCAAGCGATATATCTGCCGCAGCACTTCCGGGTTTTGCTCACCTTCCGTCTCATTGAACGGGCACCAGCCGACGATGGCCGGGTGATTGTAATCGCGTGCCAGGATCTCCAGCCACTCCGTCTGGAAATGCTCCAGTGCCGAAGGATTCGCCAGATTCAATCCCCAGTTGGCCATCTCGCCCCACACCAGGTAGCCCAGGCGGTCGGCCCAGTAGAGGAAGCGCTCCTCGAAGACTTTCTGGTGCAGGCGGGCGCCGTTGAAGCCCATGGCCATAGAGCGTTCGATGTCTCCGCGCAGTTCCTCGTCGCTAGGCGCGGTGTAAATGCCATCGGGATAGAATCCCTGGTCGAGGATGAGGCGCTGGAAGACCGGCTTGCCGTTGAGCTTGATGGCCACCCCGCGCCAGTCCAGTGAGCGCAGGCCGAAATAGCTGGTGACTGTGTCTACGGTGCCGGATGCAGCGTGCAGTGTCAGTTTCAGATCATAGAGTACCGGATTGCCCGGCTCCCAGGCGCGGATTTCAGAGAGGGGCAATGTTGCCTGAAACAGTGCTCCGCTCTGCCGCACCGTAACATTCCCAACCACCTTGCCGGCGAGTGTCGCTTCGGCGGTGAGCATCAACCCGGTGCCATCACCAATCAGCGGCACTTGCAGGTAGACCACGCCGTTCTCCAGGTCAGGTGTGATGCGCGGGCGTCCGAGGGAATTTTGCGGCACGGCCTCCAGCCACACCGTCTGCCAGATGCCGGTGGTGCGGGTGTAGCAGCAGCCCGAGGAATGATATGCGGTGCTCTGCTTGCCGGATGGATGCAGCGGCGAGCGGGTGTCGTCATCCGCGCATACGGTGATGATATTGGCGCCGTCGCGCAGGAACGGGGTGATCTCCAGGCTGAACGAGGCGTAGCCGCCGCGATGCGTGCCGGCGCTCTGCCCATTGATCCACACCTCCGCATCATAATCTACCGCGCCGAAATGCACGAGGACGCGCTGCCCCGCCCACGCCTCCGGCACGGTGAATTCGCGTCGATACCACACCGCCGGCATGAAGTCTTTATAGCCAATGCCGGACAACTCGCTCTCCGGACAAAACGGCACCAGGATGGACCGGGTGAGATGATCCGCCACCGGCAGGCCGCGCTCGCGCCCGCTGCGCCCCGCGTCGATCTCGAACTCCCAGACGCCATTCAAACTACACCACGCCTCCCGCACCATCTGCGGACGCGGATATTCCGGCCGAGGAATCGCCATGGCCATAGCACCTTTCCCACGCAAAATCTGGACAGCGCCATTATGGGCAATTGGCAGGGGCGTGTCAACGCTAAAACGGAAGGGGTCAGGAATATCGCTGTTAATTATTTCACCGCGGAGGCGCAAAGACGCTGAGGACGCGCAGAGGGTGTGAGAGTATGGGAGTGTGGGAGTGTGGGAGTAGCGAGATATGGGGACCAATGCTTTCATTCGTAAGATGAATCTTCTCAAGCCAGTTTTCACTGACCATGCTCGTCTGACACTCCCACACTCCCATACCCCCAAACTCCCACACAATCTCCTCTACCTTGTGGGCTTGCGGAAATCCTCATCCCCCGGTATAGTAAACACAATAGTAAGCTTAAGAATGGTTACATATTGAGGATTTCAGTGGAGAAAGGTCATGATGATGGGACGTCGATTACTCGTATTGCTTTTCGCATCACTCCTGGTGCTGCCGGTATTGGCGCAGCAGACCATCGAAGGACGCATCCGTGAGTATGGACCGGCGGTGCGCGCGCGACTGCAACCGTTTTTTGATCAAGCCAGCATCGCGTATCCGCCCAGTAAAGTGGCGCTGGTGGCCTTCAAAGATCAGAAGAAACTGCAGCTCTACGCCCCGAATGCCATGCACAAGGCGACGTTCATCCGTGAATATCCCATCCTCGCCGCCAGCGGTGAGCAGGGGCCGAAACTGCGCGAGGGCGATATGCAGGTGCCGGAAGGCGTCTATCATCTGATGTCGCTCAACCCGAATAGCCAGTATCACCTGTCGCTTGGGTTAAATTATCCGAACAAGTTCGACCGTGACATGGCGAAAGCGGACGGGCGCACGAGCCCGGGCGGCGCGATCATGATTCACGGCAAGGACGTCTCCGCGGGCTGCCTGGCCATGGGCGATGAGGCGGCGGAAGATCTGTTCGTGCTGGCCTCCGACACGGGCATTGGAAATGTCACCGTCGTCATCAGCCCGGTCGACTTCCGCACCACCACATTCACGCTGCCGGCGCTCTCCTGGTCGGAAAAGCTGTACAGTGGGCTGCGCAGAGTGCTCAGACAATACCCGCTGCCCCAGGCTGCCGGGACAGCCGCTGCGGCGACGCCTCCCCCGCCGCCGGCACCGGTCACGCCGGCACCAGCCCCGCATCAGCATCACAAGCGCTGGGTCCTCCTTGCCTTCATCATCGTGCTCGCGGCACTGGCGATCTTCGTGATGGTCTCCAACCAGGCTAACGCGCGTCTACGGCAGATCCGGGCGGCGCGACGGAAGAAAATGCTCAGCTGATCCTTTGGGGACTGCCCTCGCGGACAAGCTCGCTTTTATCACCAATCGCACGTCGCGGAATGGTATCCGTGCAGTAGCCAGCGCCCGGTCTGGGCTGTCCCCGCGTTTGCAACCGGTTCTGATAACGCGGGGACAGCCCTGACCGGGCGCTCTCGCTTATACCAAGGTGCCAATCGACAACTTTTCCCTCGATTACTGGCGGGCTTTTCCGCGGGGGCAGCCCCCGATACCCGATCAGATCAATGTGGGTAGTTCTAACTCACGCATACGCCAGCAGCAATGTAATCAGGACGCAGAACAGCGCGGCGATGAGATAGCGAATGGCCCAGGTGGCATAATTGAGCTTGCGTTCGGCGTTCCCGGCGCTATTCCATACTTCGTCGGTGATTTCCCGGAGGTTGGCCTCGGGATTGGGCAGGATGGTGCGCACGACGTCCTCGTAAGATTTCGCAGTGGGATATCGCCGTCTGAGATGCCCGATAAACAACAGGCACACCTCAGGACTGGGGGTAAGAATCGGCGTCAGGCAGAGCGCAGCATAGATCGAGGAGACGATCACCGCGATCAGGGTGGCGAGGAGGAAAAATCCCACGGGGCGGTGTGTCAGCACAATGGTGGTGAAACTGCCGGTGCCCACCACCAGCGCCCCCGCGGCGATAATGATGACGCCATTTGTTGCCAACACGGTGCCGGCTTTGAGATCGGCGGCGCGAATCCACTCGTTCAATTCGCTGTAGGCCCGCCACATGGTTTCTATCGCCAGATTGACGCCCTCAAACCGCGCCTCATGCTTCTCCCACCGTTGAAATTGCTCGCCGTTGTCCATGCGACAAGACTACCCGGCAGTCTATGCATATTGGCTGCATCGTTGTGCATCAATCCTCACTGTACCTGCACACCCACGGCCGCCGTACGCATGCCGACCTCGCGCACCAGGGCGGCAGTGCGCTCGATGGCGTGGCCGTCACCGAGCATGGCACGGATTTTACTGAAGGCATCGAGCTGCGCCTGGCGGATGGACTGATCGGTGAGCAGTGCGGTGATATCCGCGGCCATTATCTCCGGGTCCGCCGCGTGCTGCAGGCGCTCCGGCACGATCATGCGTTCCATGATGATGTTCGGCAGTGAGATGAAGCGCAGCCGCCCCCCGCGCGCCATGATGCGGTATTGTACCCACGTGGCGAACGACCCACGGTAGGCGACCATCATCGGCAGGTTGAGGCAGACCATTTCGAGCGTCGCCGTGCCGGAGGTGACCAGCGCAGCATCGGCCGCCTGGATGAGTTCATAATCGATGCCGTGCAGCAGGCGGACGTCCATTCCGTCCGGCAGCAAGCGGCGGATCGCCTCGTCGCCCAGGTTCGGCGCCACGGTGATCAATACTTGTGGTGCGGGGGTGAGGCGCTGCAGGGTTTCTACGAAGACGGGCAGCAGATAGCGCAGTTCCGAGCGCCGGCTGCCCGGCACCATGGCAATCACCGGGCGCGCGGGATCGATGCCCAACCGCCGGCGGGCTTCTTCACGCGTGGTGGTGACGCGGGTGTAGTCGAGAATCGGGTGGCCCACCCATTCGATGCGCGCGGGGGCGCCGGCTGCGCGCAGGTTGTCTGCCGACCAGGGGAACGGGGTGGCGACGCCATCGACGAGAAATGGCAGACGCCCGGCCGCACGGTCACGCGACCAGCAGCCCGGCGGGATGAAATACACCGTGCGTATGCCGCTGCCGTGCAATCGCTTGAGCAGCGTGACATTGAAGGTGCCGAAATCGATGGGTACCAGCACATCGGGCGGGTCCGCACGGAGCAGGCGCTCCAGCCGTCCCATTTCCACCAGCATGCGCGGTACCTTGCGCAGGGTATCCGGAATGCCGATCGCTCCCCAGTGACTGCTTTCCGCCACCAGGTGCACCTGCGCGGCGCGCATGCGCACACCGCCCACGCCGAGTAATTCAACTCCGGGGTCCAAGTTGGAAAGCGCCCGCGCCAGATGTGCCCCGTGCAGGTCGCCGGATGGTTCGCCAGTGAGGATAAAAACACGCATAGCTGTGATGATTACTACGGTCGCTTTCCCTCACCTCCGCCCCTCTCACAGGGGCGGGGGTGAGGGAAAGCCTGCCCGCGTCATTGCGGATTCGCATCTCCGCCCCCCGCATCGGGGGAGGCATCCGGCTGCGGCAAGGTGTCATCCGGGGAGCTTTTCGCGTCCCCAGTATCTTTCGGCGGGGTGTCGCTCCCATTATCTTTGGCGGGCGAATCGACGATTGGTGTATCAGGCTGCTCGCTGTTATCTGCCGGCGCCGCCGTCTTTGCCTTCTCGTCTTTCGGCTTCGCATGCCAGGAGTGGTGCTTGGGCTGTTCTTCGGTTCCGGTTTCCATCTTGGGGATATCCGAATCCTGTACGCCGCGCGTCCACACCGGCGAAGGCTCATCGCGCGCCACGGCGGCGGCTTCCTCAGGAGAAAGCACACGGATCGCCTGTGGGTGTGCATAGCGCACCGCGCCCGGCTGCAGGAAATGCGGCGCCAGCACGAATCGTGCCAGGCAGTACCCGCCAAGCCCGCTGACCAGCAGCATCGGCACTGCCCACAAGACGGTGCCGAAAAACCCACCCCAAAACCCTCGCTGATACCGTACAGGTTTCGCCATCCCACGCTCCATGCTTCTACTATACCCAGAATGCACTATTTCCACAACGTATGCGTCGGGCCGATCAGGATTGTTATTTCACCACGAAGACACGAAGGACACGAAGAGATTGTTTTGCTTCGCGTATTCGTCGGACAGGTTGGATGAATACGCGTCGAGCATGTCGAATCGACAATACAGCCAACATGATTCCGCCCAGCCATTTTGTGCGCTTTGTGCTCTTTTGTGGCTAAAAAATACTCAATTACAATTACGCACGACGGAATTGCTCGGTTCCGCACGCCGCCAGCACTTCGCCGTAAAAGAGGGCGTGATAATCCTCCGCTTCGTAGACAAAGCTCAGCGATGGGTCGATAAAGCTCTCCGGGCGCACGGTATCACGATAGACGATGCGGCATTCCACCGCCAGGACGCTTTCCCGGATCACCGGCGAGTCGACCTGTAAACCGCGTACGGGGTGCAGACCGGTGGTTTCGAATTTATTCATATCGCGCCCGGACGCCGTGCCGCACACCTGCACCGCTTCCGCCCAATCCTGCCCCATCCAGTTCACGGTGAAATCCGCCGCTTTGGTGATATACTCCCAGGTGTGGCGAGTGGGACGCACCATCACCATGACAATCGGCTTGCCCCACATGATGCCAAACATCCCCCAACTGATAGTCATCACATTGGCATGCACCGCATCCTGCCCACTCACCAGCAGTATCCCGTTAGGATCGAAGGTGGTAAACGGCGGTAAATCGAGATCGCGAATAGCAATTGGTTGCTTTTCCATCACTGACTCCTGAAAGGTAAGTACCGCTATATTACGGTGCGTGGGGGGAAAATGCAAGTGTTGTGTGGGAGTATGGGGGTGTGGGAGTATGGGAGTATTAACCGAGCGTTGTGAACGGGAACTCGCACAATGGAATTCTCAACTATCGGCTACTAACAAATGAGGTAATTGCAAAACCCTGGCTAAGTGGGTCTACCTTCGTTGAAAACTACGCCGGACAAGTCGCGCAGTGATGTACAGGGTAAGGAATTGCCGCAAAAAACACAAAATTAACAGCTGCATTGGAAATGCCAGACGATGATCCGAGAGGTAATAGCCTGCCAGAACAGCTATACGAGCGTCTGCTTGGCCATCGATTCACGGATTATACGTCTCGATATAGTTTATTTTGTGACTTTTGTGCCTTTTTGTGGCTATCAAGTCGGGGTTTTGCAATCACCTCAAATGATAAACCGAAGCGCTACTCTCGTGGACTTTCGCTCTTTGCCATCTCGTTTCCTGCTGAGAAAGGGGTTCATCGGCCCTCCCGCGTTCACGCAACCCGGGACACCTGGTCGATCAGCAAGTCGACGTCCTCGGCATTTTTCGCAAGAGC
>Ga0272448_1000644_pt1 | contig 52088 bp, 55 predicted proteins | sample YNPCB0191_FD_202220 | JGI IMG/M metagenome (GOLD analysis project Ga0272448, IMG submission 202220) | Hot spring sediment microbial communities from Yellowstone National Park, WY, United States - YNP-CB-019-1 | ecosystem: Environmental > Aquatic > Thermal springs > Hot (42-90C) > Sediment... | reverse complement strand
CCGGCAGGAAAGGGGAACCCGGGAAAACACTTATCCGTCAGGAGGTGTACTACCCGTTACCCTGACATCGGTTTCAGCGGGAGGGCACGACCATGCCAGATGTATCCAGGACAGAGATTGGGAGGAGACTGTTTTCCCTCCAGAAGGAGAAAAACATTGAACAGGCACTTGAAAAGATACGCAAGAGCCTGGGAGACGAGTGGAAGGAGTTTTCCCAGGAGGAGATAGAGCTTCTGAAACACGCGCTGGGGGATGCCTGGGTCATCATCGAGAGGGACGCATGGGAGAAGATCTCGTTCTCCCGGCTCACGAGACGTGACCTCCTCGACCTCGTCGCCATTGGCAGAGAATCGCGGGCAAAGGAGATTGACCAGCGGGCAGCGGTCGAGAAAACATCCCGGATACTTCACAAGACCCTTTGAGGGGAGAGGAAGCAATAAGCCTTTTTTCCGCCCCATGGAGGACCGGTGGAATGCTGGTAGGACTGCCATGCACTTTTTTATATACGTTGAGGAGGACATGTTCAATTTAGCAAGAGATACCCGGGGGAGAGAAAAAAGATCTTCCTCCGGGGAAAAAGAGTGAAATCGTGAAAGCATATCGCCATCTCCGTCATGTCCTTGTCACAATGAGGAACGGGCACGACATGGGGAAGGACACCTCGCTGAAGACCTTGATCGACGTCTGCGAAAGGGTCAGCGAGAAGAAGAGAGAGAGGTAACCCCCCATCCTCCCCGGTCTGCTACGGTGACCGCACCTGCGACCTCTTCTTACGATTGAGTATTTTCTTGACCTTTTTCAACCGAAAGAGGTCTTCCCGCTCCCTCTCCTCGATCGTTATCTTGATGAATTTCGCCTGCCGTTTCAGCTCCGGTATCAGGACCTGCTCGAGGGCATTGACCCTCCGGCGGTTCATCTGGATCTCCTGGCCCAGGCGGCGGAGTGCTGTCTCGGTCTCTGCAAGCCCGATGATTAAGTCGATCTCCGACTCGAACCTCTCGGCCGTCTCGTCGATCCTGCCACTCACCCCCAGGATACTGTAACCCCTCTCCAGGGAGGGGAGGGAGACCCTCTTTTTCTCGATGATGGGGACAGGGACGCCCATGATGTTCTTGCCCCCGATATCCAGTGAAATTTGTTTGCGCGTTGCAAAAGAGACGGACCGGAGGGTAACAGGGTCGTCGACTGCCTGGGCGATGAGGAGGGCCCGGTATGCATCCTCTGCAACTGCCTCGAGCTCGTCCCGGGAGCGCGATACAGTCCCCATGATCCGGAAAAATTCCTGGATGAGGGCGTCCATCTTCTCGCGCAGGAGGTCGCGGCCCTGCTCAGCAAGCCGTATCTGGCCCCTCTTCCTGATGAGTTCCATGCGGGTGGGGTTGACCTGTTCCATGCAGACTCACCGTGCCCGGTATGCCGGGTGGTACTTCCGGATGAACTCGATCTTGATCCTCTTGAGTTCGTCTTCCGGCAGTTTTGCAAGAAGGTCCCACCCGAGGTCAAGGGTCTCGCCGATGTTCCGGTTGGCATCACCCTGCGTGATGAACTTCTTCTCGAAATCGTCGGCAAACGAGAGGTAGACCTTGTCCAGTTCGGTGAGAGCCTCCTCGCCAACGATGGCAACGAGACGCCGGAGGTCGCGGCCATAGGCATAGGAGGCATAGAGCTGGTCTGCCACGTTCCGATGGTCCTCGCGGGTCTTGCCGGGCCCGATACCGAGGTTCATCAGGCGGGAGAGGCAGGGGAGTACATCGATCGGCGGGTCTGCGCCCCTCCGGAAGAGGTCGCGGGAGAGGACGATCTGGCCCTCGGTGATATACCCGGTGAGGTCAGGGACAGGGTGGGTGATATCGTCGTCCGGCATCGTGAGGATGGGGATCTGCGTGATCGAACCGGTCGTCCCCTTGATACGTCCTGCCCTCTCGTAGATTGAGGCAAGGTCGGTGTACATGTACCCCGGGTACCCCCTCCTCCCCGGGACCTCCTCGCGTGCAGTGGAGATCTCGCGGAGGGCCTCGCAGTAGTTCGTCATGTCTGTCAGGATGACGAGCACGTGGAGGTGGTGGGTATAGGCAAGGAACTCAGCGACAGAGAGGGCGCACCGCGGCGTTGCAATACGCTCGATCGTGGGGTCATCCGCGAGGTTCTGGAAGAAGACCACCCGCTCGAGGGCCCCCGTCCGCTCGAACTCGTTCATGAAGTAGGATGCCTCCTTGTGCGTGATCCCCATTGCAACAAAGACCACGGCGAACGATTCCTCTTTGCCCAGGACCTTTGCCTGGCGGGCGATCTGGGCCGCGAGCTTGTTGGCCGGCAGGCCGGACCCTGAGAATATGGGAAGTTTCTGGCCGCGCACGAGGGTATTGAGCGCATCGATCGCAGACATCCCGGTCTGGATGAAGTCAGAGGGCTTATCGCGGGAATAGGGGTTAATCGGCATCCCCGAGATATCAACGGTGTCCTCAGGGATGATATCGGGCCTCCCGTCCCGCGGCTTCCCGACACCGGAAAAGACCCTGCCGAGCATGTCGATGGAGACATCGATGGAAGGGGACTGGCCCGTGAACCTGACCTGCGTTGCCTTGTTGTCCACGCCGCTCGTCCCCTCGTAGACCTGGACCACGGCAAGGTCCCGCGAGATATCAAGGACCTGGCCGTTCCTGACCTCCCCGTCGGGCAGGGTGATGCGCGCCGTCTCACCAAACGACACTCCCTTCGGCCTCTCGACGAAGATGAGCGGCCCGGAGACGTAACTGACCGTCCTGAACTCGCGCTCGATCAGGGGAACGGGACGCATCATCGTTCCACCTCCAGGGCACCGATCTGGGTATGGACCTTCTCCTTAAGATCCCTGATCTGGTCAATGGAAGCAGCCTCCTTCATGCGTGCAATCTCTGCCTTCAGCGGGAGGGCAGAGATCTGCTTGAGGGAGACCCCCCGCGTCATGGCCTCCTCTGAGGCCTCCCAATAGGACAAAATCGTCGAGAGCATCCAGTACTGCTTCTCGAGGGGGCAGAAGGAGTCCGTATCACTGTAGGCACTCTGCTGGAGGAAGTCTTCCCTAATCATCCTCGTCACCTCGAGGATGGCCTTCTCGCTCTCAGGGAGTGCATCCGGACCGACGAGCTGGACGATCTCCTGGAGCTCGACCTCCTTCTGGAGGAGGTACATGGTCCGGTCCCGCAGCGCCCTCCAGTCAGGGGCCATCTTCTCCGAGAACCATCCCTCGACACTGTCAAGGTAGAGGGAATAGCTCTTGATCCAGTTCACCGAGGGGAAGTGTCGCCTGTACGCAAGGCTCGTGTCCAGGGCCCAGAAGGTCCCGGCGATGCGGAGGGTATTCTGCGTGATGGGTTCCGAGAAGTCCCCCCCGGGTGGCGAGACTGCCCCGACGATGGTGACAGACCCGGCCCGGCCCTCGGGACCGAGGCAGATGACCCTCCCTGCACGCTCGTAGAACGCGGCGAGCCGGGTTGCAAGGTAGGCGGGGTACCCCTCCTCGCCCGGCATCTCTTCGAGCCGCCCCGATACCTCCCGCAATGCCTCCCCCCACCGGGACGTGGAGTCGGCCATGAGTGCGACGTCGTATCCCATGTCCCGGTAATACTCGGCCATCGTTATACCGGTGTAAATGGAAGCCTCGCGGGCAGCCACCGGCATGTTGGAGGTATTCGCGATCAGGATCGTCCTCTGGATGAGGGGAAGGCCTGTCCTCGGGTCCACGAGCTCGGGGAACTCGGAGAGGACGTCGGTCATCTCGTTCCCGCGTTCTCCGCACCCGATGTAGATGATCACCTGCGCATCGGCCCACTTCGCGAGCGTCTGTTCAGAGACTGTCTTGCCGGTGCCAAAACCCCCCGGGATCATCGCGGTCCCCCCCTTGGTCAGGGGGAAGAGGCAGTCAAATATCCTCTGCCCGGTGATCAGGGGGATGGCCGGGTCAAGCTTCCGCGCATAAGGCCTCCCCTTCCGGACCGGCCACCTCTGGAGGAGCGTGAGGTGCTGCCCGTTGTCGAGTTCGCAGACGACATCGGTCACCTTGAATTTTCCCTGCCTGACCCGCTCGACAGTCCCCGTGACCCCCGGGGGGACAAGGATATGGTGGGTAAAATGGTATTCCCTGACAGAACCAAGGATCTCTCCCCCCTTCACGGGAGTCCCCTCGGTGATCTTTGGTTCAAAGTCCCACAGCGTGTCCCGGGAGAGGCCGGGGGCTGAAATGCCCCTCGATATGAACGACCCGCTCTTCTTTGCAAGTTCCGGGAGGGGTCGCTGCACCCCGTCGAATATCGAGGAGATGAGCCCCGGCCCCAGTTCCACGGAGAGAGGTTTTTCCGTGTTGGTGACGGGTTCACCGATGGAGAGCCCCGTTGTGTCCTCGTAGACCTGGACGACGGCCTGGTCTCCTTCGAGCCGGATGATCTCCCCGGGCAGTTCGAGTGTCCCGACATGCACGACATCGTACATCTTTGACCCGCGCATCCCGTCTGCGATCACGACGGGACCGGATATTCGGGCAATTGACCCTTGAATCATGTTACCGCCTCACAACGATGTTATACCCGACTGCTCTGCGCAGGAGGTTCTCCAGGTACCCCGGTCCACCCCCCGTCCGGGCCCTTCGGGGAATGGGGATGATGATAGGCCGATAGGTCCGCTCGATCCTGTTCATGAGCTTCTCGTCGAGCACCTGCAGGTAATCCTCGTTTACCGCGATGATCCCGGTGTCATCCCTGTGAAGGAGGGGCGGGATGACCTTCTTTGCCTCCTGGGCATCGGCAGCCTCGATGACCTCGGCCCCTGCCAGCCGGAAACCGGCTGCTGTATCGGGATCGGTCACGACCATGAACTTATACATATCGCAGCTCCTTTTCCAGTTCTGCATCAGAGATACGGGCATCCTTGCACCGGGCTATGATGCGGATGTTGATGATCTCGTTCTGCTTCGCCCACAGGTAACCGATCACAACGGCTCCCCCCAGGGGATCGGTGCGAAAGACTCCCACACCTTTCCTGGTCAGGTAGATGTCCAGTTCCTTTTCAAGGACAGAGAACGCCCCGGTGCGCAGAGCGTCCGGGATGAACGGGACGAGGAACGAGAACGGTGTCCCCGCGATGGTGCCGGCAATGTCATCGACGTGGACGATCCCGACGATCTTTAGGAATTTCTCCTCCGTTATGTGGGCTCCTCCGGGGAGGAAATACTCGCGTGCCGTATCGGGGTCGACCCTGTCCCGGTTCATCCGGAGGGCATTCTTCAGGTTCAGGGAGTCTATCTCAAGGCAGATAAGCCCCCTCATCACGTCATGGTCTGGTCGCCCCTCCTTGAGCATGGACATGGCATTGTGGTAATGGAACCGGTCGAGGGCATACTCGAGCACGGACAGGTCCCGATTCTTGGCGTACTCGTCGAGGTGGGGGGTCAGTGGTTTATGGTAGACAACGTCCCAGGTTGCGAGAAGGTCCACCACTGCCCTGACATCGGGCTGCTTGATCAGCTCGAGCAGGAGGGGTTCTCCCAGCGTTCCAGCCGGGATGAGGCATTCCCTGATCTCATCGGGAGCCGTAAAGAGGTGTTTGCCCCGGAGCACCGTCTTGATGTTATGGATGTCCCACCGCCCCAGGATGACCCCGACAAGGGTCTCAGCATCGCTCCCCCGGACGAGGGAGAGTACTTTCTGGCACGTGCGGACGAGGTTCATGCGGAGGGCAGCCTCGATCCCCTTCAGACCCGGGTAGATGACGGCTGCCTCCTGCACTTCTGCCCTGTAGGGGGTCTTCTCGAGCTCACCGACAAGGGACGGGATGTCCTGCTGAACCAGGAGTGCATCAAACGCCTTTTTCCCGAGCAGGCGACTGTGCATCCCCCTGACCCGCGCATTGATATACCCGTAGTCCATTGTCAGTCTCCAAAGAGAATGTGACAGACGTCTTTCTTGGAGAGGAGCCTCGCCCTCTCGAGCCTCGACTCAAGGGTATTGTGAATCCTGACTTTTTCGTCCGGGGAAGAGACGACCACTCCCCCCCACGTCGTCAGGTCGGGGACCACCTGGTGGTTCCCTGAAAGACCCCTCAGTGCTTCCTGGCAGAGAGGCTCGTCCCGCGGATCCACGTGGACGATGGCCTTCTCCTGGCCCATGTCATGGAGCGCTTCCCGGAGCAACCGGGAAAAGAGCAGAGGATACTCTCCCGACGTGCGGAATTCCTTCAGCCTTGCGGCAGCTTCCTGGAAGACCTGGTTGACGATCTCCTCCTTTTGCTGGATATCTGCAGCTTTTTCGTCCTGTCGTACCTTGTATAGTGAACGGTTCCGCTTATCTGCTACTGCTGCCATGGCCTGCGCCATGATCTCGCGCTGGATGGCGCCTGCCCTCTCTTCTGCATCACGGATAATATCATCGCTCTGTCGACGGGCATTCTCGTCTATCTCCGTAATCTTCTCGCGTGCCCCGGCCTCCATGGACTGCAAGAGGTCCTCGTATGTCATTCCCAATCTCCCCTTTGCCTTGGGTTCTTCCCGCCCCAAAACCCTTGAAGAGCGCAGGAACTCTCCAGGGTCCCTGCTTAAAGGGTTCGGGGCACCAGACGCCTCTCACTCCACCATGATGATGATCATGGATGCGACCACGAAACCAAGAATGACAAGGGTTTCCGGGATTGCCTCCAGCACGATGATCGAACCTGACGTCTCGGGCCTCTCGGCAATCGTCCCTGCACCCGCAGAACCGATCTTGGACTGTGCCCAGGCCGTCCCGATTGCTCCCGCAGCAAACGCGATTGCTGCACCCAGTGGAATTTCCCATCCAGCCATGTATGCATCTCCTACACCTGTAACATAATCTTTATAATATATAAAATCGATACCTCAACAACATTAAAAATTTCTATTAGGCTCGAATCACCAAACGGTGGCAGCATACGGCGTGGCCGGATCCCGGGAGGGGTTATCTCCGGGAGGTGAGTGGTCCCGGTCAATCAGTCTTTTTCTCCCGTCCAAACGGCCTGTACTCTGTCCCCCCGCCCTCGTAGAACTTTGAATAGAACTCCACGATATGGAGACGGACGGAATGCAGGGAGGGACTGAACATGGCGAGGATAATGTTGAGGGCATGGAGGAGTGCGGCGATGACGATCCCAACGACGAGGGCACCGACAGCTCCCCCGAGTTCGTTGGCCACCATGGCGAGGATGACAGATGCCATGCCGATTGCCATGATCCTTGCATAGGAGAGGATGTTTCCGATGGTACTCATGACCTCGATCACACCCATGGTACCTCCCCCGTACACGAGCAGCGGGAGGAAGGCGACGAGAATGACGGCAGCACCGATCATCATGAACGAGGGGAGAACCCCGGTTAGGGAGGCGAGCAGGAGGATGATCCCGGCAACGACCCCCATCATCCCGGCCTTTTCACAGAGGTGTTTCTTGTGGTGCCGGGCATAAGCGTTCAAAATACCAATGGAGAGCCCGACAAAAACGTGGATGACACCGATAGCAATGGCAAGCACGAGGAGGGGGATCATGGCCTCCACCCTGTTCCAGGTGACGCCGAGGAACATGACGGGGTGGGTTAGCCCGATCTTCTCTCCAAAGTCCCCGAAGAATTCCCCGAAGAGAAAACCGAAGAAGATTGTGGGGAACGATGAAATGATCATGATATTCATGAGCTGTTGCATCCAGTCGATCCTTGGGAACTTCCACTTCATGACAATGCCAAAACCAAGGATACACAGGCCATAGCCGATGTCCCCCACGATGATCCCAAAGAAGATGGGGAAGAAGATCGCCAGGAGGGGACTGGGGTCGATCTCCCTGTACCGGGGGGGAGACACGAGGCGCATGAAAAATTCAAAAGGCTTGACAATCCGTGGGTTGTCGTAAAAAGTGGGCGCATTCTCCAGATCTTCAGGCGACAGCGGCAGTTCGGTCAGGACAACCCGGTCCCCAAAGGCGCGCCTGAGTGCCTCCCGGGTTTTTTTGATGAATTTTTTTGGGATCCATCCCTTGATCAGGATCGTGTGGGCCGACTGGCCGAACTTATTGAGGGAGCGGAGTTCTTCCAGGCGGTCCTCGAGGAGGCGGGTATAGATTGCGAGGTCTCCCTGCCACTTCTCCGAGAGTGCAAGGAGTTCCCTGTCAATCTGCTCCATCTCCCGGGAGATTTCTGACTTTTTCTCCTCGATGAGGGCAAGTGCATCCCGGAGCTGCATGTTTGCATATTCCTGGGGAACGCGGACCTCGTTGACGTTCTGGGAAAAGAGGAATGAGTGGACTTCCTCGGAATACTTCCTGTTAAAGACAGTTATTGCGGCCGTCGTGTTTTCGTCCAGGTCGGCGGCAATGAATTCAAACTGGTTCCGCGTTATTGCCTTCAGCTGGGGGCGGATGAGGTCGAGGACATCGCGGTACTCCTTCTGGATCAGCAGGACTGTGACTTCAAAGCCTTCGAGGATGGGGAGCTTGCTCTCGAGGGGCTGGATCTTCTCCATGATCCGTGCGTACTTGTCAAGGGTCGTCCGGGAGAGCTCAAGCTCGCTCTTCCTCGTTGCAAGGTCGCGGACCTTTGATTCAAGCAACTGGACAATCTCCTTTGCCTCTGATAAGAGGTCCTCAGTCCGCTTGCCAGAAAGTTCCCGTGCGCGTTCCTCTGCCGGCCCCCCTTCCCCCGGTCTCCCCGGGAGGATCTGTGCAATGCCGTGGAGCTTGAGGAGGACCGCCGATACCTCCTCGGTTTTGCCGGTGTCCATCGGCGTAAAGACAGGGTCATCCAGGGATACGGGGACATCCTGGAGGTGAACTGTCCCCTCCTGGTAGAGGACATCGACGATCTGCTGGTAGTCTTTCTTCGGCCCGACTACCAGGATATTGACCATCTTCTGGAGCATCAGCCATCCTTTGCCAGAACCAGGTTGATGACTTCGCTGACGGCCTGCCCGACCCGCTGGCCGGCAGTCGAGGCCAGCTGTTCCCTCTCATGGCGGGATCTCTTCTGCATCTCCTGGACCTCTCCCGCAAGCAACCTCTCCTGTTCCCCGGTATACCGGGCAGCATCGGCCTCTCCCTTCTGTCTTGCTTCCCTGATGATCTCATCTGCCCGCGCCCTGGCCTCTTCGATCATCGCATCTGCCTTCCTGGACGCAGCATCTATCTGGGCCTTGAGCTCAATCTCCTTGACCCTGACCCTCTCGAGGAGTGAAGATTCCGGCTCCATTGTCAACCCATCCCTAGAGACCATGGCGTGATTTGAGGAGGCGGGTAATCCCGGGTGAAGCAGGCAGAACTGCCTCCCTTTTCATAGCCTTGGCTCTCTCTATGCGCTCCATGCATCGCGTCACAGCGATTTTTTTCAGTTTTTCTATTGCTTCGTTCTCAATCGGATTCATGATCCCGGGTTGTGGCCTCCATATCTGAGGTCGGTGATATTAATGTTTTAATAAAATATAAAGCTTTTCCACCTTCCCCCGTGGACCCCTATAAAAAATTCGCTTGTTCCCTGCGTGGGTCTTTCATTCCGCGCAGAAATGTATTACATCACGGCGGTCATACTCCATGAACTGGAGCAGAGGTGTCACTGGTGTTTTCCCGGATACTCTTTCCCACCGACTTTTCGGAGCACGCCAAGAAGGCTCTCGAGTGCATCGCGGGATTTCCCGACGTAAAAGAAGTCATTCTCCTTCATGTCGTCGACACGTCACGGCCGGGCTTTGCCCGGTGGGGTATCGAGATGGTCAAGGAGCAGGCGAGGAAGCAGCTGCAGAGTGAATGCGAGACCCTGCGTGCCCAGGGAATCAGTGCCCGGGCAGTTCTCAAGGAAATTCCCCATGGGCCCGTGGGGGAGATGGTGATTGCGGTTGCACGCGAGGAAGCCCCGTCCCTCATCCTCGTGGGTGCACGGGGGAAGGGCATCCTGCGGGACATCCTCCTCGGGAGCGTATCAAGTTACGTCCTCCGGTACAGTCCCTCCAACGTGTTGATCATGAAGCACAGGATAGTCGAGGGCCTGAAGGGGAGGGCTTTTGAGAAGTTCTGCCCCCGGATTCTTTCCCGCGTCCTCTGCCCAACCGATTTTTCACCGCCGGCACGGCAGGCCCTTGCCACGATAGCTCCCCTCAAAGGACTCTCGGAGGTCATCCTCCTGCACGTCATCGAAAGCGGAGAGAACGAGGAAGAGATCGCGATTCAGGAGAAAGAGGCCATCAGGGAGATGGAGAGAGACACACTCTTCCTGTCCGGCCGGAGGATCCGGTCGCGGTACATCGTAAAAGTGGGCAGCCCGTCAAGGGAAATCGCCCTCTGCGCAGACGAGGAGGACGTATCGCTCGTTGCGTTAAGTTCCCACGGGAGGGGCTGGCTCGGCGGGATCATCCCCGGGAGCACTGCCCAGGAGGTTGCAAAGATCGCTGCAAGGCCCGTCCTTGTCGTGCGTGAAACGGGAACGAAAACCCATAAGGTCCCGGGCGATATCAGCGTGGCCGCGTCATGACGAGAAAGAAAAACAGGATGGTGCCGAGAAGGAGCGAGAGGTAGATGACAAGCTGGAGGATGAGAAAGATCCGGGAGACCATGCACCGTGTCTCCGGCCGACGGAGAAATCTCTCCATCCATTGATCCCTGATGGGTGCATTCATGGATTTTCTGCCTTGATGTGCTTGATACGCTTGCGCCGGAACTGGTCCTCGCGCTCCCTCTCCTCCAGGTGCATCTCGATGTATTTCCGCGTTGCCTGGAGGCGTGGGATGAGGATCCTCTCCAGGGCGTTCACCCTCCTCCGGGTCCGTTGGATCTCCTGGGAGAGCCTTCTTGCCGTCCCCTCCCGCTCCGCGAGCACGATGATCTCACGTGTGAGTTCCTCGAACTTCCGGGACGCAGTGTCGATCGTCGAGGAAGTCCCAAGGAGACCGTAGCCCTGCTGGTGGACAGGGAGGGGCCCGGCAGGGAGGGAGGGGACACGGACTCCCATCACGAGACGGGTCCCGAGGGGGATCTCGGGCAGGGGAGGGGATGACTGTGCCACTTCATCCACGGTCACGGTTCCCGCGACCATCTCGGCACGGTCGAGGGCGGCACGTGCCGAGCGGTAGGCCTCCCTCACACGGTATTTCTGCTCGAGGTATGCCTGCCTGTATCCGAGGAAGGCAACGACCATGGCATCGAGTTTCTCCTCGAGGAGGTCGTGTCCTCTCTGGGCAAGTGTCTCCTGTTTTCTCAACCGGAGGAGCTCGATCCGCGTGGGACGGATCCCGCTCCTCCCCTGGGCGGTCACGCGGTCTTCCCCCTGGAGGCCGGGTGGTACTTCCTGATGAGGCCCTCGTCGATACGCTTGAGTTCTCCCTCCGGCAGGATGGCGAGGAGGTCCCATGCCCTGTCCAGGGTCGCCTCAAAGGAACGGTTCTCGTCGGGCTGCTGGGCGACGAATTCCCGTTCGAACCGTTCCGAAAAGGTAAGGTACGCCCTGTCGGTGTCTGATAGCCCCTCTTCTCCGACCACCGCGACCAGGCTCTTTAACTTGATCCCCTGGGCGTACGCGGCATACAGCTGGTTATTGACCTGGGCATGGTCCTCGCGTGTCCGGGACGGCCCTATCCCGCCCTGCATGAGGCGCGAGAGGCAGGGGAGCGGGTTGATGGGGGGGTAGATACCCTTCCGGTGGAGGTCCCGCGAGAGAACGATCTGCCCCTCCGTGATGTAGCCGGTAAGGTCAGGGACCGGGTGGGTGATGTCGTCATCCGGCATCGTCAGGATGGGGAGCTGGGTAATGGACCCGGTACGGCCTTTTATGCGCCCGGCACGTTCAAATATGCTGGCAAGGTCGGTATACATGTAACCGGGATATCCCCTCCTGCCCGGCACCTCCTCGCGTGCCGCCGATATCTCCCGCAGTGCCTCGCAGTAATTGGTCAGGTCGGTCAGGATAACGAGGACGTGCATCCCCCTGTCAAATGCCAGGAATTCTGCCGTGGTGAGGGCGAGCCGGGGGGTGATGATGCGCTCGATCGCGGGGTCGTCGGCCAGGTTCAGGAAGACAACCGCACGTTCCAGTGCACCGGTCCGGGAAAAGTCGGATAAAAAGAATGCAGCCTCCTCGTGCGTGATGCCCATGGCAGCAAAGACGACGGCGAACCGTTCTTCCTGTCCCCTGACCATCGCCTGCCGCGTGATCTGGGCGGCAAGGAGGTTGTGGGGCAGGCCTGCACCGCTGAACAGGGGGAGCTTCTGGCCCCGGACAAGGGTATTCATCCCGTCGATGACCGATATCCCGGTCTGGATCGAGTCGCGGGGGTGTTCCCTTGCATGGGGGTTGATGGAAGACCCGTGGATGTCACGTTCCTCTCCCCCGAGGGGCGGCGCTCCGCCGTCCAGAGGACGGCCTATCCCGTCAAAGACGCGCCCGAGCATCTCGTCGGTGACGGCAATATGCATCGTCTTTCCCGTGAACCGCGCAGTGGTCGCGAGGGTATCCAGATCCCGCGTCGAACCGAAGACCTGGACAATGGCGCGGGAGGTCCGGGATTCAAGCACCTGCCCCAGCCTCTTTTCGCCGGTAGGAAGCGTAATCTCGACCACTTCGCCGAAGGCTACCCCGGAGACGCCGTCAACGACCATGATCGGCCCATGGATGTGCGTGATGGACCGGAACTCCCGTGCTCCCGTGGTCATTTCAGCGCCTCCTCAAGTCCTGGAACTCTCTCTCCATATCGGCCCGTATCTCCGTGCAAACAGTCTCAAAGTCCTTCTCCGGGACAGCCCCCAAGCGGGCAAGGCGGGACTTGACCGGGAGGGCACGGATCTCCTCTGTCAGGGTTCCGGCCGAGAGGGCTTCCTGCGCGAGGGCAAATAATGTAAAGACCATTTCTGCCATCCGGTAGAGTTTTTGGGGAGACGTATAGGTGTCGTGGGGGTGAAACGCGTACTGCATGAGGATACTCTCCCGGATGACTTCGGCTTTTAAGAGGGTGAGCCGGTCCGCCTCGGGGAGGACCTCTGGCCCAACGAGTTTGACCATCTCTTCGAGTTCGTTCTCCTTCTGGAGAATGGCCATGATCTCTGATTTCATCTCCTCCCACCGCGGTCCTGCATTCTCGTGCCACCACCCGTTCACGACCCCGGAATACAGGGAATAGGACGAGAGCCAGTTGATGGCAGGGAAGTGGCGGCGGTATGCAAGGTCAGAGTCCAGCGCCCAGAAGACCTTCACGATCCGGAGCGTGTTCTGTGTCACCGGTTCGGAGAAGTCTCCCCCGGGTGGCGAGACCGCACCGATGACAGAGATGGACCCCTCCCTCTCCGGTCTCCCCAGGGTCTGGACCCTGCCCGCCCTCTCGTAGAAATCGGCAAGGCGCGAACCGAGGTACGCGGGATACCCCTCTTCCCCCGGCATCTCCTCGAGTCTCCCCGAGATCTCCCTCATGGCCTCTGCCCATCGCGATGTTGAATCGGCCATGAGGGCGACGCGGAAACCCATGTCCCGGTAATATTCGGCAATGGTCATTCCCGTGTACACCGACGCTTCACGGGCAGCAACCGGCATGTTGCTCGTGTTTGCGATCAGGACCATGCGGTTGATCAGCGGGAGACCTGTCCGGGGGTCCTCCAGGCGCGGGAACTCGGTCAGCACGTCCGCCATCTCGTTTCCCCTCTCACCGCACCCGACGAAGATGATGATGTCGGCATTCGCCCATTTCGCGAGCTGGTGCTGGACCACAGTCTTTCCCGACCCGAAAGGCCCGGGTATTGCCGCGGTCCCACCGACGGCGATCGGAAAGAGGAGGTCGATGACCCTCTGCCCCGTGATCAGCGGTTCGACCGGGTCACGTTTCTCTCTGATGGGGCGTCCTTCCCTGACCGGCCAGTACTGGATCATGGACAGGTCGAGTTCTCCCTCCCGGGTGCGGAGGTGGGCGACCGGTTCGCTGACCTGGTACTGCCCTTCGGGGACAACCGAGACAACCGTGCCCTGGACACCGGGGGGGACCATGATCAGGTGGGGGACGGAGGGCCTCTCCTGGACGACCCCGATGACATCTCCCCCCGTCACGCTGTCCCCCGGCGTCACACGGGGGACAAAGTCCCACCGTGTACCCGGTGAAATCGCGGGGATGCTGCTGCCACGGCGGATGAAGTCACCTGCACGCTCGTGCATCTCGGCGAGGGGCCGTTCTATTCCGTCAAAGATCTTGCCGAGGAGGCCAGGGCCGAGTGCCACGGAGAGCGACCTTCCGGTTCCCCGGACCGGTTCTCCCGGGACTATCCCGCTTGTCTCCTCGTACACCTGGATTGTCGCGAGATCCCTTTCAAGGGCGATGATCTCGCCGATGAGGGACTCCTCGCCGACATGCACGATCTCAAACATCCGTGCCCCCGACATCCCGTCGGCCTGGACCACCGGGCCGGTGACCCGGATGATCCTTCCCGTCCTTCCCTCTTGCCTTTCCATGACCAATTCACTCCAACCCGGTCACCTTCAGGTAGTCCTCGACCTCGTCCTCTTCGTCATCCTTGCCTCCCGGGAGGGAGATGATGACAGGATACGCGTTTTTCCCCGCGCCTGCAAGCCCAATCTCCGCCGAGAGTCCCTTCCTGATGGGGGGTGTGGTGATGATGATGCCGATTCCGGTATCACGCAGCCAGCGTAAAACGGCCTCCCTTGCCTCACCGGCATCGTTCGCAATGCAGGTGTCCTTGATCCCTGCCAAGGCAAACCCGCGGACCATCCGCGCCGGGCCAACCACGGCAGCTCTCATGGCACATCACCTTCCACGACCAGCCATTGCCCTGCTTCTGGCATGGGAATTCCGCGGAGGAGGGAGTGGAATATGACACGCAGGTTCCTCTTCTCGTACTTCCTCGCGATGGCGAACCTGATCAGTGGTCCTCCCTGGAGATGGTGGACCTGGGAGATAGTTGTGACCCTGGCAAGGAGGAGCCTGTCGAGTGCCAGTTCGGCACGTGATATGTCGACATCTTCCCCGGGAGGAAGAGCCGGAGAGAGGACAGTGTAGTACTCAGTCCCCGAGAGCTGCGCGATGATATCGCGGGGTCCCCTCGCCTCGTAGATCTGTCCCAGGCGCCATTCCTCGTAGACGGCCCCGCCCGGGATGAACCAGCCGCTGACGATTTCGGAAGGTATCCCGGCTGCCTTTGCACGCAGGAGTGTAAGGATATTGGTAACATCGATGGAGAGACCGAGGAACCCTGCCACGGAGGGGAGGAGCGAGGGGTCAACGTGCTGGCGCGAGAGGTGCAACTGCTGGAGGGCATGCTTCCAGAGGGCATTTTCAACAAAAAGGAGGAGTTTCGTCTGGTCGTATTCGGTGAGTGCCGCTGACATGACCTCGCCGTACGGCGTGTCCTTCAGGTGAGCAGCGATCTCCCGGAGTGTCTTTTGCCCCTCCAGTTCCCTGATCCGTCCGGGAGTCAGGGTGCCGATGGGGATCACGGGAAAGACCCGGCTGCTCCCGCCCTGCCGGGCATGGACTGCCCGGACCACGCGAACCAGCTGCTCGACCTCGAGGACCCCCTGGAACGCGTGGAAAAACGGGGCTATCCCGTCGGGAACGGTCTCGAGGAGGGCAAGGAATTCCCTCGTGTACCACTCGTCCAGGATCATGTCAAGTCTCTCTGGCGGGACGTCGAGGGGAATCTCGATGCCCGCCCCCGCCTCCTGGACAACGGTGGTGGCCTCGTAGGGTGAGTGGAGGTCCTGGAGGCGGGACACAGTCTCGTGCCGGACGAACGGGTTTCCAATCGCCTTGACCCGTGCAACCGGGAATGCAAACTGGGCGATAAGTAAGAGCGTTCGAAAGTACCCGATAAACGTCACGACCACGAGGATGAGGATAAGCAGAAAGGCCAGGATTACGACTGCGAGAATCCCCGGGTCAATCCCAATCCCCGCTGCAAGGCTCGAGAGGAGGGAAAAGATCTCGTCAACTGCCATTGGACACCCCTCCGTCTCCAAAGAGGATGCGTGACACCTGTCCCGTTATCTCCCTCTCCAACCGCTCCATGCGGGCCTCAACCGTGTTTTTTACCCATACCATCCCGTCGGGGGACGAAACGGTTGCACCACCAGCCGAGACCGTCCTTTCCCGGGAAATTGTACACCGGGGTATTTTCTTTCCCCGGCCCGACACGAAGGATTCTGCAAGGGCCTGGTCGCGGCTGTCGATGACCAGTTCTGCGCTATCGCGCCCGAGGAGGTTGAGGGCCTCGGTCGCAAGCTCCTCAAAGATTTCGGGGTACCGGGGACTATCCCGGATTTTTTCGAGCTGTCTCCTGGCCTCGTCCAAGACATCCCGGATCGCCTCTTCCCTTGCCTCCCGCAGAATTTTGCGGGCGTTCAACCGGGACTGGGAAAGGATATGGGCACACAGCCGGGTCGTCTCTTCGCGTCCGGCACCAAGGATCTGGGTCCCCTTCTTTTTCCCCTCCTCGGCTGCCAGTGCACGCAGGCGGTCCGCCTCTTCCCGAGCCCTGCCCACGATCCTTTCGGCCTCACTCTCGGCATCGTGCGTGATCCTGTCAACGATCCTCTCGACGCTCATGCTGCTTTCCACCCCGGTGACTGATGGTCAGACATGGAAAATACCCAGGCCAAAGAGGATGAGGATGGCGACCAGCAGGCCAAAGATGGCAAAGGTCTCGGACATCGCGGCAAAGACGAGGCTCCTCCCCATCGCATCCGGTCGGCGGGCCGTTGCCGCAATCCCGGATGCACATGTGATCCCCTGCCCGATCGCAGAGAAACCTCCGAGCCCGACGGCAATCCCTGCTCCGATCGCTGCTATCCCGACGGCAACGGTTGTCACAAAGTTCTGCGTGATCATCCCGGTGAATGCCATCAGGAGGATGGCGACAAGGAGCCCGTAGATCGCCTGCGTCTCGCATACAGCCGAGAACACGACACCCTTTCCAAACATCTCTTCCTTCTCGCTTGTTGCGGCAATACCTGCCGAGGCCGCGATACCCTGCCCGATGGCCGAGAGTCCGGCGAGGCCGACGGCAAGGCCACCACCAATCGCGGCAAACCCGACGGCAAGGGTAAGTGAGGTATCTCCCGAGATGAGGCCTGTAAACGACATCAGCAAGACAGCAACGAGGAGCCCGTAAATGGCCTGGGTCTCGCAGATGGCGGCAAAGACTACACCCTTGCCAAAGAGTCCCGGTTTTTCTGCGGTCACCCCGATACCCGACGCTGCAGCGATTCCCTGGCCTATCGCAGAGAACCCTGCAAAACCGGTCGCAAGCCCGCACCCGATCGCAACCACGCCGGATGCAAGCGTTGTGACCAGGTTGCCGGAGAACATGCCGGTAAACGACATGATGAGGATGGCAACGAGGAGCCCGTAGATCGCCTGGGTCTCGCAGATGGCGGCAAAGACCACACCCTTCCCAAACAGGTCCGGGTGCTGGCCCGTTGCAGCCACCCCGGCAGAGGCGGCAATACCCTGGCCTATGGCTGAGACTCCGGCAAGCCCGATGGAGAGACCACACCCGATCCCCGCAAGGCCGCTCGCAATTGTTGCAATGTAGTTCCCGGAGAGAAGGCCTGAGAAAACCAGGATGAGCACGGCAACGAGGAGCCCGTAGATGGCCTGCGTCTCGCAGATCACTGAGAACACGACCCCCTTGCCGAACATCTCGGGGCGTTCACTCGTCATTGCCACGGCAGAGGAGGCCGCGATGCCCTGGCCGATCGAGGAGAGCCCTGCAAGCCCGACGGCCAGGCCCGCCCCGACGGCTGAAAGGCCAATCGGGAGGGGCACATCCCCCGCGAGGCCCCCGAGAAATCCCCCCGAGAGGAGGATGAGGATTGCCACGAGCAGCCCGTAAATTGCCTGGGTCTGTGGGATAGCTGAATAAATGAGGGCGACGCCAAACTTCTCGGGGCGTTCGGCCGTGACCCCGGCAGATGCTGCCCCCGTTATCCCGACCCCTATCCCTGCCCCGACAGCAGAGAACCCTGCCGCTATCCCGGCACCGATGGCAAGGAGCGCGGTGCCCAGTCCTATCGTCATCTCGCGTCACCTCTCCGGGAATATACCCTCTCGACTGTAAAGGGAGTAAACGTGCGTCCCCCTCCCTGGTAAAACTTTCCGAAAAATTCGATGTATTGCAGTCTTATCGCGTGGATCACTCCTCCAAGGGTCTGGATGACCAGGTTGAAGGCCTGCCCCCCCAGGAGGACGGCGAGGGCGGGCAGGAAGAAGAGTGCTCCGGCGCTCCCGATAATCTGGGCCAGGATGTTCACTGTCATTGCAATCCCGCCCGTTGCAAGGGCCAGGGCAAGGATACGAACGTAGGATAGCCAGTCGCCGAGAAAACCGGTGAGGCTGAAGAATCCCATGGGGCCGTGGGAGTAGAAGATCAGCCCTATGCCGATGGCGGCCCCGGCAAGGGCGAGGAAGTGGAGCAGGCGGGGGACGGGGGCCCACCCAAAGAACTCGGTCAGCAGGATACCGGCCGATGTCTGGATGATATACCAGACTCCCTGCTCAAAGATACATGCCCGGTAACGTTTCTTCCTGTAGTTCTGGAAGAAGGCGAGAGCCAGCCCCAGGTTGATATGGAGTATGCCGAGGAGAAGCGAGATCTGGAAGAAGGCTATCGGGTCCCGCAATGGCTCGATGAGGACGAATGGCGGGCTGATGCCAAGGAATCTCTGGGGGAGGTCTCCAAACCACCCGCCCTGGATCGCCCCAAAGACAATGGCAGAGATCCCGCAGAGGGTCAGGATGAAGCTTAAGTCATGCATGGTCCTGCTCACCCTCCCTGCCCCCCGGTAGAGGAGGAAACCAACCAGGGCAATTAAAATCCCGTACCCTGCATCCCCGAGCATCAGGCCGAAAAATACCAGGAAAATAGGGGCGATAAACGGCGTCGGGTCGATCTCGTTGTACCGCGGTCGCGCAAACATCGATGTGAGGAACTCGAAGGGCGCAAGCCAGGGGGGGTTATGGTAATCAACGGGAACAGACTCGTCTTCCGGGTCGGGTGCATCGGTCCGGATGAAATAGAGGTCCTCCGTGGCGCGGGTGACTCTCTCGCGGAGCCCTTCCACGGAGTGGAAGGGGGCATATCCCATGACAACAGTCACGGTGCGGGTGCTCCCGCAGCGGGGGAGTAAATCTATCTCCTCCCTCCGTATCATCAGTTCTTCCCGGAGTGCAAGGAGCTTCTGCTCGTGCTCGTCCCGGAGACGGGCAAGTTCACGCCGGAGTGTCTCCTTCCGCGACGCGAGGTCTCCGGTCTCCCTCTCGATCTCCCGGAGGACATCTTTTGGCAGGCCCGTGTAGCCGGGAGCCCTGATCTCGTATGCTCCAAGGGAGCGCAGGACCGCTTTTATGGCGTCGCCATGGCTTGCATGCGATGCGATGACGACAACAGTATCCTCCCCTCTCCGGCAGGAACAAAGGAAGAGATCTTCCCCGCACGTCTCCCGGAGGCGTTTTTCGAGCTCTGTGTATTTTTCACTTGTGAGGAGGGCTGCGTTGACCGAGAGGAAGCGGGAATCCTCCAGTAGAGAGAGGTCAAAGGGGAGAAGGCCAAGCAGGGAAACGTCAGTTGCGACCTTTTCCAGGGTTGTCATCCTGTCTTCTGTCTTCCGGATCTCGGACGCGACATAGAGTGATTCTTCCCCAGACCGGAGGGCCTCCTCAATCTCGTCAAAGAGGCGGGGAAGGGAATACGGGGGGAGGGTCACGGGCGTGGTCGGGACCGGGGCAAAGAGGTCTTTTAATGCATTGCCCGTGCCGGGGGAGTTCGCCTGGAAAATTTCGAGGATACGGTCAATCCTGACCCGAAGTTCTGCGCAGCGATCCCCGAGGGGGTCGCGCTCCCCTGGCTGCAGTATCTCCTGGAAGGGATGAGGAGTTTCCCGGAGTGGCACGACCTGGAGGACTCCTTCCTCGTGGAGTGCCTCGATGCCCCTGTCGCGGGCAGTGTTATCAAGGCCGATCGTGACCTTCTGCATCCTGGCGGGGTAAAACATACTTGCCTCCGGAAACGATATTGAGGATGGTCAGGACAGCCTGGCCTTTCTGCTCCAGTGCCCTCTCCCGTAACCTGTCTGCCTCCCTTTGAGCGGAACTGATGATCGCTTCCCCTTCTTCTCGTGCCTTCGCAACCTCCCGCTCCCTTTCCCTGTCGCGGATCGCTCCCGCTTCAGCCACGGCCTGTGCCACCAGGCGATTGGCTTCCTCTTCGGCACGGGAAAGGATTTCCCCTGCCTCCCTCTCTGCCTGTGCGATGGTGTCAAGAGCTCTTTTCTCTGCCTCTTTCAGCAGCGCGATCTCTTCGATGGCCATGGTGGATGGAAACCTTCCCTTTCCTGATAAGGGATAGAGGATCCCCTGTAATTAGCCTTGTGGAATCGGACAGGGGGTTAACCTGGTGCAGCAGGAGAATCCATTTTCCCGAACAGGGGACCCCTGCTGCGTTTCGAATCCATTATCTCTTTTCCCCGTCCACGTATCAGGGATCGAACAATGGACGACCAGTTCACATTGACTCTTATTGTTGTCGCAAGTACATTTGCCCTGGTAATAGTCCTGTTATTCCTCTGGGGATACCTGTACGGGAGGATGGGCGAATGATAGACCCCCTTGACCTGGCCATCGTCTCCCTGTATTTCGTTATCCTGGTTGGAATCGGGGTCTGGGCCTCGCGAAAGGTCCATGATATGAACGACTACGTCCTGGCGGGCCGCTCCCTTGGGTTCTGGCTCTTCACCATGCTCATGATCGGGTCCGTCTGCAGCGGGATGTCCCTCCTGGGTGTTTCCGGCCTTGGGTATACCTTCGGGTGGCCGACTATCTGGGAGCAGATTTTTGTCCCCCTCTCGATCGCGTTCTGCATCGTGTTCTTTGGCGTTAAAATCCATGGCCTGGCCCGGAAATGGAAATACCTCACTGTGCAGGACTACCTCGTGCACCGGTACAACAGCCCGCGTGCTCTCCGGTCACTCTCGGCCCTATCAGGGATCGTAGTGTCCATGATCTACCTGGCCGGTCAATATACAGCCGTCAGTATCGTCCTCATGTGGATATTCTCCCTTCCCCACTGGCTGGCGCTCCTCCTCGGGGCATGCATCGTGACAATCTACACCGTGATCGGGGGTCTCTATGCAGTCACGTGGACGACGCTCATCCAGGGCCTCATTCTCATTGGAGGGGTGCTGGTCATGGCCCCCCTCGTCATCATGAAGGCCGGGGGTTTTTCCCACATCAACGAGGTGATGGCAGCATCCAACCCGGACTTTGTCAGACCCTGGGTGGAAAGCGGCCTCTTTACGCCTGCCTACATCGTCTCCTTCTCCCTGCTCCTCATGATCGGGCTTGCATGCGCACCGCATGTCATCAATAACATCCTGGCGGTCAGGGACTCGCGGTTCTTCCGGTGGGCCCCCCTCATCGCGTTCTGCATATACGGCCTCGTGATGCTCCTCCTCAAATTCGGAGGTTTTGCAGGAATTGTCCTCGTGAAAGAAGGTCTCATCACCCTCCCCCCCGTCAAGAACGCCGGGGACTTCGTTTTCATCTATGGTATCCAGTCAGCAATACCGCACATCGCGGTGTGGGGTATCTTTGCCGTCGTTGTCCTCGCGGCCGTGATGTCCACCACCGACCGCCTCATGCTCACTATCGGGACCTATTTCTCCTGGGATATCTACAAAAACATCATCCGGCCCGGTGCATCTGACAGGCAGGTCCTCCTCGTCAGCAGGGTTGCCGTCGGCGTCGCAGCGGCCGTGACCGTGATCATGGCACTCGACCCGCCGGCAATGCTCGTCTGGTTGATATGGGCGGGGATCGGGATCATGTTCGCCACCTTTGCCGTGCCCCTCCTCGCCGGTCTCTACTGGAGGAGGGCAACGAGCCAGGGAGCCCTGGCATCAATGGCCATCGGGCTTGCCGCATCCTGCCTCTTCGGAGGCCTCACCTATTTCAAGGTGGTCCCCCTGCCGGTCCATTTCAGCATGTACGGTGTCATTCTTTCGGTCGCTGCAATGGTCGTGGTGAGCCTCCTGACCCCTCCCACCGAGGCGCGTATCCTCGAAGAGACCGAGACCGGCCCCTTCCTGCGACGGAACGTTTGAGGGGGCAACCGGGGAGAATGGGAGACAATTCCCCCTTTTCCGGGAGAACCCGGGAGATGGGAAAGGGGATCATCATGGGATGCGCGCCGGCGTTTCCTCTCCCGCTTATAAGGAGTATATAAGGATGGTATTTTCAAAAATTATATATACAATGAAAGCTATCTCATGATTGCCTCAGTGAGGAACTAACTGGGGATACCTGCCACGGTCAAATGAGTCCCTGTATCAAAACGGCAGGACGGTACAGGGGCGAAGAAGACATTTGCCGTGGGGCCGAACAAATGTTCAGGTAACATACTTCCGGGATACCATGAGACCATGGCCCAGAACGGCGAAAAAGGCCATGGACGCAAAAGACGTGGTATCATCGGGGCCGGAGAAGTATGTTCAAGGAACATGATGCTGAGATACCCCGAATCTGCACTTCAAAACGGCGAAAGAGGTGCAGGTGACAGAGAAGAGGTATCACAGGGCCGAACAAGTGTTTCCAGAACTCCTCACGGGGCACTCCCTTTTGGAAGTTTCTCTCCCTTTGGGTGGATCATTTTTCCCGGTACTGTCCCGGGAGTCATGCCCGGGGGACTGGGCGCCCACGCACTCCCCAACGGGGACAGTTCCGCCGCCCCTAAAAGGGCGTCCCGGCGGCGGTTTTACAATTCGTTTCGTATAATATCGAAATTTTTTGGATTAACCAGTTCAATCCACGAGATACTATTACCCGTTCATACAACGCACCAACTTGAAATGACGACGAGCGGCAGAAAGGTACTGTGCAAAAGGATACTTCGTGGGGAGATACTTTCCAGAAGGATACTTTCCAGAGAACAGAATTCCACAAGGAGGCGTCCGCCCTGTCCCGGGGGACAGGGTTTCTGCCATGGATTGAAACGTTCAGTCGGTGACTTAGTTGGACACTAATACACCTGCTATAACATGGAAAGCGATAATAATTAAACCTTTTGAAATATTCAGGGCGGTCTGGCACGCGGAATAGAAAAAAATCTCAGGGATTTTTGCCTTTAAGGCTGCATAACCCCGATTTGAATTCCTGCAGGTACTGGTCCATGGAGAGGGAACCCTCGGGAAAGGGACAGTCGGGGTTCCGTGCAGTCTCTATCGTTGAGGCCCGGGGAAGGAGGAGGTCAAGGGAAATTCCCGTCCTCTCGCAGGCCCGGACCATCGCCTCCCTAAAGATCCCTATCGAATAGGCAACCCTCTTCTCATAGGTGTCTCTCGTTTTTTCCAGGTATGCAGAGAGTCGGAATGTCTCGATCTCGAGGAAGTCCTCGCGGGTCCTTGGATCATTGCACTTTCCCAGCATGTAGTGGTAGTGGGCAAAAGGAAACATCAGTTCCAGTTCGGCAGGCACAACGCCACATGTCCCAAAGACAACGATGTGGTATTCGCCGGAACAGAAGACAGAATCGATGATCCCTCGGAACAACGTGTGGCTTGGACTCTGGCTGTAGGGTTTTTTGAGAGCACAAGGGATGAAAATCGCAACATGCCGGGGTCGGATCTCGTAGTCGTTGATGATGAAGGTGAATGCCTCCTCAAATTCCGGCAGGAAAAAGGGAGTCTCTGTAAGGAGGGGCCGCATCACAAAGTTCCCTGCCTGTCCTATCTCTTTTTGGAAAGGACCAGAAAAAAATGCCCCTTCTGGTCTTTTGGGATTGGTAATAACCTCTCCACCGAGACGCCCATGTCCTGTCCCGCATTCACTGGTACCGGAGGAACCCCTGGGAAATGAGTTCTGTAAGCCAGCGGTCAAGGAATTCTGACAGTTCGTTCTTTACCACCAGGTTCACTTTCCCGGCCGAGGGGTAGACGACTTTGCGGTTCTCTCCTGACTGGTAGGCCAGGGGTTCTGCCGTCTCCTCTCCAAAATTGACCCGGACCTCGATATCAGGGTCAGCGACCATCAAACCCTCCACGACGGGGTTCTGGGAGAGGGCGAAGGTGTCAGGGGAGAGACGGTCGATGCACAGGGGGACGTAAGGGGGATTCTCGATGACGGCATATTGCTTGACATCAAGGACACCCATCTTTTTCATTTTCTGGTAAATCGAGTGGTATATATCTGTCATTTGAGAATTCCCCCCTCAATTACTAGAATGGTTACTCAACGGGGGAAAATAAATATTGTGAAGATCCCCCGTGAAGAGTCTTCCCCCGTCACTTCGCGATGCAAAAAAAGACCCGATCGGGTCAGCCGTGCACCCCCGAAACGGCGATCATCCGGGTGCCAGGTGCCCGGTCAGGATTCGTATCCCGATGGCGACCAGTATCAGGCCGCCAATGACCTCGAACCTCTTTCCATAGTGGAGGGCAAGCCGATCCCCGAGCGCAACCCCGCTTATGGCAAATAAAAATGATATGAGACCGGCACCGAGGGCAACGAGGAAAATTCCATCGGCGATGAAAGCAAGGGAAAGCCCGACGCCAAGGGCGTCCATGCTCGTGGCAAGGGAGAGGACGCCAAGTGTTGGAAGAGAAAAGAAATCTGTTTTTCTCACCCCCTCCTCTCCATAGAGACCCTCGTATACCATCTTTCCGCCGACAAGGCAGAGGATACCAAAGGCGACCCAGTGGTCAAACCCTCCTATCACTCCCACGAGGGAAGATCCCCCAAAATAACCGGCAAGGATCATTCCCGCCTGGAAGACCCCAAAAAAAGTCCCGAGCACCAGGGAGAGGGGGATTTTTTTCCCGGGGCAGGAGGATGCGGCAGATATCGAGACTGCAAAACAGTCAATTGCAAGGGATATCCCGATGAGGACGACGAGGAGGATCTCCATGCTCTCCCCAGGTATGTACTTTTATCCGATATGATGGCTCTGATGGGAGGCCCCCCCTTCTTCCTCCAGCCCGAGCCTGCCTGCGAAACGGAAACTTATTTGACACCATGCGCAGACCTCTTCCCATGTTCTGCCATAGCATGGCATGGGGGGTCTGTTATTCCCGAAAACTCCTATGACCAGATCTATCGCCGGTCCCTCGAACAACCGGAACAGTTCTGGGCAGATGCTGCGGCTGATGTCAGCTGGTGGCGCCGGTGGGACACGGTGCTCGATAAAACCGCTCTCCCTTTCTCCCGGTGGTTTGCCGGGGCCGTCCTCAACACCTGCTACAATGCCCTTGACCGCCACGTGGAAGGGGGGAAAGGAGACCAGGTCGCACTGATCTACGACAGCCCCGTGACGGCGACCATTACAAAGTATACCTTCCGCGAACTCCGGGACCTGGTCTCGCGGTGTGCCGGTGGACTTCTGGCCCTGGGGGTCGGGAAGGGTGACCGCGTCGTCATCTACATGCCGATGATCCCCGAGGCAGTCATCAGCATGCTTGCGTGTGCACGGATAGGAGCGATACACTCGGTTGTCTTTGGAGGTTTTGCCCCCCGGGAACTCGCGTCACGCATCCGCGATGCAGCCCCCAAAGTTGTCCTGATTGCATCCTGCGGGATCGAAGTGACCCGTATCATCCCTTACAAGCCCCTCATCGACGAGGCAATTGCACTATCAGGGATCGATATCGGTTTCTGCGTTATCGTCCAGAGACCTGAGTGCAATGCAGAGCTTTCTTCCCGGCGGGACAGGGAATGGACCGGTCTCATGGACACAGCCGTCCCCGCAGAATGCGTCCCTGTCGGGGCAACCGACCCCCTCTATATCCTTTACACATCCGGCACAACGGGTATACCAAAGGGCGTGGTCAGGGACAACGGCGGGCATCTCGTGGCATTACTCTGGAGCATGAAAAACCTCTACGGTGTCTCCCCCGGGGAGATCTTCTGGGCGGCTTCAGACGTGGGGTGGGTCGTCGGGCACTCGTACATTGTCTATGGACCGCTCTCACACGGCTGCACGACCATCCTTTACGAGGGCAAGTCAGTGGGGACACCGGATCCCGGGGCCTTCTGGCGGGTGTGCTCTGCACACGGGGTCAACGTCCTCTTCTGCGCCCCTACGGCATTGCGGGCGATCAAGAGAGAAGACCCGGAAGGGGAGTATATCCGGAAATATCCACTCACGTCCCTCCGGACCCTCTTCCTCGCCGGCGAGCGGTGCGACCCCGATACCCTTGCCTGGGCGGGCACCCGGCTCTCGATCCCGGTGATCGACCACTGGTGGCAGACAGAGACAGGGTGGGCAATCGGGGCAAACCCCGTCGGTATATCGATGCTTCCTGTCAAGCCCGGGTCCTGCACGCGCGCGATGCCCGGCTACGACGTGCATGTCCTCGACGAGCACGGGCGGGAGGTCGTTCCCGGGACAACTGGAAATATCGTGATCAAGGTCCCCCTCCCTCCCGGTTGCCTCACCACACTCTGGCAGAAAGACGAGGAGTGCATCCGGACATACTTCTCGGCATACCCGGGCTACTACCTGACCGGTGACGCCGGGTTCATCGACGGGGACGGGTATCTGTGGATCATGGGCAGGACAGATGACATCATCAACACCGCAGGTCACCGGCTATCCACGGGTGCAATGGAGGAGGTCCTCTCCTCCCACCCTGATGTCGCAGAATGCGCCGTCACCGGGGTCTCGGACGACGTGAAGGGTGAAATCCCCCTCGGTTTCGTCGTGCTCAAGGCAGGGAAACAGAGGGACAATGGAGAGGTAATACCCGAACTTGTCCAGATGGTCCGCGACCGCATCGGGCCGATCGCGTCTTTCAAGGTCGCCGTCGTCGTCAAGCGACTCCCAAAGACCCGTTCCGGCAAGATCCTGCGCGGCGTGATGAAGAAGATCGCAGACGGCCAGCCCTATTCCCTCCCACCGACGATCGAGGACCCGGCAGTCCTCTCGGAAATAGCCGAGAGCCTCTCCTCCATCGGGTACCCCCGTCCCCGTCGCTGAATTTTTACCCGGAAATAGGATCTGCCGTTTTTTTATTCCGGGTTCCCGTATCGCGGGTGCAACCCGGTGCCTCCTCCCCGGGAGGAGGGGAGGGCTATTATGGGTAAAAATGGTGACTAGTAAAGTGAGTGAGGGTGGGAAGACATGCTGGTCGGGATGGATGTCGGGGGGACAAACACGGACCTGGCAGTGGTGGAGGATGGTATCTCATCTCTCAAGGTCCCCAACACGAGGGGGATTGCGGATGTCCTGCACCATGTCCGGGGGCCGGGAAGGCTTGCGGTCAGCACATCAACGCCCCTCAACCACCTCCTGACACGGAGGGACTGGAAGGTCACATCTCTCCTGATACCCGGCCCGGGGCTCCGGTGGCCTGGGGGAGTGAAGGGCGCGGTCAACCACTGCGGGGACATCGTGGAAGAGGTCGACAGGGAGGAAGTTACCTCTTTCCTAGCCTCGCACCCTGCCGATGCGCTGGCGGTCATCGGCAAGTTCTCGGTCCGGAACCCCGCGCTCGAGCAGAAAGTTGCAGAATATGCGAGGGGGTTTTACCCGGACGAGAGGATTTGCCTAAGCCACCCCCTTGCAGTCCTGGGTTTCCCCGCGAGGGTGGCAACGACTCGTCTCAATGCCTCTCTCAAGGAAGAGGTCTTTCGGATAACAAAACTTGTCGAATCAGAACGGAATACCTTCCTCTTCTTCCGGGGAGACGCCGGGCTTTCCCCGCCCGGAGACGTCATCCGGAACCCTTCCGTCCTCACCAACTCGAGTGCTGCTGCGGTGGGACTGGGGGTCTCCTACCTGACAGGTCTCCGTGACTGCCTCGTGATCGACGTCGGGGGGACAACGACAGACCTTGTCCCCCTCGAATCCGGGATGCCCATCCCCGAGGTCCTGGTCCACGAGGGGACACGGACGGCCACACACGTCGTGCGGGCCCACTCCCTCCCCTTCGGGGGTGATTCGGTCATCAGGGACGGCCTGATGCCCTGGAGGGAGGGCAATGCACTGGCGTTCGGGGGGAGCGGGCCGACGCTTACCGACGCGCTCAACAGGACCGGCTTTGAGATCGGGGATTATCATGCGTCGTCGGGACTTGACCGCAGACTGGCGGAGCAGGTCGTCGACGAATACTGCAGGAAAGTGGCGGAAGCGGTTCAAGGATTCGATAGTCCCCGGATTGCAGGGTGCGGGTACCTGGCGCCATTCCTCGTTCCTGAAATTGCCCGTGAGGCAGGCAGGCAGTTCTCCATCCCTCCCCACGCCGAGTGTGCCAATGCCATCGGTGTGGCCGTCTCCCGGGTCAGCCTGACTCTCGTAGCCCATTTTGATGGTGTCAGGGGCCGGTCCGTGGTAAATGGGGAGGTCAGGCGGATGGAGCGGATGGGGGATGAGGATGAACTGGTGGAGTCATGCCGCCAGGAAGTGCGCAGGCAGGCACTGGAAGCCGGTGCCCATCCCCGGGACCTTGATGAGATCAGGGTCCTTACCTGCAGTTCCTACGACGTTGTCCGGGGGGCTTTCCGGCGGTCCCGGATCACCGATATCGTCGTCCAGGTCGCACCCGGCATCACCGTGGAGGCACGATGACAACAGTGATCGTCTTTGACGAGGCGTACCTCCGCCATGAACAGTCCCCCGACCACCCGGAGAGGAGGGAGAGGCTTTCCTACACGTTCGACCAGTTGCGGGAGGATGGCATCTTTGACCACCCCTCCTTCCGGCACGTCTTTCCGGTCGAAGCGACCCAGGAACAGGTGGCGAGGGTGCACCTGCCCGAGTACATCAGTTTCCTCAAAGAGGCCAGTACACGGGGTGGCTTTATCGATTTTGACACCGTCGTGCCCAGGGGACTCCTGCCTTTGGCCCTCCTCGCCGCCGGGGGAGCGATCCGGGCAGCTCTCTCAGTCCTTCGGGGCGACGGAGAAAATGCGTTTGCGCTCGTGAGACCCCCGGGGCACCATGCCCGGGCAGGGACGGGTGCCGGGTTCTGCTACCTGAACAATATGGCGATCGCAGTGCGCGAGATCCAGCAGCAGGGGATCCGGCGGGTGATGATACTCGACTGGGATGCCCACCATGGTGACGGGACGCAGTCGATCTTTTACGGGGACTCGTCCGTCCTTTTCACATCGATCCACCAGCGGCCCCTCTACCCTGGTTCCGGGGACACGTCAGAGATCGGGGAGGGGGATGGGATGGGGTATACCGTGAACATGCCGGTCCCGCCGGGAACGGGGGACGGGAGTTACCACTACCTCTTTGACACCATCATCGCACCCCTTGCCCGGGAGTTTGCCCCGGACTTCATTGCCATTTCTGCAGGCCAGGACGTGCACTTTACCGACCCGCTGGCGGGCCTTGCGGTCACGGCCAGGGGATATGCAGAGCTGGTGCGAAAGGCCCGGCAGCTTGCAGGGGAGGTGTGCGGGGGGAGGCTTGTCGCGGTCCTCGAGGGAGGATACAGCGTCGAGGGGGGTCTGCCCTATACCAACCTTGGGATCGCAGCTGCTCTGGCAGGCCTTGACCTCGAAAATATCAGGGAGCCGGAGGTCTTCGCCGACTGGCTACTCAAAGCACAGGACCCGTCTGCACACCAGAGGGTCTGCAGGATGGCAGATACGCTCAGGGAAACACTTGCCCCCTACTGGGAGTGCTTTTCTTTCTGATGCCCACCAAACGGGATGATGGCAACCAATAAGGGAAAATAACCCCCATTGGGAGAGGGATGGAAACCGGCATCGTTCGGATAGGGCTTATCCAGACATCGGCAGGTCCCGACACGGCCAGGAACCTGGAGAGGAACCTTGAGCTTGCGCGGTCGGCCCTTGCCCAGGGGGCACGGATCGTGTGCCTGCAGGAGCTCTTCGCAACGCCATACTTCCCCCAGTTTCACCGTTTCCCGGTTGAGAATTACGCGGATAAGGTCCCGGGAAAGGTGACTGCCCTTTTCTCCCCGCTTGCCCGCGAGCATGGAGCAGTCATCATCCTCCCCCTCTTTGAGGCGGGAGAGGGGGGGACATTTTACAATTCTGCAATCACCATCATGCCGGATGGCACTCCCGGAACAGTTTACCGCAAAGTGCACGTTCCCGAGGACCCGCTCTACTACGAGAAAGAATACTTCTCGCCGGGTTCGGGATACGCCGTCCAGGAGACTCCCTTTGGCCGGGTCGCCGTTCTCATCTGCTACGACCAGTGGTTTGCCGAGGCGGCCCGGGTCGTCACCCTCATGGGCGCCGATATCATCTTTTACCCCACTGCCCTCGGCACGATCCGGGGCATGGAAGACCCCCTCGAGGGAGACTGGGCCCGGGCATGGGAGACTGTCCAGAGGGGGCACGCCATTGGAAACGGCATCCATGTCGCTGCTGTCAACAGGGTCGGGACGGAAGGCGATATCACCTTTTTCGGCAGGTCATTTGTCTGTGACGCGTTTGGAAACGTGGTCGCACGTGCCGGGGACAAAGACCAGGTGCTGATCGCTGATGTTGACCTCTCCATGAACCGCCACGTGCGGGAGGGATGGGGTTTTCTCTCCAACCGGCGCCCGGATACGTATTCCCTGATCACACGGTCGTGTCCCCCGTTCACCGGAACGACGCCTGCTGCTGCGGGGTTCCGGATGCCCGCCGAATGGGAACCGCACCAGGGTGTCTGGCTCTCGTGGCCGTATGAGAACGACACTTTCCCCGATCTCTCCTGCGTGGAGAAGGCGTACGGAAAGATCATCAGGGCACTCTCGGGGAGAGAGAGGGTCTACCTCCTCGTCAGGGATGAGGAGATGGAGAAGCGGGTGAGGGACACGCTTTCGCGCGTGGGGATCGCCGCCTGGCAGGTCCACTTCGTCCGGTACCGGTACGCCGATGTCTGGTTCCGCGACTATGGCCCCATATTCCTGGTCCACCGGAAAGATCCCCGGATCGCGATGGTCAACTGGACATTCAATGCCTGGGGAGGAAAGTACCCCGAGCTCACCGCGGACGACAAAATCCCGGATTTTCTCGCGAATTACCTGGGAATTCCCTCTTTCTTCCCTGGCATGGTCCTTGAAGGAGGATCGATCGATACGGACGGTCACGGTACCCTGCTCGTGACCGAACAGTGCCTCCTTCACCCCAACCGTAACCCCGACCTCTCCCGGTCTGATATCGAGGCAAGACTCCGGGACTTCCTGGGTGTTGCCCGCATCGTCTGGCTGAAAGGCGGGATAGCGGGTGATGACACGGACGGTCACGTCGATGACGTGGCCCGGTTCGTCAACCCCCACACCGTTGTCTGTGCGGTCGAGAAAGACAGAGGGAGCGAAAACTACCGCGTCCTTTGGGAGAACCACAGCATACTCGAGGCTGCACGGAGCTTTGATGGAAGGCCCCTTGAAGTCGTCGACCTTCCCATGCCGGGAAAAATGGACGATGTTCTGCCGGCCAGTTACACGAATTTCTACATCGGAAACGGCATCGTCATCTTCCCGGAGTTCAATGACCCGGCGGACAGGCAGGCACGAAAGGTCCTTGCCAGGGTCTTTCCCGGCCGGACAATTGCAGGTGTTAACTGTTCGGAAATGGTGAGGGGCTTTGGTGCAATCCACTGCATCTCGCAACAGTTTCCTTCCCCTTAAAGAGCCATCTCATCCGGGAGGGACGGGGTACGAGAGGTGGATGTGGACGATTGCCCATGCGTGGCCTGTGCCCTTGAGGACAACAGACACCCTCCCCTCCGACCCCGGCCCGATCGAGAAGTGTCCAAAAGCCCATGCGATCGTGCCGACGGCGTCCACCTGGATGTCCTGGAACTCGATTCCCCGGAGCCGGGCAGAGTTCCTTTCCAGGTATTGTGAGATCCCGGAAAGTCCCCTCAGGATTCCCCTCTCCGCCATCCCGATGACTGATGCGTTGGCGTCAAGGAGGGAGAGGGCCTCCTGCATCTCACCCTGGTGCAGGTGTCGCAGGAACAGATCAATCGTATCGAGCACCTGGAGAGTGGTCTGGGGGCTCGGTTTCATGGGATAGTGTTTTTATCCAGGGGTTTACAAGGGTATCGGAGATGTGGGGAATGGTGAAAGGAAAAAGGCACGAGAAATTGCCGCGGTGGGATGCAGGGAGCGGCCCGCCAGCCGGCTGCCGGCGATTTTTCAACCGGGAGAGGTAGGGATTGCCCGGCTCCTGTTTCCTGGATCTTTTTTCCTTCGTGTGAAAGGTGGGAACCGGCTTTTTTTCGCCCCTGGCACGGATACAGACGGATTTTTTTGTTCCAATCGGACCAGAGAGGATCAGGAGGGGGCCTCACCACCCTTCCGGGAACAGAATGGGATGATGGGTGGTTTAAAGTCTGCCCGATCATAAAAATAACCACCGAGCCATGGAAGAGAACAAGGTCACCGGGAGCGGGCAAGAGAACCCGGCCACCCGCATCATCCTCCACGTCGACATGGACAGTTTTTATGCCTCTGTCGAGGTGAGATCGCACCCGGACCTTGCCGGAAAACCGGTCATTATCGGTCCTGACCCGTCATCGGGCCAGGGACGTGGCGTTGTCCTGACATGTACCTACGAGGCACGGAAGTTCGGTGTCCATTCCGCGATGCCGGTCAGCCGGGCCTTCCGCCTCTGCCCGGATGCAATCTTTCTTCCTCCCCGCCACCACCTCTACCAGGAAACATCGGAACGGGTTATGGAGATCCTGCGGCAGTACGGGGACCGGTTCCAGCAGGTCAGTATAGACGAGGCCTCGATCGATCTGACGTCCTGCAGGGACTTTCGTACGGCAGAAACGATCGCTTCCCGCATCAAGAGTGAGGTCTTTTCCCGCGAGGGCCTGACATGTTCCATTGGAATCGGGCCGGGAAAGGTGGTTGCAAAGATTGCATCCGACCTCGGGAAACCCGGGGGCCTCGTCGTCATCCCGCCCGACAGGGTCACGGAAGTCCTCGCGCCCCTCCCGGTCGGGAAGATACCGGGCATAGGACCAAAAACGGCAACCCTCCTCGGAAAAGCCGGAATCCAGAAGATCGGCGATCTCGCGACGGCCGATATCCAGCCACTCATCGACATTCTCGGCAGGGGTGCCATCTGGTACCAGCAGCTCGCACGGGGATGTGACCAGTCAGACTTCACGGAGAATCTCCCCGCCCGGTCTTTCAGCAGGGAACACACGTTTTTTGATGACTGTTCAGACGCAGGCATGATTCTCGCCACGCTCAGGGCGATTTGTGTCGAACTCTGTAGGGAACTCGCAGAGCAGGACCTTTTTGCACGGACAGTTACTGTCAAGATACGCTCCAGTGAATTTATCACGAGGACAAGGGCCCATACCCTGGCACACCCCACGAGGGACCCGGTTGTACTGGAAAAGGTCGTCATTGGCATCTCCCCCCCGCTCTTCACCGGGAAAAAAGTCAGGCTGGCCGGGGTTCGGCTCTCCTCCCTCGTCTCACGGGGCCGGAGCCAAAAGACCATCGGGGATTTCGGGGAAAAACAGGGAGGGTAAGGGGTCCCCCCAGCCGTGGGAACCGGCCTCTTACGACCTGTAGCTGGCAGAGAACTCAAATTTCTGAATTATGCCGCTTGCGGTCACCCTCTGGGTGTATTGTATGGTGGACACTCCCCTGCTTCCATAGCCCTCCCACGAGGTTCCCCTGACCCAGGCAGACACCGTCCCCTGGGCAGAGGGAACCATGAGAGATGCAGGTGCCGGACCGTCTTCGCCACCGGGAGTGGTCGTGGGACTATCCGTTATTGCAGGGAGAGAGGCTGTCTCAATGTTCGGGATACCATCGGGGGAAATAAGGGACATAAGGTATGAACTGGACATGAGATTTCCCCCCTGGATCTGGTCCTGGCCGGCACTTGCAGAGGGGAGAAGGACCATGCATGCTATCATGATCCCGGGGAGCAAGGTTTTCCAGGGCCATTGATCTCCTATAGCTTTCACCTCCTACATTTTGCAGTCGGAACACAGCAGCTTTCCGGCCCCCTGGAGAGGGGACCCTGCTTTTTCCGGGCGGCATTCGGGATACATTGTATCCTGATGGCGCCAAGGGAGAGATACGCAAACCAGGTATATATAGTCATTGAACCCCCGGGTTTGATGGATCCCCCATTTCCCATGCAAAAGGATTACAAGAACTGACGTTTTAACTCCACACGTATGGCAGGTCCGGTTGCAAGGAAAGAAGAGGCCCTCGTGAAAGATGAGCTCCGGCAGTATCTCCAGGAGATCGATGTCACGATCATCAGGGAGTTTGATGAAGGGGAGTTCAATGGGTTCTGGGTGCGGTTCGGTGACTTCCCCATCCTCCTCGAGAACCAGAAGGGTAAAAGTTACTATATCGTCGCCTTCCAGGTCACCCTCCCCGAAGGTCCTGACGTGGAAGCCCTCAATTCCTACTACCAGCAGGGGGATGCAAACTTCATCTACGAGTTGACCCGCGCATTTACTTCCCCGCTCACGGGTTTTTCACGGATCCTCGAGAGCGGACGCGTGGTCGGGTTTACCATCTCCCGCTACATCTACCCGTTTTATAATGATTTCTCCGTCAAGGACCTTGACCGCGCCATTCAGGCTGTCGTGAGCCAGGGGGCGATAGGGATCGCCTTTCTCAAGACCATCATCCCTTCGGGAGAAAAGCCCACCCCGGGCACCCGCCAGTCATAGGGAGAGGTGAGACTCATGGGAGAAAACCCCTGGATCGAGAAGGCCGAAAAGGCAAAGAAACTGGGAAAGCTCGAAGAAGCGATCATGGCATTTGAAAAGGCCCTCGAGGGAGATCCCCGCAACAGGGAAGTCATGGAGGAGATGGCAGACATTTTTTATGAGCTCGGGAGACATGCCGAGGCACTCGCGATGTATGACCGGGCCCTCAGGGAAGATCCCGAAAACCTCCTCCTCCTCTACAAGAAAGGTTATACCCTGCGAAAGATCCACCGGTGCGAGGAAGCCCTCCTCTGTTTTAACCGGGCCCTCTCCCTCAACCCTGACTTTTTGTATGCATTGAATGACAAGGGATACTGCCTCAATGAACTCGGGAGGTACACCGAGGCCATCTCCTGTTTTGACAGGTCCCTTGCCCTCAGTCCCCGGAATATTCGGGTGCTTGCCAGCAGAGGCATTGCAGCCAGGGAGATCGGGAGACTTGAAGAGTCACTGAGATGCTTCGACCGTGCCCTCGAGCTCAATGCCATCAATGCATTTGTCATCTACCAGAAGTCTCTCACGTTGCGCCAGATGGGGAGGACCCGGGAAGCTGACGAGTGTATCGCCCGGATCAATTTCCCCCCGACCAAGAAAGGGGGATGACGGGACGGTCGCCATGATAATCGATAATTTACCTCAATCACCTCCAAAGACCTCCCTCCCCTGCCTGTTCAAGCCAGCGGCCGGGCAGGGACAAACCTATTTACGAAAGGAAGGGCCATTTATATAAGTCCTGCCATGGCAGGGCATGGTTCCGGCGATTCGTGCTGAGTGCCCCGGTAGGGTAGTGGACATCCTGGGAGCCTCCGGAGCTTCCGACCCGGGTTCAAATCCCGGCTGGGGCGCTTTCTTTCATTTTTCTGCTCCTACCCCGGTCTTCATAAACCCCTGACAACAAGCTTGTAGTGGACCAGGAGGCCGGTAACACGATTATGGACCAGATAAAAGAACCGATTTTGATGTACCAGGGGTATATCCAGGAACTGCTTGCAGACTTCCAAAACGGGAGACTCGACGCAGACGTACTCGCGCGATCGGTTGACGGGGCCCTGGCAGTCCATGTCTTTGGTTTTGGGAGGAGCGGGACTGCTGCCCTCGCCCTGGCCATCCGTCTCCGCCATTTCCTTGCACCTGATAAACAGGTGTTCTGGCTGGGTGACAGTGTCCGGGACCCCATCAGGGAAGGTGACCTTGTCATCCTCGTCTCCCGTTCGGGGGCCAGGGAAGAAGTCCTCCATTTCATGGAAAAGGCCCGGTCTGCCCGTGCATCCTGCTTTGCTATCACGGCTGCACGGGAGGGGCCCCTTTTCGGGGGTTCATCCCACGCCATCATCCTCCCCGTCCTGGGAGAAGGTTCGAGTTACGGGGGAGGGGATTTTGAGCTTGCCGCGTGGATTTTCCAGGAGGTATTCCTGACGTATTACGGGAGGAGCCGCCATATACCAGAGGAAAAGGTATGGATGAACCATGTATAGGAGTCGGGTGGTCAGCCCCTCCATCAGAACCGGTAAAAATAGCATGCCCCCCATTCCCTTTTCTCTCCGGGAGAAAGGGACTTTAACTGGGGATCCGCGTGTTCTTCACAGACCAAAAATCCACAGCAGCCCATAACCTGGATGCCGATTGCATGGGCACCGCAGATATCACACCTCTTGTCTGGTCCATCCCTCAGGTCCACGCAGAGTACATCGCTGCCTGTCATGAAGTCACTTTTCCCCGGACCGTGGGATAACATGTAATCCGGCATTAAAAGGAGTCCTTTTGTCTTTATCTCCCCTTTACCGCGGGATGGCATCTTCCCGCCGGGAGGCTGCAGTACCCGGGACATAATCTTTATATTTGTTGCACGCGATATGTGCCATGCTAGACAGGGGTACGGTGCAGGATGACTGTATCCCTCATTTCTTGTCTGGCACCCTCCATGTGGACGGTATTGCAGCCCTCCACGCCTTGAATGGCCTGGTCATCCGGTATCAACTCCCCAAAAGACCGCACCGGGTACCTCGCGGTCGATACCAGGATGACCTCTGGCTTTTCGTGACCTGTCCTCGATTTGTCTTTCTTCCTCCGGTAAAAAATGCAACCCGGAAAAAATGCTCCTCCCCGGTCAGGGAATATGAAGGTTTTTTTTTGTCAGTATCCCGGATCGATCCCTGGCATCACGGGGCTTTTTGGTGTTCCCTCATCCCTGGTCTGGGGGTCAGTTGCAAGGCTGGGTGTCCCACCGCACGCGGAACGGTCCGACGGACTCGATGATGGAAAGGACCAGGATACAGGTATATTGCATGACGAGGGAACGGAATGCAAGGGACGCGATCTCTCCGTGCAGCCCCATAACCATGGCGACTGCTCCGGCACACAGGTATCCTCCGCCGAGTCCCAGCGCAGCGGCCGGTAACGGAAACTGCCCTGGCCCCCCGTAGCGTGCGATAAGGCCTCCCGCCAATCCTGCCACGACGAAGAGTGGGAGGAGGAGTACCCGGTCCTGTCCCGGGAGCCCGGCGACGAGACCAGCCACCAGACCCCCCAGGGGACCTGTCAGGACTCCCGCAAGGAGAACGAGGATATCGCGGGGATCAAAGACCACGGCTGACCCGATGGAGACGAAAATAGAGAAATATCCCAGGATCGCCGAGCATCCTCCGAGCGCCGCAAGAACCACCCAGCGCTGATACAAATCTGGTCCCATCCTTTGTGCCTATCCCGTACTGGATCATACAACCAGGGTTATAATGTTTTTTCGCACCGGGACAAACCCTTGCGGGTATTTGCCGGACCGGTGGAATGATCTCATCATGGGCATGGGGCTTGTCCCGTGATCCTGTAGTCCGGTCTCAATATTCATATGGACAGCCCGACCACACTGCTACAGGAAAAGGCGTGGAGTTCAAAAAGGAGAACCAAGGGACCCCGCGGTTACCGATCCTGGTATCAATCCCGCATGGGGGGACAGAGGTGCCGGACGTGGTCAGGCAGAGGACAAGGCTGGACGCAAGGGCGCTTTCATACTACAGTGACCCCCTTTCCCTGTATCTCTATGACCTCGGGGAAATGGCAACGGCAACGGTTACAACTCCGGTTTCACGGGTTATCGTCGACCTCAACAGGCCGCCCTATCACCTCCCTCCCCGGTACCCTGACGGCGTCGTCAAGACGATGACCTCCCTTGGTCTCCCGGTCTGGAAAGAGGGGCAAGTACCTGACCTTTCCTGCATCCATGCCCTCCTCCTCCGTCATTACTTCCCGTACCACGCCGAGATTGACCGGATCCTTTTATCCGGCACGGTTACCGTTGCCCTGGACTGCCACACCATGGTATCCCGGGGACTCCCCGGCCAGCCGGACGCGGGAAAGGATAGGCCGCTTTTCTGCCTCTCCAACAATGGCGACCGGCTGGGATCAGCCCGGCCGGGCGCCCTGCCGACCTGCCCTGCGGAATGGATCCAGGTGCTGGCAAAGACCATCAGGCACTATTTTCCCGGGCCGCAACCGGTCGAGATCAACCACCCCTTCCATGGCGGGTTCATCGTCAATGCACACTTCTGGCACACCGGGATCCCCTGGATCCAGCTTGAGATGAACAGGTCCCTCTACGAGCGGGAGGACTCAAGCCCCACGACCGGGTCACTTGCAGACCGGGTGCGGGTGGGAGAACTCAACGGCGTAATCCGTGAGATCATCCGGGAATGGTTCGAGAAAATCGGGTAAACGACACCGTCCCATACCCCCTTGCCCAGTATCTCTTCCCCGTGCCTTTCATATCCCCGGTGGGGACCCCGCCATACCATATCATTGAACCACCCGGATCGATAGTTCAAGGCATAAGTGGGATCCGGGACGAATGCAACCCTCTCAATATATGGGATCCGGATGCCACATCATCGCTGTCAGGGGGAGGTCTGATCCCCTGCCGGGAGGAGAGGAAAGATGCGGATGACACACGTGAGGCGCACGTTCGGCATGCGGGCAAGGTCCTACAGCCCGGACCGGAAGAGACCGGGATTCGCCCGTCGGGTCAGGGCCTGCAGAAGGTATTCGCATTGAGAGGGGAGTGAAGGGGAAGAGCAGGGATTGACTTCCCATCCCTCCATGTTTTTTTTGTGGTCAGAAACCAAGGAAACGTTCCCACCAGGATTTTCTCTCGCCGTGGAAGATTCTTTTCACGTCACTTCCCTTCCGGATATCCTCGACAGTATAAATGAGGCGGGGATAGTCGGTGTCAAGGATCGAGAGGAGATCTTTATGGTTTGCCCGCGGGACAACCATGAAGAGGACCGCAACCGGGGACGAGAGGTAGCCTGTTCCATCAAGGCGGGTGATGCCAAAACCCATCTCCCCAAACCGCCTGACCAGGGGGGCCGGGTCACCGGGACAAAAGACGCGGACGATGACACTGCCGATGCTGATCCAGTCCTCGATGCGCATACCGATCACCGTCCCGATGGCATACCCGGCAACATAGGCCACGAGGCCAAGGATGTCCTGCAGGTTTGAAAAAACGAGTCCGGTGGAGAGCAACCATATTGCCACCTTGACGACGCCGATACCTGCGGCAAGGTTCGTGTGTCCGCGGTTGATGTAAATGGTCCGGATTGTCTCGAGGCTCGTCTCGACAATCCGGGCGACAAGAATGATGAGGGGGACGATGAGAGAAAAGTCAGTCATTGAAGTCCTGACAGAGAATGTGAACCGGAGGCTCTCATCAATATATGCTTTTACTGCCGGGATGAGGGAAGCAGAATGCACAATTCCCGGGAACAGGGTATCGGAAAGACCCCCGAGAGGTTCCCCCCATCCCCGGTGTTTTTATAGGGGCAGAAAAACACCAGGAGTGTGGACTTCCCATGACTGAAAATTCCCGGCATCATGATATTTCCGGCAGTACCCCATTTTTGGCGACAATCACGAAGGCGAGCCTTCCGGGGACATCCCGGGGAGTATGATCCCGCATGGAAAAAAATCCCCTCCTCGTCCAGCACCTCACTGCGGCAGATTACTCCAAAAGGCCGTTTTCAACCGTTATCCTGCCCCTCGGATCTCTCGAGAGCCACGGGCCCCACCTGCCGCTGGGGACCGATACCCTGACAGCGTATGAGATCGCCCTCGAGGTCGCCGCCCACGTACCGGGCACTGCCGTTCTGCCGCCCCTCAACTACGGCATGAGTGAGCACTACCGTGACTTCCCCTTCACGGTGTCGTTAAAGCCCGAGACCGAGACCGCCGTCATCCGCGATATCCTCGAATCTCTCTACCGGGAGGGGATCCGGCACGTCTTCCTCATGAACGGGCACGACGGCAACATCCCCTCCCTCGAGATTGCCGCCCGGGAGGTAAAGGTTGCCCACCCCGACCTCGTCATTGTCGGCCTTGATGCCTGGTGGAATACAATAGGGGACCTCCTGCCGGAGAACTTTTTTGAGGTCGAAAGAGGCCTTGGCCATGGCGGCGAGGGAGAGCTCTCGATCGCGCTTGCCCTTTTTCCCGGGCTTTGCAGGCCGGAAGATGCCCGGGGAGTCGTCCCCAGTCTCCCACCGCATCTCGATGTCAAGTGGCTTTTTTCGGAGATTACCAACACCGGTGCATCCGGAGACCCGACGAAGGCTTCGCGGGAAAAAGGTCTTTTCATGAAAGAGGTCCTGGTAAACGCCATTGTCAAAGCCCTGCAGGAACTGGATGCCTGCGGCTGGGACTTGCGGTCGGCAGAGGTGAGGGGAGGGAGACATGTCCCGTGAAATTTTTTGGGGCGGTTTCGGACGGCACCCTTACTATTTCACTCCTGAAAGGGATTACTACCTGCAGGAGAAACCCCTTTATTTGAAAAATATCCCCCCATGAGCGTATGAAAAATGGCAGATGTAGTGGATGGACGGGGGAGGTCTCTCATCACTCTGCGGGTTGGGCCTCGAAAAATGACGGTTATCCTGAACATCTCCCCCTCTGGCTATGGTTGCCCGGCAATGGTGCCGGCATCTCCAACCTTTTGTTCCCGGCCGGAAGTGAGGTGGACTGATTAGAATGGACTTTCCCGCCTTTTTTCTCGTCCTCGAGGTAATCGGTCTGCTCTCTCTCCCACTTGCACGCTTCTTTGCCCCCCATCTCCGCGATGGGGGGTACTTTTTTGCCCGCCCCCTCGGGATCATGTGCATTTCCCTTGTCGCCTGGGCCCTTGCCTCCCTCCACCTGCTCCCGCTCGGACCGGGTATGTTTGCAGGACTGCTCGTCCTCGGCGCCATGGCAGTCTTTCTCATCAGGGGCAGCCCCCGTGGCTGGAGACTAAGCCACGATGCGATAATACAGGAAGGAGTATTCATCTCGGCATTCATCCTCGCGGCCGCCTTCCTCATGTACAAACCCGAGATTTTCTTTGCATACTCCGAAGATTTCATGGATTCTGCATTTCTCCAGTCGATCCTTCGTGCGGGGTACCTCCCGCTCCACGACCCCTGGTTTGCCGGAAAAGCCCTCCCCTACTATTACTTCGGGCACCTGGCCGCGGCGGGCCTTGTCATTCTCTCCGGGATAAAGGCTGGAGTCGGGTACAACCTTGCTGTCGCCGCGTTCTTTGCCGTCGGGGTACAGGCAGCCTTCGGGATTGGGACAAACATGGCGGGGAAGCGGGTCTATGGGATCCTTTCGGCCCTCCTCGTCATGATTCTGGGTTTTCCAGCCGGGTTCGTCCAGCTCCTTGCATACCTGGCACAAACCGACATCATGCAGTTCCATGCTTACACGGGGCCTTTTTCCGAGTGGCTCGTTTCGTTTGACTTTACGGCGGCATCGTGCGTGATACCCCATTCAATCACCCTCTACCCGTTTTACACCTTCCTCCAGGGAGACCTGCACTCCCACTTCATCTCGATCCCTTTCTTCCTCGCCTTTGCAGGTCTGTGCCTTGCGCTGTCGGAAAAATTTTCTCTCCCCGCATTCTCTGTTACAATCCTTTTCGCCTGCTTTCTTGCCGGTATCAATGCCTGGACTCTGCCCGTCTCTCTCACTGTCCTCGCCCTGACGGGGTACTATGCAACAAGGAAGAATGGATTCCTCTCCCTGATTGCATTGGAGTGCTGTGCATTCCTGGCACTCCTTTCCGAGGGGGGAATAGGCATCGCAGACCCGGAACAGAAGACGGGAATGTCCGCTTTCCTCCTGATATTTGGTGGTTTTGCCGTCTTATCTCTCTTCTACCTTGCAGATTCCCACAGGTTTTCCCGGGAAGATATCCCTCTCGCCGGCGGGGTCGTCGTTGCCGCGGTCATCTCGTTCTCACTCCATTTTCCGCTGGCACTCCTCGCACTTTTTGCCATCCCCTTCTTTGCCCGGGCATGGGTCCGCCAGGAATATCCCGCGGTATTTGCCGGTCTCGCACTTCTCCTCGTCCTCTCTTGTGAAATCTTCTTCGTCAACGACCCCTACGGCCCGCCGGCCGAACGCATGAACACCATCCTGAAGTTCTATCTCCAGGCCTGGGTGCTATGGGGAATTGCCTGTGTCTATTTCTTCTCCCGAATCCAAAAACGGGCCCTCGTCGCCGGGGCAGTCATCCTGGTCGCCGTCATGGCTGTCCACCCCCTCTATTCGGTCATTGCCATGCCTCACGCGGACTTCATGGGAAGGACGGAGAACCTGTCGCTCGACGGGACAGACTGGCTCAGGGAGCAGAAGCCCGATGATTACGCGGCACTCTGCCGGCTCGGTGAAATGGCCACCGGCGGTGACGTTGTCCTTGAAGCTCCCGGTGATGCGTATACCTACTCGTCGCGGGTACCGGCATTTACTGGGCTTCCGACCGTCATAGGATGGCGCACCCACGAGATCATGTGGGGCAGGGAATGGCCGGATGTCGATTTCCGCTGTGCAGATGTGGACCGCATGTATACCGGGGGAAGTGATACTGCTGCCCTTTTTAAGAAATACAACGTAAAATACGTCTTCGTAGGAGAGACCGAGAGGAAGAAGTACGGGTCGGACCTTGATGACCTGACCCGCTCCAGCGGCATCTCGCTTGTTTTTTGCCAAAATGATACCGCGGTCTACCGTGTTCTATGAGTGAAAGGCACCAGCTGGTGCTCCAGGCAGAAAATACCCTGTTTCCAGACGGAATGACGGTATCATGGCCGTGGACAGGGAGCTGAACCGGGTTGCGACACGGGGGAGTAAAGACTGTGGTTGTTGCGGGTCCCCATTCACCCGACCGAAATGGGGAAAAAGCCAAACATTGTAAACATAGCCCCCTTCTTTTGCAGCCCACTAAATTGCATGTGATATGTTTCAATCTTTTATTCCAAAGAAATTCACCCTCTTCGTCATTTCAAGTGGGTAAGTTGTATGAATGGGTTATAGCCTCTCGCTGGATTGAGCTGGTTAATCCAAAAAAATATCGACTTAATGCGAAATGAATGGTGAAACCGCCGCCGGGGCGCCCTTCGGGGGCGGCGGGTCTATCCCCATGTGGGGGTGTGGGGGCGACCAGCCCCCACTTCAGTTCCCGTCCACCCACTCAAAATAGCGAAGAGCCGAAATTCATGGTCCGAGTGTAAAAATACATTTCGAAAAACCTCAAAATCAAAAAATAAGCAAGAATAAATTGTAAAATTGATTGTAATCGAAGGAGAATATATATCTTGATTACGATGAACCAAATCATGCCTTCTGGTATCGGTTACCTCCTGAACGAATCCTGGGTTATGTAAAGGAGTGGTTTTATATGTAAACTAAATTCAGGATTTCACAATCAAAAGGCAGTTGTCAAAAAATACTTGACAACGTACACACAACTCCCACCCCACAATTGAAACATTCCAGATTTCAATTGAAACATTTATAGTTTCAATTGAAACATTTTTTATTTCAAAAGTGGTAATCATCTGATATGCTTGAGTCGCTCATCGGGTCAAAGACGAGAGTCTCATTGCTCACCCTTTTCCTCATGAATCCCGGGAGACAGTATTACGTCCGCGAGATCAGCCGGCTCATCGATGTTGACATAGCGCCTCTGCGAAAAGAGCTGGCAAACCTCGAATCCATCGGGCTGCTGAAGAGTGAACGAGTGGGGAACCAGAAGCACTACCGGGTCAATGAGACCCACTATCTCTATCAAGACCTCCAGAAACTCATCCTGAAGACCGAAGGGATCGCACAAGTGCTGGTCGGGAGATTTTCCAACAATGAGGCAATTGAGATACTCTTTATCTATGGATCGTTTGCAGCCGGGAAAGCACATGAAAGAAGCGACATCGATCTCTTTGTTGTGGGAGAGATCGAGAATGATGATCTCATCGCAAGCATCACCGATACTGAGCTGCAATTAGGCCGCGAGATCAATTACACCCTCTTGAGAAAGGAAGAATTCATGGAGAGAATTCATAAAAGAGACCCATTCATCATGAACGTGTTAAGAGAACCAAAAATCGTGATAACAGGGCACCATGAGCTTGAAGAACTTGGAGAGCCAGGGAAAGATTAAGCGAGTCCCAGTGGACGCGGACACCGTCAGCCGGCTCATGGAAATTGCCGACCGTGACCTCTCTTCGGCAAAACGGAATTTTCAGGAACGTGATGACGAATGGGCGTATAACATCGCCTACAACGCACTGCTCCAGGCCGGGACGTGCCTGATGCATACCCATGGATATCGCCCGGAAGGAAGAGAGCACCACTATTCTGTCGAATTGTTTTTAAGCCATTTTCTTGACAGAAATGATATTACAATCTTTTCCCGGATGAGGAAAAAGCGGCACAATTCGGTATATGATCGGGTTGGGGCAATCTCTCATACAGATGCAGAATCTGCATTGCATGATGCAGAGAGAATTATTAACCGCATCAAAACACTCGTCAGGGATAGGGGATTTATCATTTCCTGAAAATCCAGCGGCATATCCATTCTCATAAAAGAGCAACGAGTGTATCGGAAGCGATTCTCCAAGATTCCCCGCAATGGGGATAGAGAGCACATGGTATTCACTCCTGCCCCTCCCCCCCTTCCTCCCCACAAACACCGCCGCCTTCCTCGCCCTCCCCTCCAGCACATCCATCACCCTCGCCAGTGGCGAAGTGGAGACAGGAACGGCTCAACCCAGACGTTCATCGCCTTCCCTAATACCGATCGCTTCGTCACTCCCACCTGAGTACCATTCGAAATCAGCAGGACTGGTACGATCTCGCCGGCCAGCACCCCGGCCGGTTCTGATTCCAGCCGGTTCTCGTCTCTTGGCAATACATTCCCTTAAAAGAGCTTCATCCTGGCGGTCTATCGGGCCGGTTGCAAGTGCCGGGATTATTGCGGTGTCGCCATATTCTGATTTGATACACCCAAAATGCTCTTGCTGATTCACAGATGTGGAAGGCATCATACAAAAAAGTCGAGTGCATGAGTATGGTAAACCCAAACGGGGGGATACGGAGTTATGTGCTGGAAAGCCGCCAGGGGGACTTGAACCCCCGACTTGCTGATTACGAATCAGCCGCTATACCGCTAAGCCATGGCGGCAGGATACCCAGTAATGTCGACGTGCTGAAATATGAAAGTTCGGACGGGTGCGGTCAGAGGTTACCCCCTTTTGGTGCCATCCCTGCGGGGTCCGCATGTGTCCCGCGTCCGCGGATATGCCCGAGCGGGGGCCCCGGGGACACCGGGCCTCTCTTACGAGTACCCGCGGATCGTCGTCACGCTCTCTCCCTCCTGCTTTCCCCCCGCGGACTCGACTTTGCCGAACTTCGCCTCGTAATCGGCCATGGTCTTTGAAAAGACCGCAAGGAGAGTCTTTGCATGCTGGGGGGTGATACTCACGATGGCTTTTGCCCGTGCCTGGTTCACACCCGGAATCTGGTGGAGGAAAACGAAGGTGAATTCGTCTTCCTTATAAGCGATCTGGATCATATTGCTGTAGACAGGGTCCAGGGTGTTGGGGATATTGACGGCAATCTCGTGGGACGTCATGGGTATACTGTTCGGCACGCGAAGGAAAAACCCTTTCCGGCACTGTTGGGAAATAACCTGTCCTGCAGGATCACTGCGGAGAAGAGAGGCCCCCTGTTGCCGTTCCGAGGGTTTATCCCGAGACCCGGGTGGCGCATGATGGCTGGCGGGGGAAGGGGCAGTCTGGTGGCGGTCCCTGTCTCGGCTGTGATCACTGCATCGTTCTGCCCGATGAGGCTGTTCCTCGAGAGACGTTCGGGAATTGCCCGGACGCAGGGGTCTGAATATACGATTTGCAGGCAGATAGCGTCCCACCTCGGGGAGCCACTGGATGCTGGGACCCTGTGGGACGAGGTCCTTGCCATCGATCCCGGTATAGACCCTCTCATGCGGGCGTTCCTTGAAAACTGCATCGCCCGGTGCAATGAAGGCGGGCCCTGGGCCCTTCCCCGCGAGTCCGATGTCCCGCTCCACTCGGACAGGTACGGCCTCTATGGGAACGTCGACAAGATCTTTGATTCGGATCCACCCTTTGCCATCGTGCGCGCACGCCCCGCACCCCCGGCGGGAGTGGCGGGGTCTGACAGATTGCGGGTCTTTGGGTACATGCTCCTCCTCTCTGATGCAGCAGGGATGGACGCGACCTGTGGCTCGGTCGAGTACATCCCGTCCGGTGTATCGCGAACGTATTCTCCCCACCCGATAGATAAGCGGCGTTTCCTGCAGGCCCTCCGGAGTGCACGCGAGATCTTCTCGGGGAAAGAGCCGGGACGGGTACCCGGCCCCCGATGCAGGTCGTGCCCCTCGTATTCCACCTGTTTTCCCATGGGAAAGAGGCTCTCGGACATCCTCTGAAAATATCACCTGGCTTGCAGGGACAGGTCCCCATTCCGGAAGAAGATGGAATCGCTGTCCCCCGGGAAAAACCGGGTCCCGCGTCGCGGAAAAAGTCCCGGGACAAGGTGGAGGTGGTGAGGCAGTCCGGTACAGCCAGTTGGGGTGGTACCCTGTATCCGGAAGGTCGGGGTGAATGCAGGTCTGTCGGGGAAAGGATGGAGGGGTCGTCAAAGGGAGAGAGCGAGGACAGGGTTTTTTAATCCTCTCCAAGGAGGGTTAATGACCGGATGAACTCACCCCGTGCCTCGCGGGAGGTCCCCACGACGAGCCAGAGCTCTTTTCCATGTTCTTCGAGGACTCCCCGGGCCTCGATGACCTCCCCCTCGCGTGCCTGCCCGCTGTACGTGTGGGTGAAGGAGAGGACAGACGTGACCTCTTCATGGTCGACGTAGTAGACGGCCGGGCTGTCGTGGGAGAACCGGGCATCGGTAACCCTCGCCTCGATCGTCCGCTTTCCAAGGACGCGACCTTTCGCATGGAGAACACCTGTTGCATCAGCGTAGGACCGGGTATAGAGGATATCAAAGTAGGTCGTGCCAACCTTGCCCCGGTTCCATTTCCTCTTCTCGTGGAGGAGGAACTCGTCGAGATTGAGGTCCGGGTTCCTCTTTTCGTATATCCTCCTCCACGTCGCCTCGTCGATTGGCTCGAGGATCCCCCGTCCGGTTGCATCCCGGAGTCTCTCCACCGCCCGGAACCATTCATCCCCGTAGACAACGAGGTCGATGTCTGAGGCCTCGTTTGCAAGGCCGCAGAGCAATGAACCCGTGCACCCCACGGTCCCGTGAGGGAGGGATAAGAGCGCCAGGATCCTCCTGACCCGTGAGTCCCGCCTCGCGATGCGATCGATCTCCTCCTCCGGCTTGTATACCCTGCGGATATCAGAGAGGGGGACCCGATGGAAAACGTCCAGGTAGCCTGGTTTTTCCCGTGCGACCAGGGAATACGCCTCGTCAAAGTCGACCTTCCGGTACCGCCTCCCATCCCCCGCTACCCGGTCACCCCGCTCGTCCGGGACGTAACGCAACGTACAGCCGGCCCTCTCGCTGTTATCGTACGTCGAGACGGCATAGAGCCAGCCATCCCCGTCCTCGATGAAATCACGCAGCCTGATGGGTTTTGCCACTGTCAGTCCTCTCCCAGTTCCCGGAGGAATGCGACCACCTCTGCCACCATCGCACCCTTCCGGATGATCTTCCGGGTGGTCAGGTCAACGACGGTGCTCGGTGTCCCGGGCAGCCTCCCTGCATCGAGGAGGATGTCGTGCGGGACATGGCACTCGTCTGGCATGACAGGGTCGCGTGCACCATGGATATTCGCACTGGTCGCGGTGATTGGCGTGTCGACGAGGCCGATGAGTTCCAGTGCCACCGGGTGATCGGGTATCCTGATCCCGATCATGCCCATGCCGCCCGTCAGGGATTCGGGGACTGAGTTTCTGGCCGGGATGACCACCGTGACCGGTCCCGGCAGGAACCTCTCGATGAACGCGAGCGCCGTCTCGTCGACGTACCCGATCCCAAAGACCATCTCGATATCTGCCACTGCAACAGAGATGGGCTGGGAAAAGGGCCGTCTCTTGGCCTCAAAGACCTTCTGGATCGCCTCGTCGGAGAGGGCGTCGCCGCCAAGGCCGTAGATAGTATCTGTCGGGTAGACAACGAGGCCATCCTGCCTGATGACCCGGGCGGCCGCTTCCAGCATGTTCATCTCTAGAATTCCTTTCCCCTGACCCTGTTAATGTCAAAAACGGCCTTGCTGCTGACGTGCATCACGGCAAAGACACCGGCCTGGATCGGGTCGGTTACGACCATGTCAGCATGCTCGGGGACGCTGCCTGCCATCTTGAGGGCAATGACCGGTATCCCCGCCTCCCGTACCCTGTCCACCGCCCGGGATATCTCTCCCCCCATCAGGGACCCTGCAAGGACGAGAATAGCGGCCCGGGGGAGGCGTGCGACTGCATCGACAGCCTGGGCGACGGTCTTTTCACCGACGAGGGGTATCGTGTCCACCGATATGCGCTCGCCCCGGATATTGTGGCGGTCTGCCTCGTTGACCGCCCCGAGAGCCACCTGGGCGACCTGGGCCCCCCCGCCGATGATGATGACACGCGTCCCGAATATGTGGCTGAAAGGTTCAACGACGTTTGCTTCCTTGACGGATGGGAGTGCGAGGAGGTGCCGGACCAGTTCGCCGGTATCGGGACACCCGTCGAATTCCATGTACAGCTCTGCCATCCCGTTCCATGGGCCCGAATCGAATATCTCCTGGTGGATCATGAGGATATTTGCGTTGTGCCCGGCAACAACAGTAGCAATATCGCGCAGGACGCCCTTCTCGTTCTGTGCTATGATGCGGAGGGCAAAGAGATCTCTATCCTGGTCATCCATTTCAGGAATGCGATAGCCGGGGATCGAACCCGGGTTAGAGGCTTGGGAAGCCCCTGTCCTGCCGCTAGACTACTATCGCTTGAGAAATATCGCACATACATGTCGCTGCTGTTCGAGATAAAGGTTATTTTTATTGCCGGTCTGATTGCTGGGGGATTCGGGGGCAGTGCATTCCCTCTTGTTTATATCACTCGTGACAAATCCCGCACTCATCCCCCCCTGTTCCTATTTTCTCCCTTTCAGGTCATTGATCTCGCTCATGACCTCGCGGTGGAGTGCAAGCATCATGTCAGAGAGGATACCGAACATGAATATCTGGAACCCGGCGATGACCAGGAGGACGGTGAGGATCGTCAGGGGGAGGTGTTCGACCTGGCGCAGCCACTCGAGGATGACATAGACGCCCGTGAACAGTCCTGCCGCCATGATAAGGAGGCCGATTAACCCGAAGTAGAAGAGGGGGTTGTTCATGCGTGCGAGCCGGACCATTGTCGCAACGATCTTGAGGCCATCGTGGAAAGGGTTGAGCTTGGTCGGGGTACCTGGACGTTTCCTGTAACTGACGGGGACCACGGCAATTTTCTGCCTCTTCCGTACAGCTTCGGCCGATATCTCTGTCTCTATGCCAAACCCCACTTCCCGGAGGTTCATGTGCATGACAGATCCACGGGTGAAGGCACGATACCCCGAGAGGATATCGGAAAGGTAGGCAGAATGGGCGATTTTGAAGAGTCGGTTGATGAGGTAGTTCCCAAACAGGTTGAGACCTGAAAACGCGGACCGGTTCTCATCGGTCAACCGGTCCCCGATAACGTGGTCGTACCCCTCCTCCAGGGGCCGGACCAGCCTCTCCGCATCGCTGGGCGAATAGGTGCCATCCCCGTCGATCATGAGGATATACGGCTCGTCTATCAGCAAAAAGGCTTCAACAAGGGCATTTCCCTTTCCCTTCCCTGACTGGACCACGACACGGGCTCCTTCCCGTTCGGCAATCTCCCGGGTGCCGTCGGTACTTTTGCCGTCGATCACGAGGATACGGGAAAAACCCCTCTCCCGGAACTCGCGGATGATCGGGCCGATGGTCGGGGCCTCGTTGAGGGTAGGGATCAGGACACAGACCTGGTCCCGGGAGATCGACATCGGGATATAATTTTAAAATCCTCGTTCATAAGGTCTTGCATGCACGTCGCAAAGAAAGGCCTCCGGGTGCTTGGCATTGCCGAGAGCTTTTCTTCCCGTGAGACATCCATCCTTGCCGGTGTGGTGATGCGAAAGGATCTCCGCATCGACGGGGTGGCCTTTGCGAGGATTTCTGTCGGGGGCCTGGATGCAACCGATGGTGTGCTGTCGATCTATCACCAGTTGAACCGCAGGGACATCAACTGCATCTTCCTTGGCGGTTGCATCATTGCCTGGTACAATATCATCGATCCCGCGGAAGTGGCCCGGTGTTCCGGATTGCCCGTGATCGCCATTACGTACCGCGAGTCCCCCGGGATCCGTGCAAACATCACCGACCTATTTCCCGGCGATGGGGATCGCCTCTCCCGGTACGACCGGCTCGGAGAGAGGAGTCCTGTGGCTCTCGCGGATGGCCACGTGCTCTATGTTCGCCCTTTTGGCATCGGGTTGAAAGAGGCATCCATCCTGTGCAGGGACTATACCCTGGAGGGAAAGGTCCCCGAACCGCTCCGTGTTGCCCGCCTGGTGGCAAGGGGCGCGATGAGACTTTCGGAGGGACATCGGGGGGAAAAATATCCGGGAGTAAGATTTTCCGGTAACCGGGAGAGCTAAATTTAAAAAAATGGTCCAAACAGGCATGCTCTTATAGAAATAAAACCGATACCCCACCATGGAACCATCGGGAACAGAGGTCAGGAACGGAAAGGGGAGGTGGATACAGTCTCCCGCCCGGCTCCTTGCCGCAATCATTCTCTGCAACATGGCCGGGTTCGTTGGCTCCCTCGTAACGGTGACAGGTCCGGGGTCATGGTACCAGGGCCTCGTCAAACCATCGTTTTCACCGCCGAACTTCGTTTTCGGACCGGTATGGACCACGCTGTACATCCTGATGGGGATCTCCCTCTACCTCGTCTGGATGGAGTCTCTCGCGGGGAAGAAGACCACGGTGGCCCTGGTCTTTTTCGGCGCCCAGCTCGGGCTCAATACCCTCTGGTCATTCCTCTTCTTCGGATTGCAGTCACCTTTCCTCGGACTCATTGAAATCTGTGTCCTCTGGGCCTGCATCGTCGCGACCGTCGTCCTTTTCTTCCGCATAAAACCGGCAGCAGCCTACCTGCTCGTCCCTTACCTCCTCTGGGTCACTTTCGCGTCTTTCCTCACGTACACGATCTGGGTCCTCAACGGGTAACACAACCCCGTGACCTTGCTCCCTTTTTTCACCCCGAAAAAAAGTCCGGGTGAGTGTCCGTTCAAAGGGATATTTTTTTTCCCGGTTATCGGGAGAGGAGGAAGGTCCCTAAAAGGAACATGAATGCGTTATTCCTGGGGAAAACGGGTGGTATGACCGGTTTTTTGAAAGGAAATGGGTGCGGGGTGACCCTGCCTGGAAAGTCCCCCGCGTTGATCTCCCGGGACATCAAAAAAAGCGTGTACCTTTCTTCATCCCCTGTCGGGGGCATCCAGGGCCTCCGGTAAATGGCCGAGATCGTCTGCTGCCCCCCTCCGCGAACGACGAAGTACCATGTATGGGTCCCCCCTGCCCCGATGAGACCGGAGCGGGATGGAAGGAAGGTGCTCCCCGTCAGGGCTATTCCCTCGGACGTTTCCACCTCCCAGTGGTAACCCGTCGTGGGGTTTTCGAAAAGAGATACCGACAGACTGTCACCGGGAACGACAGTGACAGTTCTTCCGTTATCAGGACCAGAAAACGAAATGTGTCCTGCGGCGGCCTGGACGGACAGAAACCCAAGCGCCAGGGATACGATGAGAACGACGAGACAAGACCTTTCCATGGATTATTCCTCCCTTTGCCCCCTATCTTTCCGATGAAAGGGCATCAGGATTCCCTCCCCTGTTAGCTTGCGACACCACCATTCTGGTTTCACGGGAGTACCACGAAACCTCATTTTTTTCCCTCTTCGTCATTTCAAGTGGGTAAATTAAATTCAAGATGGCCACACCTAAGATAAATCATGGAGATGAAATTGTCGGTATTTCTGTATCCTCTTGCAGTTCGTTTCAAGGATTGAATCGTCCCA